>Ga0081606_1000210_pt1 | contig 29734 bp, 40 predicted proteins | sample EareggfetidaYelm_FD_71127 | JGI IMG/M metagenome (GOLD analysis project Ga0081606, IMG submission 71127) | Earthworm egg capsule microbial community from the University of Washington, USA - E. fetida Yelm (SPADES assembly) (version 2) | ecosystem: Host-associated > Annelida > Reproductive system... | reverse complement strand
AGCGCAGCGCAAGGCGCATCGCTTGCCCATACCGAGCTGTATTGGCAAGCGATGCAACGCCGCGATGCGCTTCGATGGCCAGCGCAGACCGACAGATGATCGGTGACGCGACACTAGCCTCCGGCCTGGCAAGGCCCGTTGCGCGGCGTCGCTGGTGGGGGGCGCAGCCGTGGCCTGCGTCGTGGGTCACGCGCAACTGAACACTGGCGGGCGGGGGGCCAGGCGGATAGACTCCGGCTGCATGAAATTGCACAAGATTCTTTTGCTGGCTGTGGCCTGCACCTGGGCCATGGGCGCGTCAGCGCAATGGCAGTGGATCGACAAGGAGGGGCGCAAGGTTTTCAGCGACCGCTCACCACCGCAGGACATCCCGGAAAAAGACATCCTGAAACGGCCCGGCGGCCGATCGGCCCCGGCTGCGAAGCAGGCGGTGCACAGCGTTGCGGCGGCGCCCGCCGCAGCCGTGCCAAAACCCGCTGCCAGCGGCAAGGACAAGGAACTGGAAGAGAAAAAAGCCCAGGCCGATGCCGCAGAAGCGGCCAAGAAAAAAGCCGCAGAGGAAAAAGTCGCCAAGGACAAGGCCGAGAACTGCACCCGCGCCCGCGCAGCCAAGGCCGCATTCGATGCCGGCAAACCGATCACCCAGGCCAATGCCGATGGCGAGCGCATCTTCCTCGATGGCCCGGCCCGCGATGCCGAGGCCCGGCGCATCAACGAGATCGTGGCCTCGGACTGCGTGAAGTGATGAAGTGATTCAACCCGGTTTGCCTGACCGCTGGCGGGCAAACAACCCCGCCGTGCCGGCGCCCTGGCGGGCAAAGCGCTGGCGGCGTGCCAGTTTGGGGTCCACCTTCAAGGGGCGGTAGATCTCGATACGGTCCAGATGCTGCAGCGGCGCGTCCGGCCCGACGGCTTGGCCCCATATGCCCAACGATGCGGGCCGCCCCCCAGCGTCGTCTCGTGGCGCGGTGCCGCTGGCGCCTTGCCGCGCGGCACCACTGGCGCGTATCGCATCGCCGAGCGTGGCGCCGATGGGTAATTCCAGTGTCCACTCCTGCGTCTGGCGCGGCGCGACGCACAGCACCACCGTGACCTGCATGGTCGCCCGGGTTGCAGTGTCAGCGGTGTCATCCGCCATAGATTTGCTTGGCCCGGGCCACAAAGGCATCGACCAGGCTGCCGGCGATGCGGTCGAACACCGGCCCGACCAGTGCGGCCAGCGCGGGGTTGCCAAAGCCGTAGTGCAGCCGCAATTCGATTTTGCAGGCGCGCTGCGTGCCGTCTCCGACCGGATGGAAATGCCAGTCGCCGTCCAGCCGCGAGAACGGTCCTTTGACAAGGTGCATGTGCACATGCCGCCCCGCCTGGTGCGTGTTGCGCGTCACGAAGCTCTGATGGATGCCGCCGAGCGCAATCCCGATTTCGGCCGTCATGCCGTCGGCGGTCTGCTCCAGCACGACACAGCGGTCGCACCACGGCAGAAAACGGGGGTAATGCTCCACTGCGGTGACCAGGGCGAACATTTCTTCGGGGCGGTACCAAAGGAGGACGGACTTTTGAACGGTTTTCATGCAGGCGGAGATTGCGGCTTGGGCACAGCGCCCGGCCGGGGGAAATTACAATCGCGCTGGCGCGGCGCTGAGCATTGTAGGCAGGCCGTCGATCTGCCCTGAACTGCCGGTTTGCGCTGCATCCGAACCCCCATGACCAAAAAACCCGATCCTGCATCCCGCATTGCCGACAACAAGAAAGCGGCCCACGACTATTTTCTGGAGGAACGCTACGAAGCAGGCATGGTGCTGCATGGCTGGGAGGTCAAGGCGTTGCGCGCGGGCAAGGCACAGCTGACCGACGGCTATGTGCTGATTCGCGATGGCGAGCTGTTTTTGCTCGGCTGCCAGCTCCAAGCGCTCAAGACCGCGTCCACCCATGTCAGCCCCGAGGCGGCGCGCACGAAGAAGTTGCTGCTCAAAAAGGACGACATCCGGCGCCTGATCGGCAAGGTCGAACAAAAGGGCTACACCCTGGTGCCGCTGAACCTGCACTGGAAAAATGGCGTCGTGAAATGCGAGATCGCGCTGGCCAGGGGCAAGGCCCAGCACGACAAGCGCAACTCCATCAAGGAGCGTGAAGGCAAGCGCGAGGTCGAGCGCGCGCTGAAAAGCCGCAGCCGTTGACCCTTGCGTCGAGCCTCGATCCGGCCGTCACTGCACCGGGCCGAAGGCACGGGTTCATCATGCGCCGGCGGCGAGCGCCTCAGGAGCCATCGGCGTCCGGCCCGGCGCCGGGCTGCTCCAGGCCAGGCGGCATGCCCTGCCCTGCCTGCCGGGCCCGGAACAATGCGGCGCGCATCAGCAAGATCGACATGATGGGCACCGTGATGGCCATGAACCAGGCGATCAGCAGCGCATGCAGCGCCAGGCGTTCGGTCACTGAAAAGTACAGCACCGTGCCCAGCACGATCAGCCAGCAGCCCAGCGTGGCGATGATCGAAGGCGCATGCAGGCGCTCGAAAAACGTGCGCAGGCGCAGCAGCCCGATCGAGCCGAGCAAGGCCAGCCCTGCGCCGGCCAGCACCAGCGCGGCCACCAGCACTTCGAGCCACAGGGGCAGCAGGGCTTGGGCCATCGGGTCGGCCAGGCCCGGACTCATTCGATCACCTCGCCGCGCAGCAGGAACTTGGCCATGGCCATCGATCCGACAAAGCTGAACAGGGCCAGCAGCAGCGCGGCCTCGAAATAGTTCGTGCTGCCGTACAGCAGGCCCAGCACCAGCATCATGAGCATGCCGTTCAGGTACATGCAGTCGAGCGCCAGCACGCGGTCTTGCGCCGATGGGCCCTTGAGCAGGCGCACCAAGGCGCAGCCCATGGCCAGCGTCAGCATGAACAATGCCAAGGGCAGGGCACGGTCGAGAATGGGGGTCATTCGAAGATCTCCATCAGGGGGCGTTCGTAGCGCTGCCGGATGTGCGCTGCGATGGCGCCGGCGTCGTCGAGTTCCAGCACATGCAGCAGCAAGCTGCGGTCCGGCGCGAGTTCGGCCCAGGCGGTGCCCGGCGTGATGCAGGCGATGACGGCCAGCACCGCCAGCGCATTCGGGTCACGCAGCGCGAGCCGGATGCGCACGAAGCCCGCCGGGTGGCGCCTGCGGCCCGGCGTCAGCAGCAGCCGCACCACCGCCAGATTCGATTGCACGGCATCCACCGCCACCGTCAGCGCCAGGCGCAGCACCAGCGCCGGTCTGCGGATGCGCACCGGCAGGGGGCGCAGCCCGGCCGTCAGCACCGGAATTGCCAAGGCCAGCACGCTGCCCAGCAGGCAGTGGCCCAGGCTCAGGCTGCGGTTGAGCAGCAACCACAGGCCCAGTAGCGCGACCGAAAGCACGGGTGCAGGCACCAGGCGTTGCAGCGCCTGGCGCCACCAGGGGGGGGTGCGGGATTTCATGGCACTGTGCGCTCGGCATCGTGGCGCGGCGGGTTCGGCACCGGGGTGGCGGACAGCACCGCGCGCAGGTAACTGGCCGGTGCATGCAAGGCATCGGCCGTGGCCTGCGTGAAGCGCAGCACGGCGCCGGCCTGCCACACCAGGGCCGCGCAGGCGAGCAGCAGCAGGGCAATGGGCAGCGCCTCCAGCACCAGTAGCCGGGGGGCGGAGCGCCCCTGCGCGGCCCAGAAATGGCGCATGCCCGCCCGCATCAGCGCCAGCAGCGCCAGCAGCCCCGAACTGGGCAGCAGGACGATCAGCACCCAGCCGGCAACCCCTGGCAGCGCCGCCCGGGACGCGCCCAGCCCCTGCGGGTTGAGCAGCGCGTCGATCATCGCGAACTTGGCGATGAAGCCCGGCAGCGGCGGCAGGCCGGCAATGGTCAGCGTGCAGGCCATGAAGGCCAGCCCCAGCAGCGCCGCCGCTGCCGGGATCACCTGGCCGATCAGCGCCTGCTCCTGGTCGTCGAGGTTCAGCCCCTCGGTGGGGTGCAGATCGGCAGACAGGAACGGGGCATCGTCGGACTGCGCGTGCGGGGCCAGGTTGGCGCCAGCGTTGCGCCAGCGGTCGATCAGGTCGCTCAACAGAAACAGCGCGCTCACGGCCAGCGTGGAGCCTGGCAGGTAGTACAGCAGGCCGGCAGTCAGCCGGTGCTGGCCGAAGCCCAGCGCCGCCAGCAATGTGCCCGATGACACGATGGCGCCAAAGCCTGCCAGATGCCCCAGGCGCTGCGCGCCCAGCATGCCGATGGCGCCAAAGGCCAGCGTCAACATGCCGCCGGCGATCAGCCACTGGCTGCCGAAGTGGGCCGATGCGCCGGCCTCGGCGCCAAACAGCAGCGTCCACAGCCGCAGCAGGCTGTACACGCCCACCTTGGTCATCAGCGCAAACAGGGCGCCCACCGGGGCCGTGGCTGCGCTGTAAGCCGGCACCAGCCAGAAGTTCAGCGGCCATACGGCCGCCTTGAGCAGAAAGGCCACGGCCAGGATGCCGGCCGCAGCGTGCAGCAGGCCACGGTCGGGTGCGGCGATGCCGGCCATGCTGTGCGCCAGATCGGCCATGTTCAGCGTGCCGGTGATGCCGTAGAGCATCGATACCCCGATCAGGAACAGCGCTGAAGCGGCCAGATTGAGCGCTATGAAATGCAGCCCCGCCGACACCCGTGGCCGGCCCGAGCCATGCAGCAACAGGCCGTAGGAGGCGGCCAGCGTGATCTCGAAAAACACGAACAGGTTGAACAGGTCGGCGGTGAGGAAAGTCCCGGCCAGCCCCATGAGCTGGAACTGGAACAGCGGGTGGAAATGCACCCCCGCCCGGTGCCAGCGCGCCGCCGCGAACAGCACTGCGGCCAGCGCCACCATGCCGGTCAGCACCAGCATCATCGCCGACAGGCGGTCGCTGACCAGCACGATGCCAAACGGCGCCGGCCAGTTGCCCGGCAGGTATGCCCATGGGCCGGGTTGCATGCCGGGCGCATCGGAGTGCGCCAGCAGCAGCCAGGCCAGCACCAGTCCCAGCAAGGTCGAGCCGATATTGAGCGCCGCTTTGATGCGCTGGTGTTGCTCGGGCAGCAGCAGCATCACGGCGGCCGTGAACAAGGGCAGCGCGATCGGTGCCAGGATCAGGTGCGGCATCAGCAGCGCGGTGATGGCGGCGGTCAGACCAGGGTCGGTCATGGCAGTTCCTGCTCTTTGTGCGTGTCCCTGACCGGGTTGCCGTCGACATGGTCGCTGCCCGCCATGCCGCGCGAGGCCAGCAGCACCACCAGGAACAGCGCCGTCATCGCAAAGCCGATCACGATGGCGGTGAGCGTGAGCGCCTGCGGCATGGGATCGGCATAGTGCGCCAGATCCTGCGGTCGCCCCGGTTGCAGCACCGGCTCCTTGTCGATCGCCAGGCCCAGCCGCCCCATGCTGAAGATGAACAGGTTGACGGCATATGACAGCAGCGACAAGCCCATGATGACCTGAAAGCTGCGCGGGCGCAGCAGCAGCCAGACGCCCGAACCGGTGAGCACGCCGATGGCCAGGGCCAGCACCAATTCCATCAGTCTTCTCCCCGTGCCATGGCGGTGGCCATGGCGTTGTTATGGCGGTGGCTGCGCACCGACTGGTGGGCGATGCCGGTGAGGATCAGCAGCGTGGCGCCCACCACCAGCGTGAACACGCCGATGTCAAAGAACAGCGCGCTGGCAATGTGGATCTCGCCCACCCAGGGCAGGTGCAGCCGGGCGGTGTGGCTGGTCAGGAACGGATAGCCCCAGGCCAGCGCGCCCATGCCGGTGGCCAGCGCGGTCAGCAGGCCCAGACCGATCCAGCGGCGCGGGCGCACGGGCAGATGGGCCTCGACCCACGAAGTGCCCGAGACGATGTATTGCAGCAGCAGCGCCACCGCGAACACCAGGCCCGCGACAAAGCCGCCGCCGGGCTCATTGTGCCCGCGCATGAACAGGTAGACCGCCACCAGCGTGGCAAAGGGCAGCATCAGCCGCACCAGCACGGCGGGCACCACGAGGTAGCCGGCCACGGCAGTGTCGGCTGTCGGGCGGGGGATGGACAGATCCATGTCCACGGTGCCCACTGGCCGGGTGCGCTGCTGCGGCGGCAGGTTCATCACCTCGCGCGCGGGCCGGAAGCGCCGCAGCAGGGCGTAGACCGTGAGCGCCACGATGGCCAGCACCACGATCTCGCCGAGCGTGTCAAAGCCGCGAAAGTCCACCAGCATCACATTGATCACATTGGTGCCGCCGCCTTCGCTGAGCGCGTGTTCCAGGAAGAAGGTGGAGCTGCTGTCCGGAAAGGGCCGGCTCATCATCGCGTATGAGAGCAGCGCCATGCCGCCCCCGGCGAGCAACGCCAGCGCCAGGTTGCCGCAGCGGCGCAGCCGCCGGCGCCCCCGGGCCAGCGTCGGCACACGCAGGCGCTCGTCGCGCCGGGGCAGCCAGCGCAGGCCCAGCAGGATCAAGATGGTGGTCACCACCTCGACCACGATTTGCGTCAGCGCCAGGTCCGGCGCCGAGAACCAGAGAAAGCTCAGGCACACGCACAGGCCCGCCCCGCCCATCAAGGTCAGCGCCGCCAGGCGGTGGTACTTGGCCTGCCAGGCCGCAGCCACGGCGCAGGCAGCGCCCAGCAGCCACAGCAGGGCAAAGGCGGGCGACAACGGCAGCAGCACGCGCGCGCCGATGGACAGCCCCCGGACCTGGAGCGGCACCAGGCTCGCCACCAGCGCCGCCACCACCAGCCACACCATTTGCCATTGCAGGCGCCCGGTGCCCAGCAGGCGGCGCCCCCTGCGGCCCGCTTGGGTGATGAGCGCCAAGGCTCCGGTGAACAGCCGCTGGCCGCTGCTGCGCTGCGCCACGGGTGGCGCGTCGGTCCGGCCCTCTGCGCGGCTGCGCCAGCGCAGCAGCGCATACAGCGCAACGCCGCCTGCCAGCGCCACCAGGCTCATCACGAACGGCGTATTGAAACCATGCCAGACCACCAGGCTGTAGCTCGGCAGCACGCCCCCGACGACGGGCCGCGCCGCAGCCGCCAGAGCCGCGCCCACCGACCAGGCCGGCAACATGCCCACCACCAGGCAGGCCAGCACCAGCAATTCGACCGGCACCCGCATCCAGTGCGGCGGCTCATGCGGGTGGCGGGGCAAGGCGCTGGCAGCCGGGCCCCAGAACACGTCCACGGTAAAGCGCAGCGAGTAGGCCACGCTGAACATGCCGGCCAGCGTGGCGGCCATCGGCAGCAGCCATTCGAGCAGGGGCGCGGCGTTCACATAAACGGTTTCTGCAAAGAACATCTCCTTGGACAAAAAACCGTTGAGCAAAGGCACACCCGCCATTGCCGCGCTGGCCACCATGGCCAGCGTGGCCGTGATCGGCATCATGCGCCGCAGCCCTGAAAGGCGTCTGATGTCGCGCGTGCCGCTCTCATGATCGACGATGCCCACCGCCATGAACAGCGAGGCCTTGAACGTCGCATGGTTCATCGTGTGAAACAGCGCAGCGACGGCCGCCAGCGGGCTGTTCAGGCCCAGCAGCAGCGTGATCAAACCCAGGTGCGAGAGTGTCGAGTAGGCCAGCAGCCCCTTGAGGTCGTTCTGGAACAGCGCCGCGTAGCCGCCCAGCAGCAGCGTGACCAGGCCCACGCCACCGACCAGCCAGAACCAAGGCTCGGTGCCTGCCAGCGCCGGCCACAAGCGCGCCAGCAAAAACACGCCGGCCTTGACCAGCGTGGCCGAGTGCAGATAGGCCGACACCGGCGTGGGCGCTGCCATGGCCTGGGGCAGCCAGAAGTGAAACGGAAACTGCGCGCTCTTTGTCAGCGCCCCCAGCAGCACCAGCACCAGGGCGACGAGGTACAGCGGATGGGCCTTGATGCGCGGGCCGGCGGCGAGCACCTGATCGAGCTCGTAGCTGCCCACGATATGGCCCAGCACCAGCATGCCCACCAGCAGGCACAGCCCGCCGGATGCGGTGACGGACAGCGCCATGCGCGCGCCGCGCCGCGCGTCGCTGCGGTGGTGCCAGTAGCCGATCAGCAGGAACGAGAACAGGCTGGTCAGTTCCCAGAAGAACGCGATCTGGATGAGGTTGCCCGACAGCACCACCCCCACCATCGCGCCCATGAAAGCAAGAAAGAAGGCAAAGAAACGCGGCACCGGGTCGGCCGCCGACATGTAATAGCGCGCATACAGCACCACCAGACTGCCCACGCCAAACACCAACATGCAAAACATCCAGGCCAGTCCGTCGAGCCGCAGCACCAGGTTCAGCCCGAGCGCGGGCAGCCAGGCAATCTCCTGCCTGAGCACCGCACCGTCGGCAATCTCGGGAAAGCACAGCGCCACCTGCACGGTGCAGAGCAGGGCGATCAGGCCGGCGAGCGTGGACTCGGCATTGCGGGCGTTGGTCGGCAGCACAGCGGCGACCAGACTGCCGATCAACGGAAAAAGGATGAGTGTGATCAGGGGCATGCGTGGGTGGTTTCAGGTGGCATGGTCGATGACTTTCTGGTCTGACTGTGCGCGTTGCCAGCCAGATTTTTCATCCGGCAGCCGAACATGCCGTGGCGTTTTTCGTCCCGCCCGGAGCGCATCGCCAGCGCTCCGGGCGCGGGACCTTTGGCGCTCAGTTTTTGGCTGTGCTGCCGGTGCCCCCGGGTGTCTTGGCCGTTGGTGCGGCATCCTTTTTGCCGTCTGCTCCTTTTTTGGCATGGTGGTCGGCTTTGGGGTCGGCCTTGGTGGCGGCATCGAACTTCTTGCCGTCGACGGTCAGGCCCTCGTGCGAGAACTTGGCGGCGGATTTCTTACCGACACCGCCGACGCGGCGGACGAAGTCGTCCCAGTCCTTGAATGGGCCGCTCTTGCGCTCTTCGACGATTTTGCCGGACAGACTCGGGCCGATGCCTTTGATGCCTTCGAGCTCGGCGGCGGAAGCCTTGTTCGCATCCACTGCGGCAAACGACGCGGCGGCGTACAGCATGGCGATGATGAACAGTATCTTTTTCAGCACGGAAAAACTCCTTCGGTGGGCATGCAGATGCATGTGCATATGGGTTACGGCGCATGGCGGCCGCGCAACCGATCTTATCGGTTGCCGCCGCCGGTCTCAAAGCTCTTCGACGCGGCGGGCCGGGTAGCTGTCCCAGGTCTGGCAGCCGGGGCATTGCCAAAAATGCTGGCGCGCCTCGAAGCCGCAGGCGGCGCAGCGGTAGCGCATCAGCGGCTTGACGGCATGATCGAGGGCGCGCTGTATCTGGGGGTGGAATTGTTCATGTTCGAGCCTCTCGGTGGCCAGCCAGCGGGCGGCAGCGACCAGCGAGCGTTCGCGCTCCAGATGCTGCACATAGCGTTGGCGCGCCTGGTCGCCGCTGCCCTCATCGGCCGCTTCCATGGCCACGATGGCTTCGAGCACATCCAGCGATGGCGTCTGCGCGTAATGCGTTTGCAGCAGGGCCTGCACCTCGGGCCTGCGCCCGGTAGCGCTGGCCGCTTCGAGCAGCAGCGGGGCGGCCAGCGGCAGTGCCGCAGGGTTGCGTTCGCCCAGGGCTTTGAGCGTGACCAGCACGGCCGCCGGTTGGCCCAGCAGCGCTTGCAGCCGCGCCAGTTCGATACGCGCGCGGGCCGCCCCCGGGGCTGCCGCCACGGCCTGCTCCAGCAGGGCTTGCGCGCCTGGCATGTCGCCCTGGGCGCTCAGGGCCAGCGCCTGCTCGCACAGGTAATGCGCCTGCCGGGTGCTGAAGTCGCCCTGGTCGGCGGCGTGCATCCTGCGGGCAATGGCGGCGGCCTGCGGCCAGTCGCGCGAGCGCTCGCAGATCGCCAGCAGCGCCAGGCGCGCCTGGGCCTCGAAGGGCGTGCCTTCGAGCCGGTGCAGCGCATCTTCCGCCCGGTCGAGCAGGCCGGCCTTGAGGAAGTCCAGCGCCAGTGCGTGCTGGGCACGCTCGCGGTCGGCGCGGCTCAGGTCGCCGCGCGAGAGCAGATGCTCATGCACGCGCACGGCGCGGTCGTACTCGCCACGGCGGCGAAACAGGTTGCCCAGCGCAAAGTGCAGTTCGGAGGTGTCCGGGTCGTTCTGAACGGCTTCGATGAAGGCGTCGATGGCCTGGTCTTGCTGCTCGTTGAGCAGGAAGTTCAGGCCCTTGAAGTAGGCTTTCGGAGCCCGGCGGTTTTCTGCGCGCAGTTGGCGCAGATCAAAGCGTGACGCGAGCCAGCCCAGCACGAAGGCCAGGGGCAGGCCCAGCAAAATCCAAGCCAAATCAAATTCCATGGATCATGGGCAGCTCAGGCGCGCTGCCGGCAGCCGCTGCCGGTGCGACAACGGCGCCCTGCGCGCGGCGGGCGGCGCTGCGGTGGCGCCACCAGCGCGGCACCATGCCCAATACGCCCACTGCCAGCCCTGCCGAGAAGGCCGCCAGCACCACCAGCACCAGCGGCGCGCGCCATTGGGTGCCAAAGAAGAAATGCACGGTGGCGTCTTGCTGGTTGTTCAGCGCAAAGGCGAAGAGCGTAAAAAAAATGGCTGCCTTGAGCAGCCACAGGAGGTATTTCATCGGTCGCCCTTCATTGGTCTGTCCAGTGCAGGGGCGATTTTAGATGAGCCGGTCCTGATGGTTGGTGATCTTTCGCAGCGGCTTGTTGCGCCCGGTGCTCACCATGAGCGGAACCTGGGTGCTGCCGCCGTTCCAGGCCGGGTCTTCGATGCTGTCGAATACCTGGCGCAGTTTCTGGCCCCAACTGTCGTGCAACATGCGAAAGTACGGGTTGTTCTCGTCGATGCAGATCAGCTTGTCGGTGGCAAAGCGGTCCACCTCGTACACCACCAGGTCCAGCGGCAGTCCCACCGACAGGTTCGATTTGAGCGTGCTGTCCATCGACACCAGTGCGCATTTGGCGGCTTCGTTCAGCGGGGTTTCGGGTGTCAGCACCCGGTCGAGCACGGGCTTGCCGTACTTGGACTCGCCGACCTGGAAGTAGGGCGTCTCGGACGTGGCTTCGACGAAGTTGCCGGCCGAGTAGATCTGGAACAGGCGCATGCCTTCGCCCTTGATCTGGCCGCCAAACAACATCGACACGTTGAAGTCGACACCGGAGCGCTTGAGCGCTGCGCCGTCGCGCTCGTACACATGGCGCACGGCGGCGCCCAGCACGCGGGCGGCGTCGAACATGCTTTTGGCGTTCCAGATCGTGATCGGCTCGCCGGATTCGGCGCCGTCCTCGATCTGTTCGATCTGGAGAATCTCGCGCACCGATTGGGAGATCGACAGATTGCCTGCGGACAGCAGCACCATGAAGCGGTCGCCGGTTTGCTCATAGACGATCATCTTGCGAAACGAACTGATCTGGTCCAAGCCGGCGTTGGTGCGGGAATCGGACAGAAAAACCAGTCCGGCATTGAGTTTGATGGCCACGCAGTACGTCATGAAAAATGCCGGAGAAGGAAAATCCGGTGAGTGTAGTGCCGGCCCCCGGTCAGGAACCCGCAGCAAGCACCAGGTTGTCGCGGTGCACCATCTCCGGCTCTGCGCTATAGCCGAGCAGTTTCTCGAACTCGGTCGATGGCTTGCGGCACAGCATACGGGCCTCGGCAGCGGCGTAGTTGGCCAGGCCGCGGGCGATTTCTGCCCCCGAGGCATCGCGCACGGCAATCACGTCGCCGCGCGAGAAATCACCCTCTACCGCCGTCATGCCGATAGGCAGCAGGCTCTTGCCCTCGGCGCGCAGCTTGGCCGCAGCCCCGGCGTCGACCACCACGCTGCCGCGCAGTTGCAGATGGTCGGCCATCCACTGCTTGCGCGCCTGCGTTTTCTGGGTCTGCGCCACCAGCAAACTGCCCAGGGCTTCTCCGGCCACCAGACGCACCAGCACATCGGGCTCGCGCCCCCAGGCAATCACGGTCGAAGCGCCCGAGCCGGCAGCGCGCTTGGCCGCAAGTATCTTGGTGATCATGCCGCCCTTGCCAATGCTGGAGCCGGCGCCGCCGGCCATCGCCTCCAGCGCGCTGTCGCCGGCCTTGGCCTGGCGCACGAGCCGTGCCGACGGGTCGCGCCGCGGGTCTGCGGTGTAGAGCCCCTTTTGATCCGTCAGGATGATCAGCGCATCGGCCTCCACCAGATTGGCCACCAGGGCGCCCAGGGTGTCGTTGTCGCCAAACTTGATCTCGTCATTGACGACCGTGTCGTTCTCATTGATCACCGGCACCACGCCCAGGCGCAGCAAGGTCAGCAGGGTCGAGCGGGCATTCAGGTAGCGCTCGCGGTCGGCCAGGTCGGCATGGGTCAGCAGCACCTGGGCGCTGCCCATGCCCTGCTCGCGCAGCTTGGTCTCATACATCTGCGCCAGGCCCATCTGACCGACCGCCGCAGCGGCTTGCAGCGCATGGATTTCGCGCGGCCTGCCGACCCAACCCAGGCGCTTCATGCCCTCGGCGATGGCGCCGCTGGAGACCATCACCACCTCGCGCGCAGCACCGGCATCACCGCGCACCAGCACCGCCAGTTGGCGGCTCCATTCGCCAATGGCGGCCTCATCGAGGCCACGGCCTTCGTTGGTCACGAGGCTGGAGCCGACCTTGACCACGATGCGGCGGGCAGAGCGCAATATGCCGGCAACCATGTGTTGAATCCTCGGGGGAGCCTCTGGCGCATGTCCTGCCTGCGCCGTCAGCCATGGTGAATATGAATGGGGCCATCCGATGGTGTGCGATGGTGCGGGCCGGGCACGCCGGTCAGGCTGGCCCGGCGCTGGCAAAGCGTGGGTCCAGCGGCGGCGGCTCGTTGTCCATGCGCTGCCCGGACTGCACATGACCGAAGATGGCATGGACCAAAGGCCCGCAGCCCTCATGCGTCAGCGCAGAGATCTCGAACACCGGCCCCTGGTGCTTCAAGCGCTTGACGAAATCCTGCACGCGCGCCTGCCGCTCGCCGGCGGGCACCATGTCAAGCTTGTTCAGCACCAGCCAGCGCGGCTTGTCGTACAACTGCCGGTCGTACTTCTTGAGTTCGTTGATGATGGCCTTGGCCTGCGCTACCGGGTCGACACCCGCGTCCTGCGCGTCGACACCCGCATCGAGCGCGGCCAGATCGACGATATGCAGCAGCAGCCGGGTGCGCTGCAAATGGCGCAGAAACTGCAACCCCAGCCCGGCCCCTTCGGAGGCCCCTTCGATCAGGCCCGGGATATCGGCCACCACGAAGCTCTGCTCGGGGGCGACGCGCACCACGCCCAGATGGGGGTGCAGCGTGGTGAATGGATAGTCGGCGATCTTCGGTCGGGCGTTGGACACTGCGGCAATGAAGGTCGATTTGCCCGCATTGGGCCGGCCCAGCAAGCCCACATCGGCCAGCACTTTCAATTCCAGCTTCAGGCTCTTTTTCTCGCCCGGCCAGCCAGGCGTCTTGTGCCGTGGCGCGCGGTTGATGGCACTCTTGAAGCGCATATTGCCAAAACCGCCATCACCGCCCCGGGCGATGGTGATCACCTCGCCCGGGAGCAGCAACTCGTACAACGGCTGGCCCGTCGCGGCGTCGGTAATGATGGTGCCCACGGGCATCTTCAGGGTGATGTCGGCGCCCGCAGCCCCGAACATGTCCGAGCCCATGCCATGCCCGCCACGCTTGGCCTCATGCCGGCGCGCGTAGCGGAAATCGACCAAGGTGTTCAGGTTCGGATCGGCCACGGCAAACACATGCCCGCCGCGCCCGCCATCGCCCCCGTTGGGGCCGCCGAACTCCTTGTACTTTTCGTGCCGAAAAGACGCGCAGCCGTTGCCGCCATCGCCGGCGGCAACGTCAATAAAGGCTTCATCGACGAACTTCATCGGAACTCCCGTTCAAACGACAAAGCCCCGATCAGGCGGGGCTTTGATCGGGGCCGGAGGCAGAAAGCTCAGACCGGCGGCGCCGATGCTGCGGGAGTCACATTGACCGTCGGCTTGGACAATGCCCCCTTGATGCCGAACGACACCTGGCCGTCGACCAGTGCGAACAGGCTGTGGTCCTTGCCCATGCCAACATTGCTGCCGGGATGAAAGCGCGTGCCACGCTGACGCACGATGATGGAGCCGGCCGTGATCCGTTGACCGCCGAAGACCTTGACCCCCAGCATCTTCGGCTGGGAGTCGCGCCCGTTGCGCGTAGAGCCGCCGCCTTTTTTCTGTGCCATGACATCAACTCCTCGGGTTCAGACAGCAATCGCGCCGATATGCAGCTCGGTGAACTGCTGGCGATGGCCTTGGCGTTTTTGATAGTGCTTGCGTCGGCGCATCTTGAAGATATGCACCTTGTCGCGCTTGCCGTGGGCCACCACCGTGGCTTTCACGCTGGCGCCGGACACCAGGGGCGTACCCACCTTGAGTTCAGCGCCGTTGCCGACAGCCAGAACCTGGTCGATGACGATCTCCTGGCCTACGTCCGCAGCAATCTGTTCTACTTTGATATTCTCGCCGGCAGCAACGCGATACTGCTTGCCACCGGTTTTTATGACCGCGTACATGTTGACCCCTTCGAGTAAATTTCTGCGAAACGGATTTCCGCAGAACCGGCAAGTCTAACGCATCGCGCAGCCGCACCCGTAGCCGCACCCTCTTCCCATGATCCGTGCACCTTCCGTGACCCCCATCTCGACCGCCCCCCCCATCGCCCCCGCTACCCCCACCGCAGCATCCCCGTTGGCACTGGTGGCCGACGACATGCGCGAGGTCGACAAAGTCATCGGCCAGCGCCTGCTATCGAACGTCCCGCTGGTGGATTGGGTGGCGCGACACATCATCGCCGCCGGAGGCAAGCGCTTGCGCCCTGCGCTGCTGCTGATGGTGTGCGGGGCGCTGGGCCATGGCGGCGCGCACCGCTTGAGCCTGGCGGCCGTGGTCGAACTGATCCACACTGCCACATTGCTGCACGACGATGTCGTCGACGCCTCCACCTTGCGCCGTGGTCGCCCCACAGCCAACGAAATCTTCGGTGCTCCGGCCTGTGTGCTGGTGGGCGACTTCTTGCACACCCGCTCGTTCCAGACCATGGTGGAAACGGGGAACATGCGCGTCATGGAAATCCTCGCCGAAGCCACGAACGTGATCGCCGAGGGCGAGGTGCTGCAACTGATGAACATGCATGACGCAACGCTCGATGAAGCCGGCTATCTGCGTGTGATCCGTTCCAAAACCGCCAAGCTGTTCGAGGCCAGCGCCCGGCTCGGCGCCGTGCTGGCCCGCAGCAGCCCCGACATCGAGCAAGCCTGCGCCACCTACGGGCAGGCCCTGGGCACCGCCTTTCAGATCATCGACGATGTCCTGGACTACGACGGCGACAGCGCAGAGATGGGCAAGAACCTGGGCGACGACCTGCGCGAAGGCAAGGCCACGCTGCCACTGATCGCCGCGATGCAACGAGGCAGCCCCGGGCAGGCGCTGATCGTGCGCCAAGCCATCAAGGAAGGCTCGACGGAGCAACTGGCCGAGATCGTCGGCATCGTGCGCGCGACCGGCGCGCTTGAAGTCGCCCGCGCCGCCGCCTGCACCGAAGCCCGCCGGGCAATGTCCGCTGCGCAGCAACTGCCATCGAATGCCTATTCCAAGGGTTTGCTAGAATTGGCGGCGCAGTTGCTGGAGCGACGCCACTGAGCCTGGGGTATGGCATCGATGCCGGCCGGGGGACATGGCGCGCAGGTGCCACAGCGATTTGCGGGGTGTAGCTTAGCCTGGTAGAGCGCTACGTTCGGGACGTAGAGGCCGGAGGTTCGAATCCTCTCACCCCGACCAGATAAAAATCGAAAAAGCCTAAGTGAATCAAGCACTTAGGCTTTTTTACTTTGGATCGTCATTCATGTCGATTCAGAGCAAATTCTCCCCGTCGTTGTCCCAAGGTTGTCCCATCCGCTCGATGTCGTTATGACTCGCGGGCACGCCTTACGACTTGACCGGCGCTGTGCATTTATCCATACTGTTATGCATGGGTGAGAACAACACAGCGGCCCTGCCGGACACCCATGTTGTCGCTGTGTGAGCCATCGGCTCGGGGCAGGTGCGGTTCGGGGAATGAGAGATAGCCGAACCTAGAGAGCAATCAACGCTCGGCGTGTACCCGCCAGGGTGGAGATGTTCGGGTTGCATGCGCAATGGCCCCTACATCCAGCCTCAGTGAACAAAGGCACCGTGAGGTGCGGCAGCAAACGGTCGTGTGAGCTTGGTAACTCCATAAGCACGGCCTGCCGCATCGAAAGCACCGGCTCTCACAAGCGCGTTCGCTTGTGAGAGCCGTATGCCCACGACATCGCCCTTGGTCGCTACCGCCAGTGACCTACCAAAAATATTGTTCATCGAGCAACTGTCAGCCCTGATCGGGAAGACAGAGACCACGATCCGCACCTGCGCGACGAATGCCAAGTACGCGCACCTGATCCCCAGACCCTTCAAGCTCCCGAACAGCCGCCGCCTCTGCTGGTATGAGCACGACGTGCTCGCTTGGATCAACTCCACCCGACCCGCAGAGCCACCACCGAAAAAGCGCCTTCGTGGGCGTCCGACGAAGGTCGAGCAGCTCGCTCGTCAGCGCTGGGCAGAAACAGCAGCAGCCCAAACGAACGCGTGAAGGGTGAGGCATGGACTCACCGTTCAAAGCTGCTTCAGCGAGCGCAGCAGAGCCGCTTGGGCCACTGACAGGACGCACGGCTGCAAGCCGACAGACAACCCACGTTGTGGCAGACAGCCGCGAGTGGCGCGACGGGTATCGCCGCCACCTCATCGCCAAGTCGGTGCCACCCCATGAGGCCGCTGACTTGGCGGCGAAGGTGGCATTTCGACCCGACCTGTTCCCGTTCCCTCACGCGGTCCCGCACCTGGCGCGCGCGCAAGCCGAACAAGCCATCGAGACACGATGCAGTGAGGTCGTGCAGCACACGCAGCCTAAGCGGTTGAACAAGTTGCTTGCAGCCGCTCATGAGATTGCCACCATACCGCCGACTGGCAACGACTTTGTGCTCACCCACGCCGTGCTCTGCCAAGTTGGCCTTCCGCGAAGCAAAGTCGAAGGCCGCGAGTTCCACCGCCGGTCGGGCGATATGTGGATCAACGTACAAGCTGGCTGGCTCGACGAAGGGCGGGGGCCAGTGGCCCAGCCCATTCCCTATGGCGCGATGCCGCGCCTTGCCCTTGCCATGATTTCCACGCTCGCCAGACGGTACAAAACGCGCGAGGTTCCCATCGGCGAGAGCGCGGCGCAGTTCCTCAAGCTCATGGGCATGGACGATCAGAAGAACCGCTACGTGAAGCTGCGCGAGCAGATGCACGCGCTGGCGGCGTGTCGTCTTCAGATCGGCTACCGAGGCCGCACCTTCAGCGGTCAACCCGTTGACCAGTTCGATGCGTGGATGGGAAACGCGGACACCGGGCAAAAGGCACTATGGCCGGGTGTTCTAGTGCTTTCCGAGCACTACTACAACGAGCTGGTCGAGCACGGTGTTCCGCTCGACAAGCGCGCGCTCGTGGCCCTCAAAGGCTCTGCCCTTGCGCTCGACATCTACACATGGCTCGCGCATCGCCTGCATCGCATCGAAGGCCGGCCCATCACGCTTCACTGGAAGCCGTTGAGGCAGCAGTTCGCGCAGGAATCCCAGAGCAAGGACGCGGATCGCGATTTCAAGAAGGCTTTTCTTCCGGCACTGCGACAAGCGCTTGCGGTGTACCCAGAAGCGAAGGTGAAGCCGGTCAAGGGCGGACTGCTGCTGATGGCTTCCCCACCGCCAATTCCGCCCAAGAATGCAGCATGAAGCCGCCCACTGGGCGGCGTGCGAGAGGGATTGAAGCCGAATGGCCGAGACGCGAACGCGGCTCGGGGCGAAGCCCGAACAGCCCGGCCCGCAGGGACTCGCCCAAGGCGATCAGCGGCTGACGCTCTTTAGCTTGGCGCGGATCGCCGCCAGATGAAGCAGCGCTTCCTCGCGTGTTGAACGATCCATGCCTTCCGGTACGCTCAACCCGAGCACCTTGGCGACGTTCGAGACGAACGGCCTTCTGGCCCCGGCCAATTGCTCCACGGCCGCAGCGATGGCTTCATCGCTCACCTGACTGCGTAACCAGGCCAGCGTGCGCCGGTCGCGGTCATTGAGCACAAGGATGCAGTCCTCCGGGCTGCTGCCCTCCGAACTGCCCTCGCCGGTCTGCTGACCGGCTGCGGACGGCGACTCGCCTGCTGGCTCGCTCGCCGAAGTCTTTGAAGATGTCGAATCCAAAGCCAACAGCCCAAAATCTATATATATACAAACATATCCATCAATGACGACAGTACGCCTCAAGGGCCGCAATCACGACATCGCGCTCCGTGACGCGCACGCCCTTCTCGTGACTCTGTGTCGCTGCCTCCATGCGCAACTTCACCGCCAACGCAGGCGGGAGCTGGAAGATTTTTGTGACCTTGGCGGGCGTCTGCGGAGGCATCAACGACACAGGCGGCTGCACTGGTGCTGCGACCTCCGGCTTCCCGGCGACACGCTCGGCGGCATCGTGGGCCGCGCCCTCCGCCCACTCCTGCGCAGCCTGCGGCAGCTCTTTGGCTTTGATGTGGTCGGTGCGAATGCCGCCTTTGGCTGGGCTCTTGCTCATGCCGTCACCTCAGCGAAGAACGATTCAATTTCGCGGATCGCCAGCGGGTCAGTCCCAATCTCCTGAACGATTGCCCCCTCGCCGATCGCGCGCCGGAACGCCACCCGTTCGCACACCTGCGTCTTGAGAACGTCCAGCTTCAACTCCCCCAAGAACTCCATCATGCTGGCCGCGTCCTTCGTCCGAGGATCGACACGGGTCAGCAGGACTTGCAGCTCCAAGTCCGGGTTGTACGTGCGCGCCACCTCGACAACCTCCAAAAGATCGGTCATCGCGGCGGCATCCAAGTTCGAGGCACCGATGGGAATGATCGCGCGCTTCGCCAACAGCAGCGCGTAGCGCAGCCCCACCGAGTCGCGACCACCTACGTCGATGACCGTGTGCTCATAGCTTGCTGCCAGATGCTGACCTTCGGACAAGATTTCCTTGCCGTTCAGCCGAGTCGTCACCGGCGACGGCTCGAAAGCCGTATCTCGCCGCCAGCCTGCCCACTTCGCAGCACTCGCCTGCGGATCGCCATCGATCAAGAGCGTCTTGCCCTGCTTGGCCAGCATCGTCGCCAGATGCAACGCCGTCGAAGTTTTGCCCACCCCGCCCTTGGTCGAGGCCACCGCGAAAACAGTCATTTCTTGCTCCTTCCGAGACCATGTTGAAGCGCCGACAGGCTGACCACCTCTGAGGCTTCGCCTATGACAATCTATATGTATATATAGATGTGAACACAAGAAATCGTAGCATAGAACAGAGTTATTGCGTATAGTTTTACACATACGCAATTCACAAAAGACCAACAGAAAATGCAGTTCAAGATCGTTCGGCACCGCGACCAGCAAGGCGTCTATCACGAGGGCAACACCGTCCAGTGCCTTCGGCGCGTGCGCGAGGTGTCACCGGAGTTTCCCGAGGGAAAGAACGTGCAGCGCGTGGTCGCCAAGTTCGACCGGGTGGCGCGAGAGCTACCTGCGGATGTCGTAAGCATCCTCACACCCGAGGAACGCGAAGAGTGGGCGGTCTGGCGCGAGAAGCAGGATGAGGCTCATCTGCAAGCGGTAGCCCAGTACGAACTAGACACTCTGGCCGAAGGCGTGCGCGTGGCCCGGATGGGACTGACCAAGGGCTACGCCATAACGACGATGGAAAGCGCAGTCAGCATCCGCAAGGAAGTCCGTGCACTGCTGCGCGTCCTCACTGAGCAGGGTTTGATGCCCGAACCCGTGCGCGGTCGTCCCGAGAAGGACGAAGAGAGCGAGATTGAATGGCTCCCCAACTTCGCCACGCCGGGCACCCCTGAATTCGAGTCCTACCAGCGACTGCTCGAACAGCATGCACGCCGGAAGGCAGACACTCAAGGAGACTGACATGCGCTACTGGACTTTCGATGCCGACACCTGCCGCTTCGAGCGCACGAGCCGACAAGCTGCTTTGCACGCAGCCGATGTCGCTGTCGTCAACGACGACACCGACGTGAAGATCATTCGCGACCAGCAGCCTCTGAAGCGCTGGCCCAGCGGCGAACCGCTGATCGTGGCGGGCGTCGAGTTTGAACGTGAAATGTTCGAATAGTCGTATGGCTATATATATGAACCCGGTGCGCGCAATCGTCTTCGATGCCTTCGGAACGTTGATCCGGTACACCACTCGTCCGGCTCCTTATGAGTGCCTTCTGCGATCTGATGAACAGCCGGTGGATCGGCAGGCCTGCCTCACACGCGACGTGCCGATGGCGACCCTCGCTATCGAATCGGGCGTGGGCGACCGCTTGGACGTGATGGAGGCCGACCTGGCCGAAGAGCTGACCGGCCTGCGCCTGTTCCCCGAAGTGCCCGACACGCTCGCCAAGGCGCGGGCAGCGGGGCTGCGCGTGGCGGTTTGCTCGAACCTTGCCCACGCCTACGGCCCAGCCGTGCGTAGTCTGGTGCCAGGACTGGACGCCTACGTCCTGTCGTATGAAGTCGGCGTCACCAAGCCGCACCAAACGATGTACCGACTCGCGTGCGCCGAGCTGCGCTGCGCCCCGGCCGACGCGCTTTTCGTGGGCGACAGCAAGCGCTGCGACTTTGAGGGGCCGAAGGCCTTTGGGATGCAAGCACGCTGGCTGGATCGCAGGGGTGGGCAGTCGCTCCATGACGTCCTCGCGGGGGTCATTTGATCTTGTTCCTCGACTACGACGGCGTGCTGCATCCCTCGCAGGTGGTGATGGGTGAGAACGGCCCGGCGTTCATCGGGGACGGTGAGTTGTTCATGTGGGCGGACAGATTGGCCCCGTTGCTGGCAGCTCATCCACATGTTCAGCTCATACTCTCCACGGGCTGGGCGCGGCATCTGCCCTCAGAGCAGGTACGCAACTTCCTGCCGGTTGCGCTGCGTCGCCGAGTGGTTGGATCGACGTGGCATCGCATCCAGACCGATTCAGCCTTCTCGCGCGGCCTGCCGTACTCGTACTGGAAGGACGCAACCCGCTACCAACAGGTTCGCCGTTGGGTGACGTTGCACCGCCTGCGCCGCTGGGCGGCCATCGACGACGACGCGGACGGCTGGGACGTTGCTGACCGCACGCGCTTGGTTCACACGCAGGCCGACAGAGGCCTTTCTGACCCGGCAGCGCTGTCGCGCTTGGCCGAGCTGCTGCGGGGCAAGCCATGACGGTTGCGGAGCTGCTGGCCAGCGTACCTATTCATCGGCCCGGCAGTAGTTCCTATGTCGTGCTGGCTGAGGTTCCCGAGCCGTGGCGCGACCAGTTCGCCGCAGCACTACGCGGTAGCGCTGCGCCACTGATCGAAGGTGCAGGCCCTTGCGCGTGGGTGCGCGACTGGCAGCAATGGGTCGCCGGTACATGGCACCAACGGCCGGGGCCGTTTTCACCAGTTTTGGTGATCGACCTTGAGGCCACCTGCGATGAAGGCGATGACCTCCCGGCGGCCGACATGGAGATCATCGAAATTGGCGCGGTGTGGGCCACGGCTGAGGGCACCGTCCTTGACACGTTTCAGGCGCTGGTGCGCCCCGTGGTGCGCCCTCAACTCACCCCGTTCTGTCGGCAGCTCACCAACATCCAGCAGGCCGACGTGGACAGAGCAGAGATGTTCCCAGTCGTCGCAGCGCGGTTGGCCAGCTTTGCCCAGCGGTATCAAGCTCCTGGCGCAACGTGGGGAAGCTGGGGCCAATTCGACGCCAAGCAGCTTGTCCGAGATTGCGAGCGCCACGGTATCCAAAGCCCGCTCGCAACCTTCGATCATGTGAACCTCAAACGCCGCTTCGCCAAGGCGCGGAAGATCAAGGAGGTGGGCATGGCTCGCGCGTTGCTGATGGTAGGCCAGCCGCTCGACGGCGCGTACCACCGAGGCCTCGACGACGCGCGCAACATTGCCAAGCTGCTACCTTGGTGTGCTGAAATATAGCGATATATATTGCAGAGCAGGGAGATTAAATGGGCACCCGTTTCGGCCGCCGCGCTGCAGATGGCACGTTTGAATACCACGACAACAAGGAATCGCTTGTTGCGGCCGAGCGGCGCGACAGCAGCGACGCACGCTCTGGCCTCTTCGGCTTGATCGGCCTGCTGGTCGGTGGCGTGCTGACCTATATCGTGCTCATCAAGGTTGGCACCGAATGGCCCAAGTGGCTTCGCTTCGGCCTGGTGATCGCGGGCGCTGGGGGACTCGCCTACATTCTGGCCAAGTTCGCAGACCTCATCTGGAACATCATCCTCAGCCTCGTGCTGCTGGCCGTGCTGTGGGGCATCGGCTCGTGGATTTGGAAAGCGGTGTAGGTCATCAGCCCGCGTAAAAAGAGCGGCCCCACACAGGGGCCGCTGGAACTGCGCTGTCGCAGCCCGCTCAGGGAGGTGAAGCGGGGGCCGAGGGAGGTACGACCGTGCGCAATTATCACCGCAACCCGCGAGGGCGTTGCACCTCGTAACCACCCGGCAGCCGCAACGCCACGTCAGCGCGGGGCGACCAGCGAACTAATCGGCACCCATTCCTGTTGCGGCTTCCCGAACATCTGCCGTTGCATCGCGTCGTACTGGATCAGCGCGAGCGGTGGCCGCAGGTCGATGATGATGCCCTGGTTCGTCTTGTCGCCGATCTTGGGTTCGGCACGCAGTCGCGGCGTGTCCGCAGCCTCGCGCTCCATGCGCTGCTGCAAGTCCTTGCGCGAAGCCTCGGCGCGCTCCTTCTCCTTCGCGTTGTAGAAGTCGGCGAACTGGGCCGCCTGCTCGGGCGTGTAGAAGGCGATGACCGGCGCGGGCAGCTTGTCCGGCTCGTAGGGGCCATTGCGATAGCCGCCATACGTGCGCACCATCATCACGGCCGTCAACTGCTGCTGCGCGTCGAAGCAGAACAGCGACGTGGAGCCATAGCGCTCCCCGTACAAGACCAGCTCCTGATTCGACCAGGCCGAGGCCGCCCCATAGAAGGTCTGGGCCACGCCTGTGGACTGCAAGGGCGGCATGTTCGCGGCCTTGCCACCGCGCGCCTTGCACCAGGTTCCGAAGCTGGCCTTTGTCTGCTCCAGGCCGGGCGTGTTGGCGCGATGGGCGCTGCGCTTGAGCGTCGGCGTCTTGTAGTCGGCATCGCCGATTACCGTGCCAGGCACCGATGCGATGAACGCGGGCCAGTCCATCGAGGCTTCCCTGGCAACGGGTGCGGCGCACCCCGCCACGATCACAGCAGCAAGTGCCGCCAGCTTTCTCATCGTCATCACGTCTCCCTGTTGGTCAATGGTTCGTTGGTCTGAGCCGCATTTACCTTGTGCGCCGCCCATATTCTCTTCACCTGGGCCGCGCTGCACCTCGCGCGCTTGGCAGTCGTGGCGATGCTCAAGCCATCTCCACGCAGCTCGATCACCAACTGCCGCAGGTTCGGGTCAGCACGGCGGCCCTTGTACTTCCCAGCGCTTCTGGCCAGCTCGATGCCCTGCCGCTGACGCTCGCGCCGATCCTCGTAGTCGTCGCGCGCCATTTGCAGCGCTAGGCGCAGCAGCATGTCCTGTATCGACTCCAGCACGATGCGCGAGACGCCCTCGGCGCTGGCCGCCAGCTCAGACAGATCGACCAAGCCGGGCACGGCCAGGCGCGCACCCTTGGCGCGGATCGACGCCACCAGCCGCTCGGCCTCGGTCAAGGGTAGGCGGCTGATGCGGTCGATCTTCTCGGCCACCACCACCTCGCCGAGTTGGAGGTCGGCCACCATCCGCAGCAGCTCGGGCCGGTCGGCCCGTGCGCCGGAAGCCTTCTCGCGGTAGACGCCAGCGACGTAGTACCCGGCCGCACGCGCGGCCGTGATGATGGCTTCCTGTCGCTGCAAGTCCTGTTCGTCGGTGCTGACGCGCAGGTACACCCGCGCCACCTGGACGAGTGCCCCGCCTGCTGTGCCGTTCATGTTGGCTCTTTTGGGCATAACCGTAATGAGCGCATTCTATTGAAATAGGCGCGTTTATGGAAACACGATCTAAATGCGCCTAGCGCAATCATGCAATCTATATGAGCGGCGGTCTCAAATCCGAAGTGCAACACCTTGCCCCTCCGGTAAGGTGTGACGATGACTAGAAGATTCCAGCAGATGCAAGCCGAAGAGCGCATGGCGCTGGCGGCAATGAAGTTGCAGGGGATGTCCCTGCGGAGCATCGCCTCCGCTTTGCAGCGCAGCCCATCGACGCTCAGTCGCGAGTTGGCGCGCAATGGCAGTGGTGGAGGCTACGTCTGCCGTGACGCACAAGCGCGATGTGACACACGGCGCGCCAAGGCCAGGCCAGCCTCGAAGCTTGATCCCGATGGGCCGCTGTGGCCCCTGGTCACGCACATGCTGGGTTGGCTGTGGTCGCCGCAGCAAATCGCGCAGACACTGCGCAGCATGTGGCCCGACAAACCTGAACTGCACGTCTCGCACGAGACCATCTACACCGCCATCTATGCGCACCCCAAAGGTGAGCTGCGCAAGGACCTGATCGCGTGTCTTCGTCAAGGCAGGAGCGGCCGCAAACCGCGCTCTGCGGGCGAAGATCGGCGCGGCCGGATTCCCGAGATGGTCAGCATCCACCTGCGGCCGCCAGAGGTGACGGATCGGGTGATGCCGGGCCACTGGGAGGGCGATCTGATCAGAGGGGCCGCCAACAAGTCCGCCATAGGCGTTTTGGTCGAGCGAACCACCCGTTTGGTGCTGCTGGCCAAGATGCCCGATGCCTCTGCCGAGTCGGCTCTGGCGGCCTTCACATTCAAGCTCAACCAGATCGCTGAGCCGATGCGCCAAACGCTCACCTACGACCAGGGCAGGGACATGGTTCGGCATCGTGACTTGGCACGTGCCACCAACATGCGCGTGTACTTCTGTGACCCTCACAGCCCTTGGCAAAGGGGCACCTGCGAGAACACCAACGGACTGCTGCGACAAATGCTCCCGAAGGGCACGGACCTGTCCGTCCATGACCAGGTGGCGCTCGACTCGATTGCTGACCTTTTGAACAATCGGCCGCGCCAGACGCTGAACTGGCGCAGCCCCATTCAGGCCTTCAGAGACCTCATCCAAGGGGCCTCTGAAATGGCTCAGGCCACAATCCATTGATCTGTTCAACATGGCCGGGTGTTGCACTTCAGATTTGAGACCGCCAGCCTATTGGGTGATGTTATGCTATGCATGGCATAATGACGCATGACCACGCCTAAGCCTCGCGCCTCGTCTGACACCTCGCGGTCTGCACCCGATCCCACGACGACCCGCGTGCGAGATGAGCTGATCGCCAAGATCAAAGCCCAGATCGCCGCAGGTGGATGGACGCAGCAGAAGGCGGCCGAACTGTCTGGCCTCACGCAGCCGCGCATCAGCGATCTGCTGCGCGGCAACACGTCACGGTTCTCGCTTGATGCGCTGGTCAGCATCAGCGCCGCGTTGGAGCGGCATTCGTCAACAACGGAAGGGGGCACGATGGAATACACCGAAGCCGATGGGCGGCACCTGGTCGCCGAGTTCATGGCGAGACTGGCCGCCCGACCCGTCAAGGGCCGCTACCCGGCCGCCACCGAAAACTCGACCACCGAGCGGGGCGGCAAGCTCATCGCTACAAGCGGCTTTTCCACCATCGGCGGCCGTGTCGCGATGGTGGGGGACATCGCGCGCTACGCCGATGGCAGCGAGGCCCGCATCGTCTCCGGTGCCGGTGTGGCTGCCCTTTACGAGGGCCGCCCGCTGGCCTTGGTGGGCAGCGAGCTGGACAACGGTGACCGCATCACCGGCCCGATTCACAACGGCATGGTGATCGTGCAGTACGCCGACGAAGCGCCGATCACAGGTTTGCTCGATCCCAGCTACGTTCCCACGCTCCCCGAAGGAGGCCAACCATGATTCGGCCATTCGTCGTCATGGGCGACAAGATCAGTCACGGCGGCACGGTCATCAGCGCCGACTTCACCAGCGACATCCACGGCAAGGCGATGGCCCGCGTGGGCGACATGGTGGTCTGTCCCAAGTGCAAAGGCGTGTTCGCGATCAACTCGGGCGCACCTGACATGGTGGACGGCGAGGGGCGCGGCTATGCCCGCCACATGGACACCACGGACTGCGGTGCCCGCCTGATCTCAGGGCAGGCGACGACAACTTGGTCGGACAAGTCGTCGATGGGCGACCCAGCGGCCGATGCCAAGGCCGAGGCGCTGGGTGCGGCATCCCAGGTCGCGGCATCGACCGACTCCGGCATCTGCCTGGACTGCCTGCGTAAGGCGGCTCACTTCGGCAGTCCAACGGTGATTCGAGAGTGACGATGCTCGACGTGCAATCCCGATGGGAGCAGCTACACAACGCCACGCCTGCGCTGCGGCTCTACGCTCTGGTCGATGGCGTGCAGTACCAGACCCAACTCTGCAAGCGATTCCAGCCGGGCAGCGGGCTGTTCCCGTTGTTCGCTGGAACACCAGACTCGGCGCTGGCCCACGCAGGCCCTTGGCTGGTGGACGCGGCCATTGCAGGCGAGGCGACGGTCGCCGAGCTGGCCACGCTCGAACGCGATGCGCCATCGCTCACCTGGCTGATCGCACCGCAAGACCTCGAAGGCCTCGGACAACTGCTGCAACTGCGGCTCGACGTGAACCTGCCCGATGGCCGCAGCGCCTTGCTTCGCTTCTGAGACCCGCGCGTCCTGGTCAACTTGGCGCGCACGCTCGACGGCGCGCAGCGTGAAGAGTTCTTCGGCCACATTCATGAGTGGCATCTGCTGCACGAAGGGCAGCGTGTTTGGATCGGGAGGCAACATGCTGACGCTCACTGAGGCGCAGTGGCAGACCCTGCAACAGGGCGAAGCCCGCCAGTTCGTGGCGGCCGTGTGCGATGAGTTTCTGACCAACCGGCCGGAGATGCGCGAGCAGCCCGGCCGCGAGGCGGTGCTGGTGCGAATGCAGGACGCCTACGACTACGCCACCCACGCAGGCTTCACCAGCACGCCGCACATCGTGCGGCTGATGTACCTGTCTGCGGACGCTCCGCGCATCCATGATGACCCTCTAGTCGATCACTACCTGGGCAAGCCTGGGGCCACGCCGGAACAACGGCTCGACGATCTCGATGCCGTCATGAAACACAAACTCAAGGGAGATCGCTGATGGCGTCACTGGCCGTACCGCTGATTGAGAGCGTGGTCGTCCGTGTCTTGGCTGCACTCGGCGTGGGCGTTGTCGCCGGCGCGGCGGGTGAGGCCGCAAAGGAGCAGGCGCGCAAGCGCCAGGAGGAAGCCGACAAGGCGAAGTCCACACCCATCTCGCGCACTGATGCCACGACGAAGGAGCGCGAGAAGTGCAAGGACTGCCCACCCGACAAGGGAGCGTCCGCCCTCCAGAACACCGCAGGATGGTCAGAGATAGCCATCCTGTATCAAATTCGCATTGCTCAGATGCCTCCTGCGCCACCTGGCTACCTGAGCGAGTGGAGTTTTGGTGGAAAGCAGTTTGATGGCTTTGACTCCAGCCAATGCCTGCTCAAAGAAGCGAAATCGACATACGACCAGTTCTTTGACGACTTCGGGTATCGGAAGCCTTACTGGACAGGTGATGTGCGCCTGCTAAAACAAGCTGTCGAGCAATCAGCCGCCGCTATTCCGCAACCGCCTGTTCAACTGAGGTGGTATTTCATGGAGCCCAAGAGCTACAGGTTCTTTTCAAAGATGTTCTCCGCCGCCCAACTATCCATAGAAACGGTGTTCGAGCCATGAAGCATGCCTACGAAATCGCGTTGTCCACGCACCATCTTGGCGATCTCTCCGTTAACACCATGTTGGCGGAGCTGCACCAGCTCGCGGCAAAGCTCGGCACTCTTTCTGAAACCCTCAATGAGTGGCTTTTGGGTGGCGAAACGAAAGAGCAAGCCTACCTATACGAGGTATTCAAAGATGGTGGTGCGACCTCTGCGGCAACCGCAGTTTTGGAAGCTCAGTTGAAAGGACAAATCGACCCACGCTGCATCTCGATATGGAACGGCAAAGAAGGTCACGAGGGTGCTTCTATTCAGTTCGTCGGCAGACCCACGGACAAACTGTCGGTAGTGCAGTTTGTTGGTCGGCCGAAGTCGTTTTCCTCCGATTGGCAGGCTATAGCCTCCGTGATCGAAACATGCGTGAGGATATGGAGCCCCCAGTACATCACCATTGAAAGCAACGGCTACTACGATCACCGCCCATTCAAAGACCGCCCCGGCGTGGGCTGGATGCTCTACTTGCCACGAATCCTGACCGTCCAACAAGTGCCAGAGGCTCGCGCACTCGTGCCCATCATGGGTAAGGACGATAAAGGCAAGGACAAGCAGATAGGCACGATCATCGTCAGCGTCACCGACGAGCCGTTTTCCGACGAGAATCCCGAGCACGTCAAGATCGCGAACGCCATCGAAATCCGCTTGGTCGATCAAGACCTGCTCCCACGCTTCACGGATTTGTAAAGATGACAACGACGTATTGGGTTGTCAATGTTGAGGTGGAGCCTGAGCAGGCGCAGGAGTGCGCGGAGAAGGTCAAGCGATGGCTGATTCAAGAAGGTATCGTGCTCCCCACACCGCCTGAACCGACAGAGGTATTTCCTGTCGATTCCGCTAGCTACCCCAGGCACTTACTTGCGCCGGGGCCGAAAGCGCTGAATTGGTGTGCAGCCAGCGAGGTGTTCGGGCTTTTCAGTGGGCTTGAAATCGTGACTCAGAAACGGGTTTTTGACCCTGGCGCCAACTTTTCAGACTTGATTGAATGCCCAAACTGCGACACCCGCTTTGACAGCAGCAAGCTGGAATGGATGGCCGCCATAGACGGCTGGTGGTCTAGGAATGACGGGGCGCTGACTTGCCCTTCGTGCAAGACCACGAAAGACATCGGTCAATGGAGATTCCCAGACTCCAGTTGGGCATTTGGTTATCTGGGTTTTGGATTCAAAGAATGGTATGTCGATGAACGCATCATGAAGGCGATCAGCTCCGTCCTTCAGCACAAATGCGTATTTGTGTGGAACCACATTTAACAGACCCGGAGAGGCACCCATGCCCCAGCTCGACGAACTGAACCCCATCAATTTAAGCAAGGCGCAACCGCCCATAACGTTCGCTGCCGCCAATGCCAGGTTTCTCTCCCAGTTCCCGGACGGCGCGGATGAGCTGTGGTCAGCCGACATCAAGGTCTGCCGCCACGGCGCGCTGTGCGAGATGTTCGAGGGCATCCTGTTCGTCGAGTCCACCCGCTCGGTCCACGGCACCGCTCACATCTTCGGCATCGAGTTCGAGGACGGCTACCCCAATGGTCTGAACCCGGCGCTGGCCGCCAAGCAGAAGGCTTTCATCGAGTTCCTGCGCGGCGAGAACGCGAAGGACGATGAGGTGCTGGGTTGGACGCGCAAGCTCTTCACCGGTCACGAATACGCGGCCGAGGGCAAGGCCACGGCCGCCTACTTGGCCGTGCGCGAGTCGAAGCTGCACATCGGCGTCGGCTACCGCAACGACGCTGGCGATTACGAGCTGGTGGCCGTCGAGTCCGAGAGCTGGGTGGAGGCCACAGGCCTGCCATTCGAAGAGCTGGGCAAGGACTGAGTAACCGTCTTCCGAGTCAAGTGCCGTGCAGCGATTTATCCCAAGGTTTGCCGGTTCTGACCATGGCGTTGAGCGTGGTCAGGAGTTTGCGCATGCACGCCACCAGAGCGACCTTGG
>Ga0081606_1000207_pt1 | contig 30312 bp, 25 predicted proteins | sample EareggfetidaYelm_FD_71127 | JGI IMG/M metagenome (GOLD analysis project Ga0081606, IMG submission 71127) | Earthworm egg capsule microbial community from the University of Washington, USA - E. fetida Yelm (SPADES assembly) (version 2) | ecosystem: Host-associated > Annelida > Reproductive system... | reverse complement strand
AAGCGCATCGCGGCGTTGCATCGCTTGCCAATACGCTCGGTATGGGCCGCGCGATGCGCCTTGCGCTGCGCTCCGATGGCTGCGCGCAGCCTACGACATCTGATCGGTGACGCGACACCAGGCCCGGAACGGGCACTCAAGCCTCGGCCGGGTAAAAGCGCTGGCGCGCGGGCTGATTTTCCACGGCTTTGGCTATTGCGCCAATGTGCTCGGGGGTGGTGCCGCAGCAGCCGCCCAGGATGTTGACCAGTCCTTCGGCGGCGAATTCGTGCAGCAGGCGGCTGGTGATCTGCGGTGTTTCGTCAAAGCCGGTGTCGCTCATGGGGTTGGGCAGGCCGGCGTTGGGGTAGCAACTGATGAAGCAGTCTCCTGCCGCCCGGTGCAGCTCTTGTATGTACGGGCGCATCAGCGTGGCGCCCAGCGCGCAGTTCAGGCCGATGGCCAGGGGACGGGCATGGCGCACGCTGTGCCAGAAGGCCGTCACGGTCTGGCCCGACAGGATGCGGCCCGAGGCGTCGGTGACCGTGCCGCTGATGATGATGGGCAGGCGCTCGCCGCTGTGCTCGAAGCATTCGTCGATGGCGAACAGTGCGGCCTTGGCGTTGAGGGTGTCGAAAATGGTTTCCACCAGCAGTATGTCCGCGCCGCCTTCGAGCAGCGCTTCGGTCTGCTCGTAGTAAGCGGCACGCAGTTGCTCGAAGTCGATGTTGCGGGCGCCGGGGTCGTTCACGTCGGGGCTGATGCTGGCAGTCTTGGGCGTGGGGCCGAGCGCGCCGGCAACGAAGCGCGGCTTGTCGGGGCGACTGTATTTGTCGCAGGCGGCGCGCGCCAGTTGGGCCGAGCGCAGGTTCATCTCACGCGCCAGCGGGGCCATCCGGTAGTCCTCTTGCGCCACGCGGGTGGCGCCGAAGGTGTTGGTCTCGATCAGGTCGGCGCCTGCGGCCAGATAGCGTTCGTGGATGTCGCTGATCAGGTCGGGGCGGGTGATGCTCAGCAGTTCGTTGTTGCCCTTGAGGTCGCGCGCAAAGTCCTTGAACCGCTCGCCCGCGCCGTCAGGCCCGGCATAGCCTGCGCCACGGTACTGCGCTTCACCGAGTCGCAATCGCTGGAGCATGGTGCCCATCGCGCCGTCGAGGATGACGATGCGTTGGGCCAGGATGTCGGGCAGCCGGGCGGCGCGGGTGTAGTGCAGGGCTTGCATTGCGCGATTGTAGGAAGCGCCGTCAGGGCCTGTGGGCCGCAGCCACATCCAGAAAGCCCCGCAGCGCCGGCGTGACCGCATCCTGGTGCCAGGCCAGCACGCCCACGCAGGGGTGCCGCAGCTTGGCGATCGGCAGCAAGCGCACGCCTGTGACGGCGGCCTGCGCCATGCAGGCGGGCACCAGCGCCACGCCCATGCGCAGCGCCACCAAGGTCAGCACGGTGAGCCACTGGCGCGTCGCATGCAATATGCGCGGGTGGATGCCGGCGCGCTGGAACAGGGCGATCACGTTGTCGTGGTTGGCGGGTGCGACCGCGCGCGAGAACATCACGAAGGTCTCGGCGGCCAAGGCCCGCAGATCGACGCTGGCCGTGCCCGCCAGCGCGTGGTCCTCGGGCAGGCAGCAGACGAAGTGGTCTGGCGCCAAGGGCAGGCTGCACAGCGGCTCGGGCACCGCGCCGGTGTTGATGAAGCCGGCGTGCAGTTGCCGGTGGCGCAGCGCTTCCAACTGCTCGCCCGAGGACATTTCGCGCAGGTTGACCTCGATGCCCGGCGCCCGCTGGCCAAAGGCGCGCACGATGCCAGGCATGTCGCGGTAGACCATGGAGCCGGCAAAGCCGATGTCCAGCCGCCCGCGCAGCCCGGCGGCCACGCAGCGGGCGGTCTCGCCGGCGCGCGCGACATGTTCGAGCACCACGCGCACCTCGGCCAGATAGGCTTGGCCGGCGGCCGTCAGTGCCACATGCTTGCTGCTGCGCTCGAACAGGCGCACGCCCAGTTCGTCCTCCAGCGCCTTGATGCCCGAGGACAGCGGCGGCTGCGTGATGGCCAGCCGTTCGGCCGCGTGGCCGAAGTGCAGTTCCTCGGCGAGCACGGCGAAATAGCGCAGCAGATGCAGCTTCATGCCCGCATCATGCCAGCCGGTCTCCCGTCGACAGGGACAGCCATCAACGAGCGTCAGTAGGACTTCGGCAGCCCCAGCACCTTCTCGGCGATGAAGCACAGGATCAGTTGCGGGCTGACCGGCGCAAGGCGCGGGATCCATGATTCGCGCAGGTAGCGCTCGACATGGTATTCCTTGGCGTAGCCCATGCCGCCATGCGTGAAGATGGCGCGTTCGCAGGCGTGGTAGCAGGCTTCGGCGGCGAGGTATTTGGCGGCGTTGGCTTCAGCGCCGCAGGGCTGGTGCTGGTCGTAGAGCCAGGCGGCCTTGTGCACCATCAGGTGGGCGGCTTCGAGCTCCATCCAGGACTGGGCCAGCGGGTGCTGTATGCCCTGGTTCTGCCCGATGGGGCGGCCAAACACCTCGCGCTCGCTGGCATAGCCGGTGGCGCGCGCGAGCGCGGCGCGGCCCAGGCCCACGGCCTCGCTGGCGATCAGGATGCGCTCGGGGTTCAGGCCGTGCAGGATGTAGCCAAAGCCCTGGCCCTCCTGGCCCACCAGGTCTTGCTCGGGGATGCGCAACCCGTCGATGAAGACCTGGTTGGAGTCCACGCATTTGCGGCCGAGCTTTTCGATCTCGCGCACCTCCATGGTGCTGCGGTCCATGTCCGTGTAGAACAGGCTCAGGCCCTGCGTGCCGCTGCATTCTTCCACCGGCGTGGTGCGCGCCAGCAGCAATATCTTGTTGGCCACCTGCGCGGTGCTGATCCAGAGCTTTTGGCCATGCACCAGATAGTGGTCGCCCTGGCGCACGGCGCGGGTCTTGAGCTTCAAGGTGTTCAGGCCGGTGTCGGGCTCGGTCACGCCAAAGCAAGCCTTGTCGCGCCCCTGGATCAGCGCGGGCAGCCAGCGGGCCTTTTGCGCGTCGGTGCCGAACACCACCACCGGATGCAGGCCGAAGATGTTCATGTGCACCGCCGAAGCCCCCGACAGGCCCGCGCCCGTGGCGGCGATGGTGTGCATCATCAGCGCGGCCTCGCCGATGCCCAGGCCCGCGCCGCCATAGGCTTCGGGCATGGCGATGCCCAGCCAGCCCGCGTCGGCCAGCGCGCGGTGGAAGTCCTCGGGGAAACCGCCTTCGCGGTCGCGGCGCAGCCAGTAGTCGGCATCAAAGGGGGCGCAGACGCGCCCGATGGCGGCGCAGATCTGTTCCTGCTCGGGGCTGAGGGCAAAGTGCATGGGGGCGTGCTCGTGGACAGGGGCGGACAGATCGGCAAATGGGCCTGCCGGGTGCTGCGCTGGTGGCGGGCCTCATTCTGGCCGGATGCCGGCCTGCTCGATCAGCCGGCGCCAGTGCGTGAGTTGGTCAGCCACATAGCGGGCGAACTCCTCGGGGCTCTTGCTGGGCCAGACCTGAAAGCCGATCTGCGCCAGCTTGTCTTGCGTCGACGGGTCGGCCAGCACGGCCTGCAACTCGGTATGCAGGCGGCTGACGACGGCCGGCGGCATACCGGCTGGCCCGAAGATGCCATTCCACGAGGTCAGATCGAAGCCCTTGACGGTCAACCCTATCGGCGGCACGCCGGGCAGCAATGCCGACGGGCGGGCCGTGGTGATGCCCAGTGTGCGCAACTTGTCGCTGGCGAGCATGCTGCGGCCCGACCCCAGATCCACCACATACACCTGCACCTGCCCGCTCACCAGGTCGGTCATGGCCTGCGGGCTGGACTTGTAGGGAATGCCGACGATGTCCAGGCCGGCAATGCGCTTGATGCTCTCCAGCGCCACCAACGAGGTGCTGTTGGGCGTGGCATAGCTGAGCTTGCCGGGGTTGGCGCGCGCATGGTCGATAAGCTCGGCCAGCGATTGGGCCGGCACCGAGGGGTGCACGACCAGCGCAAAAGGCAGCTCGCCGACCCGCGCCACCGGCGTGAAGTCCTTGATGGGGTCGTATTTGAGCTGGCGGTAGAGCGCCGGATTGGCCGAGTGCGAGGTGTTGGTGGTCATGAACAGCGTGTAGCCGTCGGGCCGGGCCTTGGCGACGATCTGCGCCGCTATCTGCGCATTGGCACCGGGCTTGTTGTCCACCAGCACCGGCTGCTGGAGCCGCTCGGCCAGCCTCTGGCCGAGCATGCGCGCCACTGCATCCGTGCCGCTGCCGGCCGCGAACGGCACGATCAGCGTGATCGGCGCGCCAGGATAGGGCTGCTGCGCCAGCGCGCACAGGCTGGCCGCCGCCCAGCCACATGCCAGCAATGTGGAGCGAATGATCTGCTGCATTTTCCGGATGTCTCCTTGAATATCGGTCTGTCGACGCCCTGATGCCCGGGCCACAGTGCATTCTGGCGCTGACAACCATTGGCGTCCAATTGCATCATTGGAACGATCGATTGGCATTGCCAATCATTCAGGGACACTAGGCAGATGGGTGAGGCCACGCCGGCGCAGGGCTGCGCCGCAGGCGGCGCAACGCCACGGACGGTGAGATGGGCGATGGATCGATGCGCAGCAAGGCTTGCAGGCCCGGACTCACCCGGGCGGCAAGCCTGCACGGCAGGTTCGGTGGGGCTGTGCGCGGCCCCTCAAGTCCGGGGGCGCGCACCGGGGTGGAATCTGGCCGGGGCCAGCCCAGGCCCCGGTGTCTGCTTACTTGGCGGAAGCCGCCTCCGCAGGGGCGGCGGCGGGCGCAGCGTCAGCCGCGCCGGATGCCGCAGGAGCGGTTGCATCGGCGGCTGGTGCCGGAGCCGGCTCGGCAGCCGGTGCCGGCGCCGGTTCAGCGGCTGGTGCCGGTTCAGCAGCAGGCATTTCTGCAGGAGCGGGTGCTGCCGGTTCTTCCTTCTTGCCACAAGCGGCAAGTGCAGCAGCGGCGATCAGGACGGCCAAGACGAGGGATTTCTTCATTTCGATTTCCTACTGGAGGGACAGGGAGGGACAGACACAAACAAACTTGGACAACCAAGGCCTCGGATGCGCTGAAACCTTGGTACACATTGGCTCACATTACGTAGTGTGGCCGCAGATTATATATTGGTATTTCGCCCGGCACTGATGCACAGCGGGTTTTCGGTGCGGCGCCATCGGCGCGCAACCAGGAATCGGGAAGTCCCGAACGGGGAGCCAGGGCCGCATCGGGCAAGGTCACGGCTAAAATGCCGCATTCCCGTTTACCACTGCGGACATGACATGAGCTCTTCCTGCGTCACCGGCAGCATCGTTGCCCTCATCACCCCCATGCACGAGGACGGTAGCGTGGACTACGCCAGCCTGCGCAAACTGATCGACTGGCATATCGCCGAAGGCACCGACTGCATCGGCGTGGTCGGCACCACGGGCGAATCGCCCACGGTCAATGTGCAGGAGCATTGCGAAATCATTCGCGTGGCCGTGCAGCAGGCGGCCAAGCGCGTGCCCATCATGGCCGGCTGCGGCGCCAACTCGACCGCCGAAGCCATTGAACTGGCCCGGTTCGCCAAAACGGTGGGCGCCAGCAGCCAATTGCAAGTGGTGCCCTACTACAACAAGCCCACGCAAGAAGGCCAATACCAGCATTTCAAAGCCATCGCCGAAGCCACGGGCGACCTGCCCATCGTGCTGTACAACGTGCCCGGCCGCACGGTGGCCGACATGCAGCACGACACCGTGCTGCGCTTGGCGCAGGTGCCCGGCGTGATCGGCATCAAGGAGGCCACCGGCAATATCGAGCGCGCCCAATGGCTGATCCGCGACCTGCCCAAGGGCTTTGCCGTCTGCTCGGGCGACGACCCGACGGCGGTGGCCCTGATGCTGTGCGGCGGGCATGGCTGCATCAGCGTCACGGCCAATGTGGCGCCGCGCCTGGTGCACGAGTTGTGCGTGGCAGCGCTGGCCGGCAATGTGCAGCGTGCGATGCAGATCCAGTTTCAACTGCTGCCGCTGCACAAGAACCTGCTCGTCGAAGCCAACCCGATCCCGGTCAAATGGGCCATGGCCCGCATGGGCCTGTGCGGTGGCCGCCTGCGCCTGCCGATGACGCCGCTGTCCGGCGGCAACGAGGCGGTGCTCGAATCCGCGCTGCGCGCCAGCGGCCTGATCTGATCCCGGGCCCAGAAACAACATTCGAGCCATTTCGAGGACTTCCGTGTGAAAGCTGCTACCACCCGACCGGGCCTGCTGGCCCTGGCCCTGGCCCTGGCCCTGTCCGCCTGCTCCGTCTTCGATGGCGACAAGATCGACTACAAAAGCGCCACCAAAGGCTCGACCCTGGAAGTTCCGCCAGACCTGACCCAGTTGCCGAACGACTCGCGCTACACCGTGGCAGGCGGCGCCGTATCGGCCACCGCCTTGCAGGCCGGCCAGGCGGCGCAGCCTGCGGGCACGGTCAACGCCGCAGCGCTGGCACTGGGCGATGTGCGCATCGAGCGCGATGGCCAGAAACGCTGGCTGGTGGTCAGCCGCCCCGCTGACCAGCTCTGGGAGCCGGTGCGTGATTTCTGGCAAGCCAACGGCTTCACGCTGGCGCAGGCCGATGCCAATGTCGGAATCATGGAGACCGACTGGGCAGAAAACCGCGCCAAGCTGCCCCAGGACTTCATCCGCTCGACGCTGGGCAAACTGCTCGAATCGCTGTACTCGACCGGTGAGCGCGACAAGTTCCGCACCCGCCTGGAACGCCGCGCCGACAATGGCACGGAGATCTACATCACCCACCGCGGCTTGATCGAGGTGTACGGCTCGGCCTCCAAGGACAGCACGGTGTGGCAGCCGCGCCCGTCAGATCCGGAACTGGAAACCGAGTTTCTGCGCCGCCTGATGGTCAAGCTCGGCATCAGCCAGGAACAGTCCCGGGCCATCGCCGCCACCTCCGATGCCGCCCCACGCGCGCCATCTGCGCGCATGGCCACGGTCGATCAGACGCCCGTGGTTCAGCTCGACGAGGGCTTCGACCGCGCATGGCGTCTGGTGGGACTGGCGCTGGACCGCACGGGCTTTACCGTGGAAGACCGCAATCGCGCCGAAGGCACCTACTTCGTGCGCTACGTCGCTCCCGGCACCGACAAGAAAGAGCCCGGCTTCTTCAGCAAGCTGTTTGGCGCGCCCAGCGCAACGCCGCCCCTGAAATACCGCATCGTCGTGCGCAGCCAGGGCGAGTCGAGCACGGTATCGGTGCTCGATGCCACCGGCGCGCCCGAAGCGTCGGCCAACGCCGAGCGCATCGTGCGCGTGCTGGCGGACGAAATGAAATGAAGTGAAGCGAGACACCACCTCGGCCACCCCCGGGAGAACCTGCCCATGAACGCCCCTGTCCCGCGCCAAGTCCTCCAGCCTGAACTCGCATTGGAGCGGATCAGCCAAGTCTGGGATGACGACATCATTGGCCAACTCAAGGACTACATTGCCATCCCCGCCAAATCCCCGATGTTTGCGCCCGACTGGGCCGAGCAGGGGCTGCTCGACACCGTGGTGCGCAACGCCGCCACCTGGGTCGAGGCGCAGCGGGTGCAAGGTTTGCGGCTGGAAATCCTGCGCCTCGAAGGCCGCACACCGGTGCTGTTCTTCGAGATAGCGGCAACGCAACCCGGGGCCACCGACAGCGTGCTGATGTACGGCCATCTGGACAAGCAGCCGGAGTTCTCGGGCTGGCGCAGCGACCTCGGCCCCTGGACGCCCAAATACGAAGACGGCAAACTCTACGGCCGCGGCGCCGCAGACGACGGCTACGCGGTCTACGCCAGCATTGCCGCAGTGCAGGAACTCAAGCGCCAGAACCTGCCGCACCCGCGCATCGTGGGCCTGATCGAGACCTGCGAAGAAAGCGGCTCGCGTGACCTGCTGCCCTGCATTGCCGCGCTGCGCGCGCGCATCGGCGCGGTGGGCCTGGTGGTGTGCCTGGACTCCGGCGCCGGCAACTACGAGCAACTGTGGCTGACCACCAGCCTGCGCGGCATGGCCAGCGGCACGCTCAAGGTCGAGATACTCAGCGAAGGCGTGCATTCGGGCGACGCCTCGGGTCTGGTGCCCTCGTCGTTGCGCATCATGCGCCAAGTGCTCGACCGCCTCGAAGACAGCGCCACCGGCCGCCTGCTGCCGGCCAGTTTCCACTGCGAAGTACCCGCCGAGCGCATCGCACAGGCCCGCGCCACGGCCGACATCCTGGGCGCAGAGGTCTACCAGCGCTTTCCCTGGGCGCACTACGACTGCGGCGGCGCCACCCGCTTTGCGCTGCCCACCACCACCGACCCGCTGCAAGCGCTGCTCAAGCGCACCTGGGAGCCTACATTGAGCGTGACCGGGGCCGAGGGCTTTCCGGCCTTGCAGGACGCGGGCAACGTGCTGCGCCCCTACACCGCCTTCAAGCTCAGCCTGCGTCTGCCCCCGCTGGTGGACGCCGCCCTGGCCGTGCAGAAACTCAAGGCGCTGCTGGAAGACAACGCGCCCTACCAGGCCAAGGTCACCTTCGAGAGCGGCGGCGGCGCCACCGGCTGGAACGCCCCGGCCACCGCGCCCTGGTTCGAGCAGGCCATCACCCAAGCCTCGCAGGCCCACTTTGGCGCGCCCTGCGGCTATGTCGGTCAAGGCGGCACCATCCCGGTGATGAACATGCTCAGCCAAAGCCTGCCCAAGGCCCAGATGATGGTCTGCGGCGTGCTCGGCCCCAAGAGCAATGCGCACGGCCCCAACGAATTCCTGCACCTGCCCTACGCCAAGCGCCTCACGGCCTCGGTGGCGCAGGTGATTGCCGCGATGGCGCAGCAGGCCGCCGCACCCACCACCCCCGCCAGCCCGCCGGCCACGGCAGGCTGAACCGGTGACGGGCCGGCGCCTGGGCGAGACGCCTGGACGGCGCGGCATCGCATCCGGCTTGCATCGGGCCCCGCCGTGCCGGACAGGCCTCCCACCGGGCCTCGATGCTGGAATCCACGGCCACGAATCGGGAGCGAGCTTTCTCCAATGCCTGCGCGATACCGCCGGGTCGCGGCTTCTGCGTGCGTTCGGCGTGCCTATTTTCCGTTCCCTGGAACGGCCCCAATATAAAGTACGCAAACGCCGGCTGCGGCGACGATGACGATATTGAGGAGAACGAGGCCAAAGGCAAATCGAATCAAATGGTTTTCTTCTTGCCGATTGGCTGCCGCAAGCCCGGTGATGAGAGAAAGAATCGACAACGATCCGAGAGCTCCATGCCCCGCTGCACTATTGACCATTGCGGCAAGCCAAGGGCCGTGGCCGGTTGTCAGTGCGGCGATAGACGGCATGACCAAGGTGTTGCCGCCCACGTTGGACCCCGTGACATAGCCTGCAATGCCTGCCAGCAACGCTATCGTCGGAACCAGGGAAACGCCGGACAGCGATTGCAGTATGCGCTGAGCCTCGACCAGAAATCCCGCGTTGACCATGACTTGGGAAAGCAGCAGGAAAAGGAAGATCGTAGTGACAGGAAACTTGGCGCGCTTGAACAGCGCCTGCCATGGAAAGCCCGCTGTGGCACCTTGCCTGATCGATATCAGAATGGTGCTCATCAGCAGTGCAAGTCCAGGGGATGCCAGAGGTTTCCACGAAGTATGCTCTCCTTGGACAATCCAAAGCGCATCCCAGCCCGTCAAAACAAATACTCCCCGCGACACGACGATGATGCCAAGCAAGGCGAGGTAAGGCCAGGCAGCGTCCGGCCAGCGCACAAGCCTTTTGCGATGGGACAACGAGACCGCCAGCCCCACGCACGCAACGGCAAGCCCCGCAAGAACGCCTGAAACTTCCGGCCCTATCCACTGATTGATGCAGTAGAGCACCGTGACGAAAAGCGCCGTCATCACAACGAGTCCGAGCCACGGCGCCACGGTGCGTATTCCTGCTTGCCACAACGCGATGGCTGCAAGGCAGAAGAAAACCGGTGCGCTGATCAGCGCCGAATGGCTGCCGAGTGTTCCGGCGGGCAAATGAGCCAGCAATGCGCCAACCAATGTGGCAAGACCAAGGGTTCCCCACGGCATGATGACCATGCCCGCCAAGGCGATTTTCATACCGGATTGGCGAGTGAACAGCCCGATCAATAATGGAACGGTAGCAATGACAGGCTGACCTCGAAGCTGCGCAGGTTGCGGTTGTTGATGCCCACCAGCGGGGTTTTGCAGCAGGCCAGCGCGCGCTCGAGTTCGGGGCGGTCGTGCACTTCCAGCAGCACCGCCATGTCCAGGCTGCGGGCGATGGCCTCGAAGTCGGCCAGTTGCGCGTCGTCCAGGCAGGCGGCGATCAGCAAGATGGCGTCTGCACCCATCGCGCGGGCCTCGTAGACCTGATAGGGATCGAGCAGGAAGTCCTTGCGCAGCACCGGCAGTTGGCAACTGGCGCGGGCCTGTTTGAGGTAGTCGATGCTGCCCTGGAAGAACGCCTGGTCGGTCAGCACCGACAGGCAGGCCGCGCTCACGCCGGCGGCGCCTTCGGCATAGCTTTGCGCGATGTCGGCGGCAATGAAGTCGGCGCGCAGCAGGCCCTTGCTGGGGCTGGCCTTCTTGATTTCGGCAATCACCGCCGCCTGGCCTTGGCTGATTTTGGCGCGCAGCGCGCCTTCAAAGTCGCGGGTGAGCACGCGGCTCTCGGCGTCGGCACGCACCGCGGCCAGGGGCACGCGCTTTTGGGCCGCAGCCACTTCGGCGCGCTTGGCGGCAATGATCTGGTCGAGGATATCGTTCATGGTGGTCGGCAGGGGGTGGGTGTTTCAGGCCAGCGCATGTGTGCGCGCGACCAACAGTTCGAGCTTGGCCAGCGCCGCGCCCGAGGCAATCGCAGCGCGCGCCAGCGCCAGGCCCGCCGCTATCGATTCGGCCACATTGGCCGCGTACAGCGCCACGCCGGCGTTCAGGCAGACGGTGTCATGTGCGGCCCCGGGCTGGCCCCGCAGCACGCCGAGCAGCATGTCGCGCGACTGCTCGGGCGTGTCGACCTTGAGCGCCCGGTTGCTGGTCATGGCCAGCCCGAAGTCCTCGGGGTGGATGTCGTATTCGCTGATCTGGCCGTTCTTGAGTTCGCCCACCAGCGTGGCTGCGCCCAGACTGGCTTCGTCCATGCCGTCACGGCCGTAGACGACCAGCACATGCTCGGCGCCCAGGCGTTGCAGCGCGCGCACCTGTATGCCGACCAGGTCGGGGTGGAACACGCCCGCCAGGACATGGGGGGCCCCTGCCGGGTTGGTCAGCGGCCCCAGGATGTTGAAGATGGTGCGCACGCCCAGTTCCTTGCGCACCGGCGCCACGTTCTTCATCGCCGGGTGGTGGTTGGGCGCGAACATGAAGCCGATGCCGACCTCGGCAATGCACCGGGCAATGGCCTCGGGCGCAAGGTGGATGTGGATGCCCAGGGCCTCCATCACGTCGGCGCTGCCGCTCTTGCTCGAAACGCTGCGGCCGCCGTGCTTGCTGACCTTGGCGCCGGCAGCCGCTGCCACGAACATCGCGCAGGTGGAGATGTTGAAGGTGCTGGCGCCGTCGCCGCCGGTGCCGACGATGTCCACCAGATGCTTGCGATCGGGCACTTGGACCTTGGTCGAGAACTCGCGCATCACCTGCGCGGCGGCCGTGATCTCGCCGATGGTTTCCTTCTTCACGCGCAGGCCGGTGATGATGGCAGCGGTCATGGCCGGCGAGAGTTCGCCGTTCATGATCATGCGCATCAGGTGCAGCATTTCGTCGTGGAAGATTTCGCGGTGTTCGATGGTGCGCTGCAGCGCTTGCTGGGCGGTGATGGACATGGGGTGGTTTCCTGGTGGAGGCATTACGCCGAAGGGCTTTGCGCTGAGGGCCGGGCGCGATCGGGTCCGCGCAGGGCATGGTGCGAGGCGGTCGGCACGCGGGCCGGGGCTGCGGTCATCTGCGCTGCTCCAGGAAGTTCTTCAGCAGCGCGTGGCCATGCTCGGTCAGGATGCTTTCGGGGTGGAACTGCACGCCCTCGATCGGCAGCGTCTTGTGGCGCACGCCCATGATCTCGCCGTCTTCGGCCCAGGCCGTGACTTCGAGCATCTCGGGGCAACTGGCGCGCTCGATGGCCAGCGAGTGGTAGCGGTTGACCGTGAACTGCCGGGGCAGGCCGGTGAACAGGCCCTTTTGCGTAGTGTCGATGACGCTGGTTTTGCCGTGCATCAACTGCCGGGCCCGCACGATGGTGCCGCCGAACGCGGCACCTATGCTCTGGTGGCCCAGGCACACACCCAGAATCGGCAGCTTGCCGGCAAAATGCCCGATCGCAGGCACCGAAATGCCGGCCTCGGCCGGTGAGCCGGGGCCGGGCGAGATCACCAGGCGCTCGGGCGCTCGGGCCGCGATGCCCTCCAGCGTGATCGCGTCGTTGCGAAACACCTCGACATCGGCACCGAGTTCGCCCAGGTACTGGACGATGATGTAGGTGAAGCTGTCGTAGTTGTCGATCATCAAGAGTCTCATGCTGCGCTCCTCGTCACTCGGCGGTTCGCTGGCGGGGCTTGTCGGGCGCGGTTCATTCCAGTCCCTCCTCGACGAGTTCTGCGGCGCGCAGCAGCGCGCGGGCCTTGTGCTCGGTTTCCTTCCATTCCAGTTCGGGCACCGAATCGGCCACCACCCCTGCCGCCGCCTGCACATGCAGCGTGCCGTCCTTGATGATGCCGGTGCGGATCGCAATCGCCACATCCATGTCGCCGGCGTAGCTCAGGTAGCCGCAGGCGCCGCCGTACAGGCCGCGCTTGGTCGGTTCGAGCCGGTCTATCAATTCCATCGCATGCACCTTGGGCGCGCCGGTGAGCGTGCCGGCCGGGAAGGTGGCTCGGAGCACGTCGATGTTGGTCATGCCCTCGCTCAGCAGTCCTTCGACATTGCTCACGATGTGCATCACATGGCTGTAGCGCTCGACCGCGAAGGCCTCGGTCACCTTCACGCTGCCGATCTTGGCGATGCGGCCGATGTCGTTGCGCGCCAGGTCGATCAGCATCACATGCTCGGCGCGTTCCTTGGGGTCGTTGATCAGCTCGGCCTCGATGGCCTGGTCCTTCTCGGGCGTGGCGCCGCGAGGCCGGGTGCCGGCCAGCGGACGGATGGTGACCTTGGTGCCGGCTTCGGTCCTTTCCTGGCGCACCAGGATTTCGGGGCTGGCGCCCACCACATGGAAGTCGCCAAAGTCATAGAAGTACATGTACGGCGAGGGGTTGAGCGAGCGCAGCGCGCGGTACAGCGACAGCGGGCTGGCGCTGTAGCGCTTGTGGATGCGCTGGCCCAGTTGCACCTGCATGAAGTCGCCGGCGGCGATCAACTCCTTGGCGCGCTCCACGGCGGCCAGGTAGTCGGCCTTGGCAAAGTCGCGCTGCGCCGGGTGGCTGGCGCTGGCCTGCAGCACCGGGGCCGTCACCGAATGCCGCAGTTGCTCCTTGAGCTCGCGCAGCCGCTTGCGCCCCCGGGCATGGGCGTCGGGCTGGGCCGGGTCGGCATAGACGATCAGGTACAGCTTGCCCGAGAGGTTGTCGATGACAGCCAACTCCTCGCATTGCAGCAGCAGGATGTCGGGGCAGCCGAGCGTGTCCGGCGGGCAACTGGCCTGCAACTTTTTCTCGATGTAGCGCACCGCGTCGTAACCGAAGTAGCCCGCCAGACCACCGCAAAAACGCGGCATGCCGGGCCGCAGCGCCACCTTGAAGCGCTGCTGGTAGGCGGCGATGAAATCGAGCGGATTGCCGGCCGCGGATGGGTGCTGAACCACTGACCGATGCCGCCGGCAATGCCCAGCGCGGCCATGCTCTTGGGCAACTGCGCCGGCTGCATGCCGCCCAGGCGCGCCAGCGCGGCGATCATCGGTTGGCGCCGGCCCATCAACCGGGCGGCGCCGGCGTCGGCGCGAAACTCGCGCTGGCGGCTGAACCAGGCCACGATGATGGCCGCGACAAAGCCCAGCGCGATGTCCAGCACGATGGTGGTCACGTAGTAGCCCATGCCCGGGCCGGTTTGACTGTCGTTGTTCTTGCGCAGCGCGCTGTCGACCGCATAGCCGATGACGCGCGACAGGAACACCACGAAGGTGTTCATCACGCCCTGGATCAGCGTCATCGTGACCATGTCGCCGTTGGCAATGTGGGCCACCTCGTGGCCGATCACGGCCTCGACTTCCTCGCGCGTCATGCCCTGCAGCAGGCCGGTGGACACCGCCACCAGCGCCGAGTTTTTGAACGCGCCGGTGGCAAAGGCATTCGGGGCACCGTCGAAGATGCCGACTTCGGGCATGCCGATGCCGGCCTGGCTTGCCAGCTTGCGCACGGTCTCGACGATCCAGCGCTCGTCGGGCGAGCCTGCGCCGTCGATCACGCGCACGCTCGCGCTCCACTTGGCCATGGGCTTGCTGATCAGCAGCGAGATGAACGCGCCGCCAAAGCCCATCACCAGCGCAAAGCCCAGCAGCGCGCCCAGATTCAGACCGTTGCCCGTGAGGTAGCGGTTGACGCCCAGCAGGCTGGCCACCACCCCCAGCACGAGGACGACGGCCAGGTTGGTCAGTACAAACAACAAGATTCGTTTCATGTGCTCTCTCCGTGGGGGTGGTCAAACATCAAGGTGAATGCAGGCGCAGATGGGGGCCGGGTGTTGCACTTCAAGCCAAGCCGGCAGGTCGCGGCGCGCCGTCATGCCAGTTTCCACGGCAGGGCTTCGCCCGCGCGCAGTGGCTTGAGCCAGGCGTCGCCAAACGCAAAGCTGTGCGGGGGCGTCCAGGATTCGCGGCGCAGCGTGATGCGGCCGGTGTTGCGCGGCAGGCGGTAGAAGTCGGGGCCGTGGAAACTGGCAAAGCCTTCGAGCCGCCCGAGCGCGCCGGCCTTGTCGAAAGCCTCGGCATACAGCTCGATGGCGGCATGGGCGGTGTAGCAGCCGGCGCAGCCGGTGGCGTGCTCCTTCAGGTGCGCGGGGTGCGGCGCGCTGTCGCTGCCCAGAAAGAATTTGGGGCTGCCGCTGCTGGCCGCCTGCACCAGCGCCAGGCGGTGCGTCTCGCGCTTGAGCACGGGCAGGCAGTAGTAATGCGGGCAGATGCCGCCGGTGAACAAGGCGTTGCGGTTGTACAGCAGGTGGTGCGCGGTGATGGTGGCGGCGGTGAAGCGGTCGGCCTGCTGCACATAGTCGGCCGCATCCCGGGTGGTGATGTGCTCCAGGACGATCCTGAGCGCGGGGTAAGCGCGGCGCAGCGGGATCAGCTGCTGCGTGATGAATGCGGCCTCGCGGTCGAACAGGTCGATGTCACTGTCGGTGACTTCGCCGTGCACCAGCAGCGGCATGTCGGCCTTTTGCATGGCCTCCAGCGTTTTGCCAATCTTGCGCAGATCGGTCACGCCCGCGTCGCTGTGGGTGGTGGCGCCCGCAGGGTAGAGCTTGGCGGCCACCACGCCGGCGGCCTGGGCGCGCCAGATCTCGTCGGGCGGCAGTTGGTCGGTGAGGTACAGCGTCATCAGCGGCTCGAACTGCGCTGCGGCGGGCAGGGCCGCCAGGATGCGCTGCCGGTAGTCCAGCGCCTGCTGCGTGCTGGTCACCGGCGGGCGCAGGTTGGGCATGTCGTGCGTCACGCACATCATGGTCATGCCTTCGTGGGCCAGGCCGACCATCACGTCGAGCACTTCGCCGACCATCTCGGGGTCGAGGGCCGAGGTAGGCTCGTCGAACAGCATCACGATCGGGTCCATCGACAGCGCCCGCGCAATCGCCACGCGCTGCTGCTGGCCGCCGGAGAGCTGGCCCGGATACTTGTCCTTGTGGGCGACGAGCCCCACCCGGTCGAGCATCGCCAGGCCGCGCTTTTTGGCATCGTCCGGGTTGCGGCCGAGCACCTTGATCTGCGCGATGGTCAGGTTCTGCATCACGGACAGGTGCGGAAACAGCTCGAAGTGCTGGAACACCATGCCCACGCGGCTGCGCAGCTTGGGCAGGTCGGTGCGGGGGTCGTGCAGCCGGATGCCGTCGACCGTGATTTCGCCCTTCTGAAAAGGCTCCAGCGCGTTGATGGCCTTGATCAGCGTGGACTTGCCCGAGCCGGAAGGCCCGCACACCACCACCACTTCGCCCTTGTTGATCGAGGCCGAGCAGTCGTCGAGCACCTGCACCGGGCCATACCATTTGGATACGTTCCTGAGTTCTATCATGTCTCGTTCCCCGATCCGGTCTCATTGCATTGATTGGGTTCTTCAGCGGATGATTGCGATCTTGCGGTGCAGGCGTTTGACCAGCCAGGACAGCGTAAAGCACAGCGCAAAGTACAGCACCGTCGCCGCCAGATAGGCTTCGATGGGGCGCCCGAAGTTCTTGCCCGCCAATTCAAAGCCCTTGAGCAGGTCGTAAGCACCGATGGCGTAGACCAGCGATGTGTCCTGGAACAAGATGATGATCTGCGTCAGCAGCACCGGCAGCATGTTGCGCAGGGCCTGCGGCAGCAGCACCAGTCGCATGTTCTGGGCATAGGTCATGCCCAGGGCCTGGCCGGCATGCACCTGGCCGCGCGGTATCGCCGCAATGCCGGCGCGCATGATCTCGCTGAAGTAAGCCGCCTCGAAAGCGATGAAGGTGATGACGGCCGACACGTCGGCGCCGATGGGCCGACCGATGATCGCAGGCATCAGCAGGAAGAACCACAGGATCACCATCACCAGTGGAATGCTGCGCATGCCATTGACGTAGATGGCCGCAGGCATTTCCAGCCATTTTTTTCCCGACAGACGCATCAGCGCCAGCAGGGTGCCAAGCAGTATGCCGCCGATGGCGGCCTCCAAGGTCAGCTGCAGGCTGAAGTACAGCCCCTTGAGCACGAAGTTGGAGATCAGTTCCTGGTTGTAGAAGGAAAGGTCCAGGTTCATCATCGATGACCTCCGGCTGCGCCACCGGCCGTGCCCGGAATGCGCACGCGCTTTTCAATGAACACCATGATCCGGTTGATGATCAACGCCGAGATGATGTACAGCGCCGTCACGGCCAGATAGACCTCGATGCCGCGCGCGGTTTCTTCCTGCGCCTGCATCGCAAACATCGTCAGTTCGGCCACCGACACGGCAAACGCCACGGAGGAGTTCTTGAAGATGTTCATCATCTCGCTGGTCAGCGGCGGGATGATGATGCGAAACGCCATCGGCAGCAGCACGTAGCGGTAGGTCTGCAAGGTGGTGAAACCCATGGCCAGACCGGCGTAGCGCTGGCCACTGGGCAGGGTCTGTATGCCCGCCCGCACCTGCTCGGCAATGCGCGCCGAGGTGAAAAAGCCCAGCGCCAGCACCACCAGCGCAAAACCCGGTGCGCCTTTCAAAACCGGAAACATGCTGGGCAGAACGTGGTACCACAGGAAGATCTGGTTGCTCGGCGGCACCGGCTGCATGAACCATTTGTCGTACAGCTTGGCCAGCGAGCCGTCGGCAACCTGGCGCTTGATGCTGTCGTCGACAGCCTTCTTGAAGGCCGGGTCATCCTTGCGCAGCATGCAGGCAATGGGCTCCACCGACAATACCTCGCCGACGATCTTGTAGTCCGAAGGCGCCTTGGACTTGGAGATGTTGGCCGCCAGAATCGATACGTCCATCACGAATGCGTCGGCGCGGCCCGTCTCCAGCAGCAAAAAGCTGTCCGCATGGTCTTTGCCGAAGACCTCCTTGAAGTCGACGCCATCGGCACGCTGATGCTTGCGCAGGGTCTGCACCGAGGTGGTGCCGGTGGTCGTGGCCACGGTCTTGCCGTTCAGGTCCCGTATCGACGTGATGCCCGAGTTGGCCTTGGTCGCGGTGCGTATCTCTTCCACATAGGTGGTCATGGCAAAAGCCACATCCTTTTGGCGCGCCGTGGTGTTGGTGGTCGAGCCGCATTCCAGGTCCACGGTGCCATTGGTCACCAGCGGGATGCGGTTTTGCGAGGTGACGGGCTGGTACTTGGTTGCCAGAGTGGCCAGGCCCAGTTGCTTTTGGATGTCGGCCAGGATGCGCTCGGCCATTTCGGTATGAAAGCCCACATACTTGCCGTTGCCCAGCGTGTAGGACAGACCCGAAGACTCGCGCACGCCCAGCGTCACGCTGCCCGAGGTCTTGATTTTGGCCAGGGTGTCGCCGGTCTGGGCGCCAACGCTACCGGCCGAGAGGCAGAGAGAGGTCACGGTGGCCGCAAGCAAATGCTTTTTCATGGTTATCTCCTGGTGTCGAAAGCAAAAAGGGAAAATTCCGCAACCCTGGATGCTACAGAGTCGGGTCAGTGGGCTATCTCCAAAAAAGCGCGCAAGCCACGGACCAGCGCAGCGGCAATCTTCGTGCCACCCGGGGCCTTGCCACAGCGCATCTGGCCCCTGCATCTGGCCGGCCCCGATGCCACGGTGCAGACTGTACAACATGCGCATTCCTGTTCAAGCCCCACTTTGGCGCAGACTCCTTGCCGGTAGTGCACTGGTCCCGGGCATGAATCCCGGTAAGATCGGCGCCCATCGAGCGCAACCCGCCTGCCATTTTCAAGGAGCAACAGCGATGGGACAAACAGCGATGGGACAAAGTGTCGATCTGATGGGCGCTGACGGCTTCGTGCTGCCCGCCTGGGTGGCCACCCCCGCAGGCGCGCCCCGTGGCGCCGTGGTGCTGCTGCAGGAAATCTTTGGCGTGAACGCGCATATCCGCTCGGTGGCCGAGCGCTTTGCAGCCAGCGGCTATCTGGCCGTGGCGCCGGCGCTGTTCGCCCGCATCGAGCCCGCAGTCGAACTGGGCTACGGGCCTGAGGATATGCAGGCCGGCATGGCCTTGAAGGCGGCGGTCGAGGCGCTGCCCGCTGCGGGTGTGATGCCGGACATTCAGGCGGCCATCGACTACGCGGCGCAGCACAGTGGCCGCAAGGTGGGCATTCTGGGCTTTTGCTGGGGCGGCCTGCTCAGTTGGCGCGCGGCCTGTACGCTCCGGGGGCTGTCGGCGGCGGTGCCTTATTACGGCGGGGGGATGACCACGGCCGATGAAGTGGCGCGCAAGCCCCTGGTGCCCGTGCTGGCCCATTTCGGCGAGCGCGACCCCTGGATCGCGCTGGCTGGCGTGCAGGCCTTTGCCTTGGCCCACCCCGAAGTCGTGGTGCAAACCTATCCGGCCGACCATGGCTTCAACTGCGACCAGCGCGGCAGCTACCACGAGCCATCGGCCGTGACGGCGCATGACCGGACGCTGGCATTCCTGGGCCAGCACCTGGGCTGACACAGGCACGCGCCGCAGGCGCTGCGGCTGACACGCACGCGCGCCGCAAGGCGCTGCATGGGCGGCAAGGCGCTGCATGGGCAGCAGCGCGCCGCATGGCCCCGCAAGCGCTACATGCGCCCGCTGTCCAGCGCCTTGGCCAGCCGGTGCTCTATCGGCAAAGGCTCGCCCTGCAGGCGCGCAGCCAGCAGTTCGCCGCACAGCAGCGCCAGCGTCAGCCCGCGTGCCCCCATGGCACTGCAAACCCATAGCCCGGGCAAGGCGGCTGCATCGACCGGGCCGACGATCGGCAAACGGTCGGGCGCGGTGCAGCGCACGGCGGCCCAGGATTGGGCGGCCCGCGCCGGCGCAGCAAGCCCGGCGTCGGCGCGGGCCGCTGCGAAGGCGGACTCCAGTGGGGGCGCCATCCGGGGCAGCAGGGTTTGCAATCGGGCCCAGTGGCTGGCATGGGCGGCCTGCACATCGGCGGGCGCAGGCGGCATCTGCTCCACGCCGCGCTCAAAGGTGGCGCCCATCACCCAGGCGCAGGGGCCTTGCGCGTCGTCCCCCAACGGAAAGCGGGGAACCAGATGGCCATGGCCGTTCACCGGAAAGGGCAGCAGCGGCGCAGCCGGGTCCCCATGCAGGCCCCAGGACACCTGACCGCGCACCGGCTGCAAGGGCCAGCGATGTTCCAGCAGTTCCAGGCTGCCGGCGCCGGCAGCGATGACCACCGTGGGCGCTTGGGCCAGCACCCGGCCTTGCGCGTCCAGTGCCTGCCATGCCGTGTGGCCAGCGCCCGGCGCTTGGACGCGCCGCAGCCGCGCCACCCGGCAAGCGCCTTGCCAGCGAATGCCGGGCTGGGCCAGCAAGGCCGCCACCAGGCGTGCCGGGCGTATCCAGCCGGCCTGCGGGTGCCAGCAGACGCTGGCATTGGCGGGCAGGCCGGATTGGGCCAGCGCGCCGAGCGCTGCATGCGCAGCGCTTTGGCGCCCATCGGCGCCAGGCCCGTCGCTCCAGCGGGCAGGCAGGCCGGGGCTGGCGTCGGCGCGGTGCTCCAGCACACCGCAGTGGCTCCAGTCCAGGCCCTCGCGCAATCGCCAGCGGGCCTGCTCCAGCGTGCTGCGCACGCCGCTGCGCGACAGGCGCGAGAGCAGGTTGTCGTCGGCTGACACATGGGGCGCAAAGATGCCCGCCGGCAGGCCCGAGGCGCCTGCGGCAGGCGCTGCGGCCTGATCCAGCACGCGCAGTTGCCAGCCGCGCCGCGCCAGGCTGGCCGCAGTGGCGGCGCCGGCAATGCCGCCACCGATCACCATGCACTCGCCGGGTGTTGCCGGCGCTGCCGCGGGCCGCATGGTGCGCGGCTGCCAATGCGGGTGGTAGACGGCATGCAGCATGTCGCGCTGCGCGTCGCTGCCGGGCGCGGGGTGCAGCGTGAAACCGCATTGCACCAGCGCATCCCGCACGGTGCTGCACCGGCTGGCCAGCCGGGTGCCGCGCCGGCAGCAAGCCGCCACGGCCTTCAGACCCGGCAGGCCCGGCAGACCCGCAGGGGCGGGGTGGCGTTGGGGGCGCCCGTCCTGCGGCAAGTCATGCAGGTAGACCGAGTCCACCGTCAGCTGCTGGCGTTGCTGGCGCAGTTGCGCCTGCCAGTCGCCCAGGCACAGCGTGAGCAGCACATGGCCGTCGTCGAAGCGCAGGCGGTGCAGGCCCGGCAGCAGGCCCCACCACTGGCGCGAAAGCTCCTGCGCCAGCGGCGCAAGCCCGGGCCGGGCGCTGCCGGCCCGCAGCAGGTCGGCGGCGCTGACGGGCTGGGCCTCGGTCGCCACGAAGTGCAGCAGCACAGGCCGGTGTGGATCGGCGCGCCAAGCGGCCCAGGTCGCCAGGAAGTTCAGGCCAAAGCCGAACCCGGTCTCCAGAATGCGCCATTGCGGCAGCCCGGCCCAGGCCGCAGGCAGACCGCAACCATGCAGAAAATCCGGCACTTCACCGCGCTGCGTCACATGTCATTGCGTGCCGGGAAAAACGGTTCGGGGCCGCACCATTTTTCACCGCGCCCCACGGCGCTACGCGCTGGGCGGGACGTAGCCCGCCGCAGCGTCTGCGCCACTGCCAAAAAAATGGTTTTCCATCTGGCGGGCCAGGTACTGGCGCGCACGGGCGTCGGCCAGGTTCAGGCGGTTTTCATTGACCAGCATGGTCTGGTGCTTGAGCCAGCCCGCCCAAGCCTGTTTGCTCACGTTGGCCCAGATGCGTTGGCCCAGTTCTCCGGGGTAGGGAGGAAAGTCCAGGCCCTCGGCCTCCTGGCCGAGCTTGATGCATTGAACGGTGCGTGCCATGGGGCTCCTTGCGGCGAGCGAAGGTGGTTCGCTCAGATGATTTTGATATAAACAACTGAAATTTCAGTCATTCCAGTTTTGAAGAGGGCCTTGCAGAATGCGTTTCGTCGCTGCTGCACAGCGCTTCATGCATCTGAAAAGGGCCTTTCCAATGAATTACCGCCGCGACTTTATCAAGTTTCCCCTGGCTGCCGCGCTGACGGGCAGCATGGCCTTGACGGCATGGCCGGCGTTTGCGCAGTCCGTGACGCTGCTCAATGTCTCGTATGACCCGACGCGCGAGCTGTATGTCGAATTCAACCAGGCGTTTGCCAAGTACTGGAAGGCCAAGACCGGGCAGGACGTGGTGGTCAAGCAATCGCACGGCGGCTCCGGCAAGCAGGCGCGCTCCATCATCGATGGGCTGGGGGCCGATGTGGCCACGCTGGCGCTGGCCGGCGACACCGACGCGCTGCACACCCATGGCAACTGGATTCCGAAGGACTGGCAAAAGCGTCTGCCGCACAACAGCTCGCCCTACACCTCGACCATCGTGCTGGTGGTGCGCCAGGGCAACCCCAAGGGCATCAAGGACTGGGATGACCTGGTGCGGCCCGGCATCGCGGTGATCACGCCCAATCCCAAGACCTCGGGGGGCGCGCGCTGGAACTACCTTGCGGCCTGGGAGTTTGCCCGGCGCAAGCTCGGCAGCGACGCGCAGGCCAAGGAGTTTGTCGCCAAGCTGTATCGCAATGTGCCGGTGCTCGACACCGGCGCCCGTGGTTCGACCATCAGTTTTGCCCAGCGCAACCAGGGCGATGTGCTGATTGCCTGGGAAAACGAGGCCTATCTGCTGGGCCAGGAATTCGGCCCCCGGTTCGACGTGATTGCGCCATCCATCTCCATCCTGGCAGAGCCGGCCGTGACCGTGGTCGACAAGAATGTAGACCAAAAGGGCACGCGGGCCGTGGCCGAGGAATATCTGCGGTTTCTCTACACCGAGCAAGGCCAGGACATCGTGGGCAAGCATTTTTACCGTCCGGCAGTTTCTGAAAAGGCCAAGGCCAAGTACGCCCGGCAGTTTGCCGCTCTGAACCTGTTCACGATCGATGCCGCTTTCGGTGGCTGGGACAAGGCCGCCCGGGAGCATTTTGCCGACGGTGCGAGCTTCGACCAGATCTACACCAGCAAGTAGGCATCCATCCGCCGCAGCGGTTCAGCCGGAGCCGCTGCGGCACAGACGGGTGGATGGCCTGCGGCGCAGGGATGATGCGAGCCAGGCCGCATCAGGCCAGGGCCAGATCGGTGTCCATCAGGGTCTGGCTGCCGGCGCGGACGCGGCGCAGCAGCGTCGCGGTCTCGGGGAACAGCCGGGCGAAATAAAAGCGTGCGGTCTGCAGCTTGGCCGGGTAGAACGGATCGGCATTGCCGGCCGCCATCTGGCGCAGCGCGACCTGGGCCATGCGGGCGAAAAAGTAGCCAAACACCAGATGGCCGGTGATGCGCAGGTAGTCGACTGCGGCAGCGCCTACTTCGTCGGGGTTTTGCAGGCCGCGCAAACCGATCTCGGTGGTCAGTGGGGTCAGTTGCTCGCCCAGTTCGACCAGGGGGGTGATGAACTCGGCCATGCTCCGGTTTGCGCCCGCCTCTTGCGCCAGTTGGCCCAGTAGCTGGCCGAACTTCTTGAGCGTGGCGCCGTTGTTGCCCAGCACCTTGCGGCCCAGCAGGTCCAGCGCCTGGATGGTGTTGGTGCCTTCGTAGATCATGTTGATGCGCGCGTCGCGCACATGCTGCTCCATGCCCGATTCCTTGATGTAGCCGTGGCCGCCAAAGACCTGCTGGCACAGCGTCGTGGCTTCATAGCCGTTGTCGGTGATGAAGGCTTTGACGATCGGTGTCAGCAGCGCCAGCATTTCGCTGCTGGCCTGGCGCACTTTTTCGTCGGGGTGCTGCTGCTCCTTGTCCAGCAGCAGCGCGCAGTAGCTCGACAGGGCGCGGCCGCCCTCGGCGTAGGCCTTGGCCGTGAGCAGCATCCTGCGCACATCGGGGTGCACGATGATCGGATCGGCCGGCAGATCCCGCGCCCGGGGGCCGGCCAGGCTGCGCATCTGCAGGCGCTCCTTGGCGTAGGCCAGCGCGTTCTGGTAGGCCACTTCGGTCAGGCCCAGCGACTGGTTGCCCACACCCAGGCGGGCGGCGTTCATCATCACGAACATCGCGGCCAGGCCCTTGTGGGGCTGGCCCACCAGGCTGCCGCTGGCGCCGTCGAGCATGATCTGCGCCGTGGCATTGCCATGGATGCCCATCTTGTGCTCCAGGCCGGCGCAGTCGATCGCGTTGCGCTCGCCCAGGCTGCCGTCGGCGTGCACGATGAACTTGGGGCAGACGAACAGGCTGATGCCCTTGCTGCCCGCAGGCGCATCGGGCAGTCGGGCCAGCACCAGGTGGACGATGTTGCCGGCCATGTCATGCTCGCCGGCCGAGATGAAGATCTTGCTGCCGGTGATCTTGTAACTGCCGTCGGCCTGGGGTTCGGCCTTGGTGCGCAGCAGGCCCAGGTCGGTGCCGCAATGGGCCTCGGTCAGGCACATGGTGCCGGTCCAGGCGCCACTGGTGAGCTTGGGCAGGTAGATTTTCTTTTGCTCCGGCGTGCCATGCGCATGCAGGCAGGCATAGGCGCCATGCGAGAGGCCGGGGTACATGGTCCAGGCCTGGTTGGCCGCGTTCAGCATCTCGTAGAAGCACTGGTTGAGCACCAGCGGCAGGCCCTGGCCGCCGTAAGCCGGGTCGCAGGACAGCGCCGCCCAGCCGCCCTCGACATATTGGGCGTAGGCCTGCTTGAAGCCTGTTGGCGTGGTCACTGCATGGGTGGACGGGTTGTGTTGGCAGCCTTGTGCATCGCCACCGGTGTTCAGCGGGAAGGTCACTTCGGCTGCGAACCGGCCGCCGGCTGCGAGCACGGCGTCGATGGTCTGCGCATCCACTTCGGCATGCGCTGGCAGGGCCTTGAATTCATCGCTGACCCCGAGCACTTCGTGCAGCACGAATTGCATGTCGCGCAGCGGCGGCGTATAGGTGGGCATGGGTTTACTCCCGGTGGGTGGTGGAAACCTGGCGTGGCGCCTGGTCGATTGCAGCGGGGGCCGCAGCGTCGGTCTGGGCGCCGTAGCGCGCCAGAATGTGGTGAAACCCCGCTTGGGCGCGCTCCGGAGCGCCCGGGGCCTGCAGGAAACGCGCCTCGTAGTGCAGCGCAAGAATGAGGCCGTGGATTTCAAACAGCATCTGCTCCTCCCGGGTGTCCGGGCGCAGTTGGCCTGCCTCTTTGCACTGCTCTATCGCGCGCCGCATCGCGGTGTGCCAGGTCAGCACCGAATGCACCAGCGCGTCGCGCACGGGGCCGCTGCGGTCATCGAACTCGACCGCGCCACTGATGTAGATGCAGCCGGAGTCGATTTCGATCGAGCTGCGTTTCATCCAGTTGTCGAACAGCGCGCTCAGCCGGGCCACACCGCGCGGCGCGGACAGGGCGGGGTAGAACACCTCCTGCTCGAACCGTGTGTGGTACTCGCGGATGACGGAAATCTGCAACTCCTCGCGCGAGCCGAAATGGGCAAACACGCCCGACTTGCTCATGCCCGTGACATCGGCCAGCGCGCCGATCGACAGCCCTTGCAGCCCGATGTGCGTGGCCAGACCCAGGGCGGCATCGACGATCGCGGCCTTGGTTTGCTGGCCTTTTTGCAGGGCACGGTCGCCGCCGCTGCGCGCGCGCGGCAAGCGGGTGATCTGGCCGCCGGGCTGGTCGGTGCTCTGGTCTGGGTCGGTGGACATCGCGAATGAAAAAAAGAACGATCGTTCTATTTTGCCGCAAATCCGCCGCCGAACCACCACCTTCGGAAAAAAAGGCCAATGATTTGCACACTGCCCGCGTGCGCTCAATGGCTGCGGATCATGGTGCCGAAGGCTTGATCGGTCAGGATTTCGAGCAGCATCGCATGCGGCACCCGGCCATCGATGATGTGCACGGCATGCACTCCCGCCTTGGCGGCATCGAGTGCGCCAGCTATCTTGGGCAACATGCCGCCGGAAATCGTGCCGTCGGCGAACAGCGCATCGATCTCGCGGGCCGTCAGATCGGTCAGCAGATTCCCCTTCTTGTCCAGCACGCCCGGCGTGTTGGTCAGCAGCACCAGTTTTTGCGCCTGCAGCACGGTGGCCAGTTTGCTGGCCACCACGTCGGCATTGATGTTGTAGCTCTCGTTGTTTTCGCCAAAGCCGATGGGGCTGATGACCGGGATGAAGGCATCGTCCTGCAGCGCCTTGACCACGCTGGGGTCTATGGACACGATGTCGCCCACTTGGCCGATGTCATGTTCGATGCTGGAATCCTTGCTGTCGACCATCTTGAGCTTTTGCGCGCGTATCATCGCGCCGTCGCGCCCGGTCAGCCCCACGGCCTTGCCGCCGGCCTGGTTGATCAGGCCCACGATGTCTTGCTGCACCTGGCCGGCGAGCACCCACTCGACCACCTCCATGGTCTCGGCGTCGGTCACGCGCATGCCCTGGATGAACACGCCTTTCTTGCCCAGGCGATTCAATGCCGTCTCGATCTGGGGCCCCCCGCCATGCACCACCACCGGGTTCATGCCGACCAGTTTGAGCAGCACCACATCTTCTGCAAAGTCGGCCTGCAACGCCGGGTCGGTCATCGCGTTGCCACCGTATTTGATGACCATGGTCTTGCCATGGAACCTGCGGATATAGGGCAACGCCTGGGCCAGGATTTCAGCCTTGTCGCGCGGGGCAATCGAAAGAGGGTCGGTCATGCAGGCCTGCGATGCGCAAAAAAACGGTAGGGCGCATTGTGCCGCATGCGCGTGGCGCTGCCTGCGCAGCGGGATGTTTGCGACCCCGTCGGGGGTGCAAGCAAAAGAGTCGCCCCGGCCCTGGAAAATGCCGCCGGCATGCTCAGCGGCGCAACCAGCGCGGCACCTTGAAGCGCACGATGGCCAGGTAGGCCAGCACATAGCTGATCACGAACAAGCCGCAAAACACCATCAACCCCGGGGTGTTGTTCCAAAACAGCACTGCGGGCATCACGGTGAGCAGCGTAAAGCCCCACAGATAGGGCGAGGTGCGGTTGTTGCGCATCAGCACCCGGCGTGACTCGTCATCGTGGAACACGCCGCGCACGATGCGGCGGTAGATCAGTTGATGAAAATGCAGCGCGTCGGCCACGCCGGGCGAGATGCCGCGAACGGCCTTCCTGTAGATCGAGAAAATCGTCTCCCAGACCGGATAAATCAACAGCAGCATCGGGAACCATGGCGACACATCGGCATTGCGCTGCACCAGCGAGATGCTGGCCAGGGCAATCGCCACGCCCCAGACATAGGCGCCACCATCGCCGGCAAACAGCATGCCATGCGGATAGTTCCAGATCAGAAACCCCCCGGTGGCGGCGGCGGTGGACACCAGCAGCGCGGCCAGCGCGCGGTCGCCCACCTGCATGGCCACATGGGCCAGGGCCAGACAGACGATCAGGGCGACCATGCCCGCCAAGCCGTTGTAGCCGTCGATGATGTTGAACGCATGCGGCAGGCCGGCGATGGCCAGCACCACGATGACAACGCCCAGCCATGGGGCGGAGGCCAGCAGCGCATCCAGCCAGGGCCAGCCCAGACGGGGCAAGGCGAGATCGAGCAGCAGCACCGCCAACGCGCCGGACGTGCCGGTCAGGATCAGCCGATAGCGCACCGACAGGCGCTGCGTCATGTCCTCGGCAATACCCCCCAGCGCAGCGGGCAGCAAGACCAGCAGCCAGCCACCCACCCAGGCGTCCAAGCGCAGCGAGCCGGGATCACCCCGGGAGGACTGCCACATCCCCAGCCCCCAACTCATGGCCATGCCGATCAGCAATGCGGCCCCGCCGATGCGGGGGATGTCGCCCAGATGAAAGCGCTGCGGCATCGCATTGCCGTAGCGCGCCGCATGCTTGCGCCCCCATCGCACGATGAGCCCCGCAACCAGCGCCGCCACCAGAAAACCCACCACAGACAACAAGATCATGGGACATCGATCCTATCAGTGATGGCCCGGTCAGATGCAAGCAACCGTTGCGCCTGCCTGTAGACGGGCGAGTTCCAGAGCCGCCAGAGGCTTTGCAGATGCCAGCACAGATGGTTCAGGCGCCGCCCGCTGGCCCGCTGGCCCGCATGCACCAGTTGCGCCGGCGCGCGTGCCAGCCTGAAACCGGCCAGGCGCAGACGCAGGCACAGGTCCACATCTTCGCAGTACATGAAGTAGCCCTCGTCAAACCCGTTGAGCGACTGCCACACCGGCTGCGGCAGCACCAGGCAGGCGGCGTTGACCCAATCCAGCCTTGTTTCAGGCAACCTGCGGGCGCGGCGGCGCCATAAGGCCCGGGGCGTGGGCAATGCACGTTCACTGTCTTGCCGGCGGCCCTGGGCATCGATCTGCACCGGGTAGGCACAGCCAATGCCCGGCGCCGCTGCCAGTTGCACCAGCGCGGCAAAGGGGTCGCCGCAGGCCAGCGTGATATCCGGGTTCAGCACACAGACGCAAGGCTCGGTCGCTCCGGCCAGCGCCCGATTGTGGTTTGTGCCAAAGCCCACAGGCCGGGCATTGCCGCGAATCTGTAGCGCAAAAGGCCAGCCACCGGCGGGCGGCAAGGGCGGCGCCTCGGGCAAATTCAGCGTCAGCACCACGCGCCGCACCGTGGCGCTGCTCAGCCGCGCCAAGTCGTCCAGCAGACGCTGCACCAGCGGCCCGTGGCCATGGCTGACCACCGAGACCACCAAGTCGCCCGGCAAAGGAGAAAAACAGGTCTTGACACCCTCCCCCGCCCAAAGGGGGATTCCTGCGGTGCTACCCATGGGTTGCCTCAGTCACAGTCACTTCGGCGGGTTCCTGCTGCGCTACAGGCCGGTTCCGTCCAGGCCAGCGCCGTCCTCTCGACCGCCTCTCCACAGGCTGCAGCGCGGCGTCCCCGTGCCAATACCTTCATGGCGCCGGCATGTCGCAACGGATGGACCGGGGCCTCTTCGAGCCATGGCGTTTCAGTGCCGTTGCGCCACGCGGTCAGGCGTTTTGCCAGCACCGCGTCGCCGAGGAACTTGCGGCCCGCCGTGTAGCCGGTCTTTTGCAGCACGGGCGCGCCTCGTTGCAGACGAATCGGCAAGAACCGGCGAAGCAGCACATCTTGCGCACTTGCCCGCCGTTGGGCGGGGTTGGTACTTGGACGCTTGGAGCCGCTGCATGGGCTTGAATGATACTGATACTTCGGCCCATGAACGCCGGGTAAACCATCGGCACGATCGACGGCCGGCGGGGGCACGGCCTGGATAGCGCCAAGAGCGTGCTTCAGTGGCGGTTTCAGAGCCGCATGCCGGACATGGAATCGGGCGAGAAGCACCATCCCATTGAAGCCGGCCAAGGTGTTGGAACACTTTGCCAATCGACGGCCCTGCGCGCCTGGCATCGAGGTCTGCACTGGTGCGCGCACCATTGGGCACCATTGGGCGCGGTTGGGCACGGTTTGGGCACGATTTGGGCGCGCGCAACCATGGCCTGGGGTCACAGCGTGCGCTTCGATCCACGGCAAGGCGGCGCGCCCGTTGGTGGCCGGCCGCAAGACCGGTGCAACCGATGCACGGGCGATCTGGCTGGCCGTGCAGCAGCCCGGGACGAACGAAGTGGGTTGGCCGAAATGACGAAAGCCCCGCCTGCGGGGCTTTCCATTTGGTGCATCTTTCGGCTTGTTAGCGTCCAGAGCGCATATCCCAGTGAGATATCCGGTTGCCAGTGTAACCTGATTCGCCACATCTGCTACAACCACCCCCGTCAATCAATGCATGAGAGGTACAAATGAACAAGGCCGTCCATAAACATATTCCATTGATTGTTGACAAATTCTGCCCTGTGGTAGTGGCGCCTGGGTGGCGGCTACCTCGGCCCTGCGGCGCTGCGTGCCAGACCATGCAGTGCTTGCTGCAACTGCACCACATCCTCCGCCCGGTTGCGGTGTCTCACCGGGCGCCTGCGCCGCGTGCGTCAGGACGGGGCATGGTGACGGCCAGGCGCACCAGCGGGGCGTAGGCGGCGCGAAACAGCGCGATGTCGGGCCACGGCCAGCGCGCCCACGGTCTCACCGTGGTGACCGCCCGTCAGACCGACAAGCGGCTCTTGGTCGGGCGGCCGATGTTGCGCCAGTGATGCGCGCTCATTTTGAGCCCGATCTCGGTGGCCGCAGCGCCATCGCTGCCGTAGAACGCATGGCCCAGACCCGTGAGCGCGCCCAGGCGCTTCGACAACTGCACCACCGGCGCATGTGTGAAAGCCGGCGAGCATCACATGGTCGAGTGACTCCAACTGCTCGGCCAGTGCGGCCTTGACATGGGGGGGTTGTGGCCGAACAGATTCACCCACCAAGAGCTGATGCCGTCCAGATAACGCCGGCCATCGGTGTCGCACAGCCGAGGCCCCTGCGCACGGGCAATGGCCACGGGCGGCTGCGCTTCGTGCCGCTTCATCTGCGTGTCGGGCGCCATACATGGGCCAGGCTGGGGGTGGCCAGAGCGTCATGGGCGCGGGCCATTGGGGTGTCGCATATCTCACGGCGCCTGCGTGGAGGTCGGCAAATCCAGCGTGCAGCCGTCACCCAAGGCCTCGCGCCAGACCCGCACGCGGCTGGCGCGCCAACGTAGCTCGTCGGGCAGGGCACGGGCGATGAAGACGCACAGGTTCTCCAATGTCGG
>Ga0081606_1000205_pt1 | contig 30358 bp, 23 predicted proteins | sample EareggfetidaYelm_FD_71127 | JGI IMG/M metagenome (GOLD analysis project Ga0081606, IMG submission 71127) | Earthworm egg capsule microbial community from the University of Washington, USA - E. fetida Yelm (SPADES assembly) (version 2) | ecosystem: Host-associated > Annelida > Reproductive system... | reverse complement strand
GCTCATACACGACGGCCCCCACGGATACCGTGGCGCCATTGCCGCCCGTGCCGCGGGCATCAGCTACCGCCAGCTCGACTACTGGGCACGCACAGAGTTGGTCAAACCGACGGTGCGTGGTGCAGCGGGCTCTGGATCACAGCGTCTCTACGGCTTTCGCGACATCATTGTGCTCAAGCTTGTCAAGCGGCTGCTCGACACGGGCATTTCGCTGCAGCAGATCCGCTCCGCCGTGACCCAACTCCACGAGTCGGGCATTCACGATCTCACCGGAACAACCCTCATGAGCGACGGCGCAAGTGTCTATCTCTGCGCATCTGACACCGAAATCATCGACCTCGTAAATCGGGGCCAGGGCGTGTTTGGAATCGCGGTCGGGAAGGTGCTTCGGGAGGTGGAGAGTACCCTGATTGAGCTGGACTCACTGTCGGCAGATCCAATGGACGAGCTTGCGCTGCGCCGTGCGAAGATGCGCAAGATTTCCTAGACCGAGAGTTTTCCCAGAACGCAGGTAGTTTCTAGCCGATCAACGGCGACATGAGCACCAACCCCTGGGGTTTCCCAGAACGCAAGCACAGATCGGCTACGAACGATAACGCGGGCGGAATGGGCCTGGTTGCGGTCCGTCGGAGGGCTCTGTGGCGTTGGGTGTTGCGGTTGAGCTGACCGAGGTCACGCCGAAGCTGGTCTGTGTGGTGTAGTCGGCTGCCAGCGTCACATCGGAGGTACCACTGCTCTGGTCGCGACGATGCACCTCAAAGGCAGGAGCTGTTGGGTACGTGAGACCGGGTGTCACCAGGGATGTGGTGTGCGTCGTGGGCAGGGCCGCCGACAGCGAATCGCTCGCGGTGTCAGGCTCACGCGGTTCACGCTCTCCTACCGACTGTTCGGAGCCTGTGTCCGGGTCTAGCGCGATCCGCGGTCCGCTCCCATTTTCCGGGATCCGACCGGCTCGCACCACACGTTCCAACAGATGATCAAAGTGCCGCGCCATCTCCTCGGCGCTTTCACCCGGCCACATGTGCAAGGGTTTTGCTGCCCCCTGTGCCTGTTGTAGCGAGGTGCGCTCCGGCAGCTGCGGGGTGAGCACGAGTGGCCCAAACATGTCGCGCAGTTCCTTAATGCGAAACTGGTGTTCCAGTGACTGCACTCGCGCCCGGTTCACCACGATGCCCAACGGCTGCAGCCGCGATGACAATCCCCGCCGGATCTCCTCGATTGCGCGCAGTGCGCGGTCGGCTGCAGCGACCGAGAATAGTCCCGGTTCCGTCACCACGATGACCCGATCACTCGCGGCCCACGCGGTACGGGTGAGGGCGTTCAGGGATGGCGCACAGTCAACAAGCACGAGGTCATAGTCGGCCTCCACGTAGGCGAGCGCTTCTTCCAGCTTCCAAATATCGCGGATCGAAGGATGCGGGCCATCGAAGTTGATCGCCGAAGGACTGCCCACCATGACATCGATCGTCGATGAAGGATTGGTGTGTGTCCACCCGCTCGGCACGATCGCAGAGCGCACGACGCGTGGTCGCGGCGACTCCAGCACGTCTGCGACGGTGAGGTGGTCGGCCGAGAGAATGTCTAGCCCGGTCGAGACATCCGCCTGCGGATCAAGGTCAACAACGAGGGTTCGGATGCCTCGCGAGAAGGCAGCAGATGCCAAGCCGAGTGTGACGGTGGTTTTACCAACGCCGCCCTTGAGTGAACTGACCGAGAGAACGTGCACGAAGAGTACGTTACCGTTAGTGGGGCAGCGTTGCCTAGACCCCGGCCTCTCAGCTACCTCCCCGAAAGGTGTGCATGTTCCAGAAGATCCTGGTCGCTAATCGCGGCGAAATCGCCATTCGTGCGTTTCGTGCTGCCGTTGAACTCGGCGCCAAAACCGTGGCAGTTTACCCGTTTGAGGATCGCAATTCGCTGCACAGGCTCAAAGCCGACGAGGCCTATCAGATTGGTGAGCCGGGCCATCCGGTGCGTGCCTACCTGGATGTTGCGGAAATTATTCGAGTGGCACGAGCCTCGGGTGCCGATGCGATCTACCCCGGATACGGGTTTCTGTCAGAAAACCCGGAGCTGGCGCAGGCAGCAGCAGACGCGGGGGTCACGTTTATCGGACCGTCCACCGCGGTGCTTGAGCTCGCGGGCAACAAGGTCACGGCAAAAGAGCGGGCAATCGCCGCGGGCGTACCGGTTTTGAAATCGAGTCCACCTTCGCGTGATGTTGACGAGCTCTTATCGCACGCGGAGAGCATCGGTTTCCCCATTTTTGCCAAGGCGGTCGCCGGCGGCGGTGGTCGCGGGATGCGGCGGGTGAACACCCTCACCGAATTGCGACCCGCGCTGACCGAGGCGATGCGTGAGGCAGAGAGCGCCTTTGGCGATCCCACGATGTTCTTGGAACAGGCGGTATTGCGACCGCGCCACATTGAGGTGCAGGTGCTTGCGGATGCCTCGGGCAACACGGTCCACCTCTTCGAGAGGGACTGCTCGGTTCAGCGCCGTCACCAGAAAGTCATCGAGATCGCGCCCGCTCCCAACCTCCCGCAGACGGTGCGGGAATCGCTCTACCGGGACGCAATTGCGTTTGCAACGTCCCTGAATTACGTCAACGCGGGAACCGTGGAGTTTCTGCTCGACACCGCGGGTGAGCGGGCCGGGCAGCACGTGTTCATCGAGATGAACCCGCGGATCCAGGTTGAACACACGGTCACGGAAGAGATCACCGATGTTGACCTCGTTGTCGCACAGATTCGGATCGCGGCGGGGCAGACCCTGCCGGATCTGGGGCTCACCCAGTCTGACATTGTGTTGCACGGGGCCGCCCTGCAGTGTCGCATTACAACCGAAGACCCGACGGCCGGGTTCCGGCCTGATACGGGAAGGATCACCACCTACCGTTCCCCCGGCGGTGCCGGCATTCGGCTTGACGGTGGCACGATTAACCCGGGTGCGCAGATTAGCCCGCACTTTGATTCGATGCTTGCAAAACTCACCTGCCGAGGTCGGGACTACCTGACCGCGGTCGCCCGTGCGAAGCGCGCGCTCGCTGAATTCCGGATTCGCGGCGTCGCAACAAACATCCCGTTTCTGCAATCAGTGCTTGATGACTCCTCGTTTGTCGCGGGAGATCTCAGCACCTCCTTCATTGATGAGCGCCCGGAACTGGTGCGCAGCCACGGCTCAAAGGACCGCGGCACAAAGATCCTCAACTGGTTGGCGGATGTCACGGTCAATCAGCCCAACGGACCGGCCCCGATTCACACTGTTCCGGTCACAAAACTACCCCCACTTGACACGACCGGTGCCGTCCCCGCTGGTTCACGGGAGCGGCTGCGAGAGCTTGGGCCGTCCGGGTTTGCGCGCGCTCTGCGCGCACAAACCCCCCTCGCGGTCACCGACACGACGTTCCGTGATGCCCACCAGTCGCTGCTCGCAACGCGGGTACGCACCCGTGATCTCGTGCTTGTTGGGCCACACGTCGCACGAATGACACCGCAGTTGCTTTCTCTCGAAGCCTGGGGTGGCGCAACCTACGATGTTGCGCTTCGATTTCTGGGGGAAGACCCGTGGGATCGGCTCGCCGCACTGCGTGAGGCCGTGCCCAATATCGCCCTGCAAATGCTGTTACGCGGCCGAAACACGGTCGGCTACACACCGTACCCGACCGAGGTGACTGACGCCTTTATCGCGGAGGCAGCGGCGACCGGGGTTGATATTTTCCGTATCTTTGATGCGCTCAATGATGTGTCACAAATGCGTCCGGCAATCGATGCCGTTCTCGCAACGGGGGTGAGTGTTGCCGAGGTGGCCCTGTGCTACACGGCCGATCTGCTTGACCCCGCTGAGACGCTGTACACACTCGACTACTACCTACGCTTGGCCGATGAGATTGTCGCCGCTGGCGCACACATCCTGGCCATCAAGGACATGGCTGGGCTGCTGCGCCCGGCTGCTGCGACCAGGCTCGTCGCCGCGCTGCGGTCACGGTTTGATCTGCCCGTGCACCTGCACACCCACGACACCGCGGGCGGACAGCTGGCAACCCTGCTCGCGGCATCCCAGGCAGGTGTTGATGCGGTGGATGTCGCGAGTGCCCCCATGTCTGGTACGACCAGTCAACCGTCCGCTTCGGCACTGATCGCCGCGCTCGTGCACACCGAGCGTGATCCGGGTGTCTCGCTGAGCGCCATCGCTGAACTGGAACCGTACTGGGAAGCAGTGCGGCGGATGTATCGACCGTTCGAATCGGGCTTGCCCTCACCAACCGGGCGGGTGTATCACCATGAAATTCCGGGTGGTCAGTTATCCAACCTCCGGCAACAGGCAATCGCACTCGGCCTAGCGGATGACTTTGAGCTCATCGAAGACATGTACGCGGCGGCGAACAATATTCTTGGCCGTATCCCGAAGGTGACTCCCTCGTCAAAGGTGGTGGGCGACCTGGCGTTGTATCTGGCGGCCGTGCGGGCCGACCCCGCCGACTTCGCCGCTTATCCACAGAAGTATGACGTGCCGGATTCGGTGATCGGCTTTCTCAGCGGTGAGCTGGGTGAATTGCCGGGCGGATGGCCCGAGCCGTTCCGTACAAAGGCGCTCGCGGGTCGCACTGCACGGGTCGCCGTGGAGGAACTGACGGTCGATCAGCGTCGCGCACTGGTGGCGGACAGCCGTTCGCGCCGAGCCATCCTCAATACCCTGCTTTTCCCCGCGCCAACCCGGCAGTTCGAGCAGAGTCGGGAACTCTTCGGAGACCTGTCGGTGCTGGACACACGTGACTACCTCTATGGCCTGCAACCGGGTACCGAGCACGTCGTGGAGATTGCTCCGGGTGTGCTGCTGTACGTCGCGCTGGAGGCGGTCGGCGAGGCGGATGACAGAGGGATGCGCACTGTCATGACGACGCTGAACGGGCAACTGCGTCCGGTTTTTGTACGAGACCGAAGCATCCGGGTGGAGGGTCGTGTTGTTGAGAAGGCGGATGCCTCGCAACCCGGTCAGGTTGCCGCGCCGTTCTCGGGCGTGGTGACGCTGCGGGTTATGGCGGGAGAGCCCGTCGTGGCTGGTCAGAGCGTGGCATCCATCGAGGCAATGAAGATGGAAGCGGCCATTACCTCGCCGATTTCGGGGGTTGTGGAGCGGATTGCCATTCCTCGAACCCAGCAGGTTGAAGCGGGTGACCTCCTGGTCGTGGTTCGAACTGTCTAGGGTTGTGCGGTGGTGCAGCATGATCGGAGAATACGGAAGTGCACGACCCGGAGCAGCCCGTTGTGGGTGGGGAGTGTGAATGGCTGAGCGTGCTATTCGTGTGTTTGGTGACCCGGTGCTGAAAAGCCCCTGCGCTCAGATCGGTGCAATTGACAGCGGCATCCGTGCGCTTGTAACCGATTTGCTCGATAGCGTGCGGGTTCCGGGTCGCGCGGGGGTGGCTGCCCCTCAGATTGGCATTGGTGTGCGAGCGTTCAGCTACAACGTTGACGGCAACGTTGGCTATGTGCTCAACCCGGAAGTTGTGGAGTTGCGCGGAGAGAGAGAACTGATCGGTGAGGGATGTCTCTCCGTGCCCGGGCTGTGGCATCCGACGCCGCGGCATCCCTACGCGAGAGTGCGCGGCCTCAATCTTGCCGGTGAGGTGGTGGAGCTTGCGGGCGAAGGTCTCATGGCGCAAGCGCTCCAGCACGAGAGTGACCACCTGGATGGCCTGCTGTACCTTGACCGCCTCGAACGGGACGAACGCCGCGCCGCGATGCGGCTCGTGCGGGAGTCGGACTGGTTCTGAGTTAGCCGGGCGCTTCACCGGAGGCGGCGTACAGTCGCTCGATATCGTCGGCAAAATCATGGAGGATGACTCGGCGCTTGATGCTCAGCTTCGGCGTGAGGTGCCCCGATGCCTCGGTGAATTCGATCGGCAGAATGACAAAGGAACGAATTGACTCGGCACGGGAGACCTGAGCGTTTGCGGCATCGATGGCGTGCTGCACTTCGGCTCGAACGACCGGATTGGTGGCCGCGGCCGCAAGGCTAAGCGAAGCATCCTGACCGTTATTGTGAAGCCAGGCTGGGAGCATTTCTGGGTCGAGTGTCACGAGTGCGCTAATAAACGGTTTGTTATCACCAACGACGACGATCTGACCGATGAGCGGGTTGGCCCGCACCGAATCTTCCAGTTGTGCGGGGGAGACATTTTTGCCACCCGCGGTCACGATTATCTCTTTCAGCCGACCCGTGATGGTGAGATAGCCGTCCTCGTCGATGCTACCCAGGTCACCGGTCTTGAACCAGTGGTCGTCGAATGCAGCGGCGGTGGCGGTGGGGTTGTGCCAGTACTCCTGGAAGACGTTAATGCCCCGCACCTCAACTTCACCCCCGGCAGACACCCGCAGCGACACTCCCGGCAGCGCCGGGCCCACCGTTCCGATCTTCGATTTTGTCGGGAGGTTGACGGTTGCGGGGGCGGTTGTTTCGGTCAGTCCGTAGCCCTCGAGGATCGTGATTCCGAGCGCGTGGTAAAAGTGGCCCAGGCGCGCGCCCAGCGGTGCAGAACCGGAGACGGCGTAGCGCACATTGCCGCCCATGGCCGCCCGCAGTTTGGAATAGACCAGGGCATCGAAGACGCGGAACTTCAGGGCGAGCCCGAGTGGCACCTTCCCCGTGGTGCCCGCCTTCGAGTAGGCCACCGCCGTTTCTGCGGCAATGCGGAAAATTCTTCCTTTACCGCCCGCTTCTGCTTTCTGCTCTGAGACGTTGTACACCTTTTCGAACACCCGCGGCACGGCAAGCAAGAATGACGGCTTGAAGCTTGCAAGTGAGGGGAGCAGTTGCGTGGTGTCTGGTTGGTGCCCCACTCGCACACCCGCGTGAACGCAGAGCACCGCAATAAAGCGGGCAAACACGTGCGCGGTCGTAATAAACAACAGGGTGGATGCCCCGCCCTCGAGCACTTCCCGGAGGGCGATTCCCGCATTTCGGGAGAGCTCACTGAAGTTCGCGTGGGTGAGCACACATCCCCGCGGATGCCCAGTGGTACCGGAGGTATAGATGAGCGTGGCCATGTCGGCACCGGTTGCGAGCCGACGGCGCCGCTCGATTTCGGAGTCCGGGACCTCCCGCCCGCTCGCCATAAGCTTGTCAAGGTCGCCGAGGTCAATCTGCCACACCGTTGTTACGTGCGGCAGATCCGGGTGCACCTCATCAAAGCGTGCGAAGTGATCGGGTGTCTCAACGATGAGCGCGGTGGCACCAGAATCACTGAGATTCCACTGAATCTGGGCGGGAGCGCTTGTCTCATAGATCGGCACCAGAATGGCCCCGGCAAACCACACGGCAAAGTCAATGAGTGTCCACTCGTACCGAGTCTTACACATCAGTCCGATGAGCTGTCCGGGTTCGATGCCTTCCGCAACAAAACCCTTCGCGAGGGCAACAACCTGGTCATAAAATTCGCGAGTGGTGACAGGCGACCAGCCGCCGCGGCCATCAGGTAGTGCGAACAACTCGGCGTCTGGTGCCAGTGTGACTCGCTCAACGAGCAGATCAGTGGTGTTCGCGTGCGGATCGGCGGCGATGAGCGCAGGGGTTGAGTATTCGGTCATGGCAGCTCCTTCCCGAGAAGGGTGTCAGTGCGCGCGGCCCGCGCGAACCTCAACGACGTGGTCGCTATCAACTCTAGTCGCATGTGCGCATTCCTTCGGGGGTATACATTGTCGGATAAGCTGCCGCGCGGCTATTCCACAGCCGACTGTACTCGGGAAGGGCTGACCACCGGTGTTCTACTGGATCATGAAACACATCGTGGCGGGGCCGCTTCTGTTGGCAATTTTCCGACCGTGGGTGCGTGGTGCAGAGAATCTTCCCCCGGATGGCCCGGTCATCCTTGCCTCCAATCACCTCTCGTTCATCGACTCAATTTTTCTGCCGCTGGTTGTCAACCGACCGGTGGTGTTTCTTGCGAAGAGCGAATACTTTACGGGAAAAGGAATCAAGGGGTGGGCGACGAAGATATTTTTCATTGGCACCGGCCAGCTTCCCATTGATCGTTCGGGCGGGAAGGCGTCCGAGGCATCCCTCGAGACGGGTTTACGGGTGCTCCGTGAAGGGCGAGTGCTCGGTATTTACCCGGAGGGCACACGCAGTCCGGACGGTAAGCTCTATCGCGGTCGTACCGGTGTTGCCCGAATGGTGCTCGAGGCCGGTGTTCCCATTGTTCCTGTCGCCATGATCGGCACGGACGAGGTTATGCCGATTGGCACGACACTGCCAAAGATTCGCCGGATTGGTGTTGTGTTTGGTGAACAACTCGATTTCACTCGCTTCGCTGGCATGGAAGGGGAGCGGTTCGTGCTGCGTGCGGTGACCGACGAGGTGGTGTTTGCGCTCGCTCAAATCAGCGGCCAGGAGTATATCGATCTCTATGCGAGCTCTGTCAAAGAGCAGCGCGCGCGATCTGCGACAGCGACGACACGATAAGCTCGGGTGCGGCGACGTGGTCGTCGATCGTTTTGTTCAACCCTGCTGTGTGCACACCGCGCACCGGCGTTAACCCGCGAGGATACCCCGTGGCTCAGTCTCCCGAACCCAGTGTCACCCCCGAGCCGTCGGTACTGGCCGGACTGGACTACTGGCGGGAGCTTCCCGTGAAGCAGCAGCCCCTCTGGCTTGATCCGGCGGCGGCGAGTGCGGCTTCGGACGAACTGGCAACACTCCCACCGCTGGTATTCGCGGGTGAGGTTGACATGCTGCGGGAACGGTTGGCGGCAGCCTCGGCGGGCCGGGCGTTTCTGCTCCAGGGCGGAGACTGTGCCGAGACGTTCGCGGGGGCGACGGCTGATCGAATCCGCAACCGGGTGAAAACCGTGCTGCAGATGGCGGTTGTGCTCACCTACGGGGCATCCATGCCGGTTGTGAAGATGGGGCGGATGGCCGGGCAGTTTGCTAAGCCACGCTCGAGCGACACCGAAACCCGTGAGGGTGTGACGCTGCCCGCGTACCGCGGCGACATTGTCAACGGGTATGATTTTGCACCAGAATCGCGGGCAGCCGACCCGGCCCGGCTGGTGCGGGGGTACCACACCGCGGCATCCACGCTCAATCTCATTCGAGCGTTCACAACCGGTGGCTTCGCCGATCTCCGACAGGTCCACTCCTGGAACCAGGGTTTTGCGCAGAACCCGGCCAACGCCCGCTACGAGTCGCTGGCCCGCGAAATTGATCGGGCGATCAAGTTCATGGGTGCCTGTGGTGCTGACTTTGACGCCCTGAAATACACCGAGTTCTACACCGGCCACGAGGGCCTGCTCATGGACTATGAGCGACCGATGACCCGAATTGACTCGCGTACCGGCACTCCATACGACACATCCGCGCACTTTATCTGGATTGGCGAACGCACTCGAGAACTTGACGGCGCTCACGTTGATTTCTTCAGTCGTGTGCGGAACCCGATCGGCGTGAAACTGGGGCCCACCACAACTCCCGGGGTTCTGCGCGAACTTGTTGACAAGCTAGACCCGAATCGTGAACCCGGTCGCCTCACCTTCATCACTCGAATGGGGGCCGACAGAATCCGGGATGCCCTGCCTCCGCTGTTAGAGGCGATTGTGACAACTGACGCGCAGCCGCTGTGGGTTACTGACCCGATGCACGGCAATGGCATCACGACGCCGTCGGGGTACAAGACCCGTCGGTTCGACGATGTTGTGGACGAGGTCAAGGGATTTTTCGAGGCGCATCGCGCTGCGGGCACTTTCCCCGGTGGCATCCATGTTGAGCTGACCGGGGACGATGTAACCGAGTGCCTTGGTGGTTCGGAGCACATCGATGAAGCAACCCTCGCGACCCGATACGAGTCGCTCTGCGACCCGCGTCTCAACCACATGCAGTCACTGGAGCTTGCGTTCCTCGTGGCCGAGGAACTGGGTCGACGCTAGATATTCGAAGGCCGCACCCGGCCCGAGTGATATCACCACGCCACCCTCGTCTATTAACCACCCGCTTTTTGTTACGATCCACGTGTAGAGGTAACTATGAGGTATTTGGTTCGGTTGCTCGGTTCGGCGTTGTTGTTACCGTCTTTGGTATTGCTTGTTGGCTGTGCCGCGACCGGCGAGTCGGTGACTGCCGGTGGTGTGGCCGAGAGTGGTAAGGGTGATGTCCCCTCGTTCACCGGTCCGTGGGCTGAGGATTTCTCGTACATGTATGGCAAGGCGACCACAGATTTTGAGCGGAAGGTGTTGGTTGACGAGAAAGTTTCAGATGCGGAGTTTGCCGAAATGGAGAGTCGCTTCAGGGCGTGCCTGTCGTCTTACCAGATCATTTTTTCGGGCTTCAAGCCAGGGGGAGGTTTTAGTTTCGACTTCCCTGAAGGTATGGGGTCGGAAAAAGCAAACAAACTAACAGATGACTGCTCCGCTTCATCCGGTCTGAGCACGGTGGGTTCTCTCTACTTCATGGTCCAGAAAAACCCTCAACATCTTAATGAGGCGACCATTATGGTGGAGTGTCTCGCAAAGAAGCAGGTTGTTCCGCCGGGTTATAGTGCGAGTGACTACGACCGGGATACGCCCACAATGTCTTTCCCGTTCGAGAATAAAGACCTGGGAAAGAAAGCCCTCGAAGAGTGCAGTGCTGACCCGCTGGGCCTGCTGACTCAGTCGAAATAGGGTGTCAGGGTGAGGGTTGAGTAGCTTTCGAGGCTGGGTAGGGCTAGGGTTACCAGCTCACCGTAATCGTTGCTCCACGTTTTGCCTTGGTCTCGGCTGCAACATCCTGCTTGACAAGCTTAACCTGTTGTTCTACCTTCTCCGGCAGGGGATTGGGGCTCACCGTGATACCGAATCCGAGGGTTTTCAGTTTTGCTCGGGCCTCGCTGATTGACAGGCCGACAAGGGGGGGAACCGTGACAAGATCCTGCCCCTTCGAGAGCTGAATGTTTACCTCCGCGCCGACACGAACCGGCGCTTTCGGGTTGCTCTGAATAGCGATACTGTCCGCTGGCACAGTGTCGCTAAAAACGCTGTCCCCGGTTGTTACCTTTAGGCCCGCCTGTGTCAGCTTCGCGGTCGCGTCATCCTTCTTGAGTCCGACAACATCCGGGATGCCTCCGAGCGAGACGATCAGTTGCACGGCACCGAGCTCCGGGTATTGATCGGGAATGGCCTTGCCATCGGTATCAATAACCGCGATAACCTTGCCCGCATCAATGCTGTCGGAGAACTCGGAGATCGAGGTGGCGTTGATCGTGAACTCTTTGAGCGTGGTGCGGGCGGTGGCCTCGGGTTGCCCGGTCACCTGTGGAACCGGAAGAATCCGGGGGCCGGTGGAGATGTTCAGTGTGAGGTGTGAATTCCGGCGAACAGCGGTACCCGCGACCGGGTTCGTGCTGATGGCGTGGCCAACGGGAATCTTGGCGTCACTGTGCTCCGCGGGAGTGACCGTGAATCCGAGCTCGGTCAACACAGCGGTTGCCTCTGCCAGCGTGAGGGTCGTGGTTTCTGGCACAGTGACGAGCGAACCCGGCCCGGAGCCGAAGTACCATCCGGTTGTTCCCGCAATCCCCGCGAGCACGAGCACGCACACGAGCAGAAAACCGCCGACCGTGCGCCGACGGGTGACGCGATGGGTCAGGGTCGTCACCTTACCCGCGGTGGGGTCGATGGCAGCGGGCGCTGCGATGGTTGTGGTGGATCGTGAGGATGGCCACACATCCGGTGTTGCACGGCCTCCGATGACATCGGTCATTGCTGTTGCTGACACCTGTCGATCTGGTGGCGTGTGCGGTAGCACCCTGGTCAGATCCGTGGATAACTGTTGTGGTGCTGCGGCCATGATCGCGGGTGATACCTGCTGGAGACGGTCGAGCATCTCGCGGGCGTCGCGAGGACGAGCCGAAGCGTCCCGGATCGTGGCCCACTGCACAATCTCGTCGAGTTCGGTCGGGACCGTCGGTATTTTGATGCTGGGTTGGGGCACTGTGTCGTGTGCGTGTTGATACGCGATCTGCATGGGTGTATCGCCCACGAAGGGTTGATCACCGGTGAGCATTTCGTACATCATGATGCCAAGGGCGTAGACGTCGCTGCGGGTGTCTGCAACGCCGCGTGTAACCAACTCGGGGGAGAGGTACGCGATTGTGCCGAGAAGCGCTTGGCCGGTGGCGGTGTTTGCGCTAGCGGCGCGGGCTAAACCAAAGTCACCGAGTTTGATCCGCCCGTCGTTGGCGAGGAGGACATTTTCGGGTTTGAGATCGCGGTGCACGATTCCGGCACTGTGGGCGGCGGCGAGGCCGGCCAAAATCGCGCTCGTGATTTCGACGGTCTGTGCTGCGCTGAGACGGGTGTAGTCCTTGAGTAGATCCCGGAGTGTGATTCCGGGTAGATATTCCATCACCATGTAGGCGGTGCCGGCGTCCTGGCCCTGATCAAACACATTGACGACGTTGGGATGCGCCAGTCGCGCTGCCGATCGGGCTTCCTGCACGAACCGGGTCGTGAACGCCTGGTCATCTGCCAGATGGTTGTGCATGATCTTGATGGCAATGCGGCGCTCGAGCCGGAGGTCGGTTGCCAGATACACCGTGGCCATGCCGCCGCGGGCAATGCGTGAGCGGATTCGGTATCTTCCGTCGATAAGGCGACCGATTAGCGGGTCGACTTGCTCGGTGCTCACCCGGAGAGTTTATGAAGCGTCATATGCCTTTGGGTGACCAAACGCCGAAAAGCGGGGGAATTAGCGTCTTTGGTGCGTGTGAGAACTCTGTCACTGCACCGCAGCGCGCCGTTGTCCGAGCGGCCATTCGAGCCTCTGGTGCGTGGCAGTCTGGCTGTGGCGACCTGTTCGTGGCAGGCTTGTTGAGTGACCAGTACCGAGACGGAATGGCTGACCGTTCCCGACCTTGTGGAAATACTCAACCTCACGCCCAGCCGCGTTCGTCGACTCATTGATGAGCGGCAGCTGCTCGCCGCTCGTATCGACGGCGTGCTGAAGGTGCCGACGCTCTTCCTCCGCGACAACGCGCCACTGCCCGAACTGCGGGGCACCGCAACGGTTCTCATCGATGGCGGTTTCACGGATGAGGATGCGACGTGGTGGATGCTGCGCCCGGAGGAAAGCCTCGGAACAACGCCGATTATCGCTCTGCGTGCCGGGCGAAAGGCCGAAGTTCGGCGGATCGCGCAGGCCCTGGCTTAGCGGCCAGGGTGCCGTTCTCACCGGGCGACGGTGCCCTGGGTGCGACCCGGAGGGTTGGTTGCGGCCGGGGCTACCGTACTCGCCGGGTGACGGTGTCGGCAAGCGCTCGCAGTTCTGCAACAGACGCCGCGCCGAGCGGTGCGAGGGTGAGAGCGGATTCGGCTTTTCGAACATTGGTGGCGATGAGGGCCTCAACCTCCCCCACTGCACCGCAGTCGAGGATTGTGCGCTGCAGTGTGTCAACCTGCAACGGTGTGAGGGCAGGATCACCGAGGAGTTCATCGAGGAGGCGGCGAGGACCGGTGCCAAGTTTTTCGCGAGTGATGGCGATAAGCATCGTGCGCTTTCCCTCGCGCAGGTCATCGCCACTCGGTTTACCGGTGACGGCGGGATCACCAAAAACTCCGAGCAGGTCATCACGCAACTGGAATGCGATTCCGAGCGGTAGCCCAAACGATTCCAGCGCCGATCTCTGTTCACGAGTAGCACCGCCGAGGGCAGCTCCCACAATCAGTGGCGACTGCACGCTGTATTTCGCGGACTTGTAGACGATGACGCGTTCGGCACGCAGCCGTTGTTCACTCTCGTCGGCAGTGTGCCACGCTTGTTCCTCAAGGACGTCGAGCATTTGCCCGGCGGTAACCTCGGTGCGCATGCGCACAAACTCTGCGCGCGCAGCGCGTCCCGCAACCCGATCCGAGAGGGTATCGAGACCTTCGTCGAGAAGCTCGTCACTCCAACCCAGAAGTAAATCACCGAGCAGAATTGCTGTGGACTGTCCAAACTCAGCGCTCTCACCCATCCAGGATGCCTCGGTGTGCTGTTGCGCAAACACGCGATGTGTCGACAACCCCCCTCGCCGGGTGTCCGAGTTATCGATAATGTCATCGTGCACGAGGGCGGCCGCGTGGAACATTTCTAGGGAGGCGGCGGCAGAAATAAGCGGTAATAGATGTGGTGTTGAGGCATCCGGTAACAGCTCAGGTGTCGAGGTGCGCACCGCTTCCCAGCCGTGGTAACAGAACAGCGCGCGAAATCGCTTGCCGCCGCGCAGGAACCGTTCGGCGTGAGTGAGCAGCGGGGCAAGATCAGGACTGATCCTGCGCAACTGCTCCCTCCGGGTGGCGAGAAACTCGTCAATACGGTGTTGCACTAAGTCGACGAGACGGGGACCCTGGGCCATTTTTCTAGCCTACCCACGCTCAACAGCGTAGACTGGCGGTGCCTGCAGGCTGAGTCGGAAGGATAACTGCCATGCCGCTCTCCGAGAAAGAGCAAAGACTCCTTGACGAGATGGAGCGGAATCTTTACCGCAGCGACGCTGATTTCGTGAGCACCACCGGGGGTGGTCACGGGATTCGGCCGCGCAGCGGGCGAGTCGTACTGGGCGTCATCATGACGCTTGCGGGCACTGCAGTTCTTGTCGTTGGTGTTGCCATGCAGGTCGCTGTTGTGGGTTTGATCGTCGGGGTGGTCGGATTTGCCATGATGTTCAGCGGGGTGCTCATGGCGGTCACTCCTGATCGGCGGCTGCGGGCCTCGGATGCCGCGCTACCGCACACCTCCACGGGTGCTCATGGCGCAGATTCCCCGCCCTCCACCCTGCGCGCCGGTTCGTCTTTCATGGACAAGATCAACGAGCGTTGGGATCGTCGCCAAGACGGTGGACAGTAGTTAGCTCGGTGCCCTTCTCCGCGTTCCGGTGTGCGTTTTTGTGCCGGGCACAGAGGGTGGTTCGGTGTGCCCGGTGCGTGCGTGCCGGAGGTCACCAGAACAGCACGTCTGTTGCCTCGAGGCGTTCCGCCCGGTGCGTGTGTGCCGGAGATCGCAGGTCGCGTGATCGCCGACAGCCTCTCTACCCGCCCGTAACGCGGTGTTGTCGGGGGTTTGGCGCACTGTAGGCGGGAGTTCCTTCGGTGCGGGTTGGCGGGGCGACCTGCTCACGCGAAAGCGATCATCGACGAGATCGCTCCTTCGGTGCGGGTTGGCGGGGCAACCACTGCGGCGGGTGGGCGGCGCGGCGCGTGTCGATCCAGCCTGGGTTGGCGGAGCATCCATTCTGGATGGCAAATTGCCGTGTGACTACTCCACTTCCCTCCACCTGAATATTTGCGCATTTACGGGCAGTTTTCTCGGCTAATGACCAGAATATGGGCTAATCGTCACGCAATGTGGATGAAAGTGGAGTAATGTGGAGGGAATCCTGTGATCTCGACCGGAGGAAAGGGGTGATGCAGTGTTCCTGGGAACGTATGAGCCGAAGCTTGACGACAAAGGGCGGCTCATCCTGCCGGCCAAATTTCGCGAAGAACTTCAGTCGGGCCTTGTCATCACCCGGGGACAGGAACGATGCCTCTACGTATTCAGCGCCCGCGAGTTCGAACAGATGAGCGACAAGCTCCGGCAGGGACCGGTGACAAGCAAGCAGGTGCGTGATTACATGCGGGTCTTTCTCTCCGGCGCATCGTCCGAGGTTCCCGACAAACAACACCGCGTCACTATCCCCGCCAACCTCCGCAGTTACGCCGGGGTTGATCGTGATCTTGCGGTCATCGGTGCGGGTAACCGGGTTGAGATATGGGACGCCACGGCCTGGCAGACCTACCTCACCGAACAGGAAACAGCTTTTGCGCAGACGGCTGAGGAGGTGATTCCCGGACTCTTCTAGCCCCTGAGATTCGACTTCCATCCGGACGTACCTGGTGCACTTCCCCGCATCAGGACCGCGCGGATGGGGCTCAAAACTCACGGGCTCGTTACAGGGATAGTTATGCAACTCGATACCATTCACGTTCCCGTCATGCTCGAGCGCACCCTCGATCTGCTTGCACCCGCGCTAACCGGACGAGCGCGTCCGGTGCTCGTCGACGCGACGCTCGGTATGGGTGGTCACACCCGCGCCGCGCTGGAACGGTTTCCCGACCTCACGGTGATCGGAATTGATCGGGATTCCGATGCGCTGGCGATTGCGCAGGAACGGCTTGCCCCGTTTGCCGATCGTGTCCGGTTCGTGCACGCGGTGTACGACCAGCTCGCGGAGCTCGTCGCAGACTTCGGAAAAGATGCGGTCACGGGCATCCTGTTTGACCTCGGGGTCTCCTCGTTGCAACTCGATCGCGCAGAGCGGGGATTCTCCTACTCGCGGGATGCCCCGCTCGATATGCGAATGGATGCCTCGTGCGGCGCAACCGCGGCAGACATTCTCGCCTCGGCGAGCGAAGAAGACTTGCGGCGCGTGTTTGCCGAGTACGGCGAGGAACGACTCGCGGGGCGCTACGCGCGGGCTATCGTGCAGACTCGGGTCGAACGCCCGTTTACGCGCTCGAGCGAACTGGTGGCCACGATCCAGTCGGTGACGCCCGTGAACGTGCAGCGGCAGGGACATCCTGCCAAGCGGGTTTTTCAGGCATTGAGGATCGCCGTCAATGAAGAACTGCGGGTGTTGGAACGGGCTATTCCCGAGGCACTGGAGCTTGTCGCCACCGGTGGGCGAATTGTTGTGTTGTCCTACCACTCTCTGGAAGATCGGATCGTTAAGCGCGCCTTTAACCGGGCGACAACATCGAGCGCACCGGCCGATCTGCCGATAGAACTGCCCGAGCATCAGCCCGAGTTTGTATCGATCGTGCGCGGTGCCGAACTCGTGAGTGACGCCGAAGAAGCGACCAATTCGCGGGCCAGACCGGTGCGCTTGCGCGCCGTCGAGCGAGTACGGAGGGAGATCTCGTGAGCGCAGTGGTCAGTATCGCCCTGCCAACCATTCCGATTGAGCGGTTGCCAGACGGTGAAGAGCACGGGATTGACGCTCGCGGAGCCGACCGGTCGAGTGTCGGATCGTGGCAGCCGTCAACAGGCTCAGTGCACGGCAGGGGGCCGATTCTCCAGGCTGTGCCTCAGCGCCGTTCGCGTGGTCGAGTCGCGTTTGCTGTTATCCCAATTATTGCGATCATCGCCGTTGTAATCGTTCAGATGCTGCTCTCGATCGCTGTCACACAGGGAGCCTACGACGTTGATGGGTACCAGATTCGGCTGGCCCAATTGGCTCTGCAGAAACAGAAACTCGCTGACGATGTCGATCGCCTACAGTCGCCGCAGTATCTTGCGGCAAACGTGGAAGCTCTCGGAATGGTGCCAAACACCAACCCGGTCTATTTGCGACTCTCGGACGGACAGGTGCTCGGAACGCCGACTGCAGCCCGAGCTGCTCCGGTGACCAGCACAGGGCTCGTTGCAAATTCGCTCCTCACCGGCGTGCCGCTGGCAGCCCAGCCAAAAGTGGCGGAGAATCCCGGTATTGCCGCTCCGGCTCCGGCTCCGGCTCCGCCGTCCGTTCAAGGAATACCCGTCCCGGTCACACACTGATCGGGTGTCAGGCCAACTACGCAGTACAGGACATAGAAATGACGCAGGCGACGAGGTATCCGCCCTCTCGGGCCGCCATCGCTGTTGCGGCACTGCTCTGCGTGGTGGGGGTGTTTGCGTGGAAGCTTGTGGATGTGCAGGTCGTGCGCGCCGCTGCGCTCAACCGTGAGGCGGCAGCGGCACGATCAGCTCCCGTCACCCTGTACGGCGCGCGCGGCCAGATTGTCGATGCCAACGGCGTTCTGCTGGCCGACAGCGTCATGCGGTACGACATTGCGCTCTCGCCGAAGAACGCGTCGGTTCCGTTGAAGAAAACAATCGCCGACCCGGCCCGCCCTGGAAAGCAGATCACGACGGTTGTTCCCCTGCAGCAGCTCACCGACGAACTGGGTGCCGCTCTGGGGATGCCTGGCCAGGCCGTGCGCGATGTCATCTCCAACGCACTGGCAGCTAACCCAGACTCCGACTTCGCCTACGTCGCAAAACTCGTGGATACCGATGTCTACGAACGGGTAAGGGCTCTCAATATCCCGTGGGTGGTGCCGTGGAAACACCCCAGTAGGCGATACCCGGACGGAGCCGTGGCCGGCAATCTCATCGGCTTCGTCGGTGACGATGGTCAGGCCCTCGCGGGACTGGAATACTCTCAAAACTCCTGCTTGGCCGGTCACGACGGCGAGATGACCTACGAGCACAGTCTGGAGGACTGGGTACAGATTCCTGGAACCGCGACCACCACCAAACCAGCCGAAGACGGTGGGAATCTTAAACTCACCGTCGATTCCGACCTGCAGTGGGCGGTGCAGCGGATCGCAGCGCAGCGGGTCGCGGAAACCGGTGCCTCGTGGGCCACCGTCACGGTCATGGAGGTGAAGACCGGGAAGCTGCTCGCGGTTGCCGACGTTCCGACGGTTGATCCGAACGCGCCGACAGCGACCGCCAGCGCGGATCGTGGGTCGCGGGCTTTCACCGCCCCGTATGAGCCGGGTTCGACGTTCAAGGCATTCACCGCTGCATCCGTTGTTGACAACGGCAAAGCAACCCCCACCTCACAGGTTGTCGCTCCGTTTCGGTATTTGCCCAGCAACGGAGCAAACATCAATGACAGTGATGCGCACGGTGACCTGCGACTCACCCTCACCGGTGTGCTCATCGAGTCATCAAACACCGGAATGTCTAAGTTTGGTGAAAAGATGGCCGACCGAGATCGCTACAACTACATGAAAGCCTTCGGTCTTGGCGCGAAAACGGAGGTAGGTTTCCCCGGTGAAGAACCTGGTGACCTGCACGGCGACCCGTCCGACTGGGATAATCAGACAAAATACACGACGATGTTTGGGCAGGGGCTGACCACAACGGCGGTGCAGATCGCGAGCGTCTACCAGACCATTGCCAACGCAGGAGTGCGGATGCCCGTCAGCCTGGTTTCAGGGTGTCAGCGCCCCGGCACTGCGCCGACGCAGGCACCCGTGCCGACCGGCGAGCGGGTCATTACTGCGGAGAGTGCGAGCAGTGTATCCGCCATGCTTGAAAGTGTGTACACCAGGGGGTGGCTCGCCAAGCAGTGGAATATTCCCGGTTACCGGATCGCGGCCAAGACCGGTACCGCCCAGGTTCCGAACGGCAAGGGTGGGTACCTGAAGGGGTATCTTGTGTCGGTGTCGGGGTTCGCTCCGGCTGATGATCCACAGTACGTTGTCTCGGTGAGCATCATGGATCCGGTTAAACTGAACACCTCGGCGGCGTCGGCTCCGGTGTTTCGGGACGTCATGTCGCAGGTTTTGAAAAAGTATCGGGTTGCCCCGTCCGGATCACCTGCCCCGAACCTCCCGGCGACATGGTGAGAGAGTTGGTTTAGTGAGCGAATCGGAGCGGATCGTGATTCGCCCGGAGCACCCGCCGCGCCGAACACTCGCTGAGCTTGCCGCGCACTGCGGTGGGGTGATACGGCAGGATGACACGGCCAGGCCACCGGATTCGGACGAACCTTCGAGGTTGGATGCCGTGCCGACGGTGAGGCCAGACCCAGGGATAGATACCGCCGATGCGGTTACGGTGTCGGGGCTTGACCTGTCTTCGCACACGGTGCGCCCCGGCGAACTGTACGTGGCACTGCCGGGACACCGTGTGCACGGCGCTGACTTCGTAGAGCAGGCCCGTGCGGCGGGTGCTGTCGCTGTTTTGACCGACGGTGAGGGGGCAACACGTGCGGCAGGCTCCGGGTTGCCCTGTGTTGTGGTGCCGGATCCTCGAGCCATCCTCGGTGGTGTCGCGGCGTGGATGTATGGGACCGACCTGGCTCGCCCACAGTTACTGGCCGTGACCGGCACGAACGGCAAAACAAGCGTCGTTCATCTCCTCGACGCGCTGCTGCGTCAACTCGGGGTGCGGTCGGGGCTCAGCTCGACGGCCACGCGGAGGGTTGCTGGCGAGGTGATGGCGAGCAGCTTGACAACGCCGGAGGCAAGCGAGCTGCACGCACTGCTTGCCCGGGGCCAAGAACTGGATGTCGGGGCAGTTGCAGTGGAGGTATCAGCGCAAGCGCTGTCGCGCCACCGGGTTGACGGTTTGACCTTCGATGTGGCCGGATTCACGAACCTCAGTCACGATCATCTCGACGATTATGACTCGATGGACACTTACTACCGTGCCAAGGTTGAACTGTTCCGCAGGTCGCGGCGCGCGGTTATTCTCGTGGATACTCCGTGGGGAGCCCACCTCGCGAACGAACTCGCACTGCCGTGCACAACGATCACTACCGCGACCACCGCGACCACGCTCGCCGACTCGGAGAACGCCGGTATGACACCCCTCGGTGCACCCATCATCGGCATCACAACCGCCGGAACACCAACCGCCGCGGTACCGGTTGTGCAGCCCGCCGCGGACTGGAACCTGGTGCTCGAGGAAGAGGCCGCAACCCACACCCGTATCAGGCTCACACACCGGGACGGTCGAACTCTGTGCACCCGAGTTCCGCTGTTTGGTGGATACATGGCCGCCAATGCAGCACTCGCAATTGTCATGGTGCTGGAAGCGGGGTACTCTTTCGATGCTCTGGCAACGGCTCTCGCGCGCGACGGAGGAATTGACGCGTACATCCCCGGACGTACGGAGCTCATCTCGGGCGCAACCGGTCCGCGGGTGTACGTTGACTACGCACACACCCCGGACGCCTTTGCGCAAACGCTGGCGGCGCTTCGGGTTTTTACCCCGGGTCGAGTCGTTATGCTCTTCGGAGCAGACGGTGATCGAGACACAACCAAGCGGGCCGATATGGCGGCCATTGCCGCGAGGGGAGCAGATGTTGTGGTGGTGACAGATTTCCATCCTCGATTTGAGGATGCCGCCGCCATTCGCCGCACGCTCATGACGGCCGCCCGTGCCGCCGTGCCGGAGCGTGAGATGTACGAAATCGCCGATCCGCGCGAGGCCTTGCGAGCGGTGATCGCGCTCGCGGGCGAAGCAGACACCGTGCTCTACGCCGGGCCCGGTCACGAGGACTACCACGAGGTTGCCGGAACAAAGCAACCGTATTCGGCGCGCGACGAGGCACGAATCGCCCTTCGCGAGGCAGGATGGCTCGAATGATCGCGCTCACACTCGCAGAGCTCGCAGAGGCGGTCGCGGGCCAATTGCACCTGCCCCGCACAGAGTGCGGGGAACGAACTGACCTCAGACAGCACGCGGATCAGCAGGATTGCAGCGGCACGGTCACCACCGCCAGCACGACCGTCGACGGGGAGGTCACCACCGACTCCCGCGAGGTGACTCCGGGCGGTATCTTCGTCGCAAAGCCCGGCGAGTGTGACGACGGTCACCGCTTTGCTCCGGATGCCGCCGCCGCGGGCGCGGCGCTGCTCATTGTGGAGCGTCTGTTAGACCTGCCCCTGCCACAGATTGTCGTGACCGATTCGGTGGTGGCGCTGGGCGCTTTCGCTGCGGAGGTTGTTCGGCGAGTGCGAGCCCGCGGGCGGCTGCGCGTCATCGGGGTGACCGGGTCAAACGGGAAAACAACGACGAAGAACCTACTGCGGGACATCCTGTGCGAGGTGGGGCCGACGGTTGCCGCGCGTAAATCTTTCAACAATGAGGTCGGTGTGCCCCTCACCATGCTCGAGGTGACGTGGGAAACCGAGTTTCTTGTGCTGGAGATGGGCGCATCGCGCACGGGCGATATTGCGCGACTCATCCGGCTCGTGATCCCGGATATTGGCATTGTGCTCAAGGTTGGCCTCGCGCACGCGGGGGAGTTCGGCGGTATCGAGCAGACTGTGCGTGCGAAGGCGGAGATGGTCACCGACCTGTGTGCGAGCGGCAGTGCGGTGCTCAACGGTGATGACCCGCGGGTGGCAGCAATGGCCGAGCTCACACCCGCCCGGGTGGTGCAGTTTGGCCTCGGTAACGGGACAGACGTGCGAGCAACCGATGTGACGGTGCATCCGCGTGGCACCGACTTCACGCTCACCGTTGCCGGAGAGGCGGGCGTGCGGGTGCGCTTTGGAGTGCTGGGGGAACACCACATCATGAACGCGCTGGCAGCGACAGCCGCGGCGCGGTGCTTGGAAGTCCCGATTGCCATCATTGTTGCGGCGCTCGAGCGCGTCACTCTTGCGGAACGGTGGCGAATGCAGGTGCTGGGTGGCCGTGGCAACATCACGATCATCAATGATGCGTATAACGCGAGCCCCGATTCGATGTTGGCGGCCCTGAAAACGCTCGCCCAGATCAGACACCCGGAGGGCCGCGCGATCGCGGTGCTGGGGGAAATGAGTGAACTGGGTGAGTACGCGGAGGAGGAGCACGATCAGATTGGTTTGCTTGCCGTGCGGCTCAATATTGCACAGCTCGTGGTTGTTGGGCACAGCGCTCGTCGCGTGCACCTGAGTGCGATCAAGGAGGGGTCGTGGGACGGTGAATCACACTTCGTCGAGACATCCGCCGCCGCACTGTCATTTTTGCGGGACTCGCTTCAGGATCACGACACGGTTCTTGTGAAATCATCCAACTCGGCCGGGCTTCGGTTTCTGGGCGACGAGTTGGGAGAATGGTTATCGTGAGAGCACTGTTGTTGGCGGGGGCACTGTCACTGGCGTTTACGCTTTTTCTCACCCCCGCGTTCATTCGACTCTTTACAAAGCTCGGGTGGGGGCAGTTTATTCGGGATGACGGCCCACAGTCGCACCATGTCAAGCGCGGCACTCCCACAATGGGTGGCATTATTTTCATCCTCGGATCGATGTTCGGCTATTTCTTGGCCAACGCTCTCACACAGGATGTCCCGAGCACATCGTCCGCTCTTGTCATCGTTATGATGCTGGGCATGGGGGTGGTCGGTTTCGTCGATGACCTCCTGAAAACCCGCAGGAAACAAAGCCTGGGTCTCGGTGGATGGGCCAAGATCGCGGGTCAGCTGGTTGTCGCGACCGTTTTTGCCCTGCTGGCTCTGCAGTTTCCCAACGGGCGCGGTGTTACTCCCGCCAACACTAAAATCTCGTTTACTCGAGACCTGCCGCTGAACTTCTTGGTTTTGGGCACGGTTGCCGGAATCATTCTGTACATCATCTGGATTTGCGTTATCACGCTCGGCACATCCAATGGCGTGAACGTGACCGATGGTCTCGATGGGCTCGCGGGCGGGGCATCCATCCTCGCCATCGGCTCGTATGTGGTCATTGGCTTTTGGCAATCCAACCAGTTGTGTCACAACGTTCGGTCAGTCATGGTTGATCCCGCACGCTGCTATCTCGTGCGCGATCCGCTCGACGTTGCGATCCTTGCCACGGCGATTGTCGGTGGTCTCGTGGGTTTCCTCTGGTGGAACACGAACCCGGCCAAGATCTACATGGGGGACACCGGTTCACTCGCGCTCGGCGGTGCACTCGCCGCGTTCGCGATTGTCACCCACACGCAACTGCTTCTGCTGCTGATCGGTGGCCTTTTCGTCATTGAAACCGGCTCGGTCATTGTGCAGCGGGCCTACTTCCGAGTGACGCACGGTAAACGGATCTTCCTGATGAGCCCCATCCACCATCACTTTGAACTCAAAGGCTGGGCCGAAGTGACGATTGTGGTGCGTTTTTGGATCATTGCTGGCATGCTCGTCGCAGCCGGGATTGGTTCGTTTTACCTGGAATGGTTGCAAACCTAATGGGAGAGACCACTCACCCCGATCCCGACTCGACTGCTCGGGGCCCTGGTGGTGACGGGAATGACCCGATAGCTCGACTCAACTCGCTGAACAGCTGGCACAGCGACTGGTCCGGTCTCCGTGTTGCTGTTGTGGGGCTCGGGGTTACCGGATTCTCCGTCGCCGACACGCTCGCCGAACTGGGTGCAGAGGTGCTCGTGGTTGCGCCAGCAACCGGCACCGACGACCGGGCGATGATCCTTGAGGTTGTCGGCGTGTCTGTTGTGTCAGACCCGCTCGACTCAATTCCGGCTGCCCTCATCGGCTTTGCTCCGGAACTGATCATTGTGTCGCCCGGGTTTCGCCCGGAGCATCCCGTGCTGGTGTGGGCGGGCGAAAAACAGATCGCTGTGTGGGGTGATATTGAACTTGCGTGGCGCGTGCGCGACAAGGTCAACCCGGCCGAGTGGATTGTTGTGACCGGAACCAACGGCAAGACAACGACGGTGCGCCTGGCCGCGCACCTGCTCGCGGCGCACGGCGTGCGGGTGGCACCCTGCGGCAATATCGGTGTGCCGGTGCTCGACGCGGTTCGTGATCCGGTGGGTTTCGACGTCTTTGTGGTGGAACTCTCGAGTTTTCAGCTGCACGCTATGCCCCGGCACGGGCCGGGTGCGATTCATCCCTGGTCAAGCGCTGTGCTCAACATTGCCGATGATCACCTCGACTGGCACGGATCGCGCGCAGCCTACCGTGCGGCGAAGGCTACCGTATACGAGAACACAAAGGTTGCCTGCGTGTATAACCGCGCCGATGTCGCAACAGTGCGCCTGGTGGAAGAGGCCGATGTTGAGGAGGGTGCACGAGCGATTGGCTTCGGGCTGGATGTCCCGGGCCCCAGTGATGTCGGCATCGTTGACGGTATTCTCTGCGACCGGGCTTTTTTGGAAGAGCGCCGTACCTCGGCCCTGGAAGTTACCACTGTCGAGGAACTGGCGGCGCACGGGCTTGGTGCTCCACACACCGTCGCGAACGTTCTTGCGGCCACCGCACTGGCGCGATCTTACGGAGTGCCGGTGGCCGTTATTCGAGACGCCGTCACGACCTTCCGGTTGGACGAGCACCGAATCCAACCGGTGGCGCAGGACGGGGGCATCCGGTGGGTCGATGACTCCAAGGCAACCAATCCGCATGCCGCCCACGCGTCGCTGCGGGCCTGTGAGTCGGTGGTGTGGATTGTGGGTGGGTTGCTGAAAGGGGTGGATGTCGACGATCTCGTGCGTGAGCACGTGCAACGACTCCGGGCCGCTATCGTGATCGGAGTTGATCGTGTCGCGATCGTGGAAGCGTTCCGCCGACACGCGCCGGGGCTCCCGTTGTTCGAGGTGTCGACACGGGACACTGAAAACGTCATGTCTGCGGCGGTCGCACTCGCCGCCCAGGTTGCGCAACCCGGGGACACCGTGTTGCTCGCTCCGGCGGCCGCATCGATGGATCAGTTCATCGACTACGGCGACCGGGGTCGACGATTTCAGGCCGCCGTGTTGAGACATCTGGGAGGAGAGGCGAATGACGGTTCGCACGCGCCCGCCTCGCCCGATTCAGGCGGCGGGAGTTAGCGAGTCGGCGGAGCATCCCGGAATCTCAGCCACCTTCATCCGCCTCGGGCATGTCGTTGCTCAGCAGAGCCGCGCCTATATTGTGCTGCTGGGTACGACGCTTTTTCTTGTGCTGTTCGGTCTTGTGATGGTGCTCTCCTCCTCGCTCGTGCAGTCGCGCTTGGAGGGTGGCGGTTTGGTGGGCACTGCCACCCGACAGAGCCTGTTTGCGCTGCTCGGGGTGCCACTCATGCTTCTTGCGAGTCGGGTGCCGGAGAAACTCTGGCGGGCTTGCGCCTGGCCAGCGATGATCGGTTCCTGCGTGCTTCAGATGATTGTTGTCGCGACGCCGCTGGGAGTTGCGGTGGGTGGCAATAAGAACTGGCTTTCGCTGGGAGCTGTGTCTGTTCAGCCCTCCGAACTCATCAAACTGTCACTGGTGCTCTGGCTCGGTCTGTTTGTCAGCAAAAAACAGGACGTCATTAATACCCTGTGGAAAGGGATGGTTCCCATTCTGCTGGTGGGTGGCGGTGCGCTGGGCCTTGTTATGCTCGGTGACGATCTTGGCACCGCGGTTATCATCGCCGGGATGCTGTTTGGTGCCCTGTTTCTCACGGGCATGCGGTTGCGGCTGCTCACACCGGTTGTGCTCGGGGTGGCCGCCGTGTCGCTGCTATTCGCCTTCGCGAGTCCGAACCGCACGAAGCGACTTACCGCATTTTTTCAAGATTCGTGCAGCCAGTACGATCTCAATAATTGCTGGCAAATTCAACACGGCACCTTCGCTCTGGCACACGGTGGACTGTTCGGTGTGGGGCTCGGTAATTCCACCGCAAAGTGGTCGTGGTTGCCCGCTGCGGACAATGACTTTATTTTCGCCGTTGTGGGAGAAGAGCTCGGGTTACTCGGTGCGCTTGTGATTATTGGATGTTTTGTCCTGTTGGCATTCTCGTTCACGTGGAGCCTTCGAGTTGCCCGGACACCGTTCGCTCGAGTGTTGACCGCCGGGATCATGTTCTGGGTGATTTTCCAGGCCTGCGTCAACATTGCCGTCGTGCTGGGGTTATTGCCGGTGTTGGGCGTTCCGTTGCCGCTGGTCTCGGCCGGGGGGACAGCTCTGCTCACCACCCTCTTGGGGATCGGTATGGTGCTGTCGGTGACGCGGGCAGTACCGGAGCGGAGCTCACCGCGAGGGTTCGCCTCGTGACCTGCTACCTGCTCGCCGGTGGCGGTACCGCTGGCCACGTCAACCCGCTGCTGGCCGTCGCGGACCGGCTTCGGGAGGTTGAACCCGACTCACGCGTTCTTGTTCTCGGCACGGCTGAAGGACTCGAGAGCCGACTTGTTCCCGACCGGGGTTATGACCTGCTCACCGTTGCGAAGGTCCCGTTTCCACGCAGGCCAGACAAACGGGCGCTCAGTTTTGTGCCAGCGTTCCGCGGTGCGATTGCGGCGGTACGGGCAATGATTGAGGAGCACGGTGTTGATGTCGTTGTTGGTTTTGGTGGGTATGTCTCTACCCCGGCATACATAGCGGCACGCCGGGCGCGAGTGCCCGTTGTTATTCACGAGGCGAACGCGCGGCCGGGTCTTGCCAATAGGCTCGGGGCGCGGTTCGCGCGGTCGGTGGGGGTTGCTTTTGCGGGCACGCCGCTACCCCGGAGCATCCTGGTTGGGATGCCACTGCGCCGGGAAATTGAAACGCTCGACCGGGCCGCTAGTCGCGCCGAAGCCGCCGCATTTTTTGGGCTGGATGCCGCGCGGCCGGTGTTACTGGTCACCGGCGGTTCGCTCGGTGCCCGGCGGATCAACCGCACCATCGTCGACAGCGGTTCGCTCATCGTGGCAACCGGCTGGCAGGTGTTGCACGTGACCGGAGCACAAGCCGAGGTGGGTGACCCCCGGTTACCGGACTATCGAATGATTGAGTACGCCGACCGGATGGATCTGGCGCTGGCCCTTGCCGATGCGGCGGTCTCGCGTGCCGGAGCTGCGACGGTGAGCGAGTGTGCAGCCCTCGGGATTCCATCGGTGTACGTGCCGTACCCGGTTGGCAACGGCGAACAGCGTTTCAATGCGGCTGAGGTGGTGGCCGCTGGCGGTGGAATCCTCGTGGATGACGCCGCGTTTGTGCCGGACTGGGTTGGAACAGAGTTGGTCTCGCTGCTGCGTGATTCGGAGCGACGGGCAGAGATGGCCGCCGCCGCCGCCTCGGTCGGGCATCGAGACGGCACCGATCGGATGGTCGCGTTGATTCGCGGATAACGCGTCGGTGCAGCCCCGCTCGTTTAGAACAGTGACGGCGTGCGCGACACCCGAGAGCCTTCGAAACGCGTAGCGTGTCAGGGTGCCTATTAAACCCGATTCCACCGTGCGACTTCCCGACAACCCGGGAGCACTGCACTTTGTCGGAATCGGTGGCTCTGGGATGAGCGGAATTGCCCGTCTTTTTCTCACTGCCGGGCATCGGGTCACAGGGTCAGATATTCGCGATTCGGCCAACATTGCGGTGCTGCGCGAGCTCGGTGCTGATATCCAGATTGGTCACGATGCCGCGCACGTGGGTGCCGCCGACACGATGGTTGTAACCGGTGCACTGTGGGAAGAGAATCCGGAGTACCAGGAGGCGCTGCGGCGAGGGATTCCCGTGCTGCATCGCTCACACGCGCTGGCCGGTCTCGTTCGTGGTCTTCGTTTGGTGTCGGTAGCCGGTGCGCACGGAAAGACCACCTCGACCGGCATGATCGTTACCGGACTGCTGGGGTTGGGTGTTGATCCGACGTTCATCAACGGTGGGGTCATCGAGACTCTCAGGGTATCGGCGCGGAGTGGCACCGACCCACTCGCCGTCATCGAGGCCGATGAGTCTGATGGCTCGTTCCTGTTCTACGACACGTCCGTTGCCCTCATTACAAACGTTGACGCCGACCATCTGGACCACTACGGCACGCACGAGGTATTCGAACAGGCGTTTGTTGATTTCGCGGATGGCGCGAGCGAGCTTGTTGTTGTCTCATCCGATGACCCGGGGGCCCGGCGCATTCGGGCAAGAACCTCCGCACCGAATGTTGTGACCTTTGGTGAAGCACCGGATGCCACGGTGCGGGTGCACACCATCGAGACATCCACCGACGTGGTGCCCGGTGGTGCCGTCTCGTTTTTGATCAGCTACCGGGGCTCGACGCATCACGCACGGCTCCGGGTGCCGGGGCACCACAATGCGATTAACGCGGCGGGCGCGTTTGCCGTGCTCGTGGGACTCGGGTATGACCCCGCCGAAGCGCTGGCCGGAATTGAGATGTTCGGCGGAACGCACCGACGATTTGAGCTGCACGCAACGGTTGGTGGAGTGAGTGTCTACGATGATTATGCCCATCACCCCACCGAGGTGATTGCTGCTGTGCGCACGGCCCGGGCTGTCGCCGCGCCGGGGCGGGTTATTGCGGTACACCAGCCGCATCTGTACAGCCGCACCCGCCTGTTTGCGGGCGAGTTTGCGCACGTGTTGGAGCAGAACGCAGATCACACCGTTGTTCTCGATGTCTGTGGTGCCCGTGAAGACCCGGAACCGGGAGTGACCGGCGAACTTGTCGTGCGAGGCTTCGCTCACCCGGCTAGCGTGGCCTATCGCCCCGACTGGCAGGATGCCGCCGATTACATCGCCGAGATATCCCGCCCCGGGGATCTTGTTATCACTCTCGGGTGTGGTGATGTGTACCGCCTTATCCCGCAGATTGTCGCGGCGCTCAGGCAGAGAGCACCGGCACGTGATGTCCGGGAGCAACACCCGTGAGGGTGGCAGTGCTGTGAAGCGCCCACAGGGGTTCGGGCTACCGCCACAGGAGACGGGTAACCCGCGGGCAAAGCCGGGCGGACACAAGAGTGTGGTGCCACCGCCACAGGACACGGCTGAGCTCTCGCATCAGGACGATGCGCTCCTTACCGGCCGGAAGGGCAGGCGCGCAGCACGTGGCATCCGGTTTGCAGTGGCGAGCACGAAACCGGAGAGGGAGACGGAGAGCGACTCTGAGGTTGTTGATTCTTCCCCCGACGACCGTCGCGAGCGCCGCGCTCTGCTCGCCCTGGAGCGAGAGCGACGCCAGTACGAGCGTCAGGAAATTCGCCGCTTCACGACGTTTCAACGCCGTCGCCGCCGGATGTGGGCGCTCGGTCTGGGGAGCGTGACGGTTGTCGTCATCGCGGTGTGGGCGATCGCGTATTCGCCGCTGTTTGCGTTGCGCACCATTCGAGTGGAGGGAACCCACACGCTACCAAGCGCTCAGGTTGAGGCAGCATTTGTTCCGCTGCGTGGCACGCCGTTGCCACTTGTGACAGACGAGAAGATACAGAAGGTGCTCGCGAACTTCAAACCGATTGAAACCTACTCGATTGAGGCGTTGCCACCGCACACGCTTGTTATTCGCGTTGTTGAGCGCACTGCCGTTGGTGTGTTTGCGCACAGCGGTGGTGGATTTGAACTGGTGGATGCCGCGGGGGTTGTGATCGACACACCGGCTGCACAGCCTGCGGGGCAGCCGCTGATCACCGTCCCCGACGGGGCGAGCGGTAGTGGATTCAGAACCGCCGCTGCGGTCATTCGCAGTCTCCCGTCTTCGCTACGGTCGATGCTGGCGGGGGTGTCAGCGTCAACGTCTAATAATGTGATACTGCAGCTTGCCAGCGGCGAGAAGATTGTGTGGGGGGATGTCTCGGAGCCGGTGTTGAAAGCACAGGTGCTCGACTCGTTGCTCCGGGCGGCACCTCCGGGGTCGGTATCGGTCTACGACGTCTCGTCGCCGCTCAGCCCGGTGACCGGTTGAGTTCGGGGATCCGGCCGGTCTCACCCGCCGGTCTCACCGATGGCCCGCTGACCCCGGTTGAGCGGTTGAGCGGAGGGGGTCGTGTGCCATTTTTACTGATAAAACCTCAGTTTGAGCGGGGTTTACCGACCGATAAAGTACCCGCGCGAGTCGAGGTTCACGACACGCGGGACGGCCTTGTCTCACGCATCGCGCATGACGCTTACGGTCAGTTGTAACCACGCCAGCTCAGTGACGAGAAACCCTCAAGCACAGGTTTAGGGTAC
>Ga0081606_1000204_pt1 | contig 30381 bp, 24 predicted proteins | sample EareggfetidaYelm_FD_71127 | JGI IMG/M metagenome (GOLD analysis project Ga0081606, IMG submission 71127) | Earthworm egg capsule microbial community from the University of Washington, USA - E. fetida Yelm (SPADES assembly) (version 2) | ecosystem: Host-associated > Annelida > Reproductive system... | reverse complement strand
CAACCCATCCTCCACCCCACACATGCTCACCCAACAAAAAAAACCAAACAACCAACCCCCCACCCCCACCAAACACCTTCCCCCCCCCCCCCCCCCCCCCCCCCTCTCTTTAGGCGTTGGGATTTGATGCGATAAAAGATTCATTTTGTGGTTTTATAAACCCCAAAACGAGTATGGCAAAACCAATTTTTATACACCAGATTATGGGATGATATTTAATTGCAACTGTTGCTGCATTATGTTTTATTTTTTCGCTTACTGCATCCTTTTTATCTCATAGCTTCTACTGCTGAACTGCTCGAATTTTTAGAGTAGTTCATTTTATTTGTAAACGGCTTACCATTTTACACGGCTATTATTACTCCAGTAATTTATTCCGTTCTATCCTTTCTTTGGCTTCTATTAAAATGCTGTGTATCTTTTTTTCCAATTGTTTTTTTGGCGGTAGCTCTGTCCAGTATTCGGCTACCATAATACCGTCTTTGTGCATCTCCAATAATTCTATTTGTTCCCTGCTGCTTTCGGCACAAAGTATTAAGCCTACCGGCGGCAACTCTCCTTCTTTCTTTTCGTACTTATCCAGCCATTTTAAATACAATTCCATTTGTCCTTTATGTTCGGCTTCAAACTTGCCCAACTTTAATTCTATGGCTACCAATCGTTTTAAACTTCGGTGGTAAAAAAGCAGGTCTAAATGGAAATCTTCGCCATCTATTATCATTCGTTTTTGGCGTTCTACAAAGGCGAAGCCTTTGCCCAATTCTAATATAAATGCTTCTAACTCTCGTAAAATGGCTGCTTCCAAATCCTTTTCCAAATAAATGTTTTGCAACCCTAAGAAATCTAAAAAGTAAGGGTCTTTAAATGTGTTGTGTATGGCGGGATGGTTACTGGTATTCTGTAAATTGGCTATGCTGCTTCGTTCAAATGTTTTGGCGCTAATTTGTTTGCGTAAATCCCTTACGCCTAATACTTGGGCGGCTGATGCCTGGGCATAATATAGTTTTGCTTCTTGGCTTTTGATTGGCAATAGTGTTACAAAATGCGACCAACTCAATTGTGTAGACAGTGTCGACACAATCTTAATATCGGTGAATTGCTCGGCAAACTGTATCATTCTTTGTACATTCCTCAATTCAAAATTTTTGCCGTACTTATCCTTCAATTGCGTAGATAGCGTCGACACAATTCGTTTCCCATAATCTGCCCGTTTGTTTTGCAGTATTTCTTTATTGATGCGGTTGCCAATATGCCAAAAAAGCATTGTAAGGGCGCTATTGGCTTGCGAAACTACCTGTTGCCGGCTTTGCTCAATGAGTTGGGATAACTCGGTAAGCAGAGCTTGTTCAGAGGGGGCTATGATGCCGGTATTTTTACTTGCTTTTGCCATAGTTTAAACTACCATTAATGTATTTAATAATGTACCGTCTGCCTGTGAAAATAGTTTTTGCCAATCAGGAATTACAGGAACGTAAGAGGGATGTTTGCATCCAAGTTTGCTTTTACAAAAGGAAATTTGTCTTTTCGGTTTTTGCTATCTGCTGCTAATATTTTATTGAAGCCCGACTTTTGCAATTCATCATACAAATAGGCAACTGTTTCTTTTGATTCGGAAAACACTGCTAATTTTTCCTCCCTTATGCCCTCTATTTTACTAAGAAGGGTGTTCTCATTTTCATTTGTAAAAAACTTTGTTGACATTACTTTTCGTTCTGAAAAACAGTTCTCTGTAAAGATAATATATTTTTTGCAGGGTTTTTTGTCGGCGGATTCAAAAAAGGAGGGCGAGCGGGGGAGTAACCATTAACCATTAAAATAAGGCATTCCGAAGTCCGTAAAAAATTTGCGGCATAGATAAACACATTACAAACTTATGCCGCAACCGGACCAATTCGGAGCGCCGTTTCTTTTGCCAAGTCTCCGTCGACTTAGTCCACATTGTCATGAAAAAACTTATTGTTTTTTACAATACTGTTGTCATCGCTAAGATTATAGCGCGATATGTGCCCTTCATTGGAAGGCGGGGTATCTTCCAAATGCACGTTGCGGCGAACATAAGCAGGCAGGTTAGACTTTTGATCAAGCTCTTCTTTAGTCATCTCGCTTACCCTTCCGCTTTTCAGGCGTTCGCTTCTTTCGCGACGTTGCTCTTCCAGCCGCGACTTGGTGGTTATCCCGCCCATGACTTCGTCGCCGATAACTTGCTCTGCTTCTCTCTCTTTTTCCAAGTCGGGCTTATCCAATGGAGGCTCTTTGCTTGGTTCAAAATGGAAGGTATATACAGGGGATTCTTTCTCCGCCGGCTTTTCCGCTTTTGGGGGAGGCGTCAATTTAATTTCTTGTTGCGGCGGCGGCATCACTTTCAGTTCGATGCCTTGTTGCGAGGCGGTGCTGCCTGTGGTGTCGAGCGGCGGCATGGGGCCGGGTTTGCCTAGCTCCCCGACTGCTTTCACCGCGTTCTCGGGTTTAACCTCTTTTGCTTTGGAATCGAAACCGGCCGCAATTACAGTCACTTTCAAACGGTCGCCCAAGAGAGGGTCAATAGAGTGCCCGAACTTCATGTCCGCGCCATGTCCGGCCTGCTCCTGAATATATTCGGTGATTTGCGCTAATTCGCCCGAAGTGATCTCTTGCTCTTTGCCCGAAGTGATAGACAATAAAATTCGCCGTGCCCCCATAATGTCATGGTCATCCAAAAGCGGCGAAGCCAAGGCTTGTTGCGCGGCCAGCAAGGCGCGCTCTTCGCCTGCCATTTCCGAAGAACCCATCACGGCCACGCCAGCGTTGCGCATCACGGTGCGGACGTCTTGGAAATCCACGTTCATATAGCCTGTACAAGTAATAATTTCGGCAATGCCTTTAGCGGCGGTGGTCAATACATTGTCGGCTTCAATAAAGGCGTGAGTCAGCGGGGTTTTGCCGCCGAGCGTTTCGAGGATTTTGTCATTTACCACGACCAATACCGTGTCGCAAGAAGAGCGCATGGCTTCTACGCCGAGCATGGCCTGCCGCAGTTTCATGTCACCTTCAAAACGGAAAGGAATGGTCACAATTCCGACCGTGAGTATATCCATGTCCTTTGCGATTTTGGCAATTACAGGCGCGGCGCCGGTTCCCGTTCCTCCGCCCATGCCGGCGGTGATGAAAACCATCTTGGTCGAGACCAACAATTCGCGTATTTGATCTTTGTTCTCTTCGGCCGAAGCCCTGCCCTTGTCCGGATCAGAGCCGCATCCCAAGCCTTCCGTGAGGGCTGTGCCCAACTGAACTTTGCAGGGCACCGGACTGCTGTTGAGCGCCTGCACATCCGTATTGGCTACCACAAATTCCACCCCCTGAATGCCGTATTCATACATGTGATTGACGGCATTGCTCCCCCCGCCGCCCACGCCCATTACTTTAATAATGGAACGATGATGCTTGGGCATTTCAAATTTATATGCGGTTGATTCTGTCATAAAATTTCAGTTTATATGCTTTATTAATACTCTCTTTTATCGTTCAAATCGTTTATCAGCAGGGCTTTTGTTTTTGCCAAAAGTCCGCTGAAAAAACTTCCTCCCGCGGAGGGCTTTTTATCCTGCTTTGCCTTTCCTTGCGACGAATCTTTCCCCCGGTAGCGAGGTTCGCGCTCATCCAGGGAACGAAAGCCCGCCAGCACCAACCCCACGGCGGTGGCATACATGGGACTTTTTATGTCTTCGATTACGCTCTTGCCCAAATGTTCGTTGGGAAAACCGATGCGTGCGTCCAGCTCGGTCATATACTCCGCCAGTTGACGAAGGCCGGATAGCTGCGCGCCGCCGCCCGTGAGCACAATGCCGCCCGCTAACCGTTTCTCAAAACCAGATTTGATAATTTGAATGTGAACCATCTCGATGATTTCTTCCATACGCGCTTGAATAATGCAGGCCAAATTCTTGACCGAAATTTCTTTCGGGTCGCGTTGGCGAATTCCGGGAATCAATACCATCTCATTGGGACTGGCTTCGTCTGAAATAGCTTTTCCGTAACGGGTTTTCAGCTCCTCCGCCTGCCGCGCCATTATCATCAATCCTTGCTGAATATCGGACGTAATAATATTGCCTCCGAAAGGAATCACCACGGTATGCCGAATAACATTGTCGTGGAAAATGGCGACGTCCGTGGTGCCGCCGCCAATATCCACCAGGCAGACTCCGGCCTCGCGTTCTTCGTCGCTCAACACAGAGAGACTCGACGCCAGCGGTTCCAATATCAAGTCCTCACATTCAAGTTGGGCGTGGCGCACGCATTTATTAATATTGTTAATGGCGTTCACATTGGCGGAGATAATGTGAAAATCGGCTTCCAGTTTCACGCCGCTCATTCCCACGGGGTCTTTAATGCCGTGCTCATAATCCACGCTGTAAAATTGCGGCATCACGTGAATGATTTTTGCCCCCGGAGGCATCAGCATCCGATACATGTCTTGCATCAAACGATCTACGTCATGCCCCGTAATTTCAGTGTCATTCGATTCGCGCGTAATGCTGTTGCGATGAACCGAACTGTTAATGTGGTGACCGGCGATGCCGATGTTTACCTTGAAGACTTCAATTCCAAAATTATTGATGCCGCGAATGGCTTTTTCAATGGCGGCTGCCGTTTTGTTAATATTTACGATAACGCCTTTGACCACTCCTTCCGATTCGGCTATGCCTACGCCCAATATCTCCAATTTGCCAAATTCATTCATTCGGCCTGCAACAGCACAGATTTTTGTGGTGCCTACGTCGAGTCCTACAACGATCTTTTCGTGCTCCATATATTTAGTGATTTTATTTATTTATTAAAAAAAGTGTTTGTGCGGCGGGCGCTTGTCCCTCATATTCTAAGTTTGCTTTTATACCGAACCCATTCTTGCCGAGGCAATATGGGGTCATAAAAAAATAGGCTTGGATGAGACTTCCTCGCGTCATCGGGCGTGCCAAGCCCTGCGTACATGGCGAACCGATTCTTTCCGTCTGCTGTTGCTTTCATATCACCTTCGTTTACAAACTAAATTCTTCGTGCATTCACAATGTTCATTCAGCCGTCGGCGGGTCTTCATGCGCTAAGTTTACTCTTGCTATATTGACGCCACCTTGTTGCGTTAATGCCTGTTTACATAAAAAAAACATACGCGAGCGAAATTTTTTTTATGTTTCATCGGACTTTCCTGACTTTATGCGCCAAGCGGCTTGCGGACGCGGCGGCGATAAGCGGAATAGCGGATGCGGCGACCGTCTGTGCCGGGGGGCGTACGGGGCGCTTCTTTGCCAAGCGGCGGTCCGCCTCCGACGGCGCCGAGACGCCTATGCCCGGGGGGAAGATGATTTCTTTTTTCTTCATGCTGTTTTGGGGTGTAATGGGTTTCAAAAATTAAGTTTTCCATGCGTTAAAACAATGCTCTTTCGGCTACTATTTGTCCTTCATATTCTAAATTTACTCGGGTGTATTGATTCCATCCTTGTTGCGGCAATATTTGTTTATAAAAAATCATCAGCTTGTGAAACTTCCTCTCTGCGTCATCAGGCGTTCCAAACTCTACGCGCTGCGAAGTAATTTGCGGATAAATCACAATCTCCGACTTCTTGTTTACGTCCAACTGCGCAATTTGCGCCTTCCAAAACGGGCTGCCGTTTATAAACTCAATCATGGCGAACAACTTCTTTCCGTCTTCGGTTGCCTTCATGTCGCTTTTCTCCAAAAGCTCTTTCGTCTTGGCGCCGCTTATTAACAAGACGCGCGGCGTGAACTTATCCGACACGGGCATAATGACCCCGTCGGTTGCCACATACGCATCGGGCGCGTCGCTCTGCACGAGGCGGGCTATCGACTGACGAAGCTTTACTCCGACAATTAAATTGCCTTTCATATCTCCAAATATATCCGCGCGAAGCACGTGCTTATCGCGCCTCATTCGCGCCTCCAATTCTCTCAAATGAATACGCGACATGCTCGTCCCAAGGATCCGTTGCCCGCTGTTTAAAATCAAATTCTTCACCTCTTTCTCGTCTAAAAAATAATTCTCTTGTTCGTTATCCAACTCCACTATAATATCAGAACACGCCACGCCCGACTGTTTGCTTTCGACAAAGGCAATAAAGAAGCATATGCCCAACAAGGCAAAACCCATCTTTATTTCAGGCATGTAACTCGGCGCTTTCATTTTTTCAGCAACATATTTTTAATAGGTTCAACCAACGTATCAATATCTCCCGCCCCCACGGTAGCCACTACTTCCAATGTGCGGCGCCGCAATTTTTGCAACACGTCTTCTTTCGAGCATCGCTCCTTTTCAGGCGAAGCAATGGCGTCAAACAATATATCGGAAGTAACGCCCGGAATGGGTTTTTCGCGCGCGGGATAAATATCCAGCAACAACACCTCATCCGCTAAACTCAAACTCTCGGAGAAGCCTGCCGCGAAATCTCTCGTTCTCGTGAACAAGTGCGGCTGAAAAATAACCGTCAGTTTTTTGGACGGATAAAAATGCCTCACCGATTTAATGAACGCCTCTATCTCGGCGGGATGATGGGCATAATCGTCAATGTAAACCGCCTCCTCGCGGCGGACGATAAATTCAAAGCGGCGCTTCACTCCTCTAAACCCGGCCAGGGCCGGGCGAATCACTTCCGCCGAAATATTCAGCAACAAAGCGGCGCGAATGGCGGCTATGGCATTCTCCATATTGTGAAACCCCGGAATGCCTAATTCTATGTCTTGAATTTTTGATTGACCGACAAAATCAAACTTGAAGACGCCTCCTTGCGCTGAAATATTTTCCGCATAGAATTGTCCGCCTTCTCCGTAGGTTTCCGCATTAGCCCGACAAGAAGAGGCTAACCCTTTTATCTTTTCATGGATAATCAAATTCCCGTTTGGTTTTATCAAGGCCATAAAATCTTGAAACGACGCCAGCATATTTTCATGCGTTCCGTAAATATCCAAGTGGTCGGCGTCGGCCGAGGTGACCACGGCAATCGCAGGCTCTAGGCGCAAGAAGGAACGGTCAAACTCATCCGCCTCCGCCACGGCCAGCGTATCTTGAGAAGGCGTTCCGTGCATCACTAAATTAGACTGATAGTTGACTGCTATTCCGCCCAAAAATGCAACCATATTTTTATTGGCGCATTTTAATATATGAGCAATCATGGCCGAAGTAGTGGTCTTTCCGTGAGTGCCCGCCACCGCGATAGTTTTATATTGTTTAGAAATTAATCCCAATACTTCGGAACGCTTGGCCATGCGAAAACCGCGGCTTTGAAAATAGGCCAGTTCATTTCCTTCCTTGATGGCGGGCGTCCAAACAATCAGCGTACGGTCGGGCGCAACGAATGAAGGAATCAGACTCACGTTATCTTCAAAATGAATTTCAATTCCTTCCTTTATTAATTCGCGGGTCAGCTCGGTGGCCGTACGGTCGAAGCCGGCGGTTTTTTTTCCGTCGCGCATAAACCAACGGGCAAGCGCGCTCATGCCGATCCCGCCGACGCCTAAAAAATATACGCTATCGTAATTAGCCGACTTCATCGCTTAATCAATGTTTCAAGTTCATTCACTATATCTTCCGTGGCTTTCGGTTTTCCGAGCAACAGGATGCGGCGGCTCAATGCGGCGCAACGCTCTTCGTCAAAAATTAATCGAATGGCTTCGCTCACTAAATCCTGTTCGGCGGCCGCATCGGTTACCAAAATGCCTGCCCCCTCTTTCGCCAACGCCTCCGCATTTTTTGTTTGATGATCCTCCGCCACGTTGGGCGACGGCACCAAAATGCTCGGCTTTCCCGCCACGCACAGTTCGGCAATGGCCAGCGCCCCGGCCCTCGTAATGACTACGTCGGCGGCCGCATAAGCCATGTCCATATTTTTTATAAAATCAAAGACGCGCACCTGCCGCAAATCTTGCCCGTTTACTTGCGCCTGCACATGGCCGTAATAAACTTTTCCCGTTTGCCACAATACCTGAATTTGAGCGTCGGTCAATTTATTTAAGCCCGCCAAAATGCTGTTGTTAATCGTGCGGGCGCCCAAACTTCCGCCGATAATAAGCAACGTGCGACAAGTTGAAACAAAACCAAATTCATTCAAGGCTTGTGCGCGTTTGCCGTTCAGGCTGAGAATGTCTTTGCGCACGGGATTTCCCGTGAGGCGGATTTTTTGAGACGGAAAAAATTTCTCCATGCCCTTATAAGCCACGCAAATTCTATCCGCTTTTGCACCTATGCTTTTGTTGGTAATGCCTGCATACGAATTTTGCTCCTGTACCAACGAAGGGATTCCCAACTGCCGCGCCGCGGCCATCAAAGGAGCGCTTGCAAAGCCCCCCGTTCCGACCGCCGCATCGGGTTTAAACTCCTTAATAATAGCGCGTGCTTTCAGTATGCTGACGAGCAATTTAAAAGGAAGCGCAAGATTTGCCAACGAGAACTTGCGTTGTATTCCTGAAATAGGCAAGCCGACAATCTCATAGCCGGCTTCGGGAATGCGCGTCATCTCCATTCGCCCCAAGGCGCCGACAAATAAAATCTTCGCGGCGGGATAGCGCCTGACGATTTCATTGGCAATAGAGACTGCGGGAAAAATATGTCCCCCGGTGCCGCCGCCGCTGATGAGGATGCGGGGATGAACCAATATGTTTTTTGAATCAATCATTAGGCTGCTCTGTTTGCTTCATTAGTCGTCATTCTCTTCGCCTTCAATTCGGAGCTGCGATGCACGTCGGGCTCTCCTTTGCTTACGCTTAAAATTATGCCCACGGAAACTCCTGTAAGCAACATCGCCGTCCCCCCCATGCTGATGAACGGCAACGGCTGACCTGTTATCGGACCTAGCCCGACGGCCACCCCCATGTTTACCATCGCTTGGCAAACCAAGTCAAAACTCAATCCTGCAGAGAGCAGTCCGGCCAGGGGGCTTTCGCTTTTATAGGCCGCTTTCATGCCGCGGTGCAAAAGAATTAAATACAAAATCAACACGAAGACGCCCCCGACCCAGCCGTATTCTTCAATCACAATGGCATACACAAAATCAGAATAAGGATGAGGCAAAATATTTCGCTGATCGCTGTTGCCGGGACCCTTTCCGAAAAGCCCTCCCGAAGCCACCGCGATGCGGGCATACTTCGCTTGAAAAGGAAGCTCTCTTCCTTCCCAAAAACTCATCACCCTGTTCTTGGCAGTCTCCCCGCGCACGCCAAACTTGATAGCCGCCGTGCCTGCCAAAAGTCCTACCAAAACCAGCATCCCCAAATATCTCATGGGAACGCGACCAATGAACAACAGCAACATGCAAGCGGCAAAAAGCAAAATGGCAGAGGAAAGATTGGTCAGCGCAATCAACGCGCAAATTAAACCGCACCAAGCCAGCATGGGGATGAACGCTTCTTTTAAATCCTCGATGCTTTGCTGACGCTTGGCCAGCATGCTCGCCAAGTTTATAATCAATGCCAAACTCGCCAAGTCGGACGGCTGAAAGGTGGTGCCAATCAAGGGCACTCTAATCCAGCGGGCGGCGTCGTTGATGGTTTCTCCGCTCGTGAAAGTATAAATCAAAAGCGGCACGCTAATCCATAAAACAATGCGCGATAGTTTTGAATAATGGCGATAGTGTACCCGTTGGGCGAACCACGCGCCCGTCAGTCCCAAAATGACCATGAACGTATGTTTGAGCAAATACGACTCCGTGCTCACCGAATATTTATAAGCCAACGTGCCCACCGAACTATACACCACCACAATGCTGATCAGCGACAATAAAAATAAAACTACCCAAATGACAGGGTCTCCTTGCAAGTTTTTATCTGCCCATTTTTTTACCTTTCCCGACATACATTCAAATTTTTATGCAGTTGCTTTCATTGCTTCTTTAACGGCTTCGCGAAATTGCGTTCCGCGGTCTTCATAATTCTGAAATAAATCAAAACTCGCGCAAGCCGGCGACAATAAAACGACGTCGCCTTTTTGCCCGTACTTTATCGCTGCCTCCACCGCGGCGGCGGCGCTTCTTGCCTCCTCCACAACAGACACCACTTTGCCAAAAGCCGACAACAACGCCGAGTTATCTGCCCCTAAACAAATCAAAACACGCACTTTCTTTTTCACTTCTTCCGTCATCAACGAGTAGTCGTTTCCTTTATCAATTCCTCCGGCCACCCACACTAAGGGAGCTTGAAAACTGCCCAAGGCATAAATCGCCGCCTCTACATTGGTGGCTTTTGAATCGTTCACAAAACTCATCCCGTTCACCGCGCCTACATTCTCCAAACGATGCGGCGCATTGACAAAAGTTTTCAATCCTTTCCTTATATCATCCGCCGAACATCCGGCCTTGAAAGCCGCCGCCGCAGAGCACATCATGTTAATGCGGTTGTGCGTCCCTTTCAATGCCGTTTCCGATTGAGGAATACTAAATTTTTCCTCCAAATTGAAAATCATATTCTCTTCCTCGCTGTGAATGGCCGCCGTCTTATTTTTCAAACTCACGGCCAGCGTCGTCGGCGTAAGTCCTTTATCCATGAGGCTTCCTGTTAATTCATTGTCGTGCCAGCCGATAAATATATCGTCCGCCTTCATGCTTTGAATAAGCCGCCGCTTGGAGTCGATGTAGTTCTCCATTTTATATTCGTAGCGGTCTAAATGGTCGGGCGTAATGTTTAGCAAAATGCCGATGTCGGGACGGAAAGAATAGCAGTTATCCAATTGAAAACTGCTCAACTCGACTACATGCCAATCGTATTTTTCTGCGGTTATTTTCCGCGCCAAACTTTCCCCCACATTGCCGGCCAAGACCACATTCTTGCCGGCCGTTTTCAACAAATGATAAGTTAAAAGCGCCGTGGTAGTTTTCCCGTTCGTTCCCGTGACGCCGATTATTTTTCCTTTCAACGAGCGAAAAGCAAATTCTATTTCATCTATAATCTCCGTCCCTTTTCTCGCATTTTGCAACAAGGGCAAGCGGGAAGGAATACCGGGGCTTTTAATGATTAAATCAGCGGTTTCTATTTTGCTTACGGTATGTCCGCCCTCTTCAAAGGCAATGTTTCTTTCGGTCAATTCGCGGCGATACTTTTCTTTCAGCTCATTTTTATCCGACAAAAAAACATCCATGCCCAAGCGTTGCGCCAACAACGCCGCCCCTGTTCCGCTTTCGCCTCCTCCCAATATGACTGTTCTTTTTTTCATCTCAGTTTTAAAGTGGTTAATGTCAATACCGCCAATAAAATTCCGATGATCCAAAAACGAGTCACAATTTTGGCTTCGTGCAATTTTTGCTTTTGATAATGATGATGAAGGGGCGCCATCAAAAAAAATCTTCGTCCTTCCCCGTATTTCTTTTTGGTATATTTGAAATAAAAAAGCTGAATAATCACCGAGAGGTTTTCTATCAAAAATATTCCGCACAACAAGGGAATCATCAGCTCCTTCCGCACCACCAAAGCAATGACGGCAATGATGCCGCCCAATGTCAAGCTTCCCGTATCGCCCATAAACACTTGCGCGGGATAGGCATTGTACCACAAGAAACCGAGACAAGCGCCTACAAAAGCCGAACAGAAAATAGTCGCTTCGCCCAGGTTTGGGATATACATTATATTTAAATAATTGCTAAAGTCCACGCGCCCGGAAAGATAGGCAAACACCGCGAGCGTAATCCCGATAATAGCCGAGGTGCCGGCGGCCAGTCCGTCGATGCCGTCCGTTAAATTCGCGCCATTTGAAACCGCCATCACCACAGTAATCACCACCAGCGTATAGATTATCCAAGTATAGTCATTCGGAAGCCCGGGGATGATTTTGTGGTAATCCAATTCATTATTCTTAAAAAACGGAACGGTGGTTACCGCAGATTTTACATCCTGATACGTCCATTTTTTAGAAGCCTCCACTATCATCGGCGCCGTATTGGCAACCGCCTGCCTCGCAGGACGCACTTCGCGCACAACCACTGAATGATGAAAAAATAAAGTAAGTCCCACAATCAATCCCAAGCCCACTTGCCCGGCAATCTTAAACCTGCCCGCCAATCCCTTCTTATTTTTTCGGAACACTTTTATATAGTCATCCAAAAATCCGATCGCCCCAAGCCACACGGTCGTGACAATTAAAAGAAGCACGTAAATGTTGTTCAGGTTCGACATTAAAAAGGTAGGCAACAGTATGGCGGCAATGATGATTAAGCCTCCCATGGTAGGGGTTCCTTTTTTCTGCAATTGTCCTTCCAGTCCGAGTTCGCGAATTTCCTCTCCCACTTGTTTCCTTTTCAAAAATGCAATGAGGCGCTTGCCGTATAAAATAGTGATGAGCAACGACAGCACGGCGGCCATGCCGGCGCGGAAGGATATATAGCGAAACAGACCTGCTCCTATGAGGTCTATCTTTTGGTCTAAGTATGTAAAAATATAATATAACACGCGACTACTTTTTAAACATGTGTAACATTCTTCCCAATACTTCGCGGTCGTCAAACGGATGCTTCACGCCCTTAATATCCTGATAGGCTTCATGCCCTTTTCCGGCCACCAGCACGATGTCTTTTTCCTGCGCCATGAGACACGCCGTCTTAATGGCTTCTTCGCGGTCAGGCATCACCAGTGTTTTGCGCCTGTCGGCCAGCCTCACGCCCGTCTGCATATCGCGAATAATCTCCATCGTCTCCTCATGACGCGGATTGTCCGAGGTGAGAATCACTTTATCCGAATTTTTGCAGGCAATGTCGGCCATCAACGGACGCTTCGAACGATCGCGGTCGCCCCCGCAACCCACCACCGCAATCACTTGTTCATTTCCTGTTCGGAAGTTATTGATCGTTTCCAGCACATTCTTCAAGGCGTCAGGCGTGTGCGCATAGTCCACAATGCCAATGAATTTTCCGCGCAACATTTCCATCCGCCCCGGCGCCCCCTTCAATGTCGACATGCAAGTCAGCACCCTTTCTTCCTCCTCTCCCAACAACATGGCCGCGCCAAAAACCGTGATAATATTGTACGCATTAAAAGAGCCGACCATGGTAAACCAAACCATTTTTCCGTTTACGTCGAGTTCTAAGCCCTCAATGGTGTTGCTGATTATCTTGGCTCTGAAATCGGCCATCGCGGCAAGGCTCATCGTGGTTTTCTTGGCTTTGCAATTTTGCAACATGACTTGTCCGCGTTTATCGTCGATGTTCACCAAGGCAAAAGCATTGGAAGGCAGGGCGTCGAAAAATCCTTTCTTCGCGCGAATGTAGCGGTCGAATGTGCCGTGATAATCTAAATGGTCATGCGTGAGATTGGTGAACAAAGCGCCCGCAAAATGTAGTCCTGCGATGCGTCCCTGCACCACCGCATGAGAGCTGACCTCCATAAAACAATGAGTACAGCCTTGCTTCACCATGCTTGCCAACAACTGGTTCAATTGAATGGGGTCAGGCGTTGTATGCGTGGAGGGAATTTCTTCCTCCGCAATTTTATTGACCACGGTGGACAACATTCCCGCTTTATATCCTAATGCCGAATAAAGTTGATGCAACAGCGTCACGACCGTTGTTTTTCCGTTTGTTCCGGTTACGCCCACCAACTTTAATTTCTTTGAAGGGTTGTCAAAAAAGTTGGAGGTTATCACGCCTAATGCCTGTGCGCTGTCCTGCACCGTGATGTAAACAACGTTTGGTTCTGTTATCGGCGGAAGGGTTTCGCAAATAATAGCCGCGGCGCCCATGGCGGCCGCCTGCGCCAAAAAATTATGCCCGTCGTGTTGCGTGCCGCGGACGGCCACAAAAATATCCCCCGCCTTTATTTTTCTTGAATCAAAGCAAATGCCCTTTGCTTCAATATCCGTCTTGCCGGACACTGCCACGAGGTTCACCTGATATAATATGTCGCGCAAATCGGCCATTAACTCAATTCGATATAAATAATATTTCCTTTGCTCACCTTCGTTCCCGGAGTGAGCGACTGATTGACCACCCGCCCTTTTCCGTTATAAGAAACCCGCAATCCGACATTCTCCAATAAATAAATGGCATCCCGAAAAGTCATTCCTTTCACGTCGGGCACGTGCTCATATACCATCGGGTTTTTCTTCCAATGCACGCTGTTTCCTATTGCGGCGGCTTTCACCCATTCTTCGTCGGAAAGCGCGTGATTTGAAATTCCAAGTTCATTGGCCAGCATCGCCAAGTCCTCCTGCCGGCCGGCGCTGATAGTGGGGAATACTCCCATGGGCGGCCTTTTCTTTTCCATGGCCGGATGAATATTTATGTCGCGCGCGTAAATATTGTCGGCAATATCTTTAAACACGGGGCCTGCCACGCTGGTTCCAAATTGAGAAATGCCTTTGGGATTTTTTATCAATACAATAGCCGAATACTTGGGATCATGCGCAGGAAAATAGCCTACAAAAGAGGTAATATATTTTTTCTCATAACGCCCTTCGGTCAGCATCTGTGCCGTTCCCGTTTTGCCCGCAATCCGATAATGAAGGTTGTCCAAATTTTTCGCCGTGCCGTTCTCCACCACGCCCTCCAACAACTCGTTCAGCTGCATCAGCGTGCGGTCAGAACAAATTTTATCCGCCATCACTTCCGTATCATACACCTTAATAACTTGATCGGCGCAACGAATGGATTTTACAAACAAAGGCTTGATCATTTTCCCGCGATTGGCCACGGCATTATATAAAGTCAAGGTTTGGAGAGGAGAAATTTCAAACCCGTAACCATAAGCCATCCAGGGCAATGTGATCCCGCTCCATCTTTTGTCGGAAGGGCGGGTAATTTTAGGAAGCGCCTCGCCGGGAATCTGCAAATGCAAAGGCTCTGTTATTTTTATTTGATCCAAAAAGCGAATGAATTTTTGGGGTTGCGTGCCGTAATATTTATTTACCAACCGCGCCATGGCAATGTTGGACGACACTTCAAAGGCGCGTTGCACGGTCAATTTTCCATAGCCTCCTTCTTTGTGGTCGCGCACTTTGTGGTGATATAAAACATACTCGCCGTTGCCCGTGTTTACCGTGTCTTTCAGCCTTACGTCGGTTTCCTCCAAAAGAGCCATCATGGCCGCCAACTTGAAAGTAGAACCCGGCTCATAAGAACCGCCGACGGCAAGATTATATTTCTCTTCATAGCTTCCCAAACCGTTGCCCGTGAGATTTGAAATGGCTTTAACGTGACCTGTTTTAACTTCCATCACCACTACGGTGCCTTCGTCGGCGCGGTGACTCACCATGGCTTTGTAGAGCGACGTCTCCGCCACGTCTTGAAGATTTACGTCCAGCGTAGTTTCAATGTCATAGCCGTCTATTGCTTTTACGTGATTGCCGTCGAACACAAGTTTCCAAGTGGCGCCCGCAATTTTTTGAAACAAGGCTTCCCCGTCTTGCCCGTGCAACTCTTTGTCGAACCCGTACTCCAACCCCGCGCCTTTGCGATGCGCATTGACAAAGCCAATGGTGCGACGGCTCAAATCGGAGAAGGGGTTATAACGCAAGTCAATTTTTTCAAAAACAACGCCCCCCCGATAGCGCCCTTCCCTGAAAACAGGCCAATTTTTCATCGCTTTCTTTTGATGAAAATTTATCAGCTTGCGATTAATTATAATATATTGCTTGCCCAAACTGCGGGCATCTTTCAACATTCGCTTATAGTCCAGCGCGGACTTATCGCCGTAGAAACGCGCGAGCAAATACGACAGCGAATCAATTCCCTTTTTAAATACTTCCTCTTTAGCCAACGTGGGATCTACGGCCACTTTATAGAAAGGCAAACTCGTGGCCAGCAGACTTCCGTTGTCGGAAAGAATGTTGCCGCGCGTGGCTTTCACCTTCTTATAATCAAACGTTGTTTCTTCTTCCATCTTTCTCCACTCCTCCCCCTGAAGCCATTGAATATTGCCGATTTGCATCGCTATGCAAAGCGCAAAAAAACCCACCCCCAAAGAAGCGATGCGTACGCGGATCAATATGTCCTTCTTAATATTGTTCATCTAATATTACTCATCAGTCATCGACAATTTTATAAGGAGGTCTTAGGCTTTCTTCCAATCCGATTGACTTCACGCGGCGCGCCACTTCGCTTTGCTTTCCGGCAAGCATCACGCTGGCTTTCAATGTGGTGAAGTCGGCTCGCAAATCTTCCACTTCCGCTTGTGCTTTATTTATTTCGCGCGTGGCTTTTTCGGAATAGTGCGTATTGCTTATATAGGCAACCGCCAACACAAGCACGAAAAGAATTTTGGGAAGGTAATGCACGGGAAAACCGCCCTCAAAATAGTCTTCGAGGCTGAGGCGCCGTTCCAGTCCGCCGAATATGCTTTTCCCTTTCGCCGCGGGCGAAGGCATCTGTTTTGAAATAAATTTATTGTCCGCCATAACTTTAATTTAAGTTAAAAATTCAAAGTCAAAGCCTCTTCTTGAAAAATGAATGTGTGTTTCCATAAAAGAGCGTTTTTTGCTTTTCGTTTTTTATTATTTATTACTTCCGCACAACCATGTTAAAAACAGGTATTTTCTCCGGTGGAGAGAAACGAATTTCTTGTTTCCGAAAAGACCGTTTTTCGAAGTTTTTCGCGGTTAGCTTTTCGCTTCTCCGCGGAAACTTTCTTTAGTTGAAAAACGAATGTCTGTCATCGTCAAGAACGCCTTTAGCTTTTCATTTTTCATTTTTAAGCCTTGCGCTTTCGCGCGAAAACTTTCCCTGTTGAAAAATGAATACATATGCCGTAAAGAGCGCGTTTCGCTTTTAATTTTTTGCTTTTCACTTTCTTGCCTTTAGTTTTTAATGTTTAGTTTTTCCTTGTTGCCTCCGTGCCGCGATGCGCAACTTCGCGCTTCGCGCCCGTGCGTTGCCGCTTAATTCTTCCCCTGACGCCGTCAGCGGTTTGCGCGTGAGCGCCGCAAAAGGAGCGATTTTATTTCCGTAAAAATCTTTCTCCGTTTGTCCGTTTACATGTCCGGTTTGCATATAATTTTTAACCGGACGGTCTTCGAGCGAGTGATAGCTCATGACCGCGAGCCGACCTTCGGGCGCGACGATTTCGCCGCATTGGCGCAAAAAATTTTCGAGCGCCGCCAATTCGTCGTTGACTTCTATCCGCAACGCCTGAAACACCTGGGCGAAATATCGGTTTTCCTTGCCCCGCGGCGCCGTTCGGATAAGAGCTTCCTTGAGTTGCGCAGTGGTGGAAATGGGTTTTCTTGTGCGTGCCGTCGCTACGGCTTTAGCTGTTGTCCGAGCGTTTTTCAATTCTCCGTAGCGTCCAAAAATGCGGTGCAATTCGGCCTCCGAATAACCCGCCACCACATCGGCGGCGGTTTTCTCCAGCGCCGTATTCATCCGCATATCCAACGGGCCGTCGAAGCGGGTGGAGAACCCTCTTTCCGGCGAATCTATTTGACGGGAAGAAATTCCCAAGTCGGCCAAAATGCCATTCACCCGGGCGACCCCCAGCCACTTCAAATAGCGGCTCAAGTATTGAAAATTTGCCTTACAAAAAGTAAAAGAACGATGGACTATCAACTCAGCCTGTTTTACTGCCTCTATATCTTGATCGAAGGCTATCAGTCGTCCATTCTTCAATTTTTCAAGAATGCCCCTGCTGTGCCCTCCTCCTCCAAAAGTCGCATCCACATACACCCCGTTAGGATCGGTCACCAATCCCTCCACACACTCCTTCAACATCACCGGCGTGTGGTAACTCCCTGCCTTTAAGGTTTTTCCTTTCTCTTCGTTTGGACTCGGACTTTCCACTGACATAAATTTATCCGTTGTTTATGAACTTATTTCCCAATGAAGCAAGTTCCGAATCAGGGAAAATGGACTTGTCATAATGCTTGGAATTCCAGATCTCAATATAAGACCCGACTCCGGCCATGATAACCTCTCCGTCCTTTTCCACCTCCGCATATTCGAGGAGAGAAGCAGGAATCACGAAACGGCCGCTGTTGTCCATTTCTACTTGCTTGGTGCCTGCCAAAAAAGACCGTTTAAGTTTCCTTTGCTCTTCATCGAAATCGTTCAACCCCAAAAACCCTGAAAACTTCCTTTGAAAATCCGAAGTCGAATAAACTTCAAGACACTTGTCAAAGCCCCTTCGGATTACAAGCTCTTGAGAACCCTCCCCCCCGGACGGAAGCAGTTGTCCCTTAAACTTGGCCGGAAGGAGAATCCTGCCTTTGCCGTCAATTTTACACTCGTATGTACTCTGGAAGAATGTCATTTGCTTAGGTTGTAAACCTTCTTCATGGCAAATGTAACGGGAATTTACTCCACTTCCAAACATTTTATGGGAAATCGCCTCAATTTTAAGCAAAAAAGACTTAAATAATGTTTAAACATTTTTATTTAATTGTATTTATTTAATCATAAAAAATTGATTATCAAATATTTATAATTATAATAAAAATTTTTTATAAAAGTGGGGGATTGTGGGGAAATTTTCCTGTTTTTTTTACCCGAAGGAAGATTGCGGGAAACCAAAAAACAACAAACGATTGCAAAAAGTAATTTGTTACACAAGTAATGTTTTTTATTTAGCGTAAAAAATAAAAAAAGGGGAAAATCGTCTGAATTGCGGCGAATCTGTGAATCTGACGGAATGACGGGCTATGACTCCGCTTGAGGATTTTCTTTGCCGCGGAAGACGGATATTATTACACGTGTAATTTTTTTTATTTAATTTAAAAAATAAGAAAGCGGTCAATAGCCCCCATTTTCAAATGAGGGTGAGGCAGAGCGGCGGAAAATTTTGAGAGGCGCCCGCTCGAAAACTTTTAATTTTAATCTTAAAGAAATTACTATCTTTGCGCCCCCTCTTGCGGGGTGTAGCGTAGCCCGGTATCGCGCTTGGTTTGGGACCAAGAGATCGTCAGTTCGAATCTGGCCACCCCGACTTTAAAGGACAAAACGAATTTTTTATTTTGTCCTTTTTTTTCGCTTTTTAACCCCGCTGACAAAAAGCCTTATGAATTAACCGCGCGGAAGGTTTAACAGAACAGGCTAAAACTTAGCGCTGAACGAGAGTATGAAATTTATTCCGGCGCCTGAAATGCCCGAACTGTACGGTCTGTACCGCTGATCGGTCAGGTTTTCTATTCCCCCGCTCACGCTGAATATTTGCGTGAATTGGTACATGGTTTTTAGGTTAAGCGTGTACCACGAAGGGGAGTAGTTTTTTCCGTCGGCGTCTTTGGCGTAGATTTCGTCTTTAGCCTGTTCCTCTTGCGCCAACTCATTAAACTTTTTTTCGCCTTGGTATTGCGCATTTAATTCAAGCGTCAATTTGCTGCGCTGATAGCGAAGCCTGCTGACGCCAAATAACGGCGCCGCATGACGAGAGGGACCGGTAGTTCCGTCGTCCGTCTGTTCTTTGCCCGCTTGATAGTTCAAATCCGACCGCACCATGAAGCCTGCAGGAAGTTTAACCTCCACATCGGCCTGAACTCCATATACATTGGCAACAGCCGCATTTTGTATGGCTAACACCTGACTTAAAGCTCCGTTGTACATAATCTTGTCCTGACCGTTTAACTGAAAGTTCCTGCGTACCATGGCATTCTGTAAAGAAGTATAATATCCGCTTACTTCCGCCTTTATCGCGCGGTTAAAAATCTTCGCAACGCCTAAATCGAAGTTATAGGCATACTCCGCTTTTAGTCCCGAATTGGGAACCGTCACCGTCTTTGCTATAGACTCAAATATCTTTCCCATGTCATCCACATTGGGGGAACGGAAGCCCGTGCCGAAGCTGCCCCTGACCGCCCAACTTTGAGAGGGTTTGTAAACGCCGCCTAAACTTCCCGTAAGCGCTCCGTGATTGATTTTCGCGTTGCGAAACGGCAACGGAAAATAAGGAAGATTGCGGCTGAAATCCGAATCCAACCTGTCCATTCGGCTTTCCTCAAATGATTGTTGGGCAACCCGCAGATTCAGTTGATCATATGCCGCATTGTTTCCCTGATGGCTCGCAAGCAAGTGGTTCATCATCCATTTTTGAGGCCCGTAGTCCCATTCGACAAAACTTGGGAGTCCATTTTTAAACCTGGTGAGGCGGTCGTAACGGCCGTATGCGGAGGTGGCGGAGTAATGGAATCCGTATTGAAAATCCCAAGCCTCATTAGGTTTAAACCGAACCTTTTGCATTACATTAATCTGTGAGTAAGCCGACGGAACTTGCAACAGAGGGTCATCCTGCGTTACTAACACATCTTTATTGTCTTGACGCCGAAGGTACACTTTCTTAATGTAGTCGTCGGGGCCATTGCGTCCTTGCCGCAAATCGTCAAACTTCCAAGCGCTGAAACTCGTTGTCGACGCCCATTTCTTCCCGCCTGCATTTATATCGACGTGCGCTGTTTTTTCTTTATTGGCAGACTCGTATCGCGTGACAAACTTGCCTGTAACAAGCGTTTTCTCCGTCAATGAAAGTTGGGGGGTAAGCGTCTGAAAACTCATTACCCCGCCAATGGCATCGCTGCCGTAAATTACCGACCCCGGCCCAAACAACACCTCTGTGTTCTCTGTCGCAAACGGGTCGAGATTGATCACATTTTGCAGATTGCCTGCTCTGAAAATGGCGGTGTTCATCCGCACCCCGTCCACGGCGTAGATGAGCCGATTAGTTGCAAATCCGCGTATCATGGGACTGCCTCCGCCCTGCTGACTCTTTTGAATAAAAACCTTGCCCGAAATGCCCAGTAAATCAGCGGCCGTCTGCGGATTTTGCAAGGCCGCGTCTTTCGGCGCAATGGATATAATTTTTGACGGCACATGCTCGGACGATTGTCGCCATTTGGAAGCCGATACCACCACCTGATCCAGATTCAGGCTCGCCGGCTCAAGAGCAATCTTGAACATGGAGGCTTGAATTTGAGCAAAACTCATCGCGGCGGTTTTATAGCCGAGGGCGCGAATTTGAATTTCTTCCGCCTCCTTAAAAGCAGAAATTTCCGCTTGCCCTTTCACGTTAGTAACAACCGATAACTGACGGCTTTCGCTGAACAACACCGCGCCTTCAAGAGGCTTTTCTGTTTGTTGTTCTGTAACGGTTATTGTTTGAGCACATGCATATGTCCAGCCCGACAATAAGCAAAATAAGAAGACTGATGGTTTCATTGTAAATCAAACTTAGGGCGCAATATAATATAAGTCAGTTTATCGTGCAAAAATCGGGAGCATCCAGTGGTTAGTGAGGTGCCCCTGTGTCCCTCATTCCCCCGCGAGAGCAAATAGCGAATGGCTGAATTAAGCATTGATCATTATTGTGTCCCGCGATGGCGTATGCTTGGGCGGGCAGGGTCAATAGCCCTCATTTTTAAATGGGGGTTAGGCGGCAATATTAACCATTAGCCATTATTGCGTTCTGCGACGGCGTGTGCTTGGAGCTTACGCGAGTAGGCAGGGCGGGGCGACATTAATCATTAACTATTAACCATTTATTTAAAAATATCATTAAATTGCAAACCAAAAAGCGGAGACTAGAACCCGCTCAAAAAAACAGGGCGACGCCGAAAAGCCAAACGAGTAGGAAAACTAAATCAATAAATTTTATGCGCACATTAGCTAACATTCTTTGGCACTTCCCTTTTTTTGGGTTTTTGTCTGCATTAGGAACATTTCTGATAGGCGGGTTGCTTATTATCACGGTAGCGGGGGCGCCCATTGGACTGGGGCTTGTTCAATTAGCCCGATTTCTTCTGACCCCCTTCTCTTCTGAAATGATTGATAAAGAGGATTTGAATCTTGCCCAAAACAAGTTATGGCAATCGTTTAGCCTCATTGTGAGAATTCTTTATTTCCCGCTGGGGCTCCTCCTTTCCGTTATGGTTATTTTGCAAATTGCGGGTCTTTTCATCACCATTATTGGTATCCCGATCGCCTTGGTTTTGGCCAAATCATTGGGGACCTATTTCAACCCGGTAAATAAAATTTGTGTTTCAAAAGCAGTTCGGGATGAACTAGAACGGAGAAAAGCGCAAGCACAAGTCGCAAAGCATTTAGGTTAAATAATAAACCTGCAGCAACGGGTTTAACAAATGCGACAACAAGGCATTATGTTAAACCCTGTTGCGGGCATTTAATCGCGCTTCCCGATAAACGCCACTCCTCTCTTCACCACCGTTTCGTCGTAGAGCAACGCATTGTGGCTGAGGTTGACGGTTTGGACAAGCTCCGCCAACGGGAAGGCGGCTTTCAGCGCAAGGGCGTGAACGAGGGGAACTTCTTTATCGGCGACGTCATAGAACATGAGCATATCCAAGTCTTTTATTTCTTTGACAGAATGTAAAATAGTGTAGTAGTCCAGGGGATGCCCAAAATGTTTTATCATGTATTGCTGAAAACCCGCTCCGATTTTGGGGGAGGCGTGAACCGCTTCCAAAAAAGTGCGGATGATTTCCTGCGCGTCGGCGGGCGCCGCCACATTGACGACGCGGTTTACTTTCAAGCCGTTTTTTATGGCGTAAAGCATCGCCATTCCTCCGAATGAATGAGTCACTGCGCCTTGCGGAAGGCCGTGCAATTCGGCCAGCCTGAAAAGTAATCGCGAAAACTCCAATACGTTGGTAATTTTTCCTTGGCTTTGTCCATGGGCAGGCGCGTCGAAGCCCACGACTCGGAACCCGGCTTCGGTCAGCGCTTTAATAAACACGCGGAACTGCGTGGTTCTCCCCGCCCATCCATGCATCACCCAAACCACAGGCCCTTCTCCCCAACTGTAAAATTGAATTTTCTTTCCCTCAAACCATTCGACGGATTTCTCCGCTTCCAAAAAAATCTTATGCTCCGACGACGGCATTCGATAGCGAAGGGGAACAAAAAAACACCACGCAAAAAGCCGCGTGGCCAATGACTGAGAACACGTTTCCAAAATCGGAAAAAGAAAACGAATGACTCGAAGCAAAAACGGCGCTTTAACATTGCTCATGCGCAAAATTAAAGAATAAAATCGGGTGCGTTTCAAATCTTTCTAATTCGGGGCAGTTAAATGACTCGCGCCGCATTTATTTTCCTCAAATTGGGTTAAAAAAAACGCCGTCGGCGGCGGGTTCTTTTATTCAATTTGAAATTCAAAGTTCTTGTCATGAAATGTAAAATCGCATGTATTGTAAATGCGTTCGGTGAAATTCACTTTCTTGTTTTCGTCGATGACAATCACGGTAGAGCACCGCGTCCCGTAGTCCGACGATTTAATGAATATAGAAGAAAGCAGTTTCTCTCTCTCCTTGGAAAGACCTGTGTTTGGAAGTTTTTCGTCGGGCGCCTGTTGGGAGTCATACATCAAGTCGAGGAGCCTTTGACTGTCAGGATTCTCAAAATAGGGCAACGCTTTTTCCAAGCCTCTTTCCACCTTCGGCCACGGCGAATTAAGCAAATGATTGCTCAAGCCATATACGCCCGGAGATAGTTTTTGAATGTCGGTTCCGTAGTTTGAAAAATACCACAGCTCATCATAATTCCCGACCGCTAAGTTGAAGCCTTTATATTCTTTCCCATGGGGAAGTAATTTTTTCAAATAAGTTTTCGGATGAACCGTACTCTGCAAATAGTTGGAGGTCAATTCGCCGCGCGACGGGGTTTGACGGTTGTCTGCAGGGTCGCGATAGTTGGTTAAAAAGGCAATCCTTCCCGTCCGCGTAATTCCCATCCACGTTCCGCCCCCTTCCAAATCTCTTCCGCCCAAAATCTCCCCCCAAAAATCGGCAGGCGCAGTTCGGCGACGGTAATACTCATCTCTGTTGGCCGCCAGCATCAACGGGAATTTTTTATTTTGTCGGATTGAAAAGAATACGAGACACACGCGGGCAAAATTATAAAATCAATGCCAATTAATTAAGGTGTATTTCAAATTTTCCCTCTTCGCAAGTCAATAGCCCCTCATTTTCAAGTTTGCTGACGCGCCCCGCAAGGCACAGGCTTGGGGTTTGGCGTGGTCACTATCCCTCATTTTTAAATGGGGGAAACGAATGTTTACCAGAAAGAGCGCGCCGCCCCTTTTATCGTTTTCCAAACTCCTTCGCCATTTTATCTGTTTCTTTTGCGGTGAGGGTCTTCTTCCCATTATGGATTACTATCATATATCGGAACGTTGCCGTCTCTCCCTTTTTGAGCGTCAGATTTTTTTCTGATTTCCCGTTTGTAAAGATTTTTTCTCCCAGGGGATTGGCGGCAAACAATCCGTAACCGCGGGCATGCCAATAGGTAGGATAGTTGATATTTTTCGGATGATCGATAATAACCACGCTTATGGAATCGCCGTCCATTTTGCCGAACATTTTAACCCAAACGGCTCTTGTCCCCCATGCTCCGTCTCCCGTCTTTCCCTCGCTGGTAAGATAATTGCCGCCGGCGATGTGGTCGGCATTTCCCTTCACCACCGTGGCTATTCCTTTATCGTCGGTGAACTTTTTATCCGATTTTTGCGGAATTTCCAAGGCGTGCGCCACCCGTATCGCCAACATTCCGTCCTTGGCGTCGGTGAATTTCACGTCGGTATTGGCAGTTAAAACGGTGGTGCGTTCAATGATGCGCTGATAAGCATTTCCGCTAAATTCAAATCGGGTGGTTTCCTCCAATAATAGGTCATTGTTTTGGTTTTTCCAGTTGGCGTGATAGGTTGCCGTGCCCTTGGCTCCGCTCGTTGTTCCAATCCGTTTATCTGTTTTTATCCAACCGTAGAGGTGTTTCTTCTCCTTGGGAATGGCAGAAGAGTTATTCCAAAAATCAAGTCCGTTCACATTTTCGAAATTGAACCAAAGTCCGATATGATGAGGATGATCTGTGGGGTCGTCCGGCCTTGGGGCCAGCGGATAGCCGCGGGTAACAATCGTGCCGTTTGCGGCGCGGATGGGAAACAATACCGGTTTTTCCAGCGTGTCAGGATAGAGCAAAACGGTGAAGGGCTTGTTGTCGATGGTGACAGTCACCTTATTTTCTTTTGGATCTTTTACAACCTTTACTTGGGCAATGGAGGTCATGGTCAGGCAGTTAGCCATCAGCAAAACCGAAAAATAGCAGTGTTTCATTATTGTTAAAATTTTATGCGTAATAAATTATTTAATTGATGTAAATGTATTGCCTGCAAGAGAGGGGCATTGTTTTTTCTTGTTACGGTTTCCGCCGGGGCTAAACGTGCTTCGGAGATTGCCGTCCGCCCGCGCCGCGCGGATTGCTTCCTGACATTCAGCTTACTTTCGCCTAGCCTGTTATTCATGCACGAAGTTAGTATTTTTTTAATTTACAACAAATTAGCATAGGGCGCATCTCAAAATTTCCGTCATTGCCCCCTCCCCCATTTGAAAATGGGGCTATTGAATCCCCTGCTTCGAGGCTTACGACACCCCCTCGCCGCTCTCTCCCTTTCGGAATTAATCCAAAAGAGTACAGAGAAAGGTTCAGGTCAGGGGCGTAAACGGGATGAGGTCAAGGGAAAATAATCCTCCCGTTTTTTACGCCGCTTTCCCGATTGAATTTTCAAGGCGCCTTTTAAACAGAATATGGAATCGGCGCAAGGCATTTACGGAACAGCAGATGCCCAAAACGAGAGAAGAAATACAAGCAAAATTAAACCAAGCGGAGAAAGACATCATAGCGGGCAACGTGCATACGCAGGAAGAAGCAGAAAGCTATTTTAAAGCAAAATTTGGAAGAAGGCAATTACAAAATCATTTATAACTATCCACGCGAAGTACCTGCCGTATATATCAAAATTATTTTCGATACGCGCTACGACCCCGACAAATTAAAAGCATAGTCAAGCACGATGCTTCGGCCGTAAAAACTTTCAGAGGTCTTGCCTTGATTGGCGCTTGAGTTCAGACCAATCAATATTATGTTCCTGGCAATTCGTTATTGTAAAACGGCAAAAAAAAGCCGCTCCACATATCGTGAAGCGGCTTTGACTTTTACTTAATCGGGATTACATCATTCCGCCCATTCCGCCGCCGGGGGGCATGGAGGGGGCGTCTTTCTCTTCCGGGATTTCCGATACCACTGCTTCGGTAGTGAGGAGAAGTCCTGCGATAGACGCCGCATTTTCCAAGGCAAGGCGAGCCACTTTGGTAGGGTCGATAATGCCCGCGTCAAAGAAGTTTTCAAACTTGTTTTCTGCCGCATTATATCCAAAATCCTTCTTGCCTTCGCGCACACGATTTACAATCACCGAACCTTCTTGTCCTGCGTTTTCGGCAATCGTGCGAAGAGGCGATTCAAGCGACAAGCGAACAATGTTCACTCCGGTGGCTTGATCTTCATTGTCCACTCCCAACGCTTTCACGTCCACCAGCGCTTCTATGGCGCGTAAGTAGGCTGTTCCGCCGCCGGGGACAATGCCTTCTTGCACCGCCGCGCGAGTGGCATGCAAGGCGTCGTCCACACGGTCTTTCTTTTCTTTCATTTCCACTTCGGTGGCTGCGCCAATATAAAGAATGGCCACGCCGCCCGACAATTTTGCCAAACGTTCTTGCAATTTTTCTTTGTCGTATTCAGAAGTAGTTACATCAATCTGCGCCTTGATTTGACTGACGCGACCGGTGATGTCGGTTTTCTTTCCGGCGCCGTTCACAATCGTAGAATTGTCTTTGTCAATTATCACTTTGTCGGCGCGTCCCAAGTATTCCAACTTCGCATCTTCCAGCTTCATCCCGGTTTCTTCCGAAATTACTTTTCCGCCGGTGAGAATGGCAATGTCTTCCAACATAGCCTTGCGACGGTCGCCAAAGCCGGGGGCTTTCACCGCCGCCACGCGAAGAGCGCCGCGAATTTTATTCACTACCAAGGTGGCTAACGCCTCTCCTTCTACTTCTTCGCAGATGATGAAGAGGGGTTTTCCGCTTTGCGCAGTGGCTTCCAAAATCGGCAACAACTCTTTCATGCTGCTGATTTTTTTATCGTAAATCAAAATGTAAGGCGCTTCCAATTCGGCTTCCATCTTCTCCGCATTGGTCACAAAGTAAGGCGACAAGTATCCGCGGTCAAATTGCATGCCCTCTACGGTCTTCACTTCCGTTTCTGTGCCTTTCGCTTCCTCTACGGTAATCACGCCGTCTCTGCCCACTTTCTCCATTGCGGTGGCGATCATTTTTCCAATCTCTGCGTCGTTGTTGGCGGAGATGGAAGCCACCTGCGTGATTTCGCTGGCGTCCTTTAATTTCTTCGATTGCTTTTTCAGGTTTTCCACCACGGCCAAAACCGCTTTGTCAATGCCGCGCTTCAGGTCCATGGGGTTTGCGCCGGCGGCTACGTTCTTTATGCCGTGCGTGTAGATAGCCTGCGCCAACACGGTGGCCGTAGTAGTTCCGTCGCCGGCGGCGTCGGCTGTTTTCGAAGCCACTTCGCGCACCAACTGGGCGCCTATGTTTTCGATGGGGTCTTTTAATTCGATTTCTTTGGCTACCGAAACGCCGTCTTTAGTAACGGTGGGGGCGCCAAATTTTTTATCCAAAATAACATTGCGACCTTTTGGACCAAGCGTTACTTTTACTGCATTCGATAATTTGTCAACGCCTTTTTTTATTTTATCTCGGGCTGACGTGTCGAAGGTGATTTCCTTTGCCATAATTAATTAGATTTTTTGTTTGATTAAATAGTTCCAAAAATATCAGAGTTGCGCATGATGAGATACTCCTCTCCGTCAATATTGATCTCTGTGCCGGAATATTTTCCATACAGTACAAGATCCCCCACTTTTACAGTCACGGGTTTGTCCTTCAGTCCTTCGCCCACGGCTACTACTTTTCCTTTCTGGGGTTTTTCTTTTGCCGTATCGGGAATGATTATTCCGGAAGCTGTTTTTGTTTCCGCCTCGGCTGCTTCCACTAGCACGCGGTCTTCATTGGGTTTGAAATTAACTTTTGCCATAAATATAGATAGTTTAAAGTTTGGTGAATTGTTTTTCAGTTTTAAATTACGCAAGGCTTCCAGACAAGGACAATTCCGAACGCTTACAAGACAAGTCGAGGCACTCGCGCAAACGAGGGCGGAGGTTGCCCTGCGAGAACGCCGTCCTGAATGGCGCGGCTATGAACAATATTTTCGGCCTGACGATTTCCTTTTTCATAATAGTTCAAAGTCTGATGAATTGTTTTAAAAATTACACAAGCATTTTAGCGACTTTTATGCCATTCATTTTTTTAGGGTAAAATCATGCCATTTTTACGGTTTTTGTGTCATTCCTTGCTTTTTATGCCAAACTCCAAGTTTTCCTTTCGGCAGAAATGGCAGATTTTCAGAAAAACGTTACGCGCTTGCCTCAAAAATTGCCGCGTAGGTCTCGTTGCAAGCCTCGCGGTGAGCATTGCCGTAAGCCCCGCTTCTATATTTTCAGGCATCTCACAAAATGTCGGCAGGCGCGGTCGCTTCGCTCATAACTTAAAGTCGTAAAACGCAAGTCATAATGTCCCTCTTTTGTCCTTTTTTCAAAAATCAAAATTATTTAGTCATATTTGCCCATGCTCAAGCACCTTTCCATAAAAAATTACGCCCTTATCGACGAGCTGGAAATCACGCTGTCGCCTCACCTCAATGTGATAACGGGAGAGACGGGCGCCGGAAAATCTATTTTGCTAGGCGCGCTCGGCATGTTGCTAGGCTCGCGCGCCGATTCGAAAGCCTTGTGGGGCGGGGCGGAAAAATGCGTGGCGGAAGGCACTTTCGACATGGCTGATTATAAGTTGCAATCTTTCTTTGAATCGCTCGACTTAGACTATGCCTCCGTGACCATTATCCGCCGCGAAATTACGGCGGCGGGAAAAAGCAGAGCCTTTGTAAACGATACGCCCGTAACGCTCGACGTCTTAAAACAAGTGGCCGTGCGACTGATGGACATTCACTCCCAACACGAAACGCTTCAATTGGGAAGCCGACAATTTCAACTTCAACTGGTGGACACTTTTGCCGCCCATCACGAATTGCGAAAAGAGTATTTGCAAGCGTGGAAAAAATATTCCGCGCAAAAAGAAAGCACGGATAAATTAAGAGAAGAAATGGCCGCGTGGAAACAAGAATCGGATTTTATTTCTTTTCAGCTAAAGGAACTTTCGGAAGCGAAGTTGCAACCGAGCGAAGCAGAGAAACTGGAAAGCGAAATTAAAATTTTGGAAAATGCCGAAGCCATCAAAAGCAGCGTACATCAATGTCTTTCGCTCTTGGGGGAATCAGAGTTTTCAATCATCAATTTAGTAGCCGCCGTGCGCCAACAGCTTCATTCCATCGAAAGTTTTAGCGAGGCTTACGCGGCCTTGTTAAAGCGCATAGAAAGCATACGCCTTGAGTTGGGCGATATTTTGTCCGAATTAGAAAACGAGTCCGAAAAAATTGAATACGATCCCAAACGCGCCGATTTGGTGAAAGAACGTTTGAGCACGCTTTATCGCCTGCTCCAAAAGCATCGTTGCAAAACCGTGGATGAATTATTGTCGATAGAAAATGAGTTAAACCAAAAATCAGCTAAAGGCACAAACACGGACGAAGAGTTGTCCGCCGCCGAAAAAGAACTGCAACAATCGTATGAGGAAGTCTTGAGTTTAGGAAAAAAATTAAGCGCGTCAAGAAAAGCAACATTCGCCCCTTTCACGCAACAGCTCCTCCCCTTGTTGCGCGATTTAGGCATCGGCAGCGCGGCCGTAGAGTTCTCGCACGAAGCCGCCGAACCGACGGCAAACGGCATGGACAACATCGAAATCCTTTTCAGCGCCAACAAAGGCGTAGCGTTGAGGCCGCTGGCGCACGCCGCATCAGGCGGCGAATTTTCACGCCTCATGTTTGTCGTTAAATTTATTATAGCCGAAAAAACTTCTCTGCCCACCCTGGTGCTCGATGAAATTGATACCGGAATTTCCGGCGAAATCGCCATTCGCATGGGACAAATGATGAATGAAATGGGAAAGAAACATCAGCTATTGGTCATTACCCATTTGCCGCAAATTGCGGCCATGGGCGAAAGTCATTATTTCGTTTACAAACAAACCAATGAATCGCGCACCATCAGCCGAATGAAAATGCTCGACCCGCAAGAACGCCTCATGGCCATTGCTTCCATGATAGGAGGCGAAGATCCCTCCCACCCCGCCGTAGAAAATGCAAAGGAACTGATGAAAATGAGAAGTAATGGTTAATGGTTAATGATTGAGGCAGTACTGTTTTGCCAGACAGTTTTTCTTTTGACAAATGTACGTTAATCTTTTCCATTTTTACTGCTATTATTAATAATATGTTGGAATGTGGGCAACTCTGCCTCAGAGTGGTCCGTCATTTCAACATTTTTATCGTGTGAAACACTCCTATTGGCTTGCATTTCATATTCTCTGCGGTACTGCACAGGCGATTTGTAGCCAAGAGACGAATGCAACCGGCGGGTGTTATAATAACCCTCGATGTAATCAAATATCTCCGTTTTAGCATCTTCCAT
>Ga0081606_1000203_pt1 | contig 30487 bp, 27 predicted proteins | sample EareggfetidaYelm_FD_71127 | JGI IMG/M metagenome (GOLD analysis project Ga0081606, IMG submission 71127) | Earthworm egg capsule microbial community from the University of Washington, USA - E. fetida Yelm (SPADES assembly) (version 2) | ecosystem: Host-associated > Annelida > Reproductive system... | reverse complement strand
CGACAAGCTTATACGATATGACAAGGGTAATGGCTAAAGGATATAATGATGCTGTCACACTTGAACAAAGAACAAAAATGCTGGAAGATTTGGGTCAGCAGCGCTGGAAAGATGCCCAAGCCGGAAAACCGGCAGATGGTTCCAGAAACTTACCTGAAAAACTGAAAGGAGATGAACCGCAATTTGTGAAAGAATATTTTGACTACTACAGAACGCCTCGTGGTTTCCATCCAAATTCTGTAAATTCAAACGGAGCGTGGCTGCTAACAAATCCGCTATCATTTATGAATATGCCAATATTGACTTATGTAAAGGAAATTTCGCCAAGACCAATGCTCTTGATTGCTGGAGAAAATGCACACTCGCGATATTTCAGTGAGGACATTTTTAAAGCAGCTGCTGAGCCAAAAGAACTAATGATTCTTCCAAATACAGTCCATGTTGACCTGTATGATAAAGTTGATGTTATTCCTTTTGATAAATTGGTGAGTTTCTTCACCCAATATCTGAATTAGGCAGTATTGTCCTAAAAGTTGGGAAAGGAAACATGCCCGGATTAATAAAAATATTGTTTGAAGTTAAAAAGCCCATTATTGGGCTTTTTTATTTTTATCCATTTGCCTTGAGCATGGTAACGTTGCAAATTTATTTTAAGATTTTGCATATCCTCGCAAACCATTTTGTCAAGAACTCTGGCATAGCAGTTTTTTCGCTTCTTAGATAAAATTCAAAATCTGTGATCGGTGCGAAATCAATTTTATCAATCGCGATGTCCTTTGCATTCAACCTTCCTGCGTCAGGTTTGGCTTTTTTGTTTCCCCAAGCTTGCAAAAGCAAAGCTTTTGACACTTGCGGAAACAAAAAAAGCAGAAACTTTCGTTTCTGCTTTTGTGGGCGATGAGGGATTCGAACCCCCGACCCTCTGGGTGTAAACCAGATGCTCTGAACCAACTGAGCTAATCGCCCGTAACAGGAGTGCAAATATACGTTTAGAAATCAATTCTGCAACAAAATTTGCAATAAAATTATATTTTTTTGATGGTTTTTAAAACCGCCTTTTCTGGATAATTGACAACTTCAAGGATAATCGGTTGGTTTTTAATCGTTTTACCTTCGATTGTATACAATTTTCCACCTTTAAAAACTTTATTACTGTTGTCAAAATCTACATCGCCATACTGCAACGTATTTTTGATATCAACTGTATCAATCCATGTTTCCGCTAAAATAACAGAAGCTTCTGCAGAATATTGAAAAGGTTTTGTCCTCAAATCATTCAAAACCCTGGCATTTGGAAAGTAGTTGCAACGTGTATCTTTTCCGCTGTAGATCATGGCTACGAAAAAAATGCCTATCAAAAATCCGAACATATAATAGGCAAAACGATATTTAAAAGTCATGTTTTATATTTTGGGCAAAGGTAATTCAAACGAATGTTAAAACACAATTAAATTAATATCGCTGACCGGAAGGTCAAACCAATCGGCAATCGCCCTGTTGGTCAGAATGCCGTGGTATAAATAGACGCCGTTTTTTAAACCTTTGTTGCAACGGATTGAACTTTCAATACCGCCGTCTTCTGCAATCTGAAGCAGATATGGCGTAATAATATTGCTGATCGAAAGCGAAGCGGTTTTAGAATAACGCGACGGAATATTCGGCACACAATAATGAATCACATTGTGTTTGATAAATGTAGGTTTTTCATGCGTCGTGACTTCCGAAGTTTCAAAACAACCACCGGTATCGATGCTCACATCAACAATCACAGCGCCTTTTTTCATATGCTCGACCATCGTTTCTGTAACTACGACCGGACAACGTTCTTTGCCGCGCATCGCGCCAACAGCCACATCGCATCGGCGTAAAGCCTTTAATAATGATTTAGGCTGGATCGTAGAAGTAAAAATGCGTTGGTTTAAATTGTTCTGTAAACGGCGTAATTTCGTAATGGAATTGTCAAACACTTTCACATTGGCGCCAAGCCCGAGTGCGGTTTTCGCAGCAAATTCACCAACGGTTCCGGCACCGAGAATGACCACATCTGTTGGCGGAACACCGGTAATGTTGCCAAATAATAATCCTTTTCCAAATTGGTTGTTGATCATCAGTTCAGCAGCGACCAGTACAGACGCTGTTCCGGCAATTTCGCTGAGTGATTTAACAGCCGGGTAGGAGCCGTCTTCGTCTTTGATGTATTCAAACGCCAATGCGGTGATTTTTTTGCGTGTCAGCGCTTCAAAATATTCTTTTTTCCTGGTTTTTAACTGGATGGCAGAAATCACGATGGTTTGCGGATTAATCATTTCAATCTCGTCCATCGTCAACGGTTCGACTTTTAAAATCGTTGGGCAACCCAGGACTTTTTTGGTATCAGCCGTAATTTCTGCACCGGCATCGCTGTATTCTTTGTCGGAATAACTCGAACTCAATCCGGCACCCGATTCAATCATTACACGATGGCCATGTGATACCAACGAATTTACCGCATCCGGAGTCAGACAAATCCTGCGTTCCTGATAACTGGTTTCTTTCGGAATGCCTATGAAAAGTTCGCTTTTATGCCGCGCAATCTCAAGTTTTTCTTCTTGCGGAATCAGTTGCTGTTTGGTAAACGGAGTGAGCGACATAAGTTTAGGCTGTGAGAATTATTTGTTAAAGTTATAAAAAACCTTTAAAGTGGCAAACATAAATTACTTGCGGCTACTATTTAAAATGAATCCGCGTGATGCGAATAAAAATTTATGGTTTATGAATCTGAAAGGAAATCTTAAATCACAATCCAATTCTTGAATTCTACCGCATATTCAATTGCCGTTTCCCATTGGCTAAAACTTTAATGAAAATGGACGAATGCTCTTCCGGAATCAGGTTGGGGATTTTTTCAGCCCATTCTATAAAACACCAATTCCCGGAATATAAATATTCATCCATGCCCATATCGTAGGCTTCATTTTCTGATTTTAATCGATATACGTCAAAATGATAAATTATTTGATTGTCAGTTGTTTGGTATTCATTAACTAAAGAAAAAGTCGGACTTCCTGTAGTGTCAATAACACCGATTTTTTTTGCCAATGCTTTTATGAAAGTGGTTTTTCCGGCGCCCATTTCACCGTTAAAAAGAATCACTTTTTTCGGATTTTGAGCAACAACTTTTGCAGCCACAGCACCGATTTCATCCAACGAAAATTGTATTTCCATTACAAAATTTGAATTTTAAATTTGAGAAAAACGGTTTATTTCGGATTAAAAACCAAAAATGGAATAATCATTTCTTCAAGCGAAATGCCGCCATGTTGATATGAATTTCTGTAATAACTTACATAATGGTTGTAATTATTTACATACGCCAAAAAGTAGTCGTTTTTCGCAAAAATGTAGGAGCTGCTCATATTGATCGATGGCAGTCCGATGCTTTTCGGATCCTTAACGGCGTATACATCTTTATCTTCATATGTCAGGCTTCGACCGGTTTTGTAACGCAGATTCAGGCTGGTATTTTTATCGCCAATCACTTTTGAAGGATTTTTGACATTGATTGTTCCGTGATCCGTGGTTAAAACCAGTTTGAAACCCATTTTTTGCGCCTGCTGGATAATTTCAAGCAGCGGTGAATTTTTGAACCAGCTCGCTGTTAATGAACGGTATGCTTTATCATCGGAAGCGAGTTCTTTTACCACATCCATTTCGGTTTTGGCATGTGAAAGCATATCGACAAAATTGTAAACGACGGTTACTAAATCATTGTCTTTTAGTCCTTTGAAGCTTTCTGCTAGTTTTTTACCGCTGGCTAAATTTGTAATTTTAAAATAATCTTCTTTAATGTTTAAACCGAGGCGTTTGAGCTGTGCTGTTAAAAATTCGGCTTCGTAAAGGTTTTTTCCGCCGTCTTCAACATCATTTTTCCAGTATTGCGGGTATTGTTTTTCCATTTCCAATGGCGTCAAACCTGAGAAAATCGCATTTCGCGCATATTGCGTCGCCGTTGGCAAAATCGCATAATACGGCACTTCTTTTTCGAGTTTGTAATGATTGGCGACTGTTGATTCAAACGCTTTCCATTGGTCGTATCGCAAATTGTCAATGACAACAAAAAGCACCGGACGCTCTTTCTTTTTCAACTCCGGCACAACGAGTTCACGGAATAAATTGTGGGATAAAACCGGTTTTTCTGCTTTGGGCATGAACCAGTCTTCGTAGTTGCGTTCGATAAATTTCCCGAATTGCGAATTGGCTTCGATTTTTTGTGATTCCAGGATTTCAATCATGCTTTGGTCTTCGATGTTTTCGAGTTCAAGTTCCCAAAATATGAGTTTTTTGTAGACTTCGATCCATTCTTCAAACGAATTGACCATCGCCATTTCCATGGCAATTTTACGGAATTCTTTTTGGTAGTCCAGAGTTGTTTTTTCAGAAATCAATCTGGAATGGTCGAGGTTTTTCTTTAAGCTCAGCAAAATCTGGTTTGGATTGACCGGCTTGATAAGATAATCGGCAATTTTAGATCCGATCGCTTCCTCCATAATATATTCTTCCTCACTTTTCGTAATCATCACGACCGGAGTAGCCGATTTGATTTCCTTAATTTCAGACAAAGTTTCGAGTCCGCTCATTCCCGGCATATTTTCATCAAGGAAAACGATGTCAAAATTACCTTCTGCAAAAACATCAACAGCATCACGGCCATTGTTACAGGTTGTTACGTCATAATTTTTTTTTTCGAGGAAAAGGATGTGCGGTTTTAATAAATCGATTTCATCATCGACCCATAATATCTTGATTTTGTCCATATATTTTTAAATGTTATTTGCGTGGTTAAAGGCAGCAATTTAACATTTATTCGAACGGTTTGTTCTTAAAATTATTGTAAAGTTGGCAGTATTTTTACAATGGTATCAAATGCAGGACTTTTTATTTGTGTCTGCCGGTTTTACTGTTTTCAGCGTCCCAATCAGTCGTGCTGTCATTCTGATCGCGAACGTCTGTATCGTTGATTTCATCAGCATAATCTTCAGTTTTTTGAACGCTTTGTTTTTGTAGCTCGATAGTGCCATTATCGATTTGCGACAAATTACTTTCGATATGTTCGTCGGCTGGTGTTTGACCTTGTTCGCGTCCGAGTTCGCTTTCTTTGATATCGATTTTTTCCTGTGCTTTAATGGTTTTGGAAGGATGGTTTTTTCCGACTTCATCCGGATTGATATTTTCAGGCTTATCTTCTCTGATATTGTGATTTGTATTCATTTTGATGTAAATTAAATATTCATATAAAAGTACGCCATTGGCTAAACCCATGCTTTACAGCTTCTTGGGATTTTATTGCATGATTATTCTTCTGCAGGAATTTTTACAGGTTTAGGAGGCAATGCAGCGTCGGTTCTTTCGAGTTCGTGTTGTTCGATGTAAACGGCATAATCTGCAGGTTCGATTTTAGCACCGATATGCTCTGCATACACTTTTGTGAATTCGGCGCCAAAATATAGAATTGCAGCGGTATAATACACCCAGACTAATATGATAATCAATGATCCGGCCGCACCATATGCTGATCCGGTGCTCGTCGTTTCAATATAAATCCCGATTAAAAAGCGCCCCAACATAAAAAGACAAGCGGTAAAAAAGGCGCCCATGCGAACATCTTTCCAAGCGATTTTGGCATCCGGAAGCACCTTGAAAATTACCCCGAATAATAGTGTGATGACGGCAAAACTGATAAAGATATTAATAGCGTTAAACAGCAAAACCGTAATTTCCGGAAAATAATTCTTGATGAGTCCGCTTAAAGCGACTAACGCGCCATTGATCATTAATGATACGATCAATAAAAACCCAAGACCAACTATTAGTGAGGATGATAACAATCTGTCTTTTAGAAGTTTTACCCAACCTCTTTTAGGTTTTGCTTTAACTTTCCAAATTAGGTTTATAGAATCCTGGATTTCCCCAAAAACACTCGTTGCGCCAATGATTAACGTCACCGCTCCAATGATAACAGCCATATTCGTTTTACCTGAAAGTTCCATGTTTTTAATGATATCCTGAATTTGCGCTGCAGCTTCATTTCCAATTAACCCATTAATTTCGCCAAAAACATGACCCTGAATCGCATCTCGACCAAAAAATACACCTGCCAGCGAAATCATCAGTAACAAAAGCGGTGCAAGTGAAAAAATCGTATAATAAGACAACGCAGCGCTGAGTTTTAACGCGCGGTCTTCAAGAAAACCGTTAAACGTATTCTTTAAAATAGACCAGAAATCTTTAGCGGTTTGTTTGGTAAAGAAGTTTTTCATATTTGGGTTTGGAATAGAGGTTAACCGAATCAATTTACATAAAAACACCGAACATTTCATTACGATTTATCCGGTGCTTCTCAAGTGGATTGTTAGGTTTTATGACGCTTTATTTTCTCCGTTCTCTAAATAGTTTTTGAGATTTTCGATATCGTTTTGAACCATTTTTTCAAACAACGGGTTTAAGAATTTGGCCGCTGCTTCTCCCGCAACACCTAACGGCGCATGGTAAGAAATGGTCACATCTAGCTCGGTACTGTTATTGCCAGCGTCTTTAAAATAGACTTTTCCGGCGTTGTCAACCGAAGCGTCCGGCAAAGAATGCCAGCTTAACAACCTGTCTTTTTCATCCATGAGGATTTGTGCTTTCCAGCTTAAACTTCCAATTCCGCCCGGGCCTTTGGCCTTCCATTCAGAAGTGATATTGTTTACTTCAGAAACACTTTCAATATGCTTCATGAATTTTGGCAGATTTTCAAGATTTCGCCAAAAATCATATACTTCAGAAACCGGTTTGTCTATTATAATTTGCGTACGAATATTAACATTGCTGCTTTTCAAATGACTGCTTTTTCCTGCAGCATCATACATCGGGCAATAACCGCTGATGCCACGAGCCAGTAAAGTGGTCGCAGCCATGGTTCCGGCAATACTTTTGCTTTTTCCCGAAAGTGATTTGTATAAGATAAAAGTCCCGGCAGCGACCATGAAAATCCGCTCCAGCGTACTGACATTTTCTTCGAGTCCTGGAATCAGGCTGTTTCTATGATGGGAAGTACTGGTTCTTTGCAGGCGTTCTGCTTCCTGTTGCGAATAATAACCGCCGTAACGATTCGGATCGGTTCCTGAGGAATCAATTTTGGAATGGATTTTCTTTGCCAATACTTCACCTGCTGTTAATGTTGGATTATTCGTTTTCATATCAATGGAATTTTTGAATGTTGTTATTACAAATTTACTTCCGCAATTGTTAAAATATTTACAGGATCTTTCAATTATGTTGTATGTTAACAATGTCCAAATAAGTTTAAGAAGGTTGTTTTTACGAATTCGATATAGTACCGAAAACTGTGCAGTTTATGAAAAATTTAAGTGTGGATTGTATGCCGAATCATCATTGCATTTCTTAACTTTGAGCGTCCGATGAAAAAACGGTTCTCCTGAATCAATTTTTTATTTTATCAGATTAACATAAAAACTTTACTTATGGCACAAAATGCCTTTACTGCGACCGATCAATTGTGTGTAAATACTATCCGCTTTTTAGCTGTCGACATGGTTCAGAAAGCCAACTCAGGACATCCCGGACTTCCGCTTGGTGCTGCGCCAATGGCTTACGTACTTTGGAACAGGTTTTTGAAATTCAATCCTAAGGATCCATTTTGGCCAGACCGCGACCGGTTTATACTTTCTGCCGGACATGGTTCTGCTTTGTTATACAGTTTATTGCACTTAAGCGGGTACGACCTTCCGCTGGATGAACTCAAACGTTTCAGGCAAACGGGTTCAAAAACACCCGGACATCCCGAATCTACTTTGGTTCCCGGAATAGAAGTGACTAGCGGGCCGCTTGGACAAGGTTTTGCAAATGGCGTAGGTGAAGCCATTGCTGAGGCTTTTTTATCAGAAAAATACAACAATACAAACCATACGCTTGTAAATCATCATACCTATGTACTTGCCAGCGATGGCGACCTGATGGAAGGAATTGCTTCGGAGGCAGCTTCGTTAGCCGGACATTTAAAACTTGGAAAATTGATTTGTTTATACGACGACAATAAGATTTCGCTGGACGGTGAAACACAATTTGCATTTACCGAAGATGTCCCAAAACGATTTGAAGCTTACGGCTGGCACACCATAACCGTTACAGACGGAAATGATTTGCAACAAATCGAACACGCCATAAAACAGGCGCAACTGCAAAAAAACAAACCGACGCTGATTTCCGTAAAAACGATTATCGGCTACGGAAGCCCGGAAGAAGGAACAAATAAAGTCCACGGCAATCCGCTGGGCGAAGAAAATCTTAAAAAAACAAAGCAATTCCTAGATTGGGATCCTAAAAAAACTTTTTATATTCCGGAAGAAGCGCGTGAGCAATTACTTTCTCCGGGAAAACGCGGTGCTGAATTGCAGCAACAATGGACAAAGAATTTCACCGCTTTCGCAAATGCTAATCCGAAAGAAGCGAAAATGTTTCAAACCAGTTTCAGCGAAGAACTCCCTGATCACTGGGATGCAGATTTTCCTGTTTTTGATACAAATGAGCCACTGGCAACACGCCAGGCTTCAGGAAAAGTGCTTGCGGCTATCAAAAAAAATGTGCCGTGGATGATTGGCGGATCAGCAGATCTGGCAAGCTCAAATGATACGCCTGGCAAAACTGTTGACAGTTTCCAGCCGGAATCTTACGGCAACAGCAATATCTGGTTTGGGGTTCGCGAACACGCGATGGGCGGTATTATAAACGGACTTGCGGCACACGGCGGCATCCGCACTTACGGCGGAACTTTCTTGACTTTTTCAGATTATATGCGCGGATCAATCAGGCTTGCGGCTTTGACTGAAGTGCCGGTGACTTATATTTTCACGCATGACAGCATCGGGCTTGGAGAAGATGGTCCAACGCACCAACCGGTAGAACATGTAACGTCTTTACGGGCAGTTCCGAATTTAACGGTTATTCGTCCGGCTGATGCCAATGAAACGGCAGAAGCCTGGCGTATTGCAATGAATCGGAAAAAAGGACCGGTGGCGTTAATCCTGACACGCCAAAAATTACCCGTTATCGATCAGAAAAAATATGCTTCGGCAAAAAATACTACCAAAGGCGCCTATATTTTAAAAGATTCAGAAACCGCTCCTGAAATTATCCTAATCGCTACAGGTTCAGAAGTGTCGCTCATTCTCGGGGCACAGGAAAAACTTCAAAAGGAAGGAATGCCAACCCGCGTGGTGAGTATGCCGTCGTTTGAATTGTTTGAGCAGCAATCCAAAGCTTATAAAGACAGTATTTTTCCTCCAAAAAACCACAAGAGACTGGCGGTTGAAGCCGGAATCACGCAAGCATGGTATAAATATGTTACTGCAGAAGGCGATGTCATCGGAATCGATCGTTTTGGCGAATCGGGTCCCGGTGATGAAGTAATGGCACATTTTGGATTTACGATAGAGAATGTTTACAACAGGGCCAAAATGTTGCTTCAAAAATAAAAATATGAAAATAGGAATCGCTGCAGATCACGCTGGGCTGGAACAAAAAGAATTGCTTGTCAGCCAACTTCAGGCTTCGGGTTATGACATTACTGATTTCGGTGCTTATGCTTATGACAAAAATGATGATTACCCGGATGTGGTATTGCCTTTGGCTCAGGCTGTGGCCAATAAGGAAATTACACGTGGCATTGCCGTTTGCGGAAGCGGTGTTGGTGTTTCAATTGCAGCCAACAAAATTAACGGCGTCAGGGCAGCACTGATTACCGAAACCTATTCTGCGCACCAAGGCGTGGAACATGACGATATGAACCTGATGTGCCTCGGCGGCCGTGTTTTAGGCCCGGCGTTGATTTTCGAATTGGCGGACACCTTTTTAAAAGCACAATACAATGGTGGCGAAAGGTTTCAAAGAAGACTCGAGAAAGTCATCGCACTAGAATCAAATAAACACAACAATAAATAACCAATTACAATATGACAACATATGATTTTGGCGTAGTAGGGCTGGGCGTAATGGGAAGCAATATTTTGCTGAACGTTGCAGACCACGGTTTTGCCGCCGCCGGGCTCGACCTTAGCCCAGAAAAAGCAACTGCGTTCGAACAGGCTGCTCAGGAAGGTCAAAAAGTTTTCGGGACGACATCTGCAGAAGCATTTGCTAAATCACTAACGACACCAAGAGCCATTATGCTTTTGGTACCGGCGGGAATTCCGGTAGATTCGGCCATTGAGAGTTTGTTGCCGTTTCTGGAAGCCGGAGATATTGTTATTGATGGTGGAAACTCTTACTTTACGGATACCAACCGCCGTTTCAAATCTCTGAAAGAACAGAACATTCACTTTTTTGGGATGGGAATTTCAGGCGGTGAAAGCGGTGCGCGTTTTGGTCCGAGTATGATGCCGGGCGGCGATAAACAAGCCTATGAAAGATTGCGTCCTATTTTTGAAGCGATTGCGGCAAAAGTCAATGGCGAGCCTTGCGTGGCTTATTTGGGTAACGGTTCTGCTGGAAATTACGTTAAAATGGTTCACAACGGAATTGAATATGCGATCATGCAATTGATTTCAGAAGTGTACGATGTTTTAAAACGCGGTTTTGGACATTCAGACAGCCATATTCAGAAATTATTTGCCGGTTGGAATGCCAGTGAATTACAATCTTTTTTATTGCAAATTACAGCTGATATTCTACAGAAAAAAGATCCTGAAACCGGGAAACTGATAGTCAATACAATTTCTGATTGGGCACGTTCAAAAGGTACCGGCAAATGGACTTCTCAAAACGCTATGGATTTGCAGGCGCCCATTCCTTCAATAGATGCAGCCGTGAGCATGAGAAATATGTCATCGCACAAAGAAGAACGGATCGAAGCGGCAAAATTGCTTCAGGGTGTCACTATTCCTACAGAAAATTCTGCAGACCAGAAATTCCTTGAACAATTAAAAAACGCTTATTATTTTGCCATGATCAACATATATGCGCAAGGACTTGGGCAGTTAACAGTTGCTTCAAAAGAATACCAATATGACATTCAATTAGAAGAAGTTACAAAAATTTGGCGTGGCGGATGTATTATTCGCGCTACTTGTCTTGAAGACTTCAGGGAAGCATTCGCGAGAAATCCGGACTTAACAAATATATTACTAGATCAAAGTATAGGGAACACATTAATAGGTAAACATAAAGACGCAGTTGCTGTGGCAGGTTTAGCGATGAATAAACAAATTCCGGTATCGGTTTTAGTGTCGTCAATTGCTTATTTCGACAGTTATAGAAGTGAGGTGCTTCCAACCAATCTGATTCAGGCGCAACGCGATTATTTTGGTGCACATCAATACGAGCGTACCGATAAACAAGGTTTGTTTCACACCATTTGGGAAGCTGATAAACCCTGATAAACGACATTATGAAATCATCCAAACAACACACTGACCCCACAATTATCGTCATTTTTGGCGGTACCGGAGATTTAGCCAAACGCAAACTGATTCCGGCTTTTTACAATTTGTTTATCGATGGCTGGATGCCCGAAAAATTTGCATTGATTGGCCTTGGGCGTACCAAATTGCACGATAAAGAATATAGCGAACATTTGTTCGAAGGTTTATCCGATTTTTCAAGAAGTGGCAAACCTGAAAAAGAGCAATGGGAGGTTTTTAAAAAATCGGTAACTTATTTTACTTCAGACATTAATGACCCGGAATCTTACAAAGGACTTAATGATAAAATGAACGCGATTGACAGCGCCTGGGGCATTCGGGCGAACCGTTTGTTTTACCTTTCCGTTTCGCCACAATTCATCGAATCTGTGACTGTAAACATCAAAAAAGCCAAACTCGCCAACCATCCGGAAACCGACAGGATTATCATTGAAAAACCTTTCGGACACGATAAAGAAACGGCGATTGCGCTGAATCAATTGCTAGTAAAAACCTTTGCAGAACAGCAAATTTACCGCATCGATCATTATTTAGGGAAAGAAACAGTACAAAATATTCTCGCATTTCGCTTTGCCAATACGCTTTTCGAACCTTTATGGAACCGCAATTATATTGATTACGTTCAGATTACGGTTGCTGAAGAAGTGGGCGTTGAAGAACGCGGCAGTTATTATGAAGGTGCCGGAGCATTGCGCGACATGATCCAAAACCACTTGTTGCAGATTCTTTGCATGGTGGCGATGGAAGCCCCTGTGTCTTTTGAAGCCGAAGAAATCCGAAACAGAAAAGTAGACGTTTTACGTGCGTTACGCCGCATCAGGCCGGAAGAAGTACACCGTTACGCCGTCAGAGGGCAATACAGTCCGGGTTGGGTTCAGGGCAATAAAGTGGACGGCTATCGGGAGGAACCAAAAGTTGACAAACATTCGAATACTGAAACTTTTGCCGCAGTCAAATTTTACATAGACAATTGGCGTTGGCAGGATGTGCCATTTTATTTACGTACCGGAAAAAGAATGCAGGAGAAAATTTCTTCAATTACAATCCAATTCCGGCCAGTGCCGCATTCTGCATTTTCAAAAAACCAGGAAGACAGTTTAATGGCGAACAGGCTTACGATCAACATTCAGCCGCAAATGGATATCAGGCTTCGATTCATGTCTAAAAAACAAGGTTTAGAGATGAACCTGAATCCGGCCGAAATGATCTTTGATTACGACGAATGTTCGACACAAACACCCGAAGCATACGAGACGCTTCTACAGGATGCCATGCACGGTGATACGACTTTGTTTATGCGCTCCGACCAGGTGGAAGAAGCCTGGGATGTGATCACGCCGATACTTGAAGCCTGGGAATCACGCGATTCTTTGGATTTTCCGAATTATGCCGCCGGAACCTGGGGACCTGAAAGTGCCGAAGCTCTGATAGCCAGGCAAGGGCATGTTTGGTCACTGAATGCCCATACGAATCAAAAAAAATAATATGATCAGAATATTCAAAAATGAACAGGAACTTTCAGTGGCAGCAGCAGATTTATTTGTTGCCGCTGCGGAATCGGCTGTGGCCAGATGTGGAAAATTTACAGTGGCTTTGACTGGCGGTTCATCTCCAAAAAACTTATACAGTTTATTAAAAAGTGATGCTTACAAACATAGGATCGACTGGAAGAAGGTTTTTGTGTTTTGGGGCGATGAACGCTGGGTTCCAATTGAAGACGGTTTGAGTAATGCCGGCATGGCAAAAAAAATATTACTGAATGAAACCGGAATTCCTGAAAACCAGATTTTTCCAATGTGGAAACCGGATACAAAACCAGAAGAAAGGGCAGAAGCGTATGAACAATTATTGCGCGACCATCTTGATAGTTCAGGTTCATTTGACCTGATCCTTTCCGGAATGGGCGATGATGGCCATACGGCATCTTTATTTCCCGGAACGGAAGTTTTAAAAGAACAATCAAAATGGGTTGCCGCTTATTATCTCGAACCGCAGCAGATGTTCAGGATTACTTTGACTGCACCACTAATCAATAAAGCAAAAGAAAATATTGTACTTGTTTTCGGAAGCAATAAAGCGAATGCTTTTTATGAAGTGATCGAGGGCAAACGCCAACCTGAAAAATATCCTTCGCAACTTTTAGCACCGTCAGCCGGAGGTCAGTTGATCTGGCTGGCAGATGAAGCGGCATCTCAAAAATTATCCGCGGAAAATCAAAATCAATAAATGAAAAAAAACAGCCTTGCCATTGGAATCGATATTGGAGGAACCAATACAAAATTTGGAATTGTTACCAAAAGGGGCAAAATTCTCGATGAAGGGACTATAAAAACAAGCGACTTTGAAACGGTCGAATCATTCATCGAAGCGCTTTATGAACAATTGATGCCGATAATTATAAAACATCAGGCGAAAGCAATTGTTAAAGGCATCGGAATTGGTGCGCCAAACGGTAACTTTTTTACCGGTGCTATTGAAAACGCTCCGAATTTACATTGGAAAGGTATTGTTCCGCTGACGAAACTCATTACCGAAAAATTCGGTATTCCTGCCGTAATCAACAATGATGCAAATGCGGCGGCCATTGGCGAACTGACTTTTGGGGCTGGGAAAGGCTTGCAGGATTTTATCATGATCACATTAGGGACAGGTGTTGGAAGCGGAATTGTTACGAATGGGAAAATCCTGTATGGAAATCATGCACTTGCAGGTGAACTCGGCCATACCATCATCAGACACAACGGCAGAAAGCACTGGACGACAGGTTTGAGAGGCACATTGGAATCCTATTGCTCTGCTACCGGAATTGCCATTACCGCAAAAAAAATGCTTAAAAAAGAGGAAAATGCCGAAAGCCTTTTGAACGCTTATCCAAAAAAAGAAATGGATTCTAAAGCCGTTTATGATTGTGCCATCAAAGGTGATAAAGCGGCTAAACAAGTATATGAATTTACAGGTATGGTTTTAGGAGAAGCGCTGGCCAATTTTGCTATGTTTTCGTCTCCGGATGCCATAATTTTATTTGGAGGTGTAACCAAAGCCGGAGATTTGTTATTAAAACCTGCAAAAGAATCTATGGAAGCACATCTGCTTGAAGTTTTTAAAGGAAGAGTCAAATTAATTTTCAGCGAACTCAAAGAAGCTGATGCTGCGATTTTGGGAAGCAGCGCCTTAGTTTGGGAAATTCGAGAATAGGAATATTTCTAATAACTATAAGAAATTATACTCACTTTAACCTAAATTAGCCAAATAATCATAGTTAATTGTGATCATATAAATCAATTTTATACATTAGTATCGGATTGATACAATCTAAAATACCACACTTATTAGGATAGCTTTCGGGCTAAATCAATGAAGGCGACATACTGCTCCTCGCACATGTTGTCTTCTGTTCAAATCATTCACAGGCCTAAAGCCTTAACGAACAGAAGTGATGGATAGGATTAATTGTTATAAAAATTTGACTAAAATCTGGAGTAAAAATATTTCGGATCGTCTTCTTTGTATGGGCTGCCATAGTTCCAATCTGCCGAAAGGCAATTTCCTTATCATAAAATCTTTCAAATTGCCGGATTCAATCAAAACCTTGAATTGGCAGCGATTATTCCATTTTCTGATCCCAATTGCAGAGGGATCAAATTTTCTGTTTATCTGTAACCAATCAAACAAACCATTAAAACCCTAACAACATGAAAGCATCAGGTATTTTTAATCATGAGAATTCCTTTAAGGAAACAGGAATCGACAACGACGGCAAAAAGTTTATCCTGACTCCTGAAACGGTTGCGATCAAAGGAACAATTGAAAAATTGACTGTTACAGACTGCGTACGCCAAAACGGCGACAAGTCCTATTATTACGAAGAAGAAACGGCAAAGAAAAAAATTGTCCTTCACTTTACGATGGGTTATCTCAAAGGCGACATCGCAACATTGACAAAGGGCCATGTTTCAGTACCGTTTGTAATAGCGAGGAATGGCGTTATTTACAATTTGTTCGCTTCAAAATACTGGAGTTATCATTTGGGCCCCGGAACTTCCGGCGGAAATACGGCTATGAGCAAAGAATGCCTTGGATTGAAATTTCCAATATTGGCCCGCTTAAAAAAATTGGAAATAATCTCGTAACCACATACCGCGATAATGATGTTTATTGTACTTTGGATGACACGCAGCACTATATAAAATTGCCGCAAAAATACCGCGGGTTTGAATATTATGCTGGTTTTACCAGTGCGCAGTATGAAGCCGTAATCAAACTGCTGAAATTTTTATGTGCCAAATACAACATTCCAAAAACATTTGTAAGTGTGGGAAAACGTTACAATATCATGACTGCGACCGATTTTATGAATTTTAAAGGAATAACGAGCCATGTAAATTGCCGCACTGATAAAACCGATATTGGTCCGGCTTTCGACTGGAACAGGGTCATACAAGGTTTAAATTCATAAATTTTCACCAAAAGCGATTGCAATAATTTTCCAACCAATAAAAACCTTTTTTATGTCTCAAAAACCTTTTCGTTTGGCCATCACTATGGCCGGGGCCGTTTCTGCCGGAGCTTATACTGCCGGCGTAATGGATTATTTACTCGAAGCACTTGAAGAATGGGAAAAAAGACGCGGACAACGTGATATTCCTTCGCATCGCGTTGTCATTCCAATTCTGGGAGGCGCATCTGCAGGCGGAATGACCGCTATTTTAGCAGCCAGTACGGTTAACAATCCGATTACACCGGTGCCGTTTCCGAATGCTTCGAATATGTTCAACGAACATCCTGAAAACAAACTATACCACAGTTGGGTTGACCTGATCGGGAAAGATATGTTCCCGAAAATGCTGGATCCGTCAGACATCCAGTCTCAAAAGATCATTTCGCTGCTTAATTCACAATTCATAGACGATATCGCCAATAAAATGATCCGGGCTGATGCCAAACGCTGGCGTGCCGCACCCGCTTATTTTGAAATGCCATTGAAGATCTTCACGACATTATCCAATCTGGAAGGTTTTGCTTATAATGTTGATATGATTGCTGGCCGCGGAAGGGCAAAATACAATATGTCGGTGCACAATGATTATGCGTGTTTTGAGCTTTTTGAAAATACCATTCCAACAAAAAACACACCGGGATGGATACCGTTAAATTTCAATATCAACGAGAATCTTGACACCGCTCGAAGTGCTGCAATGGCTACCGGTGCGTTTCCTGTAGGATTGCGGTCGCGTGAAGTGTTGCGAAAATCCGAAGACATTTCGGAAATCAAATGGCATAAGGAAATGCTGACCTCGCATCCGTTAAAACCCGGAATAATCAAAACGCTCAATATCGACGGCGGGATGATCAATAACGAACCGTTTGAAAAAGTAAGGGAGCTGCTGGACGATGATACTAAACTGGCGCATGCTGCAGAGTTTGCCAACGCAACCCAGCAGGAAACAGATGAATTGCTTAAACAGATCAATTCACAATTCAGCCAGTTTGAAAATACTGTTGTGATGATCGATCCGTTTCCGAGCCAGGATCCGAAACCATTTGATTTTAGTCCGGGATTGCTGAATGTTATCGAAAAAACATTAGCTGCGATGACCTCGCAGATGCGGGCAAAACCCAAAGATTATGAAACAGCGATGGAAACAGCTGATGCCAGCCGGTTTATGATTTCACCTTCGCGGAAAGTAGAAAATAAACACGGTATTTTAGAAGACAGGCTAGGGGAAACGGCAATTGCAAGTGGTACACTTGGCGGTTTCAGCGGTTTTATCAGCAAAGAATTCCGGATACATGATTATTACCTGGGGCGTTACAATTGCGAAGTATTCCTCAGGGATTATTTTGTTGTACCTGAAGTAGATATGCTTGCAAATCCGATTTTTCGCGACGGCTACAAAGACATTGATACATCAAGTTATGTTTCAGAATATGAAGGCCAACTGTCATATCCGATTATTCCTTTGTTTACCGAAAGAACACCGCCAAACGAATTGCCCATGCCTGTTTTTTCAGCAGGAAGCAATTGGCCAAAAACAACCACGGCGGTAGTTGACGCATTCAAAAAACCATTAAAAATACGTATTGAAAAATTATTGCTGAATGTTACGAAGCTCAGCAAATTCAGTAATTTCTTGGTATTGGCCGGAGCCAGAATCGTATTGAACAGAACTATAGCAAACATGGTTCAGAACACTATTAAAAAATCATTAAACGATTGGGGATTGCTAACCGATTATGACGGTAAGGAAGAAAACGGTGATTAAAAATTTATGAAATGTTACGGTTTTCCCGTAATAAAAATATATAAGGACTCCATAATTTTGATTTAGAAAACTAAAGTTACAGTTATGGAGCATCCAAAATTTCAGGTTTTTAAAAGTGCGAAGGATCAGCAATTTTATTTCAGGTTAAAGGCAAAAAATGGGGAAATTGTTTTAAGTAGCGAAGGGTATACTTCAAAGCAAAATTGTTTTAACGGAATTGACTCGGTTAAAGCCAATGCCGCAATTGACAGTCTTTATGAGAAAGATGATCTTAACGGATTTACTTTCAACCTGAAAGCGACAAATGGTGAAATCATTGGAAAAAGTGAAAGTTACACCACTGCGGCAGCCCGAGAACACGGCATCGTTTCTGTAAAAAATGCAGCCGGTTCGCGGGTTGAAGATTTGACTTAGCTGCAATTATCAGCTATTGCAATTTGACAAAAATTCTCGTTACTTAATTGACGTTCCCGATGGCATAGGCGTGGTATCGTTTTTAGTATACATATCCCCATCACGGTTTTCTTTATTAGTGCCGTCTGGGGCACTCGACTTGGAATTTCCTGTGTTTTTTCCGGAAGTTGTTTTTGTATCTGCCGATTGCGTTTGACCGTTAGATTCATTTGTTCCATCGGTGGCATTTTTGGCATCACCGTTGTTGTTAGAATTGGAATTTGTAACAGAATCGGTTTCGGAAGAAATTTCTATTCCACTCGTGTTTTCCAAATCGCTTCCATTTTTAGATTTATTACATGAAGTGATACTTGTTGCAGATAAAATCAGGACACTCAGGCTTAAAATGTAGGTTTTCATAATGTACAAATTTGATGTTTCATCAAATTTCGCAATTAAAACCAGTTTTTTGTTTATACAATTTACCCGATTGCTTGCAGCATTATCAATCTTCCATACTGATTTCTTTTTTGGCGAAATTTTCATACAGTAACATGCGCGCTTCGCTAACGACTTGTTCTGTTTTATAAATATTACACCAAAACAACACTTTTAGTTTGTATTTGTTTCCGGCAACCGATTCAAAAAATAGCTCCGGAGGCGTTTCTTTACCGATATCTGTTATCGATTCCAAAGCTGTTGTAATGACTTTCCGAATTTCCAATTGTGATATGTTGCCGTTTAAAACAAATGCCATCGAAACCTGTTTGTAGTTGTCTATTCGCGTCCAATTGACGATATTTTGCGACAGCATATTTCCGTTTGGAATGATGACTTCTGCGCCGTCTTTGGTTTGAAGTCTAGTGGTACGAAGTCCGATTTCTTTAATTCTTCCGGATTGGCTTCCGGAATCAATCATATCTCCAATTTGAACCGGACGTTCAAAAATTAAAATCACACCGCCAACAAAATTGCTGACAACGGATTGCAAACCAAGGCCAACACCAACGCCAAGTGCTCCTAAAATAATGGTAATCTTATCGATAGGCATACCAGAAGCGGCAATGGCCAGAAGATAACCTGCCACCAATACGGTCAAACGTGTAATTAACAATCTGGAAACCTGGCGTTTGTTAATTTCTTCACCATATTCGCCATCAATCCCACCAAAAAAGTAAGCGGCCAATTGCTGTAAAAGATGCGCGATCCAAATGATAAAAATAAACAATACAATGCCTCCAATCGTAAAACTAAAACTTCCGATCTTGTTCTCACGGCTGCCAATGCGTTCAAAAATATCATAAAAAGTATCCGAAAGATTCAAATTTGAAGCAATTACAAGCAACCATAAATACGCAACAATCAGCAAAAAAGGACGCCGTACTTTTTTCTCCAGAGCCGCCGAATCAAACATTTTCGTAATGCCGCGCCGCAGTCTGATTGCATACACCTGCAACATCACAATTTCGAGTATGATGCGCAACATCACTGAAACCGCTACAACCTGTGTAATTGCAATAATCGCGGTTAATGTTAAGGTATGCGCCAACGAAACACGTCCGAAAACATTAAATAAAATCGCCAGGAAATTAAAGAAAATGAACATGTAGTTGCCCAGGTTGAACAGCGATTTTTCATACAAATGCTCTTTTAAAAATTTCAATTGCGTGATTCCAATCCGGATGCAAAGCACGTTGATTAAAAGAAACAAACAACGTTGAAAAATCGTTACCTGAAGAAACAGCTCGATAAAAGAAATCGCTACAAAAATACCGACCAGCAGCAACCAGCCTTTGTAAAAGTGGTTAGTCCGGTTTTTATAAAACATCACCGTCAGTGCAGCCAACAATAAAAAATGCAGGAATTCGATAAACAAACCCGGCGCATAAAGATTCAGCGCAATCGCAATATTGAGCCCAATCACAGCCACCGGCAAAATCGATCCGTTATTCAGTGCCCGGAAACGCAATTCTTCAAGCGCCTCAATTTTATTAAATGTCCGGACTGAATTAAGGTTGTAACGGATGCCCCACCAAAGCAATCCCATCAAAATTAAAATCGATACCGCAATCCCAAGGCTGTATTGAAAATAATAGGCAAACGCTTTCCCTTCAACTGAAAATTTCGAAGTGAGGAAACCGTCCGCATTTTGACCATCATTTCCGATTTCCCAAATATTTGGACGCTCTTTTTTAAACATCAAAACGCCAGATTTTTCTAGCCGGTCATTCACAACTACCAATGCTTCGGCAATGACCATTTTTTTACGCGTGTTTTCTGCCTTATGGATGTTGAGTTCCTTCAAATTATTTTTAAGAACGCTGTCTGTCGCAAAAAATTTAGTTTTGAGTTTGGTAAGCTGCGGCACATATTGCAACCGGATAATGCTGTCGCGAACCAATTTCCGGAAAATTGTATCTTTCATTACCGTTCTCAGTTGTTTTTTGAGACCGGTAATTCTTTCCGTATCCGCGTTAAGCGTTTCCTGATAATTTAAAAGCCGTTCCTGAAGCCCGAGAAGCACTTTTTCATACATGCGTTGGTTCCGCAAATTCGTATTGCCTGATTCATTGATGTTCTTTGTAATCAGGTTAATAGACGCATTCGTACTCTTGATTTCATTGAATACAAAACGGGTACTTCCTTTAAATTCGCCGTTTTCAGCCACAGTATTCATCAAGTCGTTTGCACGGTCAATGGCCGCCAGGTAATCGCTGGAAGTCAGTTCCTGGGAATCGGCAAAAGGCGACCGTCCTTTGCGTTTCCCTGAATTTTCTGACGACTGGGCAAAACCATCAGCGGTCAACAAAAGTAGAAATGCAAAAATTCCAAAGAAAGAAAAAGGATAGAGTCGGGTAGTGCGCATGAGATTGGAGTTGGTAGCCGAAAGTTAACTATTTATCCAATATTAAAAATCATTTAGAAGAACATAAATTTTCCCATTTTTATGACAATTGTTTTTTGAAGCTGTTTCCTGCTGTCCGCTGTATCTTTTTGGCACCACGTTAACGGTAGTTAGCCTGCGGCTGTTACGAACATTAATGCCAAAAAAGGATGCCGCTGCCATCAGGGTTATGGCTTAGGTCGTACGATTTAAAAACGCTTTTAAATTCAAAACCACAAATTATGAAACCTTTCGGCAAAATCACATAAAAATCCCAAGTTACGATTACACTACTTTTACATTGTTACTAATGAAAAAAATTGCAATTATGAACGCCTATTCTGAAAATGAAAACGATCAAAACCACTTCGATTTTGACAACCACAACGACGACTACAATCCGAATCCCGCAAAAATAGAGGAAGAAAACAATTGCGATACGTATAATTTCTATCCGGACTCCGGATTTTAATACCAATCATTTTATATAAATTTCAGTTGGTGTAATGCTTTTCTGCATTTCCAGCTTGAATTCCCGCGTAAATTATTTCATAAGCCAAAATTAAAAATAACCCCTATGTCTAAAGCCATCAAATTTTTATTGCTGATTATACTGAGTGTGACCGTTTCCTGCAGGCAAAATTCCAAAGAAAATAAAGAAGCCAAGTTTGCAATTGACAGCACGCAAATTCAGCCATTCCTGACCAAGCATCCCGAATTCAAAGCTTTCGAATCCGATATCAAAGCACTATACCGCAAACACCAATACCAATATGTGTGGTATGATAATAGCGGCCGCAACGATTTTGCCGAAGTATTGTACAATAAGGCCAGCCAGCTTGATGCCGAAGGCGTTCCCGTAGATCTTCCGTACAAAGAAAGATATGCGGAATTATTTTCCGAAAATAAAAGCAAGCCCAACCTCGACAACGATCTGATGATTAGTGCCATGTATTTCTTTTATGCCAAAAAAGTGTATGCCGGACTCGATCCGCAGCAAAGCAAGCAAATGGGCTGGTATCTGCCGCGTGAAAAAGTATCGTATGTGAATTATCTCGATGCATTAATGAAAGACGATGAGCTGATTAAAAAGGACGAAAAGGAAAACATCAGCCAGTATTACAATCTCAGAAAAGGGTTGCAGCGGTATCGCGAACTCCAATCTAAAGGCGGGTGGGGAACTATTGTTTTACCGGAAGGCATGAAGTCGTTGAAATTGGGTGACAATTCTGAAGCCGTATCAGCACTTCGCAAAAGGTTATTTCTATCAGGTGATTTGAAAACCGATTCGGCAAGCCCCGAATTTGACCAATCGCTATTGGATGGCGTTCATCAGTATCAAACCCGTCAAAATCTTAAAAAGGAAGATGCTGTGGGCATTTCCTTAATCAAAGACCTGAATGTTTCAGTGGATGACCGCATCAAAACAATCATCGTCAATATGGAACGCTGCCGTTGGATCGCGCCGGCTTATACTGAAGCGGACGAATTCATTGCCGTAAACATTCCGTCTTTCAGCATGCGTTACATTCGCGGAGGCAAAATGGTGCTTCAATCCAATGTTGTTGTTGGGAAAGAACTTGACAAAACCGTTGTTTTTAGTGGCAAAATGAGTTATCTTGTTTTTAGCCCGTATTGGAATATCCCAAAAAGCATTATCGAAAAGGAGATTAAACCCGGAATGGCCAAAGACAAAAATTATCTCGACAAACACAATATGGAGTGGAATAATGGCAGTGTCAGGCAAAAACCCGGAAAGGAAAATTCACTTGGACTGGTGAAATTCATGTTCCCAAATTCGAACAACATTTATTTGCATGATACGCCGGCTAAAGGTTTGTTTAACAAAGACGACCGAGCCCTAAGCCATGGTTGCGTGCGTGTTGAAAAAGCACGTGAACTAGCGATTAAGATTCTGGAAGATGACAAAAACTGGAATGCTTCAAAAATCGATGCGGCCATGAACGCCGGAAAAGAACAAAATTACACACTCAAACGCAAAATTCCGGTTTACATCGCTTATTTCACAGCTTGGGCTGACGACAATGGTAATGTCAATTTTTATGATGATGTCTATAAAAGGGACGCACATTTGGCGCAACTCTTATACCAGCAGTAAATATATAGATATCGTATTTCCTAAAATAAGCAGGTGTTTGCAACAAGTAGCTTGAAAGTAAAGTGTATGAGATTTGTGGCACTTTTTTTAAAATAAAAAAAATGCCACAGATCTGTGACAAAATAAAAATCAAAAAATAAATTGTCACAGATTTGTGACAAAATGAAAATCGAAAATAAAATTGTCACAGATTTGTGACAAAATAAAAATCAAAAAATAAATTGTCACAGATCTGTGACAAAATGAAAATCGAAAATGAAATTGTCACAGGATTTTCTGGAAAAGAACTTAAAAAAAGCGACAGACTAGTCGCTTTTTATGTTGCTACCTGATATTTGAATCAGATCTTAGCTAAAATCGCTTTCAAATCAATCGCATTTTTAAAAAAATCACGCCACAAATCACCTTTATCTTCGAGTCTTTTCAGAATGGTTTTGATGTTGAATTTTTTTAAATCCAGTTTGTCATTGACTTCTTCCCAATCCAATGGCGTACTCACTCCGGCACCTTCACGTGGGCGCAGGGAGTAAATACTCGCCATTGTTTTGCCTTTCCCGTTTTGAAGAAAATCCAGGTATACTTTGCCTTTTCGTTTTTCAGGCATTCTTTCGAGGCTTGTAATTTTTGGCAGGTCACGGTGCACCATTTGGCTGATCAAATGTGAGAAATCACGGGTTTGGTCGTAGGTATATTTCGGCAAAACCGGAATAAAAACATGTAAACCGTTGCCGCCGGAAGTTTTAATATAAGCCGGAACATTCAAACTGTCTAAAATTTCTTTGACTTTAAGTGCTGTAGCTACAATGTTTTTCATCGGTGCGCCTTTAGGATCAAGGTCAAAAATGATATAATCGGGATTGTTTAGCGAGCCTACGCGGCTGCTCCAAGGGTTCATTTCGATACAACCGTAATTGGCCAGGAACAGCAGGGTGTCCTTATCCTGGCACAGCAACCATTCGACAGGTTTTTCTGCCGAACCCGATTTGATTTTCCTGGTTTTGATCCATTTCGGGACTGTTCCAGCAACATTCTTCTGAAAAAAACCATCGCTGTTGATGCCGTCTGGCGTGCGCCGAAGCGATTCCGGACGGTCAACCAGATAGGGCAGGATGTAATCGGCAACAGCATTATAGTATTCAATTACATCTCCTTTTGTTATTTTTTCTTTTGGAAAATAGATTTTATCGCGGTTGGAAAAAACCACTTTACTATCATTATTTTCAGGTTTGGATTTTTGCCCGGAAACGGTAGGTTTTTTAGCCTTTGTTTTTTGTTTGTTTTCAGGTTTTGATTCGCTTCCAACAATTGTTTCCATTTCAGTTTTTGGAATTTCTAAAATCACATCAATGGCTTTTTTGTCTTTCCGAAGGCCTAAATAAACGGGATGGCGCATGCTTCCGGTTTCTGTAAATTCTGAAAATTTAATTTGGGCCACGAGTTTTGGCGTAACCCAATGCACACCCGGTTCTTTTGGGGTAATTGTAAACGGAGAGGATTTTCTTTCTATTTTATCGAGTTTTTCACGCAGTTCCTTAAGGATTTCTTCAGTATAACCCGAGCCGACTTTACCTGAATAAATGAGTTTGCCGTTTTCATAATAGCCGCAGAGCAGAGCACCAAGGCCAATCCGGCTGCCGGAAGGTTCGGTAAATCCGCCGATGACCATTTCCTGCTGTTTTTCAATTTTGATTTTGAGCCAGTCTTTAGAACGTTTGCCAATATGGTATTTTGAATCTGATTTTTTAGCGATGATGCCTTCCCTTCCGTTTTTTTCAGCATCGGCGAAAGCCTTTAATCCGTTGCCGACAGTATGTTCGGAAAAGATGATATTGTCTAGTTTTGGCAAAATGGCGTGCAGTATTTTTTTTCGCTGCAATAGTTCGAGCCCACACAAGTCATAACCCTGAAAATACAAAATGTCAAATACGTAAAACTTCACTTTGCCTTGTTTCGGTTTTTCAGAAAGGTGCTGCAGCCATTGAAAATTGCTTTTACCTGTAGCGTCTTCCACGACAATTTCGCCGTCAATAATCATATCGTTTGAAATGGTTTCCAGCGCTTTTGCAATTTCCGGATATTTGGAATTAAAAGGCAAACCATTACGCGACAATAAGGTTACTTTAGAATTATGGATCTTTGCCAAAGCCCGGTAACCGTCAAATTTTGATTCAAAAATCCATTTGTCGTTATCAAAAGCTTCATCGGTTAAAGTGGCGAGCTGCGGCCGCCAGTTTTCGGGGAATTTTGAAATCTTTTTTGCATCGGCTAAATCTTCAGTAGAAAATTCGTCGAAATCATTTTTTACAGCGGTGATATTTGATTTAGCTTTTGAAATTTTTGCAGATGTTGTTTTTTTAACTTCCTGTTTTTTATCACTCGACCAGACTGTATTGCCTTTTTCAATCGCTTCAAAATCGCGTCCGGTCAGGATTGAATTGGGCTCAAATTCTTTTTTACCGGCAAATTCATCTTTGGATTTCATCAATAGCCATTGATCGTTTTCGCCTTTCATCCGAACCAAATGCCATGAACCTTTAAGCTTTTGGCCTTTGAGAATTATTTTTACGGAGCCGTCTTTGACCTGTTTTTTCATCAGATTGTTGTCTTTTGAAACAACTTCATTTCCTTCGGCATGATACGTTCCGATATCCCAAACCATGACCGTTCCGCCACCATATTCGCCTTTGGGGATTGTGCCTTCAAAGTCGATATAATCCATTGGATGGTCTTCAACATGCATTGCTAAACGTTTGTCTGCCGGGTTTGAAGATGGTCCTTTCGGAACCGCCCAACTCACCAGGACACCGTCAATTTCAAGCCGGAAATCATAATGCAAATGCGAAGCGGCGTGTTTTTGAACAACAAAGCGCAAATCACCTTTGGATGTTTTTTTAACGCCTTTGGGTTCTTTGGTTTTTTCAAAATCGCGCTTTTGATTGTACTTTTCTAAAGGCATGGTTTTAATTTTTTATTGCTTTCAGGCTTGCTTTAAGTTGCTCAAGCAAATCATCGGCAGCACCGGTTTTTGCTTTGGCGCGGCGTTCTTTGAGTACGGGTGTTTTTTTGGCCGGAGCCGACGCCTTCTTTTTAATGAGTTTGATGAGTTCGTCTTTGTAAGTATCTTTATACTTTTCGGGTTCGAATTTTTCTGTCAGCTGGTCAATAATGTGCATGGCCATGTCGAGTTCTTTTTTCTGTATTGTAATTCCGGTGGGCAATTTGGCTTCCTTTGGATCGCGCAAATCCTGGTCGAAACGGATTTGGATGAGTAAGATCGCATCCTCTTCAACTTTAAGAATGCCAAGATGTTCCGATTGCCTTAAAATAAATTTACACAAGCCCACTTTTCCTGATTTTTTGAGTGCTGCGCGAAGCAATGCATAGGTTTTTGCTGCGGCTTTTTCAGGTTCGACGATATACGGTTTTTCGAGATATTGTGAAGGTATTTCATCTTCCAGCACAAATTCGAAAATATCGATGGTTTGCGTTTTTTCCGGCATTGCTTTGGCCATTTCATCTTTATCCAATACGATATAATCGCCGTTTTCTTTGCGATATCCTTTGGCAATTTCGTCCCAGGGCACTTCTTTTCCATCTTTTTTGCAAACGCGCACATACTGAATGGCGCAATGGTCCTTTTTTCTGATCATGTCCAGATCGATGCGGTGCGTGACTGATCCGCTGAACAGCCGAACCGGAATATTTACCAGCCCGAAACTAATTCCGCCTTTCCAAAGTGCTTTCATAAAATGAGATTTTATGTAAAGTTTGTCAATTTCACCGCCTTCATAATTATAGAAACTTATGAAAATTTTATACGATTAGTATCAGAGGTGCTAATTATGAAAACATCGCACAGAATTGTATAAAAGAACAGCCGATTTAAAAAGCCAAATTTGTGGCACACATATTAAAATACCACAGTATGACTACTTTACAACCAATGGCAATCAGTTCGAGAATCTGGCTACAGGCAAAAATCACTTTTTGGAAATTGAAGTATGCCGTATCTCATTTATAATTTTGAAGCTAAAATTTAATGTCCAACGGCATTTTTTGTTTTTTGTTAACCAAATTTGACTTATAAATAGTGTCCGTTATATTTTTAAATACCCATAAAAAATATAACTTAGTGATTCGCAATAACCCAAACTATGCAACCTTCCAGAAAATGTTTTTTTATAGATGATGATGAAGATGACAGGGATTTTTTTTGTACGGCAATGACAGAAATTGATGCTGCTATCGAATGCTTGTTTGCAAAAGATGGCATCGATGCCATTGACCAGCTTACAAAAGATGAATTTCTTGTTCCCGATTATATATTTATTGATATGAATATGCCATTGATGGACGGCAAAGAATGTTTAGAAAAGATAAAAACAATCAAACGCCTGGATCAGATTCCGGTATATATTTACTCTACATCCAGCAGCCCGAAGTTAGTCGATGAAGTATTGGCTTCCGGCGCAACGGATTTTTTGATAAAACCCTCAAATATGGATGATCTTATTTTAATGCTTCGTCAAATCGTAAATTAACAATGGCGGAAAACCAGCCGGATACCAATGAAAATTTTCTTCAGGGCGGAGGAATAACAGGCCAGCTTATCAGATCAAAAGACTGGACGAAAACTCCGCTTGGACCTCCTGCGTCCTGGCCTCAAAGCCTGAAAATTTGCGTGCGTATCATTCTCACTTCCAGCCAGCCAATGTTTGTTTGGTGGGGGAAAGAACTCATTAATATTTATAATGATGCCTACCTATCAATCGTTGGCGGAAAACATCCAAAGGCGTTTGGCATTCCCGCAGATGAAGTCTGGAAAGAAATCTGGCATGAAATAGGGCCAAGGGCAAAAACCGTAATGGAAGAAAATACCGGTACTTATGACGAAGCTTTGCTTTTGCTCATGGAACGCAACGGTTATACCGAAGAAACCTATTACACTTTTTCATACAGCCCGGTTCCGGGAGCAGACGGTACAACCCACGGAATTATCTGTGCCAATACCGACGATACACAGCGCATTATTGCAGGAAGGCAATTGCAAACGCTGCGCGAATTGGCGAAAAACCTGATCAACATCAATAACAATACAGCCATTTACGAACGTACTTTAGACGCGCTTGAAAGCAATCCGCAAGATTTTCCTTTTGTTATTTTGTACGAAATCAGCGATGATGGACAATCGCTTCAAATTATGGGAAAAATGCCGCACGATCTTCCTGAAGCCATGTCGCTTCCGGCAATTGATATGCGTTTGAAAGCCCATGAACTCCCTGAATTGCATCAAGCCATTACTGCCGGAAAAATTACGGAAGTGACCAACCTGATCGAACGGTTTGGAGCAATACAAACTTCAGCTTGGGGCCGTTCCCCAGATCAGGCATTGCTGATCCCAATTGCACAGACGAATCATAAACATCCGTTTGCCATGCTTTGCGTGGGTGTCAATCCGTATCGTTTGCCCGACGACAATTACAAAGCTTTTTTTAATTTAATTGCCGATCAGATCGCTACCGCACTGACCAATGCGTATGCTTTTAAACAAGAGCGCAAAAGAGCAGAGTCGCTTGCCGAAATTGATAAGGCAAAGACGCTGTTTTTTAGCAACATCAGCCATGAATTCAGGACACCGCTTACGCTGATGCTTGGTCCATTGGAAGAAATGATCCGCAATGAAGGGAAAGGTATTGCTGCCGACCGTTCTAATCTTGAAATAGCACATAGGAATGCCATGCGGCTGCTTAGGCTCGTAAACGCACTGTTGGATTTTAGCCGTATTGAATCTGGCCGTGTCAAGGCACAGTTTCAGCAGGTTGATTTAGGGATTTTTACAACAGATATCGTGAGTTCGTTCCGCTCGTTAATGGAAAAAGCCGGATTACAGCTTCATGTAACGATCACACTGACTTCAAAAGTTTATGCCGATAGGGAAATGTGGGAAAAAATCATACTGAACCTTTTATCAAATGCTTTTAAATATACACTTCGAGGATCAGTTTCTGTACAATTATCAGAAATTGACGGACATGCTGTTTTAGAAGTTTCAGATACCGGCAGCGGCATTCCGGAAACCGAAATGAAACACCTTTTCGAACGTTTTCACAGGATAAAAAATGCTGTGGGCCGAAGTTATGAAGGTTCGGGAATCGGATTGTCATTAATCAGGGAATTGGTAAAATTGCACGGCGGAACGATTTCAGCCGTGAGTACAGAAGGAAAAGGAAGCACTTTTACAGTTGCCATTCCATTAGGAAAAACACATTTGCCCGACGAGCAGATTTTAGAATATTCTGCTGTATCAGATGCGATTCTCCCAAATTATTTTGTAGAAGAAGCGGAACGTCTTTTAGTCGATAAACATTCCGGAAAGGAAACTGCTGATCTTCAAAAAAAGCCAGCGGTACTGATTGTAGAAGACAATCTTGATATGCAGGATTACATTTCAAAGCTGCTCAAAAACGATTACCAGGTTTCGGTGACATCAAACGGTCAGGAAGCGCTGGAGCAAATTGCGATTGCAATGCCCGATCTGATTGTCAGTGATATTATGATGCCGGTAATGGACGGGATTGAATTGCTGACCGTTTTGAAAAATAATCCGGACACAAAAAAAATACCGATCCTCTTGCTGTCGGCCAGATCTGGTGAAGAATCAAAAATTGAAGGCTATGACCTGGGTGCGGATGATTATCTGACCAAACCGTTTTCTGCCAAAGAATTGCTGGCGCGAGTCCGTTCGCAAATTAAACTTTCGAATTCGAGGAATCACATCGACAGACAATTGCGCAACCTTTTTTTACAAGCACCGATAGCACTTTGTATATTAAGAGGCCCGGATATGATTGTGGAAACTGCCAATGCGAAAATGCTCGACATCTGGGGAAAACAATTTAAAGATTTAGCCGATAAACCCGTTTTTGAAGGAATGCCCGATGCGGGGAAACAAGGGTTTGAAACGCTGCTTTCGAATGTTTACAATACTGGCGAAACATTTATTGCAGAAGAGCTTCCGATCAATTTGGTCCGGAATGGTGAAGAACAAAAAATTTATGTCAAATTTGTTTACGAACCGTTATTTGATGAAGAAAATCAAATTACCGGCGTGATGGTTCTGGCAGACGAAATTACGGAGCGGGTAAATGCCCGGAAAAAAATTGAAAATAGTGAATTGCGCTACAAACTGGCCATTGATGCCGCTCAAATTGGAAGTTATGAGTGGAATATTGAAACATCTGAATTTTTATATTCTGAAAGGCTCGCACAGATTTTCGGTTTTAAAAATGCCGGCAATCTGATACAATCTGATTTTTCAGCGCGCATTCATCCTGAAGATGTTGAATCAAGAGCGGAAGCTCATAAAAAGGCA
>Ga0081606_1000202_pt1 | contig 30814 bp, 15 predicted proteins | sample EareggfetidaYelm_FD_71127 | JGI IMG/M metagenome (GOLD analysis project Ga0081606, IMG submission 71127) | Earthworm egg capsule microbial community from the University of Washington, USA - E. fetida Yelm (SPADES assembly) (version 2) | ecosystem: Host-associated > Annelida > Reproductive system... | reverse complement strand
CCGGGCTCAATAACAACAGGCCTAACGGTTTTATTGCCGCAGGCCAGGCCTTTATGATCAGTGGGCTAACTACCGGTACAGCGGTTTTCAAAAACAGCATGCGCCATACGACCAACAATCAGTTTTTTAAAAATAGCCAGGGCAGCATCGAAAAAAACAGGCTTTGGCTCGCATTAAAAAACAGCAGCGGTGTTTATAAAGAAACGTTAATAGGTTATGTTGAAAATGCTACCAACGGTTTGGATCGCGGGTTTGACGGGGAAAACATTTCAGCTGTAAATGGTTTCAATTTGTATACGATTGCCAATGAAACCAAACTTACAATCCAGGGACGCGCTTTGCCATTCGATGAATCGGAAATCCTGCCATTGGGTTACATTGCAGCAACAGCAGGGAATTTTGAAATCGGGCTTGAAGATTTTGACGGTTTGTTTACACAGCATTCGGTTTATTTAGAAGATACGCAGCTGCATATCATTCATGACCTGAAACAAAGCGATTATGCCTTTACAACCACCGGCGGCACATTTGAATCGCGGTTTATATTAAGGTTTACCAATACTTTATTGGAAACCAATGACCCTATTTCAAATGATAATGATCTGATCGTTTATAAAAATCAGAATGGCCTTTTTGTCCGTTCGGGTTCAAGATTGATTTCGAAAGTTACCATCTATGATATTTCCGGGCGATTGCTTCAAACGGAAACGGCTGTTAATGCAAAAGAAACAACCATTCCAAACCAATTTTCAACTGCGGTTTTACTCGTTAAAGTTGCGTTGGAAAACGGACTGACTTCCCTCCATAAAATCATCAATTAAAACCTTTTTGTCCCTTTATTGTTTTGTTAACCAACACATAACTTTAGGTTTCCCACATCTAAAAAACAACGCTATATTTTTGTAAATCAAACATTTAAATAAACTTCAATGAAAACATTTTTACCAAAAAAGTACCTTAGAGCATTACAACTCTTTTTACTTTTATTAGCAGGAACTTCCTGGGCGCAAGTGGTTACGACCCACACGGGAAGCACCTCTTTTTCGGGCTGGACACAATTGAACTGCTCCCAGGGCAGCGCGAGCAGTAATGATTATTTGATCATGGGACTGGCGAATTCATCTGTAACCACACCGGTGATGAACCTGAACAATTTCACAGGTGAATCGCTTACTTTTCAGGCCAGAATGTATGGCGGCCCATCAACAGCACAAGCTACGATCACCGTTTCCATTTCTGTGAATAACGGTGTCAGTTATACTGAAATCGGGACACGAATACCCACAAATACAACTTTAACCGCCCAGACAGCATTTAATTTAAGTTCGTATGTTGGTACCCAATGTTTCATAAAAATTGAAACCAAAGGCGCTTCAGGAAATAAAGGTGTCGGAATTGACAATATCGCCATTTCCGGAACGGCGGCACCAACAACAACACCGCAAACCATCACATTTAATACTTTAGCAGCAAAAACCTACGGTGATGCCACATTTGCATTAACCGCAACAGCCTCTTCAAATTTGGCTGTAAGTTATTTGAGTTCGAATACTTCGGTAGCAACTATTTCAGGATCAACGGTGACGATTATTGGTGCCGGAACTACAAATATTACGGCTTCGCAGGCAGGAAATGCTTCTTACAGTGCGGCAACTAATGTAATCCGTGCGCTAACCGTCAACAAAAAAGCGGCAACTTTACCCGATGCAGCAGCAGTTGATAAAATTTACAACAGAAATACGACAGCAACCATTAATACCGGATCACTTTCAGGGATCATAAACAATGATGCAGTAACCGTAACCGGAGGTGGAACATTTGCCGACCGCAATACCGGTTCAGGAATTGCGGTTACGCCTGCCCTAACCTTATCAGGGACGAAAGCAGCCAATTATACCTTAACGCAACCAACGAACCTGACCGCAGATATTACCCCGAAAACGCTAACCGTTCCCGATGCCGCTATCGCCAGTAAAATCTTCGATGGCAATACAGATGCAACATTCAACGGGACTTTAACCGGCGTGATCAGTCCGGATGATGTAAATTTATCAGTCACTGCAGGTTTCGACTTTCCATTTGCAGGGCCGGCAGTTCCGGTAACGGTAAATGCAACTTTGGTTGGTGGCGACATTGACAATTACAGCCTTTTGGTATTACCAAGCCTTTCGGCAGACATTACTCCGAAACCATTGACAGTTACCGATGCACGCGCATTGCACAAAATTTACGATGGCAATACCAATGCGACAATCACCGGAACTTTAGAAGGCATCATCGCTCCGGACGAAGTAACTTTCATCGGAACGGGAACTTTTGACTCACCGGCCATTGCATTAAACGTTCCGGTAACTTCTACAAGTACGATCACAGGTGATGTTTCCAATTATACTTTGGTACAGCCAACCGGCCTTTCGGCAAATATTACGGCGGAAGCTTTAATTCCGCAAACGATCACATTTGGAACTTTGAATGATGTGGTTTATGGCAGTGCTAATTTTAACCTGGCGGCAACCGCTACTTCGGGACTTTCGATAGCTTATGAAAGCTCAGACAACAGCATCGCTTCGATTTCAGGAAATACGATTGCCATCAACGGCACCGGAACAGTGACCATTACCGCTTCACAGGAAGGAAACGGAACCTATGACATGGCCCAAGCAGTTGCACAAACTTTTACGGTAACGCCAAAAGAATTGACGATCGCATCCGCAGCAGCGGCAAACAAAACCTACAACGGAAACGATCTGGCACAAATCACCGGAACGCTTGACGGAATTGTAGGTTTAGACCAGGTAACATTCAACGGAATTGGAAATTTTGCAACAACAACTGTGGGTGAAGCCATTAATGTAACAACGGCAATAACCATTAGCGGTTCGGCTGTAGCCAATTATACGATCGCACAACCAACAGCTTTGACGGCTGATATTACACCAAAAATGCTAACGATCAGCGGACTTTCAGCTGCCAATAAAATCTACGATCAAACCACTGCTGCAACAATCAGTGGCGGAACATTAAACGGGATTGTAGGAAATGATGATGTTTCTTTTTCAGGATCGGCAGTTTTCACATCAGCGAACGTTGGGACAAACATTGCATTAATACTGAATTTGGAATTGGCTGGCACAGCTGCAACAAATTATGAATTGCAACAACCGTTAATTGATGCAGACATTACGCGCGCACCATTAACCATTACCGGATTAACGGCAGAAAACAAAGTTTACAACAGAAATACGACTGCTGTTTTAAACGGAAATCCAACGCTTGAAGGCATTTTTGAAAATGATGAAGTGACGCTTTCAGGCTCGGGAATTGGGAATTTCAACAACAAAAATGTTGCGGCAAACAAACCGGTTACGGTCAGCGGATTTACGTTAAACGGAACTGCTGCAGCCAATTACAGCATTGCGCAACCTACCAGTGTTTCGGCAGCCATTACGCCGGCTTCGGTAACGATCAATAGCGCTGTTGCGAATGATAAGACATTTGACGGTACTACAAACGCTACGATTACTGGTTCGGTTTCAGGTGTTATTACTGGTGATGTTGTGACTTTGATTGGAACGGGAACTTTTGCAACTTCTGCAATCGGAACCAATATCAATGTTACTTCAACCGCAACTTTAGGCGGAACAGACGGTTTAAATTATGTGATCAATCCACAGCCGCAAGGTTTGACCGCCGACATTTTATCCGGACCAAGCATATTGGCTGTTGGCGATTTAACGATCATCGGCATGCAAATGAACACACCCGATACTTTTGCTTTTGTAAGTTGGATTCCATTAAACACGGGAACCATCATTAAATTCACGGACAACGGTTTTCTTTCATCTGCTTCAGCAAATGCGGCGAGCAATGCCAGAGGTGGCGAAAATTTCGTAATCTGGAGAAATAACGGAAGTGTCATTCCGGCCGGAACGGTTGTGATCATCAATGACGGACCGGGAGCGAATTACGGAACGATCGTATCCGGAAACCTCAACGGATTAGCCGGTGGCGGTGATGCGATTTTTGCCTATCAAGGACCGGTAACAACGGGTGCAAACCCTGATTTTACATCAAATGCAAATCCGACTACTTTTAACGGAACGATTCTTTACGGCATCCAATTGCAAGGATCAGGAAGCAGTACGGATTGGTTGACAACAGGAACGCCAACATCGAACAACTCGTACCTGCCATCGCAACTCAACAATGCGTTTGGCAATATCGCTATCGGAAGTTCCGCTACACGCGCACAATACAACGGATCGAGAAACAACCAACCCACTTTTGCAGGTTATAAAACATTGGTAAACGATCCGGCAAATTGGACAAGCGGTTCCAGTTCGGGAACAATTACGATGACTGCTACCGCATTTACATTGGCGACCGGGCCAACGGCTGCTGTTTTATCAGGATCGGCAACAATTTGCTCAGGAAGTTCGGCCAATATCAATGTAGTCATTAGCGGCGGAAGAGCGCCGTTTAAAGTAGTTTACAGCAATGGAACTTCTGAATTTACGGTCAACAATTACAATAGTGGTACGGCTATAACTGTACATCCGACAGCAAACACTACTTATGCGTTAATTTCAGTTACCGATGCGAATTTGCTTTCGGGAACTGGTATTTCAGGTACGGCCATTATTAATGTAAACACTCCGGCTACCTATTATGAGGATGCTGATCGTGACGGTTTTGGAAACCCTGAAGTATCTTATTTTGGATGTTTCCAAACGGGTTATGTGACAGACAATACAGATTGTGACGATACACAGGCTACGGTTTATCCGGGTGCAAGGGAAATCCTTTACGACGGGCTTGACAACAACTGTGATGGACGTTTAGACGAAGGCAATCAATTGTTAACCCAGCTGCTTCCTGAATTTTGTGGTACAACTCTTACTTCTATCGGTTCACTGGTAAAAATCAAAACAGTAAGTTCGGCTATAACCGGTTACAGAATCAAGGTAACCAATGGTTCAAATGTACAAATCATCGAGCGCAACGTGCCGCATTTTACCTTGCCATCGCTTCCCGCTTATGAATATGCAACGACGTATTCGATTGAAATTGAAATGCAACGCTACGGTGTTTGGCTTGGTTATTACGGTGATGCCTGCCTCGTATCCACTCCTGCTATTTTGGATGAAGGCGGTGCAACAGCGGTTTCTCCTTCCCAATGCGGCATTACATTGCCAAAAATCAACACTTTAGTTGCAACCACCAGCCTTCCCGGAGTTACAGGCTACAAATTCAGGATTACCGATATCACTTCAGGACAAGACGGATTGGTTCAGGAAATTGAAAGAAAACTGCAATGGTTTGGGCTCCAGATGCTGGAACATTACAATTACAACGCTACTTACCGAATTGAAGTGGCTGTAAAAACCACTGGAGCCTATAGCAATTACGGCAGCCCATGTGAAATTTCAACACCGAGCGTGCCTGTAATTTCTTGTGATTATACCGCTACATCCGGTGCAGATTATATCAGGGCTTTGAGTGCTAACGGCGTGACACAATACAGGTTCACAATTACGAAAATCCCTGAAGGGAATGCCACTACAATCGACAGAAACACCAACTATTTTACCTTTAATATGGTTCCGAATTATGTTCGCGGTGGTGAATATCTGGTACGTGTAGCGACTTTGACAAATGGCCTGTGGTCGGCAGATAGCGATGCTTGTTCTGTTTTTGCCCCGGGTGCGGTTTATGCTAAAACTGAACTCAGCAGTACTTTTTTACCATCAGCTGACATAACGTTCAACGCAACAGTTTCTCCAAACCCGTTTGCAACGGAATTTGCTGTCAGGATTGCAACTGCAAATGAAAACCCGGTTCAGATCAGGGTTTACGATATGTTAGGGAAATTGGTTGAAAATAAAAACGTGACCGTTGATGCTTTACAAAATGATGTGTCATTGGGCAATAATTATCCGTCAGGTGTTTATAATATGGTCATCACCCAAGGTGAAAATATCAAAACACTTCGTATCATTAAAAGATAATTTTTTTTACGATTAGCTAAAGGGCCGGTATTTTACCGGCCTTTTTTGTTTTGGATTTTAGGTGTGATACTTTAATGCTGCAAGTTATACCGGTAATTTTATAAGTGTTTTTTTTAAGTTTATGGCCAACTTTGCCCTTCACAACACACACATTATGAAAAAAATCAAACTCCTTGCCGTTGCCGTATTGATCGCAAACGGCTTTACAGTACATGCGCAAATTCAGGAAGGCAACATTATGGTTGGCGGAAACCTTGCCAACGTGAACTTAGGACTTAACGACCCGCAGATTTTCAGTGTCGATATTTCTCCTAAAATGGCCTGGTTCGTAAAAAACAACCTGGCGTTGGGTGGTTATGTCAATTTCGGTATTCAAACGGTTAAAGATTCAAACACGACTACGAGTTACGGTGTTGGTGCACTTGGGCGTTATTACCTCGGGAAAGATGTTGAAGTGTTGCAGCACGGACGCCTTTTTGGAGAAGCAACCGTCGGGTTTGGCGGTGTCAATGTAAGCGATGTTGAAAATACGAACGGACTTAATTTAAGTTTCGGGCCAGGATTTGCCTATTTCATTACGCCAAACATTGCACTTGAAATATTACTCAAATACAATGGACTCGTTGGTTTTGGAAGCGCGCCTTACCAAAACAACCTAAACCTTTCCTACGGCTTCCAGATTCACCTGCCGGGGAGAAAAACAGCAGAAAAAGTTGAAAATGACGTGAACAAATGATTGTTTTCGAAGTAAGATATGAATGCCCCATCCGGGGCATTTTTTTATAAAATTTCTGTGGCACTTTTTTCATTTCGAAAAAAGTGCCACAAATTTTGTGGCAAAAATTTCATTTTGAAAAAATTGCCACAGATTTTGTGGCAAAAAATTCATTTCGAAAAAAGTGCCACAAAAATCTCTTGCTTTTTTTAATCTAGTGGGACTGTTTCATAACATTTCTCAGAACAACATTAAATAAAGAGTCTTGTCCCAAAATAATGTGTGATTTCTAATTGTACATGATACTCCTCGACTGCGCTCGGGGTGACAAATCTTATTTATTTAAACGATTGTCCTCAAAAAGAATATTCATTTGAAGGCAATCAACTCTCATCCCCAGCGCAGTCGAGGGACACTTTTTTTGAATTATTATAGAATAACATTAAATAAAAAAACACCGGAATGACCCGGTGTTCCAAAAACAATTATTTCAAACGAATATAACCTTAAAGCATCAATTCTAATTGTTTTATTTTTTTGATAATTTGTGATCGGCAATGGCTTCTAAAAAAACCGCTTTCAATTTTCGGTACGCCGCAAAATGCAATTCAATCACCGAACGGAATTCCTGGTAACCGTTAAGGAAATAATCCTCGCATTGCAAATCGTCACATTCGGTAATGCCTTCGGTACGCAGCATAAAAGCGGAGATTTGATTCTGAAAATCATTGTTTTTATGCCGGAGCAAATCAAATTCTGTCAATAATTTTGCAGCGGTAATCTGAAACTGACGCTGCGCCACAAAATCTTCATTGACTTGGTAAGCGAACGTTATTTCCTTTTCAATCAGTGCTGTTTTTTCTTTCCAATGCCGGATTTCATTGTCGATGAAACTTTTTCCGGCAGCACTGTAAAAATCATTGTTAGTCATTACTTCCGGTTTTTACCGCCGCTAAAGGCTGTTGAACTTTCAGTATTTTGATCGTATGCAAACCCGAAGGAAACTGCCAAAGGATTTCATCCGCTTCAGCGTAACCAAACAATGCGAGCCCCATTGGCGCAGCAACAGAAATTTTATTATTAGAAATGTCGCTTTTGTCAGGAGCGACCAGTTGGTATGTTTTCGGGCTTGTAAATGGTGTTTCTATGGTAACCAATGAATTGAAGCGCACCACCTTTTCCGGCATGTTTTCCGCTTCAGCGAAAGCAGCAGAACGCAACTCCTGCGATAATTTGTCTATCGATTGCCTGTACGTTTTATCGGCCTGCTGCTGCGGATCCGATAAAATGCCCATCAGCCGTTCGTATTCTTTCCGGTCTACGACCAGTTTATTATTTGTCATAATGTTCAAACTTAATTATGGAAAAATGCCGCGTTGTTTGTAAGCCGTTTCAATCCGGCTGATCGCAAGAATATAAGCTGCAGTACGCCAGTCGATATTGCCTTCGGTAACGATTCCTTCTACTTTTTTGAACACTCCGGTGATCTTTTTGGCAATTTTCTCCATGACCTCATCGAGTACCCAGATTTCACCGTTTCGATTTTGCAGCCATTCGTAATAACTGCCGATGACACCACCGGAATTGCATAAAATATCCGGAATGATCGTGATTTTATTTTCCAACAGGATTCTTTCACCATCGCTGTCTGTTGGGCCATTCGCGCCTTCGGCAACTACTTTGGCTTTGATCGAATAGGCATTTTGTGCGGTGATCTGGTTGCCCAAAGCAGCCGGGATAACGATATCGCAATCCAATCCGAAGAAGGCTTCCGGAGCCATTTCAACTGCGCCGTCAAATCCTTTTACCGAACCTTTTCTGGGTTTGGTGTGCAAATGCAACGCTTCGGCATCGATGCCCTTTTCATTGATGATTGTCGCATGCGCATCCTGGACCGCGAGTAGTTTCGCCCCGTCTTTAACCAGAAAATGCGATACCCAATAGCCTACATTTCCATACCCCTGAACGATGAATTTTTTTCCGGCCAAGGCTTCATTCTGGCTTTCATGCCACAGTTTTAATGACAAATAGACGCCAAAACCCGTAGCGCGGTCACGTCCTTCGAGTCCGCCCGTTCCTACCGGTTTTCCGGTTACTACATGTTGGTTGTGCGACCGTTCCGATGGTGATTTGGTCGACATGTACGTATCGGCAATCCAGGCCATCGTTTGTTCATTCGTATTTACATCCGGTGCCGGAATGTCGTGTTCGGGTCCGATATTTTCGCCCAAAGCGTAGGTAAACCGGCGCGTAATACGTTCGAGTTCGCCCAGTGAATAATTGCGCGGATCAATCTGGATGCCGCCTTTGGCACCGCCATAAGGCAGTCCGGCCAGTGAGGTTTTCCAGGTCATCCACATCGCCAGCGCGCGCGCATCTTCTACATCCATTGTCGGATGGTAACGCAGTCCGCCTTTATAGGGCCCGAGTGCATTGTTGTGCTGCACGCGGTAACCTTTGAAAATTTCGACGTTGCCGTTGTCCATTTTTACAGGAAAATGCAACATAATCTCATTGTTTGTAATTTCGAGTATTTTTTTGATGTTGGCGTCAAGCTTCATCGCCTCAGCCGTTTTGTTGAATTGCTGCATGACCGTTGCATACATGCTTTTTTTCTCTTCCGTTTTTGTTATCATTTGATTATTCGTAGTGTTCACAATATATTTTTTTATTCATTTTCCAGTTGCAATTTGCAAAGTTGGCACAATACGGACACAACCCTGAAGCTACTTTTTCGTCTGTAATCGTTTTTCGTTGGGCAGTGTTCAAGTCAGTGCATACCGGATCCTCAAACACCGCAAAAGTGTCATTTAATAATTCCATGGCATTAATCATTTATTTGTTTGACGGGCATTAGACAAAGTGCATGCCATCTAAACAAACACAATGATGAAGTACTGTAAACCAAAAGATTACAGAAAAGTGAATTTTATAAAATGATTTTTTACCGGGGAATAATTACCCGATAGCGAAAATTTGCCCCGATTTCAGGAACCGATTTTCTGGCGTAGGGTTTTGCGGTCGATGCCCAGGATTTCAGCTGCTTTGGTTTTGTTGTCTCCAACGGCAGCAAGTACTTTTAAGATATGTACTTTTTCTGCTTCTTTGAGTGATAGCAGTGGCCCTGCGATAAGCGGTTCTGCATATTTAAGATACGAAGGCACAGCAGCAGCAGTATTGTCACTGTTCATGATAATCATTCGCTGAATCACATTTTCGAGTTCGCGGATGTTTCCCGGCCAATCGTAACGCTGCAGCATTTTCATGGATTCGGCAGAAATTGTAATGCCGGGTTTGTTATATTCGGCACTGTATTTTTTGAGAAAGGTTGACACCAATGGCTCGATGTCGTCCTTACGCAAACGCAAAGGCGGCGTTTCAATATTGACTACATTTAAGCGGTAATACAAATCCTGTCGGAATGTTCCGGCTTTGACCATGTCAAACAAATCGCTATTCGTTGCCGAAATGATCCTGACATCAATTTTGTGCACTTGTTGTGACCCGATCCGAACGATTTCTTTTTCCTGCAAAACCCGCAGCAAACGCGTTTGAATGTTTAACGGAGCAGTACCTATTTCGTCCAGGAAAACTGTTCCGCCATTTGCAGCCTGAAAAAATCCCATCCGGTCTTCATTGGCACCGGTAAAAGCGCCTTTGACATAACCGAATAATTCCGATTCCATCAAATGTTCGGGTATCGCACCGCAATTGACGGCGATAAAAGGATTTTGCGAAAAAGCGCCGTTGTAATGAATCGCCCGCGCAATGAGTTCTTTTCCGGTGCCGCTTTCGCCCTGAATCAACACCGTCGCTTTGTTGTTTTTAACGCGTTCAATCGTTTCAACAAGCGTTTCAAATTGTTGGGATTGACCAGACATTCCGGCATAATGCTGCCTTACGGGTGTTTTTTTATTTTTTAGGTCAGGTGTTTTCGTTTGTAGCGCCTGCCCTACTGCGATACGCAATTCTTCTGCTGTAAACGGTTTGGTCAGATAATCCAGTGCGCCGGATTTTACGGCATCGACGGCAGTTCCTACCGATGGAAAACCGGTAATGACCAACGTTGGAACTTCGGGAAAATGTTCTTTTGCATACCGGATCAGTTCGATGCCGTTGATTCCGGGCATTTGCAGATCTGTAATGATCAGATCGGGGGTGCTGTCTTTGAGGATTTCAATCGCTTCGGTTACAGAAGATGCTTTGTAGGTATGAAATTGCAGCGCTTTTAAGTTGCGGTGCAGCAGTTCAAGCATGTCATAATTGTCGTCTACGATGAGGATGTTTTCTTTGCGCAAAGTCATGGCTGTGGATGTAAAGGAAATGTGATTCTGAAAATGGTTCCGATGGGAAAATTGTCTTCTGCTGTAATGGTCCCGATATGGCTTTTGACGATTCCGTGAACAACACTTAAACCGAGTCCTGATCCTTCGCCTACAGGTTTTGTAGTAAAAAAAGGTTCAAATATCTTAGGTTTTACCGCTTCCGGAATACCGCTGCCTTCATCTGCGATGGTGATCGTGAGCTTGCCATTTTCAGCCTGGGCATTAATGGCAATCCTACTTCCTGTTGGCGAAGCATACAAAGCATTCAGCAATACATTCAGGATTACCTGAACGAATTGGACTTTGTCAATTGTCGCGGTTAAATTTTCATCAGTAAATAATTCATGGCTGATTCCCGATTTCCTGAAATTTGCTTCCAGCAATGCTAAAGCTTCTATGATTAAAGGCTTTATTTTTACAACAGCCATTTGCTGTGGCATATCGGCAGAAAACAACATCAGTTTCCTGACAATTTCACGGGAATAAATCGCGGCGTTGATGATCTTTTGAATGTCCTGTTTTATTTGCCTGTTGTCATTATTGGCATTGATCAATTCAGCGTATCCAAGAATATTTCCCAGTGGCGTATTAAGTTCGTGGGCGATACCGGCAGTCATTTCACCCAGAATGGCAAGCCTGTCGCTATGTGCAATCGTGCGTTTCAACCGGAGTTCGTTTTCAACAAACAACAGGTTTTCATAAAAGGTACTGATTTCCGTTGCAATTTTCCGCAGCAGTTTTTGCTCTTCCTCTAAAAAGTAAAATGGTTGCAGATCATGACCTGATACTGGATAATACACTTTTATAAACCCTGCAAATTCATCAAAAACGATAATATCCTGTTGTTGTTTGAGGTGATTTTCCGGTAATTCCTTTGTGATCAGATAGTGAGAATCGAGTTGGATTTCTATAATGGCGGCAGTTGGAAAACGCCACGATTTTGCCATGATTTTGCTGGTCGCCAACAACACATCGGGGACTGTTTGCTCCTTCTGAAGTAACACCAATGAAATATCATACAGGCAACTGAGTTCCTTGATGCGTTCGTGTAGTTTTTCTTCTGTAGAAATTGGCGCCATAACCACAAAGTTAGGATTTTAATTTACTTGCCGGGCAAATCCTTCAAGGTCCGGTTATTCTTTTACCAGTTCTGACAATATTTTATAGGAATGCAAACGCGCGTCATGATCGTAAACCGGGCTCGTAACCATCAATTCATCGGCACCGGTAACATCGAGGAAACGTTGGATTTCCATTGCAATTTTCTCCTTTCCACCGATGAATGAGAAGCGTATCATTTGCTGTAAAGCAGCTTCTTCCATCGGATCCATGAAATCGTCATCGGGATCAACCGGCGGTGCTAACTTCTGGCGTTTTCCGGTAATGATTCCGAGGAAAAGCTTTTTGAATGAAGTAGCCAGTCGTGCAGCTTCTCCATCAGTATTGGCAGCGATCACATTGACGCAGGTTAACACATACGGTTTGTCCAATTGCGCCGATGGCTGGAAATTCTTGCGGTAAATGGCAATGGCTTCAAACAATTGCGATGGTGCGAAATGGCTCGCAAAAGCATAAGGCAACCCGAGCGAGGCGGCTAAATAAGCACTATCGGTACTTGAGCCTAAAATCCAGATTGGAATATCGAGCCCTTCACCGGGAATCGCGCGCACGGAAGCGGTCACATTCGAAGCTGAAAGGTATTTTTGGAGTTCTTTTACGTTTTTAGGGAAATCCATGGCAGCATGCAAATCGCGGTGTAAAGCCGAAGCCGTCAGTTGGTCGGTTCCCGGTGCGCGTCCGAGCCCGAGATCAATACGATTGGGAAACAAAGTTGCCAGCGTTCCAAATTGTTCGGCGACAATCAATGGCGCATGGTTCGGCAACATGATTCCGCCAGATCCTACGCGGATGGTTTTGGTTTGCGATGCGATATGCCCGATTAATACGACTGTTGCGGTAGATGCTACGCCTTCCATGTTGTGGTGTTCGGCGAGCCAATAGCGTTTATAGCCTAGTTTTTCTGTGTTTTGGGCAAGATTCGTGCTGTTGATGAAAGTATCTGCAGGTGTTTTTCCGTGGGCAACCATCGCGAGGTCTAGAACGGATATGGGGAGGTTTTTGAGTGCTGGCATTTGGATAATGGATAATGGATAATTAATACAAAATTACGCCCTAACTGGAGTATAGAAATTTATGTTTTGATAATTTTAGGTTTTGACTTGTATTATTACTTCTTTGTTGGCTAATGATAAAAAAAAACGAGGCGCTTATATCACCTAGTTTTTTTATTAGATATTTTACAATTACTGCAAATTTTCAAATACTGGGAGTTTGTATTTGGACTGTTTTACAGTTTCAAGACATTGGCAAAATAAAGCAATAAATTTCTGAAAGAATTTTTCGAGAGCCGGTGCCAAATTTGAGTAAGTGTTTTACATGTTTTTTGCGGTATGTTAATCGTGGATCGGTGTCATCAGGTTCATGAAGTACACCAATGCGAGCATCTGTTAATCTTTTGGTTGCGCTTTATTTTCTTTTGCTACAGAGGTTCGGTTTTGATCCATCTGGGAGATAATTTTTGCAGTTGGCGATACCGATGCTGTCGATTTAAAAACACCAAAAACTTTACTGTCAAATTCTTTTTCATTTTGCTCCCAGGCAATCCCGGCAGCGGCGTATAATAACATTATGAATACAAGAAGAACCGTTTTTGATTTTGAAAATTTAAGTTTCATGCAATAGACAATAATCAGGTTTAGAATGATAAAAAACGGAAAAAGAAAAACGGAAAATTTATAATTCTGAAAAAAGTACAATGCACCTACAAACAATACCAAATTAGTAAAGAGAATTACCGAACAAAGGCCTCGCAAAACAGAACGCTTTTGAATCGCTAAAAACAATCGCAGGATAAAATCTGCCAGGACAATATAGAGCAAGATCAGGAAAGAAAAAACCAATACCTGGGAATAGTTGATAATCGTTTGCGTTGCCGATAAATAGCTCGCCCACACTGGATTTTGCAGCAGTTTGTGCTTGATGTCATAATAGAGCCCAAGGTTGTAATATGGCCAGATTTGAGGTATTTTCGCAAAGATTTGAATGAAAGTATTGAGTTTGATGAACTCGTCTGAATTCTTATAATTATTGAATTCTTTAAATTGGATACAGGTGCAGTTTTGGCACTTTTGGAGTGCACTGGCATTTTGCAGATCGTTTATTTTTTTAAAATAATCCCGTTCTCCAGGCAAATACGTAAGGCATTTATGGGCATTAAAAAATTGATACTCATTTATCTGTGTACTTCTGATAAAAATTGGCTTAAGTCCGAAATGGTAGCTGTTTTCAGCATTCATCACGGTGTCGGCCAAGCGGTTTGCCATGATTCCGAAACCCAGTACAAGGATCATTGTGATAGTAACAACCGGCAGAATCGAAATGATATTGAGTCCGTTTTTGAGGTTGAAGCGTTTTTTTTTGTGTTTTTTTGCGTTTGTTATTTTGAGCGTTACAGAAATCAGGGAAAAAATTTCATGAAAAACCTGCTTAACCTTTTTGAGGGATTTTCTTTCTTTTTTATATCCAAAGACTTTGCAATACTGTAATGCTGTATTAAACAACAGGCACCAACCGCTGACCAGGCAAATCGTAAAAAAAATACCCTGAATGATTAAGTGAATATAAAGATAGTCTTCGAAATAGTTGATGACGGCTGTGTTCATAGAAATATCAATTCTACAATTAATGTTTAGTTTTTACAATTAGTCACTTGTTGAATTCTGTTTTAATATTTTTGACGGAATTTCAGATGGATCTGCTTTTCTTACTTTATCACCTTTAAAAACTTTACCTTGTTTGTTTGTATTAGATATATATTCTTTCACATTTGGTCTTTCAATTTTTCCATGTTCTTTTCCTGATCCTCTATATTCCTTTTCAATTTTACCTTCTTTATCATAAGTTGTGTATTTATCAATCCTGCCTTCTTTATCCCTAACAAATTCTCCTTTTTCGTTTGTTTTGATTTCCGTAAAATCTGGAATTCCTTCTTCCTTAGGTTTACTTCTGGATTTAGTTTTTTCTGCTTCTCCTAACTTTGAATTTTTTGAAGCTTCGTTATATACTATAGAGGAAAAAATTCCGCCAGCTATAGAATATACAACCCATTTAGGAATCATTAAATCTGAAACATCAGGAGTAGCTACATCAAAAGCAATAAAGCTCAAACCTCCTTGAGCTAAATACAACACCTCTGTGGGCATTTTCCCATCAGGATCAACCATCTTCACCGGATTGCCCAAACAATAATTATACGGGCTCAATCCCGGATATTTATCTGCCATAGGATCTGAACCCAGCCATTGATACGTATGCGGGTCATAGTACCTGGCACCGTAATAATACAGGCCGGTTTCAGCGTCCTGCTCTTTTCCGTTAAAGGCAAACTGCGTGCTGTAGTTGTTGCGCTGCTCCATAAAGGTCTCCCCAAAGGGCAGGTATTCGAGGTATTGAACCACCTGTGAATTATCGCCTGTAATAAAAGACGTACTTCCAATCTGGTTGCTGTGGTAATAATACGACAACAATTCAGGCGCATCTGTTCGCGGCATAACTTCTATCCCGGCAACCGGACTAACAGGATTGATGCTCTTGTCATATTGAAAGCCCGGCCATTTGTTAAAATCACCATCGGCTATTTTTTTATGCGGAAATTCCAACAGGTCAAAATTAGCATTGATCCTTTTATTTACCAATGTTCGCCGTTCTGCGCCAGAAGTACTGTTGTCGCAATCGCTACCGTCTGTGCACTTTACTTCTAATGCAGGTAGTGAAGGCCTAAAGTTGTTGCTGTCAAAAGCTTGCTCGTTTTCGACCTGGCTGATGATTCGCTGCGAACCAATATAAATGTGCTTGGTATAAATGCCCTCACTGTTACGCATTGAAAAATAAGGACTGGCATACAGGCTGAAAGTGGCAGTTGAATTCTTATTATTGGTTTGTTTACCATGTACATAAGCGCCATTGTTGTTTGTGCTCAGTTTGATCGTGCGTGAGCCGTTTGCATCATATACATAATGGCTAACAAAACCATTATCGCTAATGGCGTTGATCCTGTTTTCCTCATCCCAAAGGATTTCACGCCGGCCGATATTGTCCTGTCCGGTGTCATCGCCCGTTGATTTATAGGTATTATTTCCATTGGCGTCATAACGGTACTTTTCAATGTTATGTTCGGCATATACGGGATTTGCATTACGTCCGGACAATTCTGTAAGCTGGCTGAGCTGGTGCGGTTTTACAGTGTCATAAGTATAGCTATGATGGTAATCGGTTTTCACGAGATCAGAATGCAGTTTGAGCGATTTTTGTGAAATATTAAACAACGCGTCATAATCCAGGCTGAGTGCATAACTAGCCTTTTCTGCGCCATTTATCCATTTGCCTTCGCCGGAAACCAGACGGTTTAAGACATCATATTTGTAGGAATGCACCATTGAAGAAGTACTTCCGGTTTTTGTTTTTTGTATCCGGTTTTCTACGATATTATTTTGGTTGTCATAATCATAAACCGATTGAAATCCCGTAAAAAAAGACCCCGGTTTAATGCCGCTTACAGAAAGTGACTGGAGTCTTCGCCTTTCAGGTTCATAAACATAGCTGGTTTGGGTTTGGTTGCCGTATGCAATAAAAACCCTTTGTTCAAAAACATCATAGCCGATTTTCGAAACATAAGCGACTTCTTTTTTAAGGGCAACACCAGGATTGCGGCGGCCAATGACTTCTTTCAGCAATCCCGCTTTATTGTAATGGTATTCTACCGTTTCCTGGTCAGGATAACCTACTGATTTTATACGGTTCCAGGTATCGTACTTGTAAGTCGTACTAAATGTGTATAACGTATTACTGAAGGGCGCAATGATGGTGCGTGCCGTTTTATAAATATTCCCGAAAGCGTCATAACTAAAAGACTGCGATCCTGAAGCATCTTCCTGGTACACAATTTTATCCCGGCAATTTTTGCAGGAGTCATTTTTATTGCCATAGACATATTTGACATTGTTTTCAGGATGCCGCGGGTATTCGATCTGCATAAGCCTGTTTCCAGAGTACTTATAGGCAATGGAATCTCCATTTGCAGTATGTTTTGCAACCATATTGCCCGTAACATCATATTCGAAAGTTGTTGTTCCTGTATCGGGATCAGTGATTTTGGTTTGGTGCCCGGAAAAATCATACTCATACACAGTTTTATTCAAACTGTTATCGGTCACTTGTTTTAGTTGATGTACCGAATCATATTCAAACGTGGTTGTTATTGGTTTGTCATCTTTATCGTAAACAACTTCCTTGAATTTGAGATTGCTGCCATTGGTATACACTTTTCGTTTTTGCTGTATATTTCCGTTCGGGTAAATGGTCGTTGCAACGGGGAAATTTCCGTTTATATCATAAACTGTCTCAAATTCAGTATTTTTATCAGCCAGTGTTTTTTTTATTTCCCGGTCTAAGAGGTCAAAGCTTGATTGTATGGCCAGTGCCGGTGTATTAGTGACCATTGCAATACCGTCTTCCGAAATATCTGTATCTGGATAGTAGTTCTTGACAGGCCTTCCGAATGCGTCGCTGACGGTCCTTCCCGTTACGATCCATTTGATTTTATCGGCTGCAGTACCGTCTGGATTTGAAATTGCCGCAGTTTTTTTGATTTGGACAGATTTTGCAAAGCCATCAATAAAATTAATTGTCCGAATACCATCTTTTGTATTATCTGCATCAAAATGGGTAACCATAGCCGCATTATTTTCTTTAAATATACCCGTCAGCCCGTACGCCGTTTTTATGGTATAGACCGATTTTCCACAACCGTCGATGTCCTGATTATTACACTCCTTAGGTCCAACTACTCTGATAAGCCTGCCAAAATGATCATATTGGTAATTGATATAATTATCACTGATGTCTTTAGTTCGAAGGGGAATTCCGTACCTGAAATCATAAGTTGTTTCGCTGGAAATGGAATTGAATGTCTGATTTTCGACTTTAGTGATGTATGAATGTGTCGCTGAAAAAGAAGCAGTACTACCGCTGGCCGCACCTTCGCCATCATATGAATAATTATACCTTATCGTATTAGGCAAAATCATACTGGTCATATTTCCATAATCGTTGTTGTACCTGAATTGTGTGGTCATCTTGTTTGTCTCATCCAGGTAATTATGGAAATTTTTAATTTTTTTGCGGCTTCCAATTGTTGTGCTGCCTTCTTTTTCGCCAGTCCAGTTATAGTAATCAGCGGCAGTGTGTCTGTATATTTTTTTGTTGGAACCAGTGGTCAATACATCAACAGGCAACCCGATAACATAATTTGCCAAATCTTCTTTTTCATATGTCACAGTTGTTTTATAATCGTAATTGGTATCATTGATCCCTGAAGGATTTTCCTTAAAGGCGAATACTGTTAAAAGGCCATAATTGTTTTCATGCGCATAAGTGCTTTTGTTGAGCCATGCCTTATTTTTTGATCCTTCCATGGTATAAGTGACCGTACTTTTGAGCGGGCAAAAAAGAATACCGGTTTCTTTATGAAAACTCCCAATACTGATCGTATTGGATTGCAGTGGTGTTGATGCATAGGTATAGTGTGTTCCTGTGTAAATCTTATTTTTGTCATTTGCATCGCAGACATACTCTTCTATAAGTTGCCCGGCGTTATAATAATCCGATGCATTATATTTGCTTACAAAGCTTCGGTAAGGGTTTTTATAGAAATCGAGCTCGGTAGTTACCGTTTCGCCAAAACCCAGGAATTCCCGTTCATACCTGTCATATTTCCCGGCAGTATATGAAAATATTTTTTTGCGGTCATAAGTGGCAGTATTGATTTCACGGTCAGTTTTTACGGCATCATCAATTTCAACGCTGCTCATTACCCATTTGCCTCCGGGATTTTCGGTCGTGGCATCAGCATGTGCATAATCAATGATGAAAGTACCTCCAAAATCATTGGCGACCTGTTTGAGTTTATTTGTTTTACCCAAATTTGAAAGGCTCGCCTCTATTTCATCCTCAGACGTTGAATAAACCAAATCCTGATAGCCGTCGCCATTGATATCAATGATCTGGCGGATGGTTCTTCCGATCCCGAAAGAGCGGCCAAATTCCGGATTGAAAACTACTTTTATCACTGTAAAAGGGATGTAGAAACCAAATGTAAAACCCGTATTGAAGGAAACCCCGTTTGACGAATTGAATTTTGTTTTTTCAAGTAAAAACCAATCGTCAGTTTTACCATTGCGCGGCATATATTTAATGGCAAGCGAAGCATTGCTGCCAAGGGTATTGTAATTATTGCCTCCCTTTGCAACATTCAGCCACGGCTTAAGATAACTGATAAAATCCTTACCGTTGTTAATTTCTACCATTAGTTCGCCGGTATTGTTTATCGACACCCTGTCTGGCAGTCCGTCTCCGTTGATATCTTGTATTGTTTTTACAGACTTTCCGGCAGAAAATGACAAGCCGGCCCCGGAAGTAAAACTTCTTTTGTCAAATGACAACCCTACAGAAATTCCAGGAGATTGTGAAAAATTGATGGTTTCATTAACGGTTCCCGAGGCAAAAGGCATCGAAATAAAATTTCCATTGCCCAGATTAAGGTCATAGTCATTTTTATTAACCTTATCGGGAAGTCCGTCGGCATTAAGGTCGATTAATGTAGACTTCGTGATATCAGTACCAATGTTGAATGCGATACTGGCTCCCGTATTCATAGCCGCTTCCTGTCCGGCCGTAGCCGCATTTGACGCAGTCGTATTAGAACCGTTACTTGCTTTGCCTTTTCCAGACTTGGTATTGCCCGGGAGGCTTCGGCCACTGCTGCCGCTGACACTCATTCCGTTGCCCTCATTATTACCCTTGTGTGTCCCGAAAGGATTGGACGTGCTGGCATCCAAAATCCCGTTTGAAAATGTAAGCTGTACCAAGCTGCTGTTTACAATATCTGGGTATTTATCGCCATTCATATCAATAAAATCGGACAGCTGGTTGAACTCTCCCTTGGTATAACTGCCGCTGATAAATCCGGCACCACCGCTGAAAGTTTCTGTCCTGGAAAGTGCCACTTTAGGAATTCCCCTGAAAAAAGAAGCATTGGCGTTGCCGTTTGTAACCACCACAAATGGATTGTTGCTTTTTACCTCGTCAACGCCCAGGCGCGACGTTCCTGCTATTTTGGCTTGCAGGAAAATCTCGTCTTCGCCTCCAAACCATGCCCTTTTCTTTTCTTTAACCGATGCCGTCATGGGTAAAAAAACCGAATTTACCGAAGCCAGCTTATTCAAATCGGCATCTATGGCAATTGCAGTTGTATCTTTTACCGCCTGATTAACATTGTTATTAAAATTAACAGCATCTACATTTGCCGCCGCAGTATGGTTAATGATTAACGAATCGTTTTTTATGGGCACCTTTGATCTTTGATTCATGCCGTTATAAATAAACTGGCCCCAGTTGCGGTACATGGGTCCAAAGGTTTCATTATGGCGATTCACCAGGAAATCTGCCAAAAAGGTTTCATGTAGCGTAAAATTGCTTTTTAACAATACATTATTCCTAAGGGTATCATTATCTATAACATATAAAACTGTAAGCTGGTCATGTATTTTTAGCCCAATCCGTATGCCGTTTGGAGGAAATACGAAATGATCCTCTTTAAAAGTAATGGCTGCCGTTTGTTTCTTTTGGCTGTTTACCCAGATTTCCATCATTATCTTGCCTTTGCTTTTATTACCCGTCACCGCAAGGCTGCTGTTTATTTTATAAATGCCTGATTTTGCCACCTGGTGCACAGCCGAAGGTGGCGTCGGGCTGGACGTCGGTGTGATTAAGCCTTTAATTGTATTACCTGGGAAATAATGTTCTGTATGGTGTACTTTATCAAGAATAGCCTGGTATGTTTTGCTTTTTAATTTTCCGATGGTATCGCTGACTGCTTCAATTGTGGTTAAGAACGGAGTATCTTTTTTAATGAAAACGTGAAGTGGCGTATCATCGTCAGGATATCCTTGCGTAAAGTTGATGCGCTTTTTAGCCAATACCCGGTCATAGCTCTTAACGCTGAACCAAAATGACCCGTTGATATCGTCATCGGTAAAATCAACAGACGGATAAAAATCAAGTGCAGAATCGGCTACTATCGAGTGGTAATCACCTGTATATTTTAGTGTATCGTTAAACACATAATAAGGGATTGCAGGCATCTTTTTCGGAACCATCCTTGGAGAAGTTCCTGATGGGTTGTTCCCGTTGTCAAACTGCGTTTCGATAACGGGCTCCAAAAATGAAATTTCAGGTTCCCATTTTACCTGGCTGAGGTTGATATTTACATCCGATTTCACAACAAACTGTATCCTTCTTTCTTTTGGTGCAATGTTACAGCGTGGAATGGTTAACAATTGGGCAGTTTCTTCCGGGTTGAATTTTTGTTCGAAAAGCGGTTTACTGTCCGGACTGTAATCGTACACAATATTGCCTTGTGGGTCGCGAATGGTATTTCCCTTTCTGTCTTTTAAAGGTTTTTTAAGGTTTTTTTGCCACTGCACAACTTGAACCGTTACCGTGTCCATGGTAATGTTTTTTTCAAAACTACCGCTAAAATCAATTTGGGTTACGTTTTCGGCAATATCATATGGTAATGTATTGCTGAGCATGAAATCCTGGGAAGCATCGTATTGATACCTGCTGGCCTTTTGATTTTCGACCGGTTTGTCAATGGCCATCTGCGGAGCAGTTTCGTATGCAACGATGGGATTCCATTCTACCAAGTCGCAGCTGCCATTGCTTTCGTCCTCAACGCCGGATTGTAGCCTGAAAAAGATTTTTTCTCCTTTGGCTACAGCCATATTATTTATTGTTATGGGCCGAAGAATATAATCGTTTGCAGCGATTGTAATTTCTTTTTGTAGCACTTCTTTGTGTTCTATTGTAAGATGCACACCATCTGAAATTTTGCAGTCTGAAACCGGTAGCAGTTTTGCAGGCGCCTCAACTTTTACCACGCCGTCAAACGGTGCTTCCCATACGCGTACCACTTCATGCAGCGGGTTATTTTTCCTAAATTCTGTATCTGCAGCAGTATCATATGCAAAGTTGGTTGAAAAATTGCCCGTGCCGTAAACCAATGATGGCGTATCGGAGCTATATAATGAGAACCTGAGGTTTTCATCTTTAATTTTACCGGTATTAAAATAGACATTGCCGCCATTTACGATATCTGTCAATCCGTCTCCATTGGCATCAGAGAAATAGGTTTCTACGACACTTTCGGTGCGGGCACTTTCATAACCTGCCGTAAGATTGATATAACCTCTGGCCTCTACGCTTGAAGTACGGCTTTTTTCGACCATAAATTGAGGCTGGTCGCCAAGTGCAATTCGGTTTTTGTCAAAAGCGATCACATGATCTTTCGAAATATTTTTTTTGTAGTAGGCATTCCTTCCATTAATGAATACTTTATCAGGCAAGCCATCTCCGTCCATATCCATCAATGTGTTCATACCTTGTGCATTTGAGGAAGCACTTCCAAACCTTGCTCCGGCACTATGGTTAACGGAATTGAGCCTGCCCAGCCCTACGCCAACGTACATAGAAGAACTGCTTCCGTTTGACTGGCTCGCATTGATTACTGTAGCCGCAGTATTTAAGATATTATCCGGGTTGGGCATCGACGCTCCATCGGCATCGCTGCTCGTATTTGCAGTTATTGTGGTAAAATCTGGCAAATTCCCATCTTCGTTGTAATAGGTAAACTGTTGCTTGTAAAACCTGCTGTTCTTTTTATTTTTATCGGAATCAGTATCGTAATTGTCTCCATATTGGGTAATTGCATTTAATAAAGTCCGGTTGAATGCGCCATTTTTATAATCGAATATATATTTCCTGATGAGCTGGCTGTCGCCACTGCTATTTAATATGCGTTGGCAGGTGACCGATTTTAATTTTAGGGCAGTCGCATTGGCCACCAAACCGTAACGTCCATTATAGGAAGCATCGTCTTTGCGGATGGTATCATACTCAAAAGTAATGCGGTGATAAGAAAGGTTCGGGTTATTCGAAAGTGTATAATCAACATAGGACGGCACTATGGCAGTTCCATTATCTGTTTTTTTATCATAGGCAAAAACCATGGCGTTTTTAAACACATCTTCGACTCTTACCAATTTCCATTCAGCAATATTCTTACGATCTGTTTGTAATGTGGCATTTTCGTCGATGGCATTCACGCCGCCATAAAAGTATTTTGTCCCGTTTTGATCTGTAATTACCCATTTGTAGTTATCGGGTAATGAACCGATGCGCTCAATCTTTTTAAATTCTGATTGTTTTCTTGGATAAAAAACAGCAATATTGTTTGTAGTCACGTCTGTGCGTTTAATATCAGTATGCCTGTTTGCTGTGGCTCCATTGCTTTTAAAGGCAAGCATTTGACCGTCGAGCATATACGTTTCTGACTCTGTGTTCGGTAAATACCTGGGCACGCCCCAGCGTGTGTCTACGCTTATGGATGAGATACCGCCCAGGGACCAGCCTTCGCCAATCCATCCGTTGCCGGTATCGCTGCTATATGAAATCGTAAAATCGGGCTGAATTCCTAATCTTCCGGCAGGTACTTCAATGCGATAACTCAGGGTTGCAGCACCCTGGTTATTAGCCTTGGGAGGTTCGATCAACTGAACCATCGATGCCGGATCTCCAATCTTGATATCATTCATCGTCGTAGGCATATAACCTTGTGTTTCCGGAGCTTCAGGTACTTTTATTATGGCATTTATATATTCTCCGTCATTATTCGATTGCGAATAAATGAGGTTGTTTTTTACATCAATGCTATCCCGTTTTAAACGCATCCAGCGGCTCAGCTTATCGTTAAACCAATAGCTGTAAATATCTGCCGCAGTATAACCTGCCGGGATGTTGTTACTGTTGAATTTAACGGCTACGGTTCCGTTTGTCTTAGTAACGTGTCGAAACTGGTAACTCAGTCCGTTATCAGTTACATTTGTCATTCCTTCATCAAGTTCTGGAGTTCGTGCAGTTGTTGTGTAGCGGTTGGATCCAAGTGTTGCGGGTTTACGGGCTTTAAAAATGCGACGTTTGATAGGACCATTAAAAATACTTGTGCCAACTGTGCTTTTAAGAAATAGAGCGGTATTTTTAACCTGCTTTCCATTAACTTGCCTGTTGCTGTTAAAATCAGTTTTTAAATCCGATGTTCCTACAGCAAGCCATGCTGGGGCTAAAATAAGGATTCCCAAGCTCCACAAAATGGATGCTTTGGAGTATTTTGACTTTGATTGATCCATCATCATAAATTTTATAAATAACTATTTATTTTACAGTTGGCGCAGGTTTTTTTTTGGTATTGATTTGCAGGCAAATTTCTTGATTTACATAATCTGTGATAGATAAAAAGTAGGTAGCACCAGCTTCTATATCGGGTATTGTAAATTTGTTTCTGCCCGATTTGTTCACCATGTCTGTCGCTGTAGGATTTTCTTGGTCGTTTTCCGGTGTTGCAGGTACGCTGGGCAGTAGCTCTGCTTTTTCTACAAGTAGGGCATTCCTGAACTTATCGGTCAGGCTGCCATCGGCTTCTTTTTTTTGTAATGTGTAGCGGTATGGTTTTATTCCGTCAGAAAATACAACATCAAATTGTGCTGGCTTTTTGGAATCAAATTTAAGCTCCAGGTTTTCAGATACAATCTCGGCCTGTACGGGCAACTTAGCTACATGAAAATTGGTTTTTACCTTGCTGTCATTGATTAATTGAAACTGAAGCAGCGGAATTTTCGCAAAGGTAAAATAATGATAAGCATTGTTGTCTTTGTTTTCCCAGGTGACATTTTCCCATACCATTTTGTTATTGAGGAAATTTCCGTTTGTATACAGTACCCGGCCAAAATGGTGAAATAACTCAAAAGAGTCAATTTCGTTCGTATCGCCTTTAAGTTTTAAAAGCAAATAACGAAATGATAAATAATCATTCGGTGTATAAAGATTTTTATGGAGTTTACCAGAAACAATGATTTTTGTAGGCGTTCTGATGTTGTCTTTATTGTACAGCAGCCACTTTCGTTGCATTTTGACTAGGTTTGGAAAGTTTGTTTTTTCAAAATCCTTTTTTTGGATGCTTCGCCCATCATCACCCCAAAAAAGAAACGTGTTGTCTTTAAAGATGGTATCGTTCAGCCCAATAGTCAGGGAACGGTATAAAGAAATGCTGTCGTTTGCCGGAACCAACCCATAGGGTTCCAGCGTATTAAGTTCATTGTCAATCTTTTGAATATCATCGGCTCCATCAGAGTCATAAAAGTAAGCATTGTCATCCTCTTCATAAGTGGTATGTGATTTCAATTGAACTAGGCCCGAAAGACGGTCACGCCCTATCGCACCGATACGCTTATGGTATTTCTTTAGTTTAAGGTCATTTATATCCCATAATAGTATTGGTTTTGCAGCAGTTGAGGAACTACTGTAATAAGATCCATCGAGTGTGAGGCCGTATTTTATGGCAAGGTAGGTTTCTATTTTTGGCAATTCCCATGTTTTCAGGACACTGCTAAAAACAATAAGCTCCGGAATATAGCCGTCAAATGAAATGTCGAGCTTAGCTGTTTTATTTTTTTTCCAAACCGATTGATTTTGTGTTGCCGTGCTGGCATAAAACGATACCGTCTTCATCGAAGTGTTTGGATCGTTATTATTGTCCGGATCGTATCTGATAATTATGGTATTTGTCTCAATTTTTCCACCGGTTTTTTGCTCCTTCTCGGGATCCGGAAATAAAACGCCAACAGCTGTAGCCTGTGCGAATTCTAGATTTTCGAAAGGAATGATATAGGTATCAAATTTTACCGCTTCATGAAAATTAATGTTGCGCCCACCAGAAACAGCAGCTGGCATTTTATATTTTCCGGAAACATCCTCCCATTTGTACTTTTTTTCTGTTTTATAATATTTGCTTATAAACCACATCTTACGGCCAGTCACGCCTCCAGGTCCAAAACTTTGCGCCTGCAGCAACGCAGGGGTGGCAAGTATAAAAAAAAACAATTGCCAAAATTGTACAGATTTTACATTGTACCGAATATTTCTGGGGTATTTACAAATAAAGAACCGCTCCATAATTATAATTTTCTTAATGATCAATAGAAATTGCACACAATTGATTAATGCCTTCCGGCAAAAAAAAAATTGATAGTTCAAAAAATGCAGGTTTGAGGATATCAGGATAATGGACCAAGTCAAAAATATCCGAAAAATCACCACTTGGGCCTGTGGCAGTATCCAAAATATATTAAATGATTACTAAACAAACTCTAAAAACACAACAGGTTGGGGGAAACGCTGTTTAAAAAAGTAATAAAAATGATATAACGAATGTAAATAAAACATCATTATAAATTGTAATTAAATAATAAATTTTTGTTAAATTAAGTTAAAAACAAAGTATATTCCTATAATTACGAACAGGACAGTAAATGATTATAACTTCCTTTAAATTTACACTTCACGATAAATCCTTATTTTTGTACCAATACGGAATCCATGACAAAAATCCTCCTGCTCGAAGACGACCCGATCTTATCTAAAGAAATTATCGAATTTCTTTCTGCGCACGACATTAAATGTGATGGCGTTTTCGACGGTGAAATATTTTTTAGACAGCTTAAAATGGAACAATATCAAATGTTCCTGCTCGACATCAACGTGCCTAAATTAAACGGACTCGACGTATGCCGAAACATCCGCGAAAGCGATAAAACCACGCCCATTTTAATGCTGACTGCTTATGGTGACTTAACCGACAAAATGGATGCTTTTCAGCTTGGCGCCGATGATTATCTCGTAAAACCATTTCATTTGGAAGAACTGCATATCAGGATTTTGTCAGTCTTACGCCGAAGCATTACACCTCAAAATTCAGATGATATAATCACAATTGAAGATCTGATAATCAACACATCAGCTTCAACAGTAAAACGCGAAGATACCATTATCGAATTGACTCAGAAAGAATACCAATTGTTGGTTTTATTGGCTAAAGCCAAAGGCCGCGTACTTTCAAAACAAAGTATTTCCGAACAACTCTGGGACGTTCATTTTGACACCAACCTCAATACAATTGAAGTATACATCAATTTCCTGCGCAAAAAAATCGACCGGAATTTTGAACAAAAACTTATTCATACACGCCCGGGTTTTGGCTATTATTTAAAAACAAAATGACTTTAAAACGAAAAATCGCGATTAATATCAGCATTGCTTTTTCTATTTTGTATGGCATTTCGGCATTGCTTATTTACATTTCGTTTTCCACTTTCCGAAAGGAAGAATTCATGAACCGGCTCGAAGAAAAAGCGCAGACAACCACAAAATTATTATTCGAAGTCAAAGAACTCGACCGCGCATTGTTAAAACTGATCGATCAAAATACGATCAATAAACTCTACAATGAAAAAACACTCGTCTTCGACCACGATTATCAACTCATTTACAGCAGCATTGACGATGCTTCGATCAAATGGAACCTGGAAGACCTCAAAAATTTAAAAGCCAATAAAAAATTCTTTAAAACCGATCATGAAAAAGATGTTTTCGGGATTTTTTATGATTTTGAAGGTACCGCCGATTATTACGTTTTAATTGCCGCTGAAGACAAATATGGCAACACGCAATTGCACTTTTTGCTCGAAATCCTGATTATCAGTTTCATTTTAGGAACGGCACTTGTCTGGTTTTCAACATATTTTTTTATTAGAAAACAACTTACACCACTCGATGATTTTGAAAAACTGATTACAGATATTTCTGCAAATCGCCTCAACACGCAACTCGCAGAAACAGCTAAAGATGACGAAATCAATCTGCTGACCAAAGCGTTTAACAAAATGTTAGTGCGTATCGAAAATTCATTCAGCGCCCAAAAAGAATTTACTTCCAATGCGTCGCACGAATTACGCACACCTATCAGCCGTTTGACACTACAACTCGATAATTTAATTCAGCAAGGCAACCATTCTGAAACGGTTCTTCAGTACCTTAAAAGCATGCAAAACGACCTGAACCAGTTGGGCGACCTGATCAATTCATTATTACTCTTGTCAAAAATAAACAGTCCGGAAACTGAAAATTCACTCAAAAAAGAACGCATCGACCAAATCATTTTCGAAGCCTTCGACGAAGTTAAAAAAGCACAGCCCGATTTTCAGATGAACTTTGAAATTACTGGGAATACCGATTCCGACCTTGAAATTCATGGTATCAAATCACTGCTTGAAATCGTGTTCGCAAATTTATTCCGCAATGCTTATTATTATTCAAACGATAAAAAAGCAACCGTTTCAATTGAAGAAAATGATCAAAATCAAATCATCGTTACCATTATTAATGACGGCGAAAAAATAAGCCCTGAAGAACAACACAAATTATTCTTACCGTTTGTCCGGGGTACTAATGCTGCGCAAATTCACGGTTCCGGACTCGGGCTTCGCATTGCCAAACGCATCCTCGATTACCACAAATCAACAATCGTTTATTCTGAAGAAAATAACCAACATCAGTTTCAGATTACCTTCGATATTAGCCTCAAAACTAAATGATCTTAACGGCCTTAATGGTTCCAAAACCGAATTAAGTTTTTTTTAAGGTCGGCTTAAAGCCAAATTTAAGCACGCTTCCCGAATCTTTGTGCACTAAAATGTCCAAAGATGAAAATCACACCCTTTTTTGCCGCGTTGTTGTTTACCGGAATGGCATTTGCCCAGCAAAATTTTACATTGTCCGAATGTGACGAAGCGTTGCAAAAAAACAACCTGCAATTGCTCGCACAACAATATGACATTACGGCTGCTAAAGCCGCTATTATTCAAGCGAAAATCTGGGAACAGCCGTTTGTGACTGTCGATGTCAACGCCTACAATCCCGAAGAAAAACGCTATTTTGACGTCGGAACCAACGGCCAAAAATTCTTCTCAATCGAACAACTCATTTCCCTTGGCGGAAAAAAGCGCAACGAAATCAGACTCGCGCGTGCCAATGCCGGAATCGCCGAATTGCAGTTTGAAGAATTGTTGTCAAACCTTAAAAACGAACTCCACAAAAGTTTTTATTCGGTGTATTTCGACCGCAAAAAAATCGTTGCGCTCGACGCACAAATTCAACAAATCGAATCCTTATTGGCATCTTATGAAATACAGGCTGAAAAAGGAAATATTCCGCTGGGCGATGTCGTACGACTGCAGTCATTGGTCTTAAATCTTAAAAACGACCGCATCGAAATCCTGAAAAATAGTACCGAAGAAACGCAGAATCTGAATTTATTAACCGGAATTGAAGGCGAAATCGTTCAGTCGGTCAATGAAAAAGAAACCATCGCTTTATTCAAAACCGAGAAATTTACCAAAGATGGTCTATTGGCTGCAGCCAAAGAAAAAAATCCCGAATTCCTTATCGCACAAAAAAATATTGAAGCACAGCAGATCGCCCTTAAATGGCAAAAATCACTGGCTCTACCCGATGTTACGGCAGGTTTTGCCTATGACCAGAACAGTGGCGCATTCCGCGATCAGGTCAATGTTACTTTGGGAATTCCGCTGCCGTTGTGGAACAAGAACAAAGGTAATATCAAAATCGCCGAAGCGCAATTGGGGCAAATAAAAGCAGGAGCCGAATACAAATCCGCTGAATTGAAAAGTACCATTGAAAGCGCTTACCAAATCTGGAAAACACAGAAAAGCGCTTCCGAAAAACTAAAAGAATCGGTCAGTTTAAACCTTCAGACGGTGTACAAAGGCGTGTTGTCAAACTTCCAGAAACGCAACATTACACTGTTTGAATTCACCGATTTCATGGAAAGTTACAATCAAAGCGTCCTGCAAATGAACGAACTCCACAAACAATTAATTCTGTCGGGCGAAAAGTTAAACCACATCACCAATTCCAATAATTTCTAAGATGAAAAACACCCTATTTTTAACGACCGTTTGCGCCCTGTTTTACTCCTGCCAAAGCGATGTGAAACCCGAAATCAAAGAAACTTTTGTCCTGAGTGACAAGATGCTAGAAACCACAAAAACGGCAACCGCTGCTTTTGAACCGCTAAAAACAGAAGATTCTTTTTACGGAAAAATTACTGCCGACAACAACAAAACCATTGAAGTTTATCCCGTCGTTGGCGGTAATGTTTCACAAGTTTTTGTCGAACTCGGCGATTATGTCAAAAAAGGGCAATTGCTTGCTACGATCCGAAGCACTGAAGTCGCCGATTTTGAAAAACAACTCGACGATGCGAAAAATGATGCGATGGTCGCTAAGAATAATTTACGTGTTTCACAAGAAATGAACGAAGGCAAATTAAATTCTGAACGTGATGTTTTGGAAGCGCAAAGCCAGTACGACAAAGCCAAGTCGCAACTGCAGCGCATTCAGGAAACCTATAAAATTTACAACATCAAAGCCGGTGCGATTTACGAAGTGCGCTCGCCACTCAACGGTTTTATCGTAGAAAAAAAGATCAATCAGGACATGCTTTTGCGCAACGACCGCAGCGATAATATTTTTGATATTGCTGAAATTAATGATGTTTGGGTCATTGCCAATGTGAATGAAAGCGACATCAACCGTGTCAAAAAAGGCGAAGCGGCAGCGGTAACGACTTTGAGTTACCCTGATAAAGTATTCCATGGAAAAGTAGATAAAATCTTCAA
>Ga0081606_1000201_pt1 | contig 30868 bp, 27 predicted proteins | sample EareggfetidaYelm_FD_71127 | JGI IMG/M metagenome (GOLD analysis project Ga0081606, IMG submission 71127) | Earthworm egg capsule microbial community from the University of Washington, USA - E. fetida Yelm (SPADES assembly) (version 2) | ecosystem: Host-associated > Annelida > Reproductive system... | reverse complement strand
GCCCCCCCCCCGGTCCCCCCCAAACACTGCCCCCCCCCCCCCGGGCCCCGCCCCCCGCCCCGTCCCCGGGGGCCCGGGTCCCCCCCCCGACCCCGGGGGAGGGCCCGCCGGGGGGAACCCCGCCGCTCCCCCGGCCGCCGCGCAGGCCGCCGTCCCCGCCGCGGCGCCTCGGGCCGCCGCCGCTCCGCCTCCCCCCGCTCGCGCCAATCCCCGGGCCGCCCCGGCCAAGGCCGCTCCCGCCCCGGCCAAGGGCGTCCCCGCCCGCCCGGTCGAAGGCGACGAGCGCACCCTGGAAGTGGCCGAGGAGCCCTCCTTGCGCGAGGCCGTCCGGGCGCTCGCCGAGAAGTCGGCCTCCTTGGGCCGGGCCTACGCGCTCGTTACAATGAAATCAGAGGACCGCGCGCGCGTCCTGAAGGCCGTAGGGGATGTGCCGGGTCTCAAGGTCTCTTGCGAGGGCGAGGGCCGCAACCGGCGCGTGGTGTTCACCCCGGACAAGCTCGCCCCGCTGCCCAAGCGGAGCATGCTCCCGGCGGATGATGACGAGGATGACCTCGAGGGCTGAACCCGCCCTCGCGGTGTAACCGAGGAAAGGGCAACCCGATGGGCAAGGCCAAGTCGCTCAAGGACAAGCTGTACGGCGCGGCCGTGCTGAAGATGAGCTTCCGGCTGCGCGGAGACGAGGAGTCTCCCGCCTTCAAGTTCGTGTACCCCGGTGTGCTCAGGGACCTGGAACTGGAGGATGACGCGGTGGAACGCTACATCGTCGACAATCGCGAGGCCGTGGAGCGCGCCGCTCGCGGCACCAGTCCCGTGCCCGGCCCGCGCACCTGACCCAGGGGGCCATGGTCCCGGCGTCCGAGCCCTTTGTCGCTCGGGCGTCGGCGTTTTGGAGGAACCCTCCACGGGTGGACGTTGCACGCGTTGTCTGGCGGAGGCGTGGCTGGACGCCCGCCGGGGTGGCGCCTACCTCCTGTCGTGTCACCGGCGAACCCATCCCGGGTTTCCGTCCGAGGACCGTGCTCCCCCGAGCACCGGAGGGCTTCCCCATGCGACGTCCCCTGGTTCTGTCCCTGTCCATCCTCTTCTCCCTCACCTCGGCCTGCGGCGGCGAGAGCGTGCCCCGCCTGTCGGACATCGAGCCGACCACGCGGGGCGGGGGCGCCCCCGGACCCGAGGGTCCCCGGGGAGAGCCGGGCCCGGCGGGTCCCGCGGGCCAGTACGCCCGCATCAAGGTCGTCCCGCCCGGTTCGACGCCCGAGGAGAGCGGTGAGAACCTGCGCGCGGCCCTCGCCGCCATCCGCTCGCCGTCCGCCGACGAGCCCTGGCTCATCTTCCTCGAGCCCGGCGTGTACGAGCTGGGCGGAGAGGCCCTGCACCTGCGGCCCTTCGTCTACCTCCAGGGCGCGGGCGCGGGCCTCACCACCGTGCGCTCCCACTCCGCCGAGCCCACCTTCGTCGCCGCGGCGGACACCGAGGTGGGTGCGCTCACCGTGGAGAACATGGGGGGCTCGCCGCACGCCGTGGCGCTGTCCACGCCCTCGGCGAACTTCCGCGCGCGGGACGTGGTGGCGCTCGCCCACGACGGCGTGGAGCGCACCGTCGCCATCGTGTCCTGGGGCGTCCCGGGGGCGCCTGATTCCCGGGGCGTCGAATTCACCCACGCCCGGGCGGTGGCCAACTCGGCCCAGGGCGTGGTGAAGGGCTTCGACTGCCAGGACTGCTCCGTGCGCCTCGCCAGCTCCTCCTTCCTCGCCCAGGGCGGCGGTCAGGCCTTCGGCGTCGCCGTGCACAGCGGCTCCCTGGAGGTGTGGGACTCGTCCGCCGAGGGCCTCAAGGGCACCGAGGAGAGCATCGGCGTGGACGCCCGGGGCTCCTCGCACGTGAGCCTCATGCGTGCCGAGGCCCGGGGCACCCAGGGCCCGGTGTCCACGGGCGTGCGTCTGTCCTCCTCCACCGCCACCGTGCGCGACAGCACGCTCGCGGGCACGGGCCTCGCCGGGCACCAGACGCGTGCCCTGGACGTGTCGCGCGTCGCCCGGCTCACCTACCGGGTGGACGTGGAGCGCTCCACGCTCGTGGGCGGCACCCAGGTGGTGCGCGGCGCCGAGGGCTACTCCATCTTCATCGGCGGCTCCCAACTGCGTGGCGGCCAGGTGGAGGGCAATGGCATGGTGGCCTGCCACGGTTCCTACGACGAGAACTTCACCTCGCCCCCCGCTCCCGCCTGCCCGTAGTCCCGGGCGCGGCGGCCGGGGGGGCCGCGAAAGACGCATGAGCCCTCCCGCCGCCACCCTCGCCGCGCTCGCCACCGCTCCCGCCGCCGGAGCGGTGGGCATCCTCCGGCTCTCCGGCCCCGCCGCCCTCGAGGTGGGGCGCCTGCTCGCCCCGGGCGTCCCCGCCTCGCCCACGCCCCGCCACGCGTACCTGGCCGCCTTCGTGGACGCGGACGGCACCGCGCTCGACGAGGGCCTCTTCCTCTACTTCCGCGCGCCCCACTCCTTCACCGGCGAGGACGTCGTCGAGTTGCAGGCCCATGGCGGCCCGCGCCTGTTGCGCCTGCTGCTCGCGCGCGCCCTCGCCCCCCCCGCCGTGCGCCCCGCCGGCCCGGGGGAATTCACCCGCCGCGCCTTCCTCCATGGCCGCCTGGACTTGACGCGCGCCGAGGCCGTGGCGGATCTGGTGGCCGCGGACTCGGAGGCCGCCGTGCGCGCCGCCGCCGCGGGGCTCTCCGGTGCCCTGTCCTCCCGGGTGGCGGCCCTGGAGACCCCGCTGCGCGCGCTCCACGCGGACCTGGAGGGCGTGCTCGACTTTCCCGAGGAGGCCGAGGGCGCGGACGCGGACGCGGCGCCCCGGCTCGCGGGGCTCAGGGCCGAGGCCGAGGCCCTGCTCGCCGAGGCGGGACGGGGACGGCTCGTGCGCCGGGGGGCGCGCGTGGCGCTCTACGGGCCCGTCAACGCGGGCAAGTCCACGCTCTTCAACCGGCTCGTCGGCGAGGCCCGCGCGCTCGTGGACGAGGAGCCGGGCACCACGCGCGACGTCCTGGAGGCGCGGCTCGAATGGGACGGGCTGGGCATCACCCTGCTGGACACCGCGGGCCTGCGTCCCACGCCCGGCCGCGTGGAGGCGCTGGGCATCGCCCGCGCGCGCGAGGCCCTGGGCACGGTGGACCTGGCCGTGCTCGTGCTGCCTCCGGGGGCCGGGGAGGCCGAGGCGCGCGGCTGGCTCGCCGAGGCCGGGGACAGGCCCGTGCTCCGCGTGGCGGGCAAGTGCGACATGGCCCATGCGCGCGGGGACGAACCGGCCGTCAGCGGCCTCACGGGCGAGGGGGTGGAGGCCCTGCGCGCCCAGGTGCTCGGGCGGCTGTGGGGAGGCGGGGCGCCGGGCGCGGTGGCCCTGGTGTCCGAGCGCCACGCGGATGCCCTGCGCCGCGCGGCCGAGGCCCTGGGCCGCGCCGGAGAAGCCCTGGCGGCGAGCACCCTGGAGGCCGTCTCCGGCGAGGTGGGGCTCGCCCTGGAGGCGCTGGGAGAGGTGTCGGGAACGTGCGCCTCCGAGGCGCTGCTCGACGCCATCTTCGAGCGCTTCTGCATCGGCAAGTGATGTCAGACCCGTCGGTAGAGTGCTTCCCCTGCCCGGCCCGCGAGGGCCAGAGGAGGACAGGGTGATTTCGATGTGCAACAGCCAGGCGGCGTACTCGGCTCTTGAGGCGCTGCCCATGGGGTGGGTGGGAGAAATCGTCGACGAGGAGCTGGTGGCATCGCCGCGGCTGGCGCCCCCGCAGGCCCGCGCCGCCTTCATGTTGGGCGTGGAACTGGGTGAGCGGTTGGAGCCGCGGCGCGGTGGCTCCGGACGCTGGTGTCTCTTGCGCGCGCCCGAGCTGCGCCTGGGGCCGGATGTGCTCGTGCCGGACCTGGCCGGCTGGCGCCGGGAGCGCTTCGAGCTGGCCCCGCACCCGGAGGAGCCCTTCCTGCGCATCGCCCCGGATTGGGTGTGCGAGGTGCTCGGCCCCTCCACGGCGGTGCTCGACCGCACCCGCAAGCTGCCCGCCTACGCGCGCGCCGGGGTGTCCCACGTGTGGCTCGTGGACCCCGTCGCCCGCACGCTCGAGCACTTCCAGCGCGTCAAGCGCGGCTGGCTCCTGGCGGGCATCCACGAGGGGGACGCCATGGTCCGCGCCGAGCCCTTCGCCTCCATTCCCCTGGAGCTCGGCGCGCTGTGGGCGCCCTCGGAAGGGCACCTCGAGCTGGTCCGTTAGCCCACCTCCGAGCCCACCTCCGCGGGCGCCGCGCCGAGCAGCCGCTTCACCTCGCTCCGCAGGAAGGCCTCGTTCAGGGGCGCCGCGATGAAGCCGTGGGCCCCGAAGCGCCTCGCCCTGTCCTGGTCCTTCCAGGGCTCCTTGCCCGCCGCGAGCATCCGCGAGCGGGGCCGGCGCGGCAGGGCCTCCAGCCAGGGCAGCGGCGCGAACACCAGCGCGTCCGCCTTGGCTTCCAGCACCTCGGCCTCGCTCGCCAGGGCGGTGCGGTGGCCCGCATCCGAGAGCATGCGCACCAGGGTTTCGCCCACCCCCTCGCGCCAGCCGTAGACGAGCACCACGCCCTTGAGACGGGGACGCTCGGCGAGGGCCTGCGCGGTGTGCTCGAACAGTCCGGCGAGCGAGGTGTCGTCCTGGCCGCTCCCGGGGTCCGGGCCGTAGAGCCGCTCGATGGCGCGCGCGAGGGCTTCATCCGTCACGAGCTTGGGCACCACCCAGCTCTTGTTCGTCACGGTGCGCACCGCCTCCAGGGACTGGAGGCTCGCGGGCGCGGCGATGGCCACCACCAGCACCGTGTTCCGGGGCCCCTCCAGCCGCAGGGGCACCACCCGGTGCCGTTCCGCCAGCCGGCGGGGCACCTGGAGCGCCAGCGTGGAGTCCAACCGCTCCGCGTCCAGGTCCAGGGCCGGCACCCCCGTCTGGAGCGCCAGCGCCTCCAACAACTGCGTCGCCGTGCACAGGCGCAAATCCAACATCACCTGTCCCAGCGGCGCTCCCCCGGTGCGCTGGTGGGCCAGCGCCGAGTGCAGCTGGCGCCCGTCCACCATGCGCCTCTCCAGCAGGATTTCCCCCAACCGCTTCTTCATCGTCAGCATGGACAGCCCCCCCGGTCAGTCGTCCCATGGGTAGGGCCGGGGCGCCAGGAGCGCTCGTGCCGCGCCGCCGCCGGGGTTGTTCGTTGGACGTCCGCCGCGCGCGCCTTGAGAGGCTGTCCGTTTTGTCGGGGCGCCCGGCGCGCGCGGGTGTGGGGTTGTCGACGGCTGGCTGCTACCAGGTGGTGGGCGGCACCGGCGCGGAGAGCACCCGCTGGGGCTCGCCCACCAGGCCCAGCTGAGCGCCCAGCCGGTAGAGGGCCTGGGTCTGGGTGGCCAGGGCCCACCACGGGGCGCGCACCGCCACGGCCGCCTCCACGTCGTCGCTGTTGTCCCCGTGGTCGTTGCCCAACAGCTCCGCCACCACTTCCGCCGTGCCCTTCTTCTTCGGGAAGAGCTCCACGCGCACCTCGCCCTCCAGCTTCGCCGCCTCGCGCGCGAGCCGCAGCGCCACCGGGAAGCCGCCCAGCTCGTCCACCAGGCCCCGCTCCTTGGCGTCCGCGCCGGACCAGATGCGGCCCTTGGCCACCTCGCGCAGCTTCTCCACCGGCATGTTCCGGCCCGTGGCCGCCTTGGCCGTGAAGTCCTCGTACACCCTGTCCAGGAAGGCCTCGTTCTTGGCGTACTGCTCGGGGGTGAATTCTCGCGCGCTGCTGTACATGGTGGCGTTCTTGCCCACGCCCAGCGGCTCCCAGTTCACGCCCAGCTTCGCCCACGCCTCCTGCGTCACCAGCTTGCCGCTGTACACGCCGATGCTGCCCGTCAGCGTGCCCGGCTGGGCGACGATTCTGTCCGCGTCCATGGAGACGAAGTAGCCGCCGCTCGCCGCGTACGTGCCCATGGAGACGATGACGGGCTTGCCCTTGTCCCGCGCGCGCTTCACCTCGCGGCGCACCGTGTCGCTCGCCACGTAGCTGCCTCCGGGGCTGTCCACCCGGAAGAGGATGGCCTTCACCCGCTCGTCCTCCACCGCCTTGCGGAACGCCGCGGCCACCGTGTCGCTGCCCATGCTCGCCTCGCCCGACACGGGGTTGCCCCCGCTGCTCTTGCCCCGGGTGATGGCGCCCGTGCCGTAGATGAGCGCCACCACGGGGCCCTGCGTGTTCGGCCGCCCCGCGCGCTCCAGGTACTTCTCCAGGAAGAGCAGCTTGGCCCCCTCGCCCGCCTCCGTCTTCACCTTCTCGTACACCTCGTCGCGGTAGAGCAGCCCGTCCACCAGCTTGAGCTCCAGCGCCCGCGTGGCCAGCAGCGGCGCCTCGTCGATGGCGGCGCGCACCTGCGCGGCGCTCAAGTCCCGATCCTCGGCCACCCCCGCCGCCATCTGCTCCACCACGCTCGTCAGGTAGCGCTCCAGCTCCTCGCGGTGCGGCTCCGTGTACGTCTGCTCGGTGTAGCTGTTGACGGCCGCCTTGTACTCGTAGCGCTTGCCCATCTGCGGCTTGACGCCGAACTTCGCCATCGCGTCGCGGAAGAAGGGCGTCTCCGTGCCCACCCCCGTCACCGACAAATCCCCCGAGGGCTGCACGTAGACGGCGTCGAACGCCGAGGCCAGGTAGTACGCGCCCGTGCCGCTGCTGTCCTCGCCGAAGGTGTCCGCGTACGCCACGGCCTTCTTGCCCTTGGCGCGAAACGCCTTCACCGCGTCGCGCAGCTCCTGCACCACCGCCACGCTGCCCGGGCTGCCGCCCAGCTTCGCCACCAGCGACTTGACGCGCGCGTCCCCTCCCGCCTTCTCCAGCGCGTCCACCACGTCGCGCACCGTGGGCTTGTCCCCCCCGAACGCGCTCGCCAGCGAGTCCTCCGCCACGTGCTCGGCGAGCGGCTCGCTCAGGTCCAGCTCGAGCACCACCGCCCCCGGCACCCCCGGCTTGCTCGACGCGCCCAGGAAGGCGAGCCCCACCACGGCCCCGACGAAGAGCAGGGTCAATCCCCCCACCACCGCGAGCAGACCGATGAAGAAACGTTTCATGTGTACGGACTCCTGAATCCCGACTGAAAAGGCCTTGGCTTAACACCACCCCGCGCCCGCTCCGCCCCAGGACGAGCGGGTGTTCACCCAAGGACGCTCGAAGCACGGGTCGCTCCCGGATGTCTCCCCTTACGGAGCCCCGGGGTCTTTCCCCCGGAGGAGGGATGACTACTCCTTCCACAGACGACTCGCACCTCTCACGTGACGGACCGGACCCTTCATGAACCCCCTCTCCCCCCTCTCCATGCGGACCGCCTCCCTGGACGCGCGGCCCTTCTGCGAGCCCCTCTCCAGCCGGGTGCACACCCTGGTGGGCGGGGGAGGCGTCACCCTGCGGGTGAGGGACATGGGAGACCCCGAGGGGCCCGCCCTGCTCTTCCTGCACGGCTTCTCGCAGTCCCACCAGGCATGGCGGCGGCAGCTTCACAGCGCCCTGGGCCTGGGCTTCCGCCTGGTGGCGATGGATTTGCGCGGCCATGGGGACTCGGACTCGCCCCGGGGCGCCTACGGGGACGGACGGCTGTGGGCGGATGACGTCCAGGCCGTCATCTCCGCGCTGGGCCTCGAGCAGGTGCTGCTGGTGGCCTGGAGCTACGGGGGCATGGTCGTCGCGGACTACCTGCGCCACTACGGCGAGCGGCACGTGGCCGGGGTGAACTTCGTGGGCGCCATGGTGAAGAGCGGCACGGAGGAGGCCTTCGGGCTGCTCGCGCCGGAGATGCTGACGCTCATCCCCGGGCTCTTCTCCCCGGACGCGGCGCCGGGCCGGGCCGCGCTCGAGTCCTTCGTCTCCCTGCTGCACCACGCGCCCCAGACGCCCGAGACGCGCCGCGCGGTGATGGCCTACACCTCGCGCGTGCCCGCCCACGTCCGCGAGGGCCTGGGCTCGCGCTCCCAGGACAACGACGACGTGCTCCGGGAGCTGTCGGTGCCGGTGCTCGTGTCCCACGGCATGGAGGACCGCGTGGTGCTGCCCGCCTCGGGCCTGCACATCGCCTCATTGCTGCCCCACGCCCGCGTGTCGCTCTACCGGGACACGGGCCACTCTCCCTTCTGGGAAGAGGACCGGCGCTTCAACCGGGAGCTGGCCGCGTTCGCCGCGAAGTGCTGGTAGCCTCGCCCCCGCGGGCCGAGCGGGAGCGGGCGATCCAGGAGTGGCGCGATTGGTGGGCCGCGCAGCGGAGCAGAGGAATTGAACCGTGACGGTCCGGCTCAGCGGAACGAGTCCACCACGAAGACCGAGGCGCCCGAGTAGTCGAGAATGGCGGTTCCCGGCTTCGACTCGGGGTGCTTGCGCAGTTGTCCGTCCCCGAGCCGGGCCACGGCGCAGATCGACACCGTATCCGCGCGCGGGGGCCTCGCCTCGTAGTACCGGACGACGACCAGCGGCCCGCTCGTCCAGACCCGCCCGTACAGCCGCGTGCCAGGCTCGAGCGTCCCCAGCGTTCCGTCCAGGAAGCTCTCCACGGGCCCGTCATAGAGCGTGATGGGTCTCGCGTCGATCTGGTTGGCGTCCAGCTCCACGTCCGAGGCGTCACCGACGTACATGCGAAGAATCCGCATCGTCTTCAGGGCTTCTTCCGAACACTTCTCGGGTCCGGGGCTGCCATCCGCGCGAAGGGAGACACCCAAGGGAGCGCAGCACGCGGTCGCGAGAAGCAGAACCACGGAGGGCAGCGGCGAGGCTCGGGTCGACGGCATGAGCCTCGGTCTTACTCGTGGAGGAGCCGACGATCCAGGAGGACATGGGTGTCCATCCACCCGTGAGGGTCACGAGCAGCATGAACCGGTCTTCGGGTTCGAGGCTCTGGAGCGGCACGAGGAGCACCGTCTTTCCCGCGCACACCACGGGCTCGAAGCGGCCTTCCCAGGCCAGCATTCTCGTGCGCGCGGGGTCACAGGGTTGCTGGAAGCGGAGCACCGTGGCCACCTGCCCGGCTACATATACCCGTACCGTTTCGTCCCTTGGAGTGTCCCGGGGATAGACGTTGCGCACAAGCGGGTCGCCTCCCCCGGCCAGGGCCACGGACGCGATGAGGACGAGCAGCGGCGTGGACCGGAAAAGTAGGATGCCCTCATGGAGCGGGCTACCGATCAAAACAGGTAGGAGACGGCCAGTTCGCTGGCAAGAGGACCGGCGCTTCAACCGGGAGCTGGCCGCGTTCGCGGCGAAGTGCTGGTAGCCTCGCCCCCGCGGCGCGCGCGTGTGGAATACTTCAGGAATGCCTGGGTCATACGACCCGTGAACCCTGGAGGGGCTGCCCATGGATCCCTGGTCGCGTTTCAAGCCGGAGGAGCAGAAACTCGCCCTCGCCGTCGCCGATGACTTCGGCAGCTCGCTAGAGCTCGAGACGATGTTCTCCAACGCGAGGGAGCGGTTGGGCCAGTTGATTCCGGTGGAGGCCCTGGCGTTGTGTGTCTCCCGGCCGGGCGACGCTCCGGGGTACGACTGGGTGCCCTTTGGACTGTCTTCCTCGTTCTTCCATCACTATCTGGAAGTGGCGCCCTATGACTTCGTCCGGGGCAGCACGACGCGCTTTCCCAATCAGGCCCTGCGGGACTCGGAAATGGTGCCGCGCGACGAGTTGATCCGCAATCCCATGTATGAGCGCTTGCGCGAGCTGGGCCAGCCCATCGAGCACTGCATGTCCGTGTCGCTCTGGGTGAGCCCCGAATGGCACGGCGGCGTGACGTTCTACCGGGCCCGGCGCCGGCCCTTCTCCCAACACCATCAGGCGCTCCTGCAATGGCTGACGCCCCGACTGGCGAGGGCCATCGGCCACTGCCGGACGTTCGGGGAGACGCGGACCCAGGCCGCGCTCCTGCGCGCGGTGGCCGAGCGCCAGGGAGCCGTCATCCTCGTGAGGGGCACGGGTCTGGACGACTGGACGCCGACAGCGTCGGCCACGGCGTTGTTGGAGGAATGGTTCCCGCCCTCGGAGCGGGTGGCGGGCATTCCCCAGGAGTTTCGGACCCGGTTGGCTTCCCTTGCGAGGCGCGGGGGAGGCCCCGACGACGGGCCCCTGGTGTGGATCAAACGGGACACGGACAAGGACTTGAAGGTGACCTTCGAGCCCCTGCCCACGTTGGGCGGAGCGGCGCGCTCCTGGCTCATCCAGTTGGAGGAGCGTCGGCTCGCCATCCCCTTTCCCAGGAGCTGGCGCGGAAAGCTCTCGCCGAAGGAGACGGAGGTGGTGTCCCTGGCCTTCCTCTTCTGGGACTACCAGTCCATCGCCGAAGAGCTGGAGATCAAGCTGAACACGGTGAAGCAGCACATCGAGAGCGCGTGCAACAAGCTGGGGGCGTACAACCTCAAGAGGCTCATGGCGCTGGCCCTTCGCGATTCGTGAGGCCCTCGGCAAGGTGACATGTCAGCGGGGACGAGCGCCTTCCAGGAATGATGGAAAATCTGGTTGTTGCTTGAATCCTGGAATTGGCCGTGGCAACACGGGCGCTCCACTTCCCGTTGCGAGGCTGAGAGCATGATGCGTCGTGCGCTGATGAAGGTGTCTGGTTTGCTGCCGTTGGCCGTGCTGGCCGCATGTGGGAACGCGACCGGAGGCGGCACGCCCGCCGAGGCGTTGGGCCAGGGCACCCAGGCGGTGCTGTACTCACCGCCCTGGCCGGCCAGCGGCAACATCCTGGACAGCACCACCTACCTGGGCCCGTTGAGCCTGGGCGGCTCCGTGCGGACGTACTTCACCCACAATCCCCAGTACTACGCCTTCAAGGTGACGGCGCCGGGCGCGCTCACCGCTCGCTTCGAGGTGACGCACGAGGGCAGCTCCATGTACCTGGACACGGGCCTGCTGGTGTACGGGCCTCGCGACGCGAGCGGCAGCTACGGCGCCTCGCCGCGCGCCCAGAACGACAACGCGGGCTATGGCGAGCTGAGCCGGATCGACTCGGTGTCCCTGCCGGCCGGAGACTACCTGGTGGTGGTGAGCTCGGGCGTGGGCGCGGACAACCAGTTCCGGTTGCAGACCACGTGCCTGAGCGGCGCGTGCCCCGCGGCGCCGGTCGCGACCTTCGATACGAGTGGCATCGTGCCGTCCCTGTCCGAGCAGGACGTCACCGCCCAGCTCGAGACGACGCTCGCGGCGGGCAACGCCGTGCGGACCTGGACCGAGGGCTCGCTGCGCCGCTTCGACTTCACGTGGCCGTACACGACGCCGCTCACCCTCGCCCAGGCGGACCGGGCGGTGATGGCCCAGCGCGAGTACGCCGCCTACGCCGCCGATGACTCCGTCGCGAGCAACTACTCCCAGGCCCGGGCCTACCTGTATCCGGAGTTCGAGCCCCTGCACCCGCAGATCCTCGCGGCCTACGGCAATGGCGCGGAGACGGTGCAGGTGGCCACGCGCTACCACTCGTACCTGGTGGCGGCCGGCTCCCATGGCTGGTTCCGCCTCTTCATCATCCTCTTCCCCCAGTCCAAGAAGATCATCGTCTTCGAGCAGACCGGCTACGAGGTCTGAGCCTGCCCCACGTAATCGGAGCAAGCTCAGTGCCCTCCCCTTGACCCCGTTGGGGCCCCGGAGGTGGTCCTCGGGTAGAGGGGGGGCATTCCAGGTCTTCTGGTGCCCTTGCTCTACCGCATACCCCTTTCGAGGTATTGGCGCGCGAGTTCTCCGGGTCCAACGTGGAAGCAGGGTTTGCCCCGTTGAGGCGAACCCCCCACGTTCTGGCTGACCCAGAGGAACCCATGTCCACCCGCGTAGAGTGTCCTAAATGTAAAAACAACACACTGGTCCTTGAGGAGGGCAACGATCCCAGATGTCGCTGTGGTTACTCGGGTGATGCAGGTGATGTCGCGGACCGGTACATCCAGGATGTTCTCGGCGTCAGCCGGTACGAAACGACAAGAGACGGTGACTCGTGGCCTCTTCACACCTGTCCCTCTTGTGATGTGGACGCGATGGTAGAGATGGGAAAGAGCGGTGAAGGTGTCTTCATCTGCTTCGGATGCGCGCGTACCTTCAAGAGTGATGAATTGGTGATGTGTGATGGTGCTGGATCACGCGGCCCACATTGGACCTTCTCCTTCGACGCGGCTGTCTGCGACGCCTGCATGGCTGACGTGATCTCAAGCGACAACACCTGAGCCCCTCGCGGTGACTCATAAGGAGTTTTCTCTAGTGAATACCTTCTTCTGGCGCCTCGCTTACCTCTGGCTGTTCTTTCCGATTCTCTCGGGGCTCCATGCGGTTACCGGGCCTACATGGACTTCAAAAAAAGTCTGCCTCATGTCTCCTGAGAAGTTACGCGCGTAACCGTTCACCGCTCCTGTATGGTAGAGCCGCATGGTCACGAACTTCTATATCGACGAGAGTGGCAATACAGGCGGCTTAGCGCGGCCAGGCGCGCGCTTCGACTTCGGCGGACAGCAGATCTTCGTACTTGCCTGTCTGGGAGTCGCTGACGAGAGCGCCTTGGCGGCGGAACTGGCGCGCCTCAAGCAAAGCTACCGAATACAGTCGCCAGAGCTGAGGTCTTCGTCGGTCGAAGGAAAGTCGCAGTTGATCACTGAACTCGCCGCATTCATCCGCAAGCATGATCTGCCGATGATGATCGAACTCGTCGACAAGCTCTTCATGATCGCCGCGAACGTCATCAACACGCTCGTTCTACCTCCCGTGGGCGACGTCGACTTCACGCCCGAGAGTCAATGGCTGCGCAATCAAATGGCGGAATACCTTCATGCTAACACGCCACCATCGGTGTTCGAGGCATACGCTGCAGCCTGCGACGCGCCCTCGGCAGAGAGCGTGACATACGCGTTCCGGAGCATGCTGGAATGGCTCGATACGCGAGCTCAGAGCGAAGTAATTGCGGAGGCGCTCCGTCGCTTCACGGCGGACAGTTTCGACGACTTCCTTAAATATGGGCCGGAAAACGAGGCCGCACAGCGGCGCTTCCTGCCGCTGCCCGATGTCGGCAAGCGCGGTCAGTTAGTTTGGATGCTACCCAATCTCAGCTCGCTCACCAACATCTATGCGCGCATCAACAAGCTCTGCGCCGGGCGCATCACGGGCGTGACGATCATTCACGACGAGCAAGCGCACTTCGATGACATTCTTCTAGAGGCCAAGTCCATGACCGAGGGGTTGGCGAGGGATGGCCTTACCGTCTCTCTGCCCCATGCCGATTATCGCTTTAAAGAGCAGGCTACTTTAAAATTCGCGCAGTCGCAGAGGTCTCCTGGCATCCAAGCCGCTGACCTCCTCGCCGGGTTCATGATGCGCAGTGCGAAGGCAGCCCTCCACAACGGGGAGACGCTGTCATCCGAGACGGCGAAGGCATTCCAGGCGCTCACCGAATTGTGTAATCCGGCACTGGGTGTCGGCGTTAACTTCGTACTCTCGTCAGCAGATATCAAGCGCCTGCCAAGCTCCTCATAAAGCGCTCTCTTGTGACCGTTCACCGGCCCAGGCTGCGAGAGCAACCGGAGGGACGGGGGTGGCAGGCAGGAGCGAAGGTTCCTGCAAGCAGCGACGGTACGCGGCGAGGGCCTCGTTCCAGGAAGTCAAGCACATCATGGCCTTACCACTTCTCGTCTGTCCCCCTCCTCAACCGAGCCAGGACAGTGAACGGTTATGTTACGCGCTTGGAGCCTTTCGAGGGTCTTGCTTGCGGAGGGGTGTGGGGCGCTACCCACTGTGAGTGGTCCCCCCCCTTGTTTCCGTTCAGCTCTCCCGCGCTCGTGAGCTAGGCACTTCGGCCGACTCGAAGGTCGAAGCGCAGGTTGCTTCCCTCGCAGTGGACTACCAGCCCGCTCGCGAGCAACGCGAGGATCACTGCCACGACAGGCCGCAGGTTCATACTGGAGGACTTCTTCTTGGGGATCTTCTTCACATGTCACCTCTTGGCAAAAGGCGACCCCTTAAAAATACCGCCAACGATGCTGTGTCAAATCTCCCGCCAGAAAGAGTCCGACCGTCTGGGTCTTCCGGTGCCCCACGCGCGGTCTCTCCCGAGCAGGTGGCCTTTACGGCCCGCGTGCGTGAATTGTTGGTCCGGGCGGGACCCGTCGAGCATCCCCATTCCGCGCGGTAGAGTGGACCGCATGGTGAGGGCCACAGTCCCTCCCCAGGTTCGGATTGCGCCGCGATGTCCACGGGAATCAGCCGCACATCGTTGGGCTCGAATTCCGCGAAGAGGGTTGCCGTCTTGGCTTGGAGCCCTTGGAGTCCATGCGGCCCGTGAGGAGGATGAACAGGATGACGTGTCGGAACGGAGTCGAGCGCCGTGCTCGCACGTTGAGCGCGTGGTGCGTGGTCGCGCTCGTGCTGTTGAGCGGATGCGCGACGACGGACCTGGGACGGGGTGGAGGATTCCAAGGGGAAGACGACCTTTCGGATGGACAGGACGCCTTCCTCGCGGTGCAGCGGGCGAGTGGCCTCGAGCCGGAAGAATGGCATGCGCCGGAGCAGCCCCTCACGGTGGAGCAGGCCCGTGCGCTGCTCGGCCGGGTGGCGCGAGCGCGAGTGACGCAGCGGAGCTTCGCGCCACGTCGGGTGCTCGCGTGGCTCCTGGGCGAAGTGCTGGCGAGTGGTGAAGGCGTGGACGCCGAGGAACTGTGCCGGAGGGTGCGGCGCTTCGACCTGGTGGTGGTGGTGCGACCGGATGGCTATCTGGTGGCGGCTCCCACGGGCGCGCCCTTGCACCGCATGGGGCGCCTGACGCTGGTGGAGGGCGAGTGGCGGGTGGGACGCCTCGTGGTGGGGGACTTCTACTCTTCGAGCGGAGGCGTGCTCTACCCGGTGAACGAGGTGATGCGCCGGGAGAACACGCCGCCGTGGGGAGAGGTGGGCCTGGGGAGGGACTGGCTCAACGCGGCGCTGGATGGAGCGGGGGAGGCGGTGGGGGAGATGGCACAGGCACTGGCGCACACGGTGCTCCACCCCATCCGGACGGTGGGGGACCTGGCGCAGTTGCCGAAGACGGTGGCGGCGCTCATCGCGGCTTCACCCGAGTACTTCGAGCGCTATGGAGCACTGCCTCGGGAGGAGCAGATTCGGGAGGCGGCGAGGCTGTCCACGCATGTGGTGATGCTGTTGGGCGGCGGGGAGGCCGCGGCGGGAAGGTTGGGGCGCCTGGGCATGGAGGTGTCACTGACGGCGCGGGGGGAACTGGTCCTGGGCCGGAGCGCGGCGGTGGCGGGCGCGGGAACGGTGGTCCTGGGCGCGGGAGCGCTCTCGGTGTTGCACATGGCGGGAGGGGGGACGACCTCGGCGGGAGCTCGAGCCAGTCCAGGCCCTGGACGATGGGTGCACCAGACGCCCACGACGGAGTCGGCGGAGGCGCTGGACTACCAAGAGCAGGTGACGGGCCAGCCGGCGTGGCGGGTGTATCAGGTGGGTGAAGTGGAGTTCGACGGCTTCAACGGCGTGGAACTCTTGGAGGCCAAGGGCAGCAGCTACAAGAAGTTCTTGGAGAAGACTGGCGAGGCAAAGCCTTGGTTCCAGAATGGAAAGGGCTTCCGGGGCCTCATGATTCAAGCCGAAAGGCAGTGGAGGAGCTCCACCCGGCTGGGCGTCCCCCTCATCTGGCATGTGGCCGAGGCGGAGTTCGCGAATTTCCTCCGAGTCACATTCGAATCCCAAGGATGGAAAAGCATCCAGGTTCGCCACACGCCGCCAACGCGGTAAAGAACACCCATGAAGGAGCACTATTTCGTAGGGGCCTACTGGGGTCCTCGTCAGGAGACCGCACCGGAATGCGCCCGGCGAGCGGAGAACTTCCTGCACCTGTTGTCGCGGTGTGATCCGACTTTCGCCCAATGGTACCGGGGAGGGCGCAAGGCCCCTCCAGGATTGCCGGGCCATCCCATCCAGGAAGCAGGGGACCTGGAGCGGTTGTTGTTGGAGGGACGCAACCGCAGTGACTTCGACCGGAAGATCATCCTGGAGGACCATGGCTTCATGGCCGGGGTGTTCAACGCGAAGAAGGGACGCACGCAGCTCGACTTCCACTGTGGTGCGTATTTCCCGGAGGGCCACAACTTCTGTCTGTTGGACCCACCCTCGGAGGGCCCTGTCCGCGAACGGCTGCTGAGCGCGCCGGTACTGGCGCAAGTGCTCACCTGCATGGCCACGGCGTGGGAGCCGGACTTCGCGACGGCCAGTTCCCTGGAGATGTTGAGGCACACCGAGAAGCGGGAATGGGAAGTGCGTGTGGGCTGGCTGACCTACGTGTCACGCCGGTTGGGGACGGTGCCACCGCTGCCCGCGCCCGTGCGCATCGAGCCGGTGGGCACTCAGGGCTGGTTGCTCACGCTCTCGCCCGAGCGGATGACGGCGGACAACCCCGAGCACGTGGCCTTCACGGCCCGCGTGCGGGAACTGTTGGATCGCGCGGGGCTCGTCGAGCATCCCCATGCCGCGAGGCAATAGCCAGGAGGGTAGACCATGTGCGCTGACTCGCCGCGAGCCCCGAGGGCGGGCCTGCTGCTCGCCCTGAGCCTGCTGTCCTCCGGCTGTGCGTCGCGGATGCCACCGCCCGGCTGGGAGATGACTCCGCGCTACTCGCCGCGCGAGGCCGCTGAGACTGGATGGGCCGAAGGGCCGCGTGAGGAGTCTCCGCTCACCCTGGCGTCATGGCCCCCGCGGTCGCACCGTCCGCGGAACTCCCGGGAGGCGATGACGAGTGCAGGGCACAGCGCCCTCGCGGCCCACCTGGCGTTTCGCGGGGCCCTTGGCGACGTGTCCGGCTCCACGCGCCGCATCTCCAAGGCACTCTCCAGACTCAAGACGAGCCAGCGGGGCATCGTCGGCAAAGCCGCCGGTCTCTTCGTCCGTTACCTCGAGGATGGCGACCGCCAACTGCGGTGGATTGACGCCGAGCTCTCCGCCGCCACCCGGCTGGCTCACACCGCCTCGGAGGTGGCGGACCCGGACATGCAACTCGCCTTGCTGCGCCTCGCCGGCCCCCGGCTCGAAGCCGCCATGCTGGGCGCGCTCCTGCTCGCCGCATGGCTCGACTTGCTCCAGTTCGTCGACGGGGTGCTCCAACAGGGCCTCAACAGCATGGAGACCCTGCTCGTGGACATGGAGCGCTGGCGGAAGATGATGGAGCCCACCATGACGGCGCTCTCCTCCCTGGAGCCTGGACAGGTGGAGGCAGCGGTGAAGGACGCGCCCGCGCTCATGGGCCATCTCTCCGACGAGTTCCATTCGACCGCGGACCGTATCCGCGTGGCGATGAGGCGCGGCGAGCAGGCGATTCTGTTGGCGCAGCTCGTCGAGACGCTCACCCTGCTGTCGGCGATGAAGTTCTCGTTGCCCTCACTGCCGCCGTCCGCTCCCGCCACGCTCGGAGTGGGCCTGATGGTGGGCGGCGACGGTGTGATGATGGGCACGCGGATGGTCGTGACCGCCGAGTGGGTGGAGAGAATGCGCCAGCTGGTACGGGCGGGCGTCATTTCCCTTCCCGCCGTCGGCGCGGCCGTGCGGATTCAGGCGGGCCAGGTGATGATGGCGCAGTCTCACGACGGGCTGCCCAAGGGCGTGCGTGACGCGCTTGGCGACGGACCCGAGGTGCGGGGCATGCGCGTGACGGGCAGAGCGGGGGCTGGCATGAACGAGCCACCGCGACACCATGTCCTGCCCAAGGAGTACCGCGAGTGGTTCGAGCAGCGCGGCTTCACCAGCGAGATGGACATCGACCAGTTCTGCGTCAGGTTGGAGCAAGCGCACCACGAGGCCATCCATGGCGGTGGGAGCTGGAAGCTGGGGCGCACCTGGCCCGGTGAGTGGAACCGGATGATCATGGAGGCACTGCGCGAAGCGGAGGTAACGGCTGGCCGGATGTTGACGCGAAACGAGGTGCTGGACATCGTCGCGTATCGCATGAGGCGCTATGGTGTTCCGCTGGAGTTCACTCGATGGAGAGGGCAATGAGCGGCGGACAGGCGTGGCGGGGCAATTGGAGGGTCCGCCTGTACGAGCGAGTCCGTGAGCGTGGCTACCCTTCGCTCACCGCTTTCGCGAAGGCCCGCCCCACTGCCTCTCTGGTGGCGCTGGCCGAGGAGCTTGGCACAGACGATGTGGTCGGGATGCAGGTGTTCAGCGGGTTGCTCGCCGAGGCGGAGCAGCGCAAGCAGGTCACTCGCTTTGTGCGCGATGTGCTCGTGCGTGACCTGTCCGAGTGTCTTCCCGGTGGATGGCCGGCCGTGCTGGATGACGCCAACCGCTTCAAGGTGGCCAAGGCGCTCGGCTCGTGGATCGCCGATGCCCCAGAAACCCATAAGGAGCGGGCCAGACAGGTCAGAACAGCCCTCCTCGCCACGCCACCTCCAGCCGGCTGGCGCCCGCTCGGCCCCGACGACGAGCTGCTCCTCACGCTCCTGCCTGACGAGAAGGCCTGAGTTTCACCTCCTCCAGGAGGAAGCTCCGTCCGACATGACGTGGGTTTGGTCGATCCGACTCGTTGCGGTGGCGGCATCTACCAAGGGAACTTCACATTCCCGAGAGTGACGGTGCGGTGACCTCCTTCGACAGGTCAGCGGCGATGGCGCCCCTCCATTCATCCATCACTTCTCGCACTGCGCGGAGATGCTGCACCTACTACTACAGTTGTACATTCCAGACAGGCAGAAGAGCGCCGTTTACCCCGTGGCTGCGGCAACCGCCCTTCAGCGCTCATCCGTGGGCCCGGCGCTCGTCCCTTCTCCACCGAGATAATGCAGCCTCGGGTCCACGCGTGGACGCTGGACGGATGTTGACGCGAAACGAGGTCCTGGACATCGTCGGGGGCTATATGAAGCGCTACGACCTTCCGATGAATTTCATTCCAGGAAGAGGGCGATGAGCGAGGGACGCTCCTGGGACGGCAACTGGAAGGTCCGCCTTTATGAGCGTGTCCACGCGCACGGTTATCGCTCACTCACCGCCTTCGCCGAAGCGCGCCCCACCGCCTCGTTGGTCGAGCTCGCTGAGGAACTTGGCCAGGACGACCTCAACGCAGTGCAGGTGTTCCATGGGTTGGTCTCCGAAGCGGAACGGAGTCATCAGCTCACGCGTTTGACGCGCAGCCAGTTCGTACGTGAACTGTACGAATGCCTCCCCGACGGCTGGCCGACCGTGATGGACGACTCGAACCGTTTCAAGGTGGCCAAGGCGCTCGGCTCGTGGACTGCGTTCACCCCAGAAAGCCACGAGGAGCGTGTCAGGCAGGCCAGGGCAGCGCTTCGCGCCACGCCGCCTCCACCCGGCTGGCGTCCGCTCGGGCCCGACGACGAGTTGCTCCGCACGCTCCTGCCTGACGAGGACGTCTGAAAGGGTCGGCTCGGAGAGCGGACAGCCGAGAGGGCGCACCGGATAACCGGTCGTTTTCACTGACGATTCCGCCAGGCACTTCCGGAGTGCCACCCGCTGATGAAGATTCTGTTCGGCCGTGTCGATCCCGCCCGGCCTCACTCGTCGCCTATACGAAACAACCCCCTGGCGCCGAGGCGCCCGAGCGAAAGGACACAGCGATGAAGGTCATGGTGATCGTGAAGGCCACGAAGAACAGCGAAGCGGGCATCATGCCGAGCGAGAAGCTGTTCACCGAGATGGGCAAGTACAACGAGGAGCTCGTCAAGGCGGGCATTCTGCTCGCCGGCGATGGCCTCCACCCGAGCGTGAAGGGCAAGCGCATCCAGTTCTCGGGAGGCAAGCGCACCGTCGTGGACGGTCCCTTCACCGAGACCAAGGAGCTCATCGCCGGCTACTGGGTGTGGCAGGTCCGCTCGATGGAGGAGGCCGTCGAGTGGGCGCGTCGCTGCCCCGAGCCCATGCCCGGCGAGGACGCCGAGCTCGAACTCCGTCCCATCTTCGAGGCGGCGGACTTCGGGGAAGCGCTCACCCCCGAGCTGCGCGCGCAGGAGGACGCCCTCCGCCTCGAGGTCGAGCGGCGGAATCAGAAGGCGTAGACACCCGCGCGCACGGTCCGCGTGCGGGAACCGTCATCCCAGTCCGCGCGGTAGAATGGGCCGCATGCCCCTGCTCGCTCGCGTCGCGGTGCTGTTCGCCCTGTGTTTCCTGACCTGGCCCTCGAGCGCATGGGCTTGCAGTTGTCCCATGGCGCTGGATGTGCGCGATTCCTTGAAGACCGCGCGCGAGGAGGCGGATCTCGTCTTCCACGGCCGGGTCGAGGCCATCCAGCGGGACCGGGGTGACGACTTCGAAGTGGACTCGCACGTCCGGACCACGTTCACGGTCCTCGAGACGTTCAAGGGGCGGGCGGCTCCCCGGCGCGTCATCACCACGTTCGAGGACATGTGTTCCTATTCCTTCGACCCGGGCACCGAGTACCTCGTCTACGCGCATCGAAACGAGAAGGGCGAATTCCACACCGACGGCTGCACGCGGACCCAGACCGCCAACAAGGCCTCCGTCGAGATGGCGTCCCTGCGCGGCGCGACCCTCCCCCTCCGACCCGTGGCCATGCGGCGGCAGCACCTGAGTTGCACCCGGTGCGACGTGGAGGCCGTGGCTCGAACCCTGGTCTGCGGCGGCGCGGAGCCTTGTGCGCCGAGCAGCGGGAAGGCATCGGAAGCGGCCCTGCGCGAGAGCCGCCCCTTCTGGGAGATCCACGAGCAGGGCTCGCGGGAGCGGATGAGCTTCGGGGTGGGTCTGGATGGGCGGGCGTTCCAGCTCGAGCGGCCGGACGACACGCGCGTGAAGGTGGCCTGCGAGCAGCGCGTGCTCCGGCGGGGATGCGCGCGGCTGTCCCTCCAACCCCCGGGGAGTGGGCCGCGCGTGACGTGCATGGACCCCTCTCCGGAGGAGCCGCTCTGCGATGAATCGGCCACGCGCCGCGCCTCCTGGGGGCCCGTGGAAGCCCTGCCTCGGGGACCGTGCGTCTGGTCTCGCGCGGACGCGCCTGTCTGTGAATGGAGTCCGGAGACCGTGCCGCTCGCGCCCGGTGCGCCCACGCGTCCCGGACTGGTGTGCACGACCGGACCCCGGGGGAACATGTTCCCCTGCCGGGTCGTCCCCGACGCGGCCTCCGTCCCACCGCTTCGGGAACACGCCCCGGGCCCGTCCGGTTGGTAGCGTCCGTACGCCGTCCAGGCTTCCTTCCCCCCTTCCCGAGGCCCCTCGCATGACCCTGCCTTCCCGCCCGCGCCTCCTCGTCGCGGCCCTGCTGTTGGTGGCCGCTCCCGCGCTCGCCGAGGCGCCCGCCGCTCCCAAGGCCGCCTCCTCGGTCCGCGCCCCGGCCAAGGCCACCTCCCCCGCTCCCCTCACGAGCGTGGAGGGCATCTCCGAATACCGGCTCGACAATGGCCTGCGCGTCCTGCTCTTCCCGGATCCCACCAAGCCCACCGTCACCGTCAACCTCACCTACTTCGTCGGCTCGCGCCACGAGGGTTATGGCGAGACGGGCATGGCCCACCTGCTCGAACACCTCATGTTCAAGGGCACCCCCACCACCCGCAACGTGCCCCAGGCCCTCACCCAGCGCGGCGCCCGCCCCAATGGCACCACCTGGCTCGATCGCACCAACTACTACGAGACCCTTCCCGCCTCGGGCGACAACCTGCGCTGGGCGCTCGGCTTCGAGGCCGACCGCATGCGCAACAGCTTCATCGCCCAGAAGGACCTGGACAGCGAGATGACCGTGGTGCGCAACGAATTGGAGAAGGGCGAGAACAGCCCCTCGCGCATCCTCTACCAGCGCGTCATGAGCGCCGCCTACTCCTGGCACAACTACGGCAAGTCCACCATCGGCGCCCGCGCGGATCTGGAGCACGTGCCCATCGAGCGGCTCCAGGCCTTCTACAAGAAGCACTACCGGCCGGATAACGCCCTGCTCGTCATCGCCGGCCAGTTCGAGCCCACCCGCGCGCTCGCCGACGTGCGCGCCACCCTCGGCCGCGTGCGCGCGCCCAAGGAGCCCCTGCCCACCACCTACACCGAGGAGCCCACCCAGGATGGCGAGCGCCGCGTCACCCTGCGCCGCGTGGGCGACGTGAGCGCCCTCACCGCCGTCTACCACGTGCCCGAGGGCGCCCACCCCGACTTCGCCGCCATCGACGTGCTCACCTACGCCCTGGGCAACACCCCCTCGGGCCGCCTCTACAAGGCGCTCGTGGAGACGAAGAAGGCCTCGAGCGCCGGTGCCTACAACCTGCAACTGCACGACCCGGGCGTCCTCACCGTCTCCGCCGAGGTGCGCGAGGGCCAGTCGCTCGACGCCGCCCGCGAGGCGCTGCTCGACACCGTCGAGAACGCCGCGGTGACGCCCTTCTCCGCCAACGAGGTCAACCGCGCCAAGACGGCCCTGCTCAAGTACGTGGAGCTGATGCTCAACGACTCGGAGAGCGCCGCCATCCAGTTGTCCGAGTGGGCCGCCATCGGCGACTGGCGCCTGTTCTTCCTGCACCGCGACCGGATTCAGGCCGTCACCCCCGAGGACGTCACCCGCGTGGCCGCCACCTACCTCAAGCCGAGCAACCGCACGCTCGGTGAGTTCATCCCCACCCCCACCCCCAACCGCGCCGACATGCCCCCGCGCGTGGACCTGGCCGCCATGCTCCAGGGCTACCAGGGCCGGGGCGAGGTCGCCCTCGGCGAGGCGTTCGACCCCTCCCCCGCCAACATCGAGAAGCGCGTGACGCGCTCGGAGCGGGACGGCCTCAAGCTCGCGCTGCTGCCCAAGAAGACGCGCGGGGAGATGGCCAACGTGACGCTCAGCCTGCGCTGGGGCACGGAGAAGACGCTCTGGGGCCGGAGCGCCGCCGCGGACATGGCGGGCTCCCTGCTCTTGCGCGGCACCACGAAGCACACCCGGCAGGAGCTGCGTGACGCCTTCGATAGGCTCAAGGCGCGGGTGGGCGTGGATGGCGGCGTCACGGGAGTCTCCGCCTCGGTGGAGGCCCCGCGCGCGTCGCTTCCCGAGGTGCTGGCGCTCGTGGCCGAGGTGCTGCGCGAGCCGGCCTTCGATGCCCGGGAGTTCGAGCTCTTGCGGCAGGAGCGGCTCGCGTCGCTCGAGTCCCAGCGCAGCGAGCCCACCGTCCAGGGCCGCAACGCCTTCTACCGCGCGCTCTCGCCCTACCCCAAGGAGCACCCCTACCACGTGGACTCGGTGGACGAGTCGATCGCCGCGCTCCAGGGCACGACGCTCGAGCAGGTCCGGGCCTTCTACCGCGACTTCTACGGCGCCTCGCGAGGCGAGGTGGCCGCGGTGGGGGACTTCGACCCCGCCGCGCTCGAGGCGCAGGTGGGCGAGCTGCTTCGCGGCTGGAAGAGCCCCGCTCCCTACGAGCGCGTGGCGGCCCAGCCCTACAAGCAGGGCATCGCGGGACAGGTGGTCGAGACGCCGGACAAGGCCAACGCCCTGTTCCTCGCGGGCCAGGGCCTGGCGCTGCGCGATGACAGCCCGGACTACCCGGCGCTGGTGCTCGGCAACTTCGTGCTCGGCGGGGGCTTCCTGAACTCGCGCCTGGCCACGCGCGTGCGGCAGAAGGACGGCCTGTCCTACACGGTCAGCAGCTCGTTGAGCGCGGGGGCGATGGACCCCGTGGGCATGTTCTCCACGTTCGCCATCTACGCGCCGCAGAACGCCGAGCGGCTGGAGACGGCCGTGCGCGAGGAGTTGCAGCGGGTGCTCGACAAGGGCTTCACCGCGGACGAGCTGAGCAAGGCGCGCGCGGGACTCCTGGAGTACCGGCGCACGGGACGGGCGGATGACGGGAGTCTGGCGCGCACGCTCTCGTCCTACCTGTACTACGGCCGCACGTTGGACTTCGACGCGGGGTTCGAGAAGCGCATGAGCGCGCTCAAGCCCGAGGACGTGCGCGGGGCGCTCGCGAAGCTACTGGACTGGAAGCAGGTGACGGTGGTGAAGGCCGGTGACTTCGTGGGCGCCCAGAAGAAGGCCCAGGCGCCGGCCGCCCCGGCGGCGGTGAAGGCCCCGACCGCGCCGTGAGCCGGGGGGGCTCTGGTACGGGGGTGATGTCCGGGGGCTCGCTTTATGAAGACCCGGGAGATGACCTGCCGCTTGCCGGGTTTCCTGCCAGGGAGGATGTCTGGCACTGCCGCTCTTCTAGCCGGCTCCAACTGGCGCTGAGCTCTCCCTGCCTCGCTGCCATCGCGCGTTATTCTCGCTCCGTCGACGGAGCGAGGCGGATCGTTACCGGCAGGCGCCATGCGGACCTGCGCGGTGTGCAAGTGGCCCAGAGGACACGGCTTCTGCGGCTCAACCACAGGCCAGGGCGCTTGCTTGCCTGCTGGTCAGCATTCTGCCTTGCGTCTGCAGGGCGGACTTGACTTTTCGTCAAGTTGCCCGCATTCTCCGCGTCATTATGAATGAGTTAGAGGCGTTAAAACTAATTCGTGGATACGCAATGGCAGGCCGATTCGAAATCGACGAGCATGCCTACTTACGAATGCAGCAGAGAAACGTGCGCATGGCGGACTTACGCTGCGCGTTAACCAAGGCTTTCCGCTGTTGTCTCCAGAACAACGAGCGTTGGAAGGTAGACGGTCCGGATCTTGATGGCGACGAACTGACGGCCATCGTAGTCATTGAAGACGGTCTTATCATCGTAACTATCTACTGACGTGACGTACACAGACAGAATCATATCAAACGATACGGGTTATTCAATCATGAGTCGATGCATCAAGTGCGGACAGAATCGGATGGAGGAGGCCTCGGTGAGTGAGTCAATCACGGTCGGGGAGTACACCTTCATTGCGCAGCTACTCGCACGGAGATGCGCGAGTTGCGGTGCGGTGCGCTTTGGCGCGGACTCTCTCACGGCTTTTGAACTCCGGGTCGCCGTGGAGTTGGCGAAAACGGGTGTAAGCACTTGTGAGGCACTTCGCTTCATGCGCAAAGCTCTCCAGTTGAGGGCTGTGGACTTGGCTGCGTTGCTCGGAGTGACACCCGAGACTGTTTCCAGATGGGAAACAGGGAAACTATCTTTGGAGCATCGTGCGCTCGCTCTTCTTGGTTCTCTCGTCGTGGAGAAATCCGAAGGACGCACTTCGACATTGGATCGGCTGCGCGCATTGCTAGAACCCAAGCCACTGAATCAAACCACTGAAATTCGAGTTGATGTGGCGGCGCCATAGCTAAGTTCGAGTTTCATAAATGGTAACCGTTCACCAGCTCAGGCGGTGAGCTCGAGCTGAGGTTCGGGCGCGGAGGGGAGGAGCGAAGGCCCGCGCAGGCCGCGGCGGTGCGCGGCGAGGGTCTCGGTCAGGAAGGCGAGCACGTCACGGCCTTGCAGCTTGAGGGTGGTGGCGGTGAAGATGCGCTCCACGAAGCGGCTGCCCTCCTCACTCCGCGTGCCGAAGGACGTCTTCCTGTACATGACGGCGTGCCGGATGCAGCGCTCGCCGAAATTGTTGGTGGGCTCAAGGCCCGGCACATCGACAAACGTCCAGAGGCACTTCTCCCACTGGAGGATTTCCCGGGCCATGCCGGCCGTCTTCTTCTCTGCCCGCAGTGCCGCCTCGCGCAGCAGTTGGCCGACTCCGCGTTCCACACCGCGCATGCGCTCTTCGAAATGCTCACGTGCCAGGGTGCCGTCGCGCACGCGGTGGTACCACTTGAAGAAGCGGTTGCGCTCGCGCATGAGCTCTCGGCCTATCCGCCCACCCCGGCCGCCCCTGTCGATGAAACCCTGGAAGCCGCGGGTGAGGTGGGCCCAGCACAGCTGGCGCAGCCCCGCGTCCACCCACTCGTAGGCGCTCCACCTGTCGGTGGTGAGGAAGCCCGCGAAGTCCGCGCCGAGCAGCTGGCGGGCGACCTTGCCGCCGCGGCTTCTGGCGATGTGGAACACCACCACCAGCTGGTGACGCCGGGGCGCGGTGTCCTGCCCATTCAGCCTCCGCTTGCAACCCTGGCACTCCCTGGGCACCAACTCCACGACGTCCCCCCGGAATCACCGGGCCTCGTCGAACCCATCCGTGGACAGCGCGAGTTCGCGCCAGGTGGCCAGCTCCTCGGTGACGCCGCGGTGCTTGTTCTCGATGCGCGCGAGCGCGTCACTGCCGAGCGGCAGCCGCACCGGCGGCCGGGCCGTGTGCGCCAGCGCGATCATCGCCTTGGCCAGCTTCACCGGATTGCCCGGCTGCGCGTGGTTGAGCCCCTCGGCGGCCGTGCGCGTGACGCCCGAGGTCGCCGCGTAGTCGGCGATGGGCTCGGCCACCGCGAGCGACTGTCCGTCCAGGAAGTCCGTGCGGAAGAAGCCCGGCTCCACCACGGTCGCGTGGATGCCCAGCGGCGCGAGCTCCGCGGCCAGCGCCTCGGTGAGTCCCTCCACCGCGAACTTGGTGGCGCAGTAGACGCCCCAGCCCGGGTAGGCGCCGTAGCCTCCCAGCGACGACAGGTTGATGACGTGCCCCGCCCGCTGGCGCCGCATGTGCGGCAGCACCGCCCGGGTCACCGTCAGCAGCCCGAACACGTTGGTGGCGAACAGGCGCTCGACCTCGGGGCCCCGTGCCTCCTCCACCGCTCCGAGCAGCCCGTAGCCCGCGTTGTTCACCAGCACGTCGATGCGCCCGAAGCGCTGGATGGCCGCCTCCACCGCCGCCAGGGCCTGCGCCTCCTGGGTGACGTCCAGCCGGACGGCGAGCAGCCGCGGGTGCTCCCCGAACCGCGCCTCCAGGCTCTTCGGGTCCCTCGCCGTCGCCACGACGGCATCGCCCGCCGCCAGGGCCTCGGCGGTGATCAACGCTCCAAAACCCCGGGAAGCTCCCGTGATGAACCAGGTCCGCATGATGTTCTCCCTCTGTGACGTGCGCCGCCGGACTGGAGTGCCGGCCGACGAGACACAAGGTACCGGCGGTCCATCGCTGAATGAATCACTTGAATCCGCATCGAGCTGGTGAGTTCATCTCAGCAATGAAGCGCATCGACGCGGGCGACCTGACGCCCTTCCTGGCCGTGGCCACCCACCGCAGCTTCCGCCAGGCGGCGGTGGAATTGGGCGTCACGCCCTCCGCCCTGAGTCACTCCCTGCGCGCCCTGGAGGAGCGGCTCGGGGTGCGGCTGCTCAATCGCACCACCCGCAGCGTCGCCCTGACCGAGGCGGGTGAACGGCTCCTCGGCCATATCCGCCCGGCCTTCCTCGACATCCGAGACGCCATCGACGACCTGAACGCCTTCCGGGGCCAGCCCATGGGCACCTTGCGGCTCAACGCGGCCCGGCAGTCGGCGCATCTGGTGCTCCTGCCACTCGTCACCCGGTTCCTGCGCGCCTATCCGGACGTGCGCGTCGAGGTGCGCGTGGACGATGCCCTGTCGGACATCGTGTCGGAGGGGTTCGACGCCGGGGTGCGTTTTGGCGAGCGCATCGCCGCGGACATGATCGCCGTGCCGCTTGGCCCGCGTCAGTGCTCCGCCGTCATCGCCTCGCCGGAGTTCCTCGAGCGCCATGCCGCGCCCCGGACGCCGTTGGAGCTGCGCGGCCTGCCCTGCATCCGCTACCGGTTCCTCGGGGGCGTCGTCTACCGCTGGGAGTTCGAGCGGGACGGCGAGGAGCTGGAGGTGGAGGTCGATGGGCCCCTGACGCTGAGTGATCAGGAGTTGATGATCGACGCGGCGCTGGCGGGTGTGGGGCTGGCCTATGTCTTCGAGGGACGGGTGACGGACCTGCTCGCCCAGGGACGCCTGGTGCGGGTGCTCGAGGACTGGTGCCCCGACTATCCCGGCTTCTTCCTCTACTATCCGAGCCGGCGTCAGCTCCCGGCCGCGCTCCGGGCGTTTGTCGATTTCGCGAGGGCCTCGGTGTGAGGGGGTGGTTGCCGCTGGTGGGACCGTGGCTGATGGCGGGTTGTGCCACGGGACTGGGAGGCCTGCCGGAGTACGGCCCCACGCTCCAGACGCAGTCGTGTGTGCTGAGTCCCGGGTGCATGGCACCGGCGGCGAGCGGGGACGTGCTCGTGCCCACGGCGGCGGTGAGGGCGGCGCAGGCGGTGAGGGGACTGCTCACGCTCAAGGACTTCCTGGACGAGGCGGAGGTGGCGCAAGTGGAGGCGGTGCTCGCGCAGTGCGCCCGCGAGGCGGACTTCCAGGTCAACGAGCGCGAGTACGGCCGAGGCAGGTCTCCGGACGACAAGGAGTGCGACCGGTTGGTGGGCCAGACAGCCAAGAAGAAGCCCATCACCCGGGCCATGGAGCTTGGTTCCCTGAAGCATGAGATGACTTTCGCCTGCGTCGAAAGAGAGCTCGGACGGGACTTTCCGGACCACATCACGCGCGAGCCGCGTTACGGTCGGAATCCCTCCTCGGGGACGTATACCCTGACGGATGAGTGGTTCGAGTCTCTTGTTCCGGATCTCGTTCTTCACCTCGTCCGGAACGCCAGCCAGATCCAACTGCTCTACGACTTCTACTTCCCTTGCACCTCGCTCAAGAAGAGCAACCCTCTGGGGCGAAACAAGCGCACCCTTCATGAGAAGCTGGGCAAGTATGAATCGCTTCCGGGTGAGCCACCACGTGCGCTCGTGACTCCTCAACTTGGAATCAGCCGATGACCCGAGCCTATCCTCGAATTCGTCGCCATGACACAGGCTCAGCGGGAGACGTCCTCGTGCACCGAGAGGCGGTCCGGTTGGTTTTGTACCTGCCGTTCAACCATCATGCGCTCGCGCTTTGCGTCAATCGTGCGCTCGACATGTATCTGGATGCGGTCGGAACGGGTCCCGAGATTTTCTCGGAATACTTCCTGGGTTACGAAACCGCTGACTTTCACGAGGAGAGCTGGCCGACCATCCGCCAGTTCCTCTCTTCTTCGGACGAGGAGTATTTTCTCGATGACGAGGAGGACGAGCGATACCTCCTGATGCAGGTGAAGAACCAGTTCCACCGCCGGGTGGAATTGTCGAGTGAGGAGCACGGAGTCACGGGATACGGATTCTGCTACTGGGCGCGGCTGCCGTGGAGAAAGCCGGTGCCGGGAGAGATGAGTCTGGTGAGCTTTTCCTGGCCCACGGAGTACCTGGAGGAGCACGGCCCGGAGAGGATGAGGGAGTTGATTCAACAACTGGCGGAGCTGTTGCCCCATGCGTCGGGCCACGCGGGGTTGGCGTTCTCCTCGCCCAACCTGTGGGGGCCCGCCATGAAGGACATTTACGAGGAGGCGCTGCGCTACCCGGGCCTGGACGTGACGCATGGGCAGAGGGAGTTGGGCACGAGAGTGGATGGGGTGCACTGGCTCAACTTCCTGGGCCCGGAGGTGCTGAGCCAGGTGGGCGGAGCCGAGGCGCTGCGCTCGCGGCTGCACGCGCCGTCCACCCGCGTGGAAGCCCGCGAAGGCGGACGGGCGGTGGTGGAGCTGGGAGAGGAGCCCGAGGCGGGAGACCTGGCGCAGGGTGACACGCTGCCGGCGTACCGAGAGCTGGCGCGTGTGCTCGAGCCCTGGCTCCTACCCTTCCCCGAGTCCTTGTCCTGGAAGGACTGTCCTCCCGGCACGGCCCGGCGCTGGTGGCGCCGCTTCCTCGACTGAGCGCTCTTCCGGGGTGACGCTGGTCGAATGCCGGTGGCGCGATTCATGACTCGAGGACGAGGCGGTGCTCGTCGGAGTGCCAGAGGGTACATGCTGCCTCTGGTGGGAGTGTGGCTGGTGGCGGGCTGTGCCACGAGGCTGGGTGGCCTGCCGGAGTACGGCCCCACGCTCCAGACGCAGTCGTGTGTGCTGAGTCCCGGGTGCATGGCACCCGCGGCGAGTGGGGAAGTATTGATACCCACGGCGGCGGTGAGGGCGGCGCAGGCGGTGAGGGGACTGCTCACGCTCAAGGACTTCCTGGACGAGGCGGAGGTGGCGCAAGTGGAGGCGGTGCTCGTGCAGTGCGCCCGCGAGGCGGACTTCCAGGTCAACGAGCGCGAGTACGGCCGGGGCAAGGTTCCAGGCGATGCTGAATGCAAGCGCGTGGTGGGCCATGACTCCAAAGGAAGAGAAATCTTCCGGGCCATGGAACTTGGCACGCTGAAGCATGAAGTCGCCTTCGCCTGTGTCGCTCGGGAGCTTGGTGGGGAGTTCACGGACTACCTCACCCAAGAGCCCCGCTACCAGCGAGAGCCTTCGACCGGCGCCTACATCTTGAGCCAGACTCTGTCGCGCTCGCTGATGCCGGACATCGTTCTCCACCTGGTTCGCGACGCCAACCGGATCCAGTTCTTGTATGACTTCTTCTTCCCCTGCACCTCTGGGAGTAAAAGCAACCCGTTAGGCGACAAGAACCAGAACATCCAGGAGAAGCTTGGTAAATACAGGCGCCTCGCGGAGGAGTCGCGACGGGCTCTTGTCACACCTCAACTTGGAATCAGCAGATGACTGGAAAGTACCCTCGAATCCGCCAGGACGTCTTGTGTCTGGAAGGACGACGCCTCGTGCACCGCGAGGTCATCCGAATGGTGTTGCACCTACCATCCGATCATCATGACCTCGCGAGGCGAGTGGGCTACGCGCTCGACATCTACCTGGACACGGTGGGCTCGGGGCAGGATGTCTTCTCCGAATACTTCCTGGGGGTCGAGCCCGATGCCCTGCGTCAGGAATGTTGGCCTCGTATTCGTAGAATGCTCGCGCCTCCCCTCGGAGAACGTTTTCTCGACGATGTGGAGGATGAGGCGGAGGTCCATTCGTACATCAAGGATCAATTCGAACGCCGGGTGGAGTTGTCGGGGGGAGCGTCGGGCCTGAGCGGCTACGGATTCTGCTACTGGGCGCGGCTGCCGTGGAGAAAGCCGGTGCCGGGAGAGATGAGTCTGGTGAGCTTTTCCTGGCCCACGGAGTACCTGGAGGAGCACGGCCCGGAGAGGATGAGGGAGTTG
>Ga0081606_1000199_pt1 | contig 31202 bp, 29 predicted proteins | sample EareggfetidaYelm_FD_71127 | JGI IMG/M metagenome (GOLD analysis project Ga0081606, IMG submission 71127) | Earthworm egg capsule microbial community from the University of Washington, USA - E. fetida Yelm (SPADES assembly) (version 2) | ecosystem: Host-associated > Annelida > Reproductive system... | reverse complement strand
CGATCGGCGATGTCGATGACGTGCGGCATGGAATGGCTGATAAAGACCACCGCAATGCCCTTGTCTCGCACCCGGCGAATGGTGTCCAGCACGTTTTTGGTTTGCCGAACTCCGAGCGCGGCGGTTGGTTCATCGAGAAAAATAACCCTGTTCGCCCAGTGCACCGCCCTCGCGATCGCGATGGCCTGTCGCTGGCCGCCCGACATTGATCCAACGGGCGCGGTGAGTGAGCGGACGGTGGCACCGAGATCCTCAAAAGCCTCCCGTGACTTGTTCGTCATCTCGGGGACATTCATGAAGCCCAGGCGACCGGCGATGCCACGACTCATACTTTCGCGGCCAAGGTACACGTTCTGAACCGGGGTCAGGTGAGGAGCCAGTGCGAGGTCTTGATACACGGTTTCGATACCGAGCAAGCTGGCCTGGCTTGGCGAACTGAGAACGATCGGTTGCCCCTCAAAAAAGATCTCACCGCTATCGAGCGCAAGGCTGCCAGAGAGAGCCTTAACGAGGGTAGATTTTCCGGCCCCGTTATCCCCGATGAGGGCCGTCACCTCACCGGGAAACACCTCAAAGTCAGCCTCGTCTAATGCCGAGACAAACCCGAATTTTCGGGAAAGACCTCGTCCTTCTAAAACCGGGGTCGTCATGCGATGATTCCTCCCTCTCTCCGTGATCGGCGTGCGGTGCGTGGCTGGAAATTTTCTGGTAATTGCGATGCGGTCAACGTCATCGGATGCCCCCCGAGCTGAGTGTCTGTGGCCAGTGATCACCCGGGGTTGCAACGAGTACCTCACCGGTTCCGGCGATACGCCAGTCTCCAAAACTTTCAGGGACCGCAAACACATCGCCCGCGCTAAAGGTGATAGTTCCCGCACCGGAGAAAGAGCCGGAACCCGACAGCACGAGCGCGATTGCAAATCCACGCCGAATCTCCGTGCTGTCGTCAGATGTTGGCTTCGCACACCAGATACGAAAGTACGGGTCTGCTGCTGACGGAAGCAAACTCGTGGGCCGGGGGCCATCCACTACCCTGTCGTTGTGAGAGGTGAGCATGGCAAGGTCCGCGGTTGTTGCGGTCATTGTGACAAGGGACATCGCCCTGTCAAATCCGATACCTAGGTGTGACTCATCTCGCGTAGATGTCGTAATTGACCACTCTAGAAGTAGCGAAAAATCGGTGGGTTCCTGCACCTCTGCCACAAAAATTCCGGCGTCAATGGCGTGTACTGTTCCGGCCGGGACAAGAATCCCCATCCCGCGTTGTGCCTCGATCCTGTTCATGTGTGCGAGCATCCACTCGCTGTCCTGAGCGTCTCGGCGCCGGTCAACTTCTGTCGAATCAACATCGGTATTCCAACCGAGGTAGAACGCTGATCCCGGAGCGCAGTCAAGGACGTACCACGCCTCGGTCTTGCCGTACGGGCAGTCAAGGTGCGCACGGGCAAAAGCACGCGACGGATGAACGTGAACCGGCAGGCGCTGCCCGGCATCGAGGAGTTTTACGAGCAGACCAGTGTCTCCCGGTGTTGCTGCGGTGGAATGGGATGGCCCGATCCAACCCGCCGGATCCCCCATGATGAGGTCTCGCAGCAGCGCACCGTCTTTGGTTTGCGCAAGACCTGTCACGGGGCTGTCGGCGCGGCTGACGGTGGCACCGAGCCACTCCTCCGGCTGGAATTCCGAGGTGCACGGAATCCGACGCAGTGCGGCAATTTTGGCACCGCCAAGGTAGTGGTGGTCAATGAGATTGGGAGCCAGCGGGATGGGGATCACAGAGCAGATTCCTTGCATAGTGTGTTGCTGTTTGCGGGCCGGACTCCTCGGCTGATGCTCGACCGAGCGCGCAGCCACCGATCCGACCCGGTATCAGATTCGGAGAAACCGTCAGCCGGGTTCGGGGGACAGGAAAACTGATCGAGACAGGAGAGCCGACTGATGCGGACAAACCGATCAGGAGCAACGGTGAGGCACACGGTGGGATGGGCGGGTGGTCTACTGCTAGAGACCCGGGCAGACGCGGTGCTCCCGCTAGGCCCAGTTGCAATAGCTGATATACCGGGGCGACAGAGCATTTCGTGACTCACCTCCTGACAACCTTGTCATGATTTCTAGCTTCCGGCGATGGGTACTACGCCGGAGCCCTGTCCACAACCATAGGGGTCAAACCTCAATGATTGCTCGGGACACGAACGATGAACCCTGGGGGTGCTGCATTCGTGCTGTAGTCATCATCGAACGCAACGACAACGTTGTCAAGCACCGTATGAAACTTTCACGGTACATTCTCGGACAGTGCGACGCACAGCTTCTTCTTTACTCGGTGGAGGACGGCAGGGACTTTAGGATGGGCACATCACTCGATGCGAGCGTGAAGGTGCGTCCCCGTGAGCGACCTGTTCCAATGCAGTGAGCGGTGCGTCGAAGAACACCCCGGAGACAAAGGCGAGCAGGAAGCATGCCACATTGACGATGGGCACGTCCGCTTCTCCGCTTCGCACCACGAGTAAGAAAGCCACCCCGCGGGCCATGAAGCAGATGGTGCCGAGCCCAAGCGCCCCGACAAGACTTTCTATTTTCCCTCCGTCGAGCTTTACACCGAAAAAGACCACGCCGATGATCGTCAGGGTGACAACAGTCACCGCCGTCACGATGACAACGTTGACCAAGAATGACCCCGTCATAATTGCGGGTAAAACCGCGGTAGTCCGGAGTCGGCGGCACACCCCGGAGCTACGGCGTATAGCCAGGCTGATGGCCGCATTCGCAAACGCAACACCCATGACCGCGAGGACGAGAACACGCCGTACATGCGATTCGAGGTGAGAATTTTCTCCTCCTCACAAAGACTGCGAAGAAGGGAGAGGACATCGCGACGAGCAACCGGATCGAGCCCGACAGCGGGCTCGTCAAGGAACAACACTTCGAGGGCACCAACAAGGGCGAAAAGCAGATCGGCACGATGCCGTGTCCCCTCCGATAAGGCCCCGATCCGGGAGTTAAGACTCACTCTCAGAACCAGGGCATCGATGATCGGGAGAAGTTCGAATCTCTTCCTGTAGTAGCTCGCCTGGCGGTCAGCAATTTCGCGAACCGTAAGGGTTGGCTCATAGTCGGTGCGTTGAAGCACCACCCCGATCCTGGTGCGAAGTTTTCGGAAGTCGCGGCGATCCGAAGGGTTGAGACCCAGCACACGGAGGTTGCCGCTGACGAATCTCTCGCTGCCGAAGATCGGACAAGTTGAGGCCTAGCACACGGAGGCTGCCGGATGTCGGTGCCCGGCGCCCCTCGAGCATCTCGATGGTTGTGGTCTTGCCGGCACCGTTGGGCCCGGGCACCGCTACCAGTTCGCCCGACTCAGCCTTCAGCGACAGCCCGTCAACAGCCGTCACCCCTCTGTAACTCTGACACACCCCGTCAGCCTCGACCGCCAACATTTCATCCTCACTAACAGAATAAGGAGTGGAACGTAGCTGCACCGCACCGTCCCAAAAATTTCCTCTCAGCACTATTGCTCGACTCCTGATTTTCTGTCAGGCCACTGTGTACCCTCCCACAGATTTCTGCAAATTTGGTAAAAATATTTAAGTATTCTGAGTCGCTGCCATCAGCCGCACAGTTTTCGAACATTTTTTCCTCTGTCACGTTTGTCAGAGAGACTGGCTTCGCTGTGTGAAAAGCTGGCTACACTGTGTGGAGGCTGACCTCGATGATGAGTGTGTGATCCAACCGCTCGAATCGAGTGCCTGTGCTGTGTATGGCCTGACTGCGCCGCGGTCACGACCAGAGGGTTTCTGCGAGCAACGAAAAGAGGGGTTCTCCATGGCGGTCATCATGGTTGCGGGACCGGCCGGCAGTGGCAAATCCACCCTCGGCCGGGCTCTCGCACGCAACCTGCAGGTTCCACTTATTGATCTCGATTCTGTTACCAATCCGCTACTGAATGCGCTCGGTGCCGAGGCCACCGGAGGACACCACTGGAATTCGCCGCAGGTTCGCGAGCGAGTGCGCCCAGCACGTTATGCGGCACTGCGCGCAGTTATTGACGATCAGCGCGCCATCGGCATGGATGCTGTCGTGGTTGCACCGTTCACCGCTGAACTCCGTGGTGAAGCGGAGTGGGAGGCCCTGGCGAAGACGTCCGAGGCATCCGGAGACCTGCCCCTCGTTGTCTGGCTGCGGGCAACGCCGGAGTTGTGTGCAGCCCGCAGAACTATGCGAGGTGCTGATCGAGACCGCAACGCGGTGAACCCCGGTGAGGAACACATCGAACTGCTCACTGCGGAGGCACCGCGCATCCCCCACCTCGCACTTGACGCCCAGCTCACAACCGAACAACAGCTTGCGGCGGTGCGTCGCCACCTTCGCTACGGCCGCCCCCTGGATCCCACCGCCCCGATCTTTAACCGCACTTTTGCCGCCGCGCTCTTTGATCTGGATGGAACCCTCGTGGACTCGACGGCATCAATTACGCGATCATGGGCCACCCTCGCGCGGGAGTTTGGTATCGAGACCGACCTGTTGGCTATTGGGCACGGGCAGCCCGCACGTCAGGTGATTGCGATGAGTGTCCCCGCAGATCTTCGGGAGCGTGCGCTGCAGCGAGTAACCGAATTGGAAGTGACCGATGTGACCGATGTGGTCGCACTGCCCGGTTCTTCAGAGTTGTTCACATCGCTGGATAACACGACCCGCGCAATTGTCACGAGCGGAAGCCGCCTGCTCGCTCGAGCTCGCCTAGCGGCGGCGAATATTGTCGAACCGGCGATATTCGTGACAATTGATGATGTCACACACGGTAAACCCCACCCCGAACCTTTCCTGAGAGCAGCCGAACTGTTGAAAGTCGATCCCTCGGACTGTCTCGTGTTCGAGGATGCTCCGGCCGGCCTCGCAGCAGCCCGGGCTGCCGGGTGTGGGACGGTCGGTGTTGTGGGCACTCATCCAGCAGAGGAGCTTTCTGCAGACATCCTCGTGGACGGGCTCTATCAACTGCGCTCTCTCTCAGCCCCCTCAGGGGGATTTCGGCTGCAGCCAACGATGTAGAAGTTCCCCACTGCCCGAATATGCCTGAGCGGTAGATTAGGTGCACCGGGCCGCTACGTTGGTGTCAGTCGGCTGGCGAGTGGTTTGCCTCCGGGTACGGTGCGGCGTCATATGGGCACTCGGTGCTATTTGCATCGAGGGCGGTTTGCCTCCGGGTGCGGTGCGGCGTCGCTCATTATCGTGGGTGTGAAACCAGGGGGTAAGAGCTGCCGTGTTCAAGTTTGAGGTGCAGCACTGTGGTGGTGTGGTGGTGTGTGGTGTTGGTGGGTTTCTGTGTTGTCATGCGGCGTAGGGATCAGCGAAGTACGTGTCCATGCCCCACCGAGTGACAAGTTCGTGGTGGCGGTACATCTTGAGTCCCGTTGTCCATCGTCACAGGCAACCGTGCGTGGGGAGGCAGAGCACCGAAGATCGAGTGCTGGGCAGTGATCTGGCACTCAGCGGTCAGAGCGTCTGTTGGTAGATCGTGTCGCACACTCACCCACATTCGCGGGTTCTCTCGGAGCTCGATCCGAGACCTGCCTGCAATCATCCGGGGGTATCCACCCCGCCCGGAGCTTGTCTGCGCAAACTTGCACGACCACGTGATGGCTATTCGGGTGTCCACCCCGCCCGGAGCTTGTCTATTACCCACCCCACCATCCGATCCTGAACACACATGGTCGGTGCAAGTCGGATGCCCGCTTCCAGCACCGGTGTTCTGCCTGTTCTGCCCGAGAAGCCTGTTAGAGCACCGGCTAGGCACACAAAAAAGACACCGTTGAGGATAGTCCGCTTGCCTTATGTCTTGGACACATGGTCGAATACCACACTCAACTGCGAAATATTCTTTCAAGCTCCTCCGGTAACCAACGATCAACCTTAACGCAGATACCAACACCGATCATAACAATAACTGCAGCTATACCGTAGGCCGATAGTGAAAGCAGGAGAGAGGGATACAGCCCGAATACGAGTGACGAAATCATTCTGGTACCCGCAATGATCACGGCCAGGGCGAGAGCGATTGAAAATATTTTGAAGCCTCGTGATCGTGCGGTCCCTGTGCCATACGAGGCGGCAAATTGTTCCACAGGTCCGAGCGTGGCTTCAGGATTCGACGGATCAATCGTTGGATCCGACACAATCTCCTCTAGGATGTCAGTCACGGTTGTTTCCGATATGCGATTGCTGCGAAGCCCCCCTGCCAGTTCTCGTAGATATTTCTCGAAGGCGTTCATGAGGTCCCCTCAAAGATATTTTTAGTGTTCACAACAAGGCTGATCCACTGTGCAAGGATAACTATGTACCTCGTCACGGCCAGCATCGGTAACAGAATAGACCTTGCGCCCCACTCTCACCAGTTATCCACACCGAACCCAAAAGCCCCTCATCTTCAAGCCGATGCAGAATAGGAATCGCCAGTCTGCAATATGACGACCAACGCGAGAGTGACGAATAAAACTACCTAGCCAGTTTCTCTGTTGAACACCCATATCTTGAGTGTACAACATGGTAGATGTAAAGCAATCTACCGATGTGACTCACCTAAAGCGCTCGCGTAATTGTCGTGGTGTCTCAGGTAGGAATGCCCGTGTGAGGGATGTTCGGGTGGTTGGGTTTTGTCTGTGCTGTCGGGAGCGGCTGAACCCGACAGGATTTTCACGAGCGTGCTCTTGCCAGCGCCGTTGTCGCCAATCAATGAGACGATCTCGCCCGGGAACACCGTGAAGTCAGCACCGCCCACAGCCTGCACGTGCCCATAGCTCTGTGTGATGCCCATCCCCTGCAACAGCGGCGTACGCATTTCTGTTGGTGTGGTCATGTTCAGATTTCCTGGGATGTCGGAAGGATCACGAGGTCTCGAATGTTGACGTGGCGCGGCCGGGTCAACATGAAGAGAACGCCGTCGGCGACGTCTTCCGAGCGGATGCCCGTAGCGTCGGTGAGCCGAGATGCGGTGTCACTGTTCTCATCAATGCCCCACAGTTCGTTAAGGACCACACCGGGGGCGATCTCCCCGATGCGCAACCCCGTACCGACAAGTTGACGACGCACGGTGTGCACAAACGCCTGGATCGCGTGCTTCGAGGCGGAATAAACCGGTTCCCAGTGGATCGCCTGGTGTCCCGAGACCGAACTGGTCATGATGATATCGCCGGTCCCGGCAGCGCGCATATGAGGAAGCGCCTCGCGCACGATCGAGATGGCACCGAATACGTTCACAGCAAGCAGTTCCTCCGCTGCGGCGAGATCCGCGTCAGCAAAATCTCCCGAGAGGTACAGGCCAGCGTTCGATAACAGAACGTCTATCCGACCGAAATGTGCCATCGTGGCGTCAACGGCGTGCCGATCAAATTCGGCAGAGGAGACGTCTCCGGCGATGGTGAGAGTCTCAGAACTGAGGTGCTGTGCAACGGACTCCAGGCGGTCGCGATCCCGGCCAATAAGAGCTACTCTCGCACCAGCCTCCACCAGTGCACGCACATATGCGCGACCGATGCCGGAGCTGGCTCCCGTCACGATTGCGACTTTGTCACTGAGACTATCCACGTTGATACTGTTCCCCTCTCGGCAGCGGGAGCGCCGACTTATTCTCTGACACCGGGCATGAATCACCGCGGGCGGCTGCATCAATATCCACGGGTCAGACCTGGCCTTCCAAAAGAATGCTTCGACGCAGGAGCTCGTCGGGGCGCGTATCGATGCGCTCAGCGTTCGTCGGCTCGAGAAAAGTTGGGCGACCAACCGAGAGCGCTCCAAGCAAGACTCGGGCCGACTTCGCCGCCATTGTTGTGACCTGCATTGCGTCGTCGGTGCTCGCCCCGAGCGCAAACACCCCGTGGTTCTGTAAATACACAACACGCGGGGGTGAACCGTGTTCGGCTGTGTGTTCAAGAAGGCGCGCAAGCACGAAGCGGGCAAGCGGCAGCCCCGGGTCGATGTAGGGAATGAGAAGCGTGTGCCGGCCGAGCACCACGATTTGGTCAGGAAACAAACTTCCACGGGTGAGCAGTTCCGCCTGGTCTGAGCACAGCAGCGCATTTACTGGCGTCGAGTGTGTGTGAATAACGGCAGTCACTCCTGCGCACGTGTGGCACACGGCGTGGAGGAGAGCTTCGACCGATGGCCGCTTCGTGCCCCAGGTTACCCCAGCGGCACATGCAATCGCGACCTCGTCATCTCCTACTCGGTCGGAACGAATCAACTCAAGCAGGACATCAAGGTCAACCTCGACAAAGTCCTCCGCTGTGACCGTTCGGAGGTTGGCACCGGTGGCTTTAACGAGCATTCGCCCCTCGCTCGTTTTCAGCGAGGTGTTGCCCTCGGCGAGAACGACGAGATCATTCTTTGGATGCCCCACCGCTCGCGAGATCCGTACGATCTCATCGAGTCCCCGTGGCTGGCGATCGGTATGGGTCATATGGGATTCTCCACCTGTCGGCGCTGCGACATCGTCGTCATTCGGGGAAAGTAGGTGACACTCGCGGTGCCCTCGTCGGCAAGTTCGTTATAGACCTCCGTGATTGTTGTACGCACTCCGGAAGCGACGATCTGCGCAGCGATATTACCGATGCTCGACGCCTCCGCCGGACCTGTCACGACCGGCAATCCGGTGGCATCTGCTGTTAGTTGACACAACACGGGATTGAGGGATCCGCCACCCACGATGCGCACCGAGGTCACCGTTACCCCGGCGAGATGGGCGGCCTCGGCGAGCGCATTGCCGTACGCGGCTGCGAGGCTGTCGAGGATAGCGCGGACGACGTCACCATGAGTGCGCGGCTGCGGGCGGCCCACCTCCTGGCTCAACTTAGCGATGCGCACAACCATCGGACCGGGTGCAAGAAGCCGCGCGTCGGAGACATCGAACACGCGACCATCGCCCGGTGTGGCTGCAGCGCTGTCGAGCAGTTCAGACAACTCGGGAACCGGCACTCCGGTACTCCGCCACTCCTGGATGCACTGCTGTAACAACCACATCCCGTTGAGGTTACGCAGAAACAGTGTGCTGTCTATGCCGCGTTCGTTGGTGAAACCGTGGCACAGTGCATCACGGCTCAGAACCGGCTCGTGCAGACTCAGTCCGACCAGCGACCAGGTTCCGCTCGAGATGAGACCAATAGTCTCCGTCTCGGAGGGTACCGCGAACGCGAAGGCACTCGCTGTGTCGTGTTCGGCAACCCGGTAGACCGGAACAGCTGAGACCGACCCAATCCGGCTGGTGATCGTCGGTGTCGTGAGGCCGACAAAGCATCCGGGAGCCGACACCGCCGGCAGGGTGAGTCCGGGCAGGCAGGATGCCTCGATCAGATCCTCCGACCAGGCACCGGTCGCTGCTGAGAGGAGCTGACTGGTCGAAGCGATCGTCTGCTCGGTGCCGACAATACCGGTCAGCAGATAGACCCACAGGTCGGGTATGAACAGAAGCCGTTCACCGTCAAACGCCTTCAGTTTTGCCCTCGCGGCCAACCGGAGCGAGGTGTTTATAGCATGGTCGGGCACACCGCTCAGAACATAAACCTCTGCTGCCGTCAGTGTTCGATCAGCAGTAATGAGGGTGGGATCGGGCGCACCACGGTAGTGCGGCACGGGACCGACCACTGATCCGAGCCTGTCGAGCAGGGCAAAATCGACACCCCATGAATCCACCCCGATGCTCGCCAGACTCGTGCCAAGATCGGTGCTGCGTTCGACCGCCTTCGCCAGTCCGACAAGCGATTCCTCGAAGAGGCGCTCTACCTCCCACTGCAAAGTTTTCTCCTTGACAACGGGCTGATTCTCAAATCTGTGCACCTCCGCCAGCACCCACCGGTCGGCCACGAGTGTTCCGAGCATTACTCGGCCGCTCGATGCGCCCAGGTCGATCGCCGCGTGCGCACTCGTCGTCGATGTCATCATCCGTGTCATGAAAACCTCATCGCAGAAATGCGGCAGCGACGCCGGCGTCAACCGGGATATGCAACCCGGTGGTGTGGGTGAGGTCGCTGCCGGTGATGACGGCGACAGCGCCGGCAACGCTCTCGGGCAAGACTTCGCGTTTAAGAATTGTGCGCTGTGCGTAGTACTCTCCGAGTTCTTCTTCTGGCACCCCATAAACGGCTGCCCGGTCGGCACCCCAACCGCCCGCGAAGATGCCGGAACCACGCACAACAGCGTCAGGGTTGATCCCATTTACCCGCACGCCATACTCGCCGAGTTCGACCGCCAACAGTCGCACCTGATGGGCTTGGTCAGCCTTCGCGGCTGAGTAGGCGATATTGTTCGGCCCGGCAAAAACAGAGTTTTTCGATGAGATGTACACGATGTCGCCGCCCAACCCCTGCGTGATGAGCACCGCCGCAGCCAATTTGGACACCAGAAACGACCCCTTTGCCATAACATCGTGCTGCAGGTCCCACTCGGCTTCAGTGGTCTCGAGCAGGGGTTTGGAGAGTGACAGACCGGCGTTGTTGACCACGAGGTCGAGGCCACCGAACTGCAGCAAACAGGCGTTAATTGCGGCCCGAATGTCATTCTCACCTGTGACATCGGCCCGCACGCCGATTGCGACATCCGTTGACCCAAGGTCGGCGGCGGCGGCCAGGGCCTTCTCTACGTCAAGGTCTGCAATCACCACGCAGGCACCCTCCGCAGCAAGCCGACTGGCAATGGCTTTGCCGATACCGGAGGCACCGCCGGTGACGAGTGCGATGCGGGTGGAGTGCGACTTTGGCCGGGGCATCCGCTGGATCTTGGCCTCTTCGAGGGACCAGTACTCAATGCGGAATCTCTCGTCATCACTGATGGGGGCGTAGGTGGAGATCGCCTCGGCACCCCTCATGACGCTGATGGCGTTGAGGTAAAACTCGCCCGCAACGCGAGCAGTCTGCTTATCTCTGCCGTAGCTAAACATGCCGACGCCGGGCACAAGCACGATCACCGGATCGGCACTGCGAATAGCCACCGAATCAGCGGTTGCATATCGGCGGTAGTAGGCCTGATAGTCGGCACGATACTGTTCGTGCAGTTCCTTCAGCCGAGCGATTGACTCCTCAACTCCCGCGTCGGCAGGCATGTCGAGCACGAGTGGTTTTACCCTGGTACGCAGGAGGTGATCCGGGCACGCTGTCCCCAACGCGGCCAAGCGGGCGTGTTCTTCGGAGGCTAAGAAGTCAAGTACAGCCTCGTCGTCGGAGAAAGAACCCACCTGTACCCTCTCGCGTGAGACAAGAGCACGGATTACCGGGGCAAGAGTGGCGGCTTTCGCGTGGCGTTCGGCCTCAAGGAGCGGTTCGTAGCCCGAAAGGGGCGCCCCGAACGGAGCAGCCTTTCCATGTTCGGCGATGTAGGCAGCAGCAGTTTCAATGATCCACAACGAATTCGCTTCAACCTCGTCCGAGGTGTTGCCCCACGCGGTGATGCCGTGTCCCCCCAGAATGCAGCCGATCGTTTCCGAATGTTCGCGCTTAATTGCGGCGATGTCGAGACCGAGTCGGAAACCAGGACGACACCACGGTAGCCACACAACCCTGTCGCCGAAAATTTTTGTCGTAAGTTTCGCGCCATCAGCTGCTGTGGCGATGGCAATTCCCGAATTTGGGTGCAGATGGTCAACGTGTGCGGCATCCACTAGACCATGCATCGCCGTGTCGATCGACGGTGCCGCCCCGCCGTTGCCGTGCAGGGCGAATTCGAGCGCAGCGACCATGTCATCTTCACGATCAACACCGGGGTACACGTTCTGTAAGGCACGCAATCGACCCAAACGCAACACCGAGAGTCCCTCTTTTTTCAGAGTGCCCAGATCACCTCCCGAACCCTTCACCCACAGCAACTCCACCAGCTCTCCGGTTACCGGGTCGATCCCGTTGCCCTTCGCCGAGGTGTTCCCACCGGCGTAGTTCGTATTCTGCAGGTTTGCGCCCAAGCGATTCGAACGGGCGATGAGGTCTTCAACAGTGCCCACGCGCACCTCACATCCTTTGCGACGAGCCAGTAGTGTTACTTTATGTAATAATTCACATAAACTATCAACACTCCGACACTAGCATGACGCTAGCTCACAGGGCAATAGGATCGATGCGGTTGAGTTGAAAGTAGGAGAGCACGATGGCGGTGACCGGCACGCTCGACGCGGAAGCACGTCGCGAGTTGATGGCTCAGGAACTGCAGCGCCGAGGAACCCTCCACCTGAAAGATGCGGCGCTCCGGTGGGGGGTGCATCCCATGACCATCCGGCGCGATTTCGATGTGTTCGTACACGCCGGAATCGCGCGGCGGGTGCGCGGAGGAGTTGTCGCCGTCGCGGGCGATGACTTCTCACAACGCCAGTATCAGAATGCAACAGCCAAGCAAGACATCGCCGGAAAGCTTCTGAGGTTCATCGAACCAGACATGGCGATTGCCCTCGACTCCTCCACCACCGTTCACGCTTTTGCCAAAACAATAGCCGCGACCCGCACCTCCGTGATCACCAACGGCTTTAGCGCTTTCCAGACCCTGTGCGGGCGGGAAGGCATCAGAACCTACCTAACCGGAGGCGAACGTGAAGAGACTAACCTCAGCCTGGTCGGATCGCTGGCAGTACAGTCGGTCCAACAGTTCAGCCTTGATGCGTGCTTCCTCTCGACAATGAGCATTGACCCGGACTTCGGAACCAGTGAGATCACCCTTGAGCAGGTCGCTGTTAAGCAGGCTATGGTCAACGCCTCGCAAAAGGTCATCCTGGCGGTCGACTCCAGCAAGTTTGCAACGCGGGCCCGCTTCCGATCACTCTCACTGTCTCACTTCGACGTGCTTGTCACCGAACTCGACCCAAACGACACTCGCCTCAACGCCTACCGGGAGTTCATTCCCGAGATCCACTGACCGTCACACCGCAATGCTCGTACCGTGCCAGAGCGCTGTGCCCCGTGACCACCTGCGGGGCATCAGCGCCACCGGCAAGCCTCACCCTCAGCACGAGTGGGTCTTCAGCGCGAGCGATCAGACGGCCGTATAGCCGCCGTCGATCACCAGGTTCTGGGCAGTCACATACGACGAGGCATCCGACGCCAGGTAAACCACCAGCCCGTGGAGATCCGACGGCTCTCCCATTCGCCCAGCGGGAATGCGTGCGACCCAATCAGCAGCCAAGTCGGGGTTCTGGTCGGTAAACTGCCGCGTCATATCTGACAGCATGTACCCGGGCGCAATAGCGTTGACCCGAATACCTACAGGTGCCCACTCGACGGCCAGCGACTTCGCGAGCTGGGTAACCGCCGCCTTAGACGCGTTGTACGACACCTGATGCTGCGGAGTGTTAACAACCGAACCCGACATTGACGAGACAAGGATCGCACTTCCGGGAATACCCGCCGTGATGAGTCGCCTACCAAAGGCCTGCGCGGAGAAGAATGTCCCATCGAGGTTGACCGACATGACCCTGCGCCACTGCGCGGCAGACACGTCAACACTGTCGTTCCAGATCGTAATTCCAGCCGCCGTGAGCAGTATCTGCGCGGTGCCGAGAGCAGCCGCTGCTCCTGCGAATCCCTCGGCGACCGATTTTTGATCGGTCACGTCCATGTGCGCGGCAAAGGTTCGTACGCCGTACTCTGATGCCAGTCGGGCAGCGGATGATCCAACATCGGGGAGGATGTCGAACAGCGCCACGGCGCATCCCTGTTGAGCGAACGCCTCGGCGGCAGAAAAGCCAAGGCCACGCGCTCCACCGGTAACAGCCGCAACGCGACCCTCCAGGTCATTGAACTTCATCGTCAATCTCTTGTTTGATTATGTGAATTATAGCAATATATAACATGACATATGAGTCAAAATCCACATCCCAGAGCACCTGAGCCTGCCGGGATGCTTCGGGCCGAACGCGAGGTGGAATGTCCACGACACTCCCTGTGAGAGCGTTGTTGTCGGCATGTTCTCGCGGGTTCTTGCCCGGGTCACATACGTTTTCATCAGCTCTCCACGTGCGATCATGAACCGCAACACTCACTCGAATACGGCACCGGGATGCATCCCGAAACCCTCAGAAACTGAGCACTGTCTTGGGTGACCTGTATGTGACGTGCGGACAAATCCGAGATCCACAGGTGCCACGCGGTGTCGCGGCTGCGGCCCGGTAGTGCTCGTCATCGTCGTGCATAACTAGCAGACTGACGATTGGTTAACCAATGCCCTCCAACAGCTCGGTCTCGGTGTTGCCGATGTGACGGATCACGTCTGGGCGTGACTTGGCCAGGTACAGGTACCAGCCGATGGCCACGATCATCGTGAGCAGGAAGATGTACGGAATCACGTTGAGTGGAAAAATCGGCACGGGATACACACTCGCAATGAACACGTAGACCATGCTGACGATGGCGATCACAGCGCAGACCCACACGAGCCAGTTGCTCATCTTCTCGCGGCGGGTGTACACCACGCAGGCGATCGCGACGAGGGCATACGCCATCATGTAGCCGTAGGTTCCGTAGGTGTCAACCCACACGACGATCTCCATAGGGTCAACATTGAGTACCAACAGAATGATGTCGAGGATCACGGCGGCGGGACCGGCAACACACAGCGCCCGGTGTGGAGTGAGGTGGCGCTCATGGGTGCGACCGAATCGCTCGGACACAACTCCCTCTTTACCCATCACGTAGACGATGCGACCAACCACGTTGAGCGGAGCGACGACGACCGCAAAAAACGACGCGCCGACACCAAACGTGAGCACTGGCGCGAACCAGCCGGGCATCCCGATCATTGACGCGATGTCTTCGAGCGGGCTCGCACTCGTGGCGAGGTCGCTTCCGAGCACAACTACCTGTGTGTACGCGGCGATCACGTACAGCAGACCGACGGTCACGGCGCTCCACACTATGACTCGCGGGATGGCCAAGTAGGGGTTCTTGGCTTCCCGACCGAGCGCGTCCGCCGATGAGAATCCGACAAAACCGAGGATACCGAGCACCATTCCAGAAGCGACCCCCTGCAGCGGAACCTCTTCGAGTAAGAACTGTGACGGATCCCAGGCTCGCGAGCCAGCCCACACCAACGCGAGAATCAACAGCACAAAGATAATCGTGACCGACACCAGTTCGAGCGTCAGCGAAACCCGAGCTGACAAGCGGATGCCACGGATCGTGAACAGTGTGGCGAGGCCACCGAGCACAACGGCCAGGGCGATCTGCGGCGCGACACCGGAAACCGGAACGCCGACAAGCACAAGGAACTGCTGGAAGTAGGAGACCGAACCACCGAGCGAGCCCGCCGCGATCCCCCAACATCCGATGAGAAGTGCAGTGCCAGCCAGGTAGGCACCGAACGAGCCGAGGCCTTTTGACACGTAAGTGTAGAGCGATCCGGCAGACGCGTGTTTGCGGGCGAAGACCACAACGCAATACCCCACTGAGAGGATCACAGTGGTGGCCAGAATAAAGGAGTAAACGGTTCCATCGCCTGCGCCAAGATAGATAGCTGCCGCGGTGAAGGCGATAACGGCGCTCGGGGCGATGTTGGCGATTGCCTGTGCGGCCAATTCTGGCCAGCTCATCACCCCGCGGCGCAGGCCCGCATCACTCGGGGTTTCAGGTCGGGTACGAGTAGTCATGGTGGTGGATTCTCCGGCAGGTCGGGCGAGGATAGGTTCTGAGCGATAGGAGGGGTAGGACGCTGAAAGGGGGTAGCACCACCCCGCTCCGGGAAGGTCGGCCGCGGAGGAAACGACGACTCAGGGATCTGAGGGTGCCGGATGCCGCGAGCGAACAATAGCGGTGGTTACGGGATGAGCAGGGTGCGCAGTGCGCTGCCGGTCTCGAGATCATCAAGGGCGGCGAGCGCTTCCGACAGCGGGCGCCTCGAAGAAACCAGCGGGTCGAGTTTGAGCTGGCCGTCCATGTAGCGGTCAACGAGCGCGGGAATATCAATTGCGGGGCGGATACTGCCGTAGTTGGAGCCAAGGATTCGCTGGTCGGACTCGGCGAGGGTGAGGGGTTCGAACGACGCGCGAGCGCCCGTCGGGGGGAGGCCGACGATCACCGCGGCGCCGCCAAGGCCGAGCATCTGGATCGCCTGCTCAGTGGTCAGTGTGCGGCCGATGGCGTCGAACGCGTAGTCAACACCATCGGGGAGGAATTCGTGGACGGCGTCGACCGCGTCGACAGATGACGCGTCGATACGGTCGGTCGCTCCGAACTGGGCGGAGAGTTCCAGCTTCTCCGGGCGGATATCGATCGCGACGATCCGCAAGGCACCGGCGAGCTTTGCACCCTGGATCACGTTGAGACCAACGCCACCGCATCCGATCACGGCGACGGTCGAACCCGGCTCGACGGCCGCGGTGTTGAGAACAGCACCAACGCCGGTGGCGACCGCGCATCCGACGAGGGCGATCACATCGAGCGGAGCGTCGTCGCGCACTTTGACCGCACCGGACGCTGGAACGATGACCTCTTCGGCGAACGACGACACACCGAGGTAGTGATGGATCTCCTCACCATCCTTCGACAGTCGGGAGGTTCCGTCGAACAGAACACCCCGGGGAGCAACGATCGTTGCAACGGTGCGGCAGCGAGCCTCGTGGCCGGAGCGGCAGTTGCGGCACTCACCACACGGCGGGACCCAGGACAGCACAACGTGGTCTCCAACGGAGAGTGAGGTGACACCCTCACCGAGCTCGACGACTACACCGGAACCTTCGTGGCCCATCACCAGAGGGACAGCAGCATCCCATTCCCCGCGGCGGATGTGCAGGTCGGAGTGGCAGACACCGGCCGCGGCGATCTTAACCCTCACCTCTCCGCGCTTGGGGGCGGAGATCTCGATGTCAGTGAACTCAACGGGCTCATCGGTGTTGCGGAAGATAACGGCTTTCATGGGCTTCCTTGTCTTTGGAAACTGGTCCGAATCAGGGGTGGGAGACAGGGTGCTCGTGGCGCATGGGCGTGCACGGATCTCTGGATGCTGGTCGTGTGGCGTGGGAGGCGACTGCGGGTTGTTCGGGTCTGGGTCTGGGTCTGGGTCTGGGTCTAGGTTCGGGTTCGGGTTCGGGTTCGGATCCGGGTTTCGAACGCTCCCGCGAATTGAGCCAATGTTACGCAGAACATTCAGCGGGCGGCGATGACAAAAATGTCGAATAAACCGATTAGATCTGCCCGTTTGTATATTGAGAGGATGGTCATGGACCTCGCCGCCGCCGCACGCGTCGCGCGTGCCTCCGTCGCGGGAGCCCCGATTCCGCTGGAGAGAGCTGTTGACGACGTTGTCTTTCTCCGCGAGTTCAGCGTGGTCGCGAACGAGAAGTTCGTCAGTCTGGTCGTAGCCGGTGTCGACGAGATCAGCACCGCTATCCGCGATTCCGGGCAGCGCCTCGACACCCTCCGCGAAGCAGTCCCTGTGACGTATGTTCCCGCGAATGCTGTCCGGAAGCTGAGCGATGTGGCCACAGCGGCAGGTCTTACCGTTCTCGTATCGACAGAGCTGGATCTCGTGCTGCTCCATGCCCGGCTCACCACCGCACTGGCAATTGACCGAGCTGCGGAGGCGAGGTTGATCACGGCGGGAACAAGGGTGCTCGCCCAGGTAGCACGCCGAGGGGGCATTGAGGCGATGATCGTCGAACTCGCGCATCAGCTCAACGGCTGGTGTGTGCTTCTCGACAACCACGGCCGGGCCATGACAAGTGCGGGGGCCGGTGCGCTGCACCTGGAAGATGCCGCATCAGCGGCGATGAATCGTGCGACGAGGGTGCGACATCCCGGCCTGCAAGTTCACCGGGTGGGTGAGGCCAAGGATCTGCGGGCGTTTCTGGTTGTGGCCTCGCGCGACGGCTCGACGAGCCGCACTCGCGATCTGGCGGCGCAGGCATCCGCTCTCCTCGACCTGCTGGTTCGCACCCACGAACACAGTGTCACGGAGCGTCTCGGCAGAGAGTTGCTGGTGCGGAGTGTGCTCTGTGACGCACCGTCGTCGCCAGAGATCTTGTTAAAGCGGTGGGATGTTCGGGATGAGACGCTTACGGGTTTTGTGATCTCGGCGCGCACGCGAGTGGTTGAGGTAGAGAGAAAGGTACTGCGCTGGCTTGATGAGTTGGGGGCCGTGCACACCATCCTCACCGAAAAGGATCGGGTTATCGGTCTGATCAGCGACGACCTGGTCGCCGAGTTTGCCACGAGGGTGGAATCAACGTTCGTGGAGGCCGGTGCGATGCTCAGATGCGGGTTCGGTTCGAGTGCCCCGCTGTCGAGGCTCCGGTCGTCGATCGTCGAGGCCCGTCAGGCCCACGAATCCGCGATTCTGCGCGGTCATTCCGTGGTGCACTACAGCGCAATCCCTACCGTGCAACTCATTCTGGATGCTCTGGAAGATGACCAACTCATTCAGCTGATGAAACCACTCGCCGCGCTCCGCGCTCCCGCTCTCGGCGGCCACCTCGTCGAGACACTCCGGATATATCTGGCGGAACACGGCTCCTGGGGTGTCACCGCCGAACGCCTCGGAGTGCACCGTCACACCCTGAAAAACCGCATCACCCGAATCGAAGAACTCACGGGGCTCTCCCTCAACGACCCGGATGACCGTTTCACAGCCTGGGTCGCGCTGCGTGCGCTCGGTGCCGCTTCTGAGCACTGAGTCCGACGAAATCTGGCCTTCTGCCCTGACTCCACGCGCTCGGCGCACCGCGCAGATAGCCCGGCTCGACTTCGCACCCCGCGAGCCCGCGGTAGTAGAACTCCTTCTGGGAGTCGAGCACGATGAACGGCATGATCTTGTTCTGCAGGCGCTGCTGGAACATGACAGTCCGACCTTCCCACCCATTGCCATCCTGGAAGGGATGAATGTGCTCGAAGCGGTAGTGAAAATCCACGATGCCCTCGAACGACACCTGACCCTGCGCACCTTGCTGCACAGCCCGATCATGAATGATCTCCTCGACCGCAAGCTCAATGCGCCCGGGCGACACCGTCCTGCGACCACCGATCGTTCGACTCTCGTAGATGTAGCGAGTCTGATCTTCGCTGAGCTGGTTTCCCTCAATGCGGTTGGTGTTGTACACCATCCGCACCTGTGTCAGATGGTAGAGGCCACCCTTCAGACGCGCTGCCCGTTGTTCGCGAAGAGTATCTGACAACCGGGCAGGCGAGACGGGTCGGCCGGATCCATGCCCCGGCACCATTCATGACAAACGAGAACCTCGGACATTTCGCCAACACCGACGAGAGTGAACGAGAACCTCGGGCATTTCGCCAATGCCCACGAGAGTGGTTGTGCACTGGTAGATCGTTTCGTGACTCACCCACAACTTTGCCAAGACCTACGAGAGCGATTGTCAGTGCTCTTGAGTAAAGTGGCAGCGACCGCACAAGCAAAGGACGCAACCCATGAGCCCTCAACTCATCGTCGATGGCATCCTGCTCGTCATCCTGCTCGGTGCCGTATTCACCGGTTGGCGGGCGGGGCTGCTGAGATCGGCAGCGGGGCTGCTGGGGTTCGTAGCCGGTGGCATCGCGGCCTACCTGCTGTTCCCGTGGGTGACACAGTTCACACCGAGTCCGCAGTGGCGAGTTCCCACCCTCATCATCACCGCGATCATACTCATCGGCGTCGGGTCGCTGGTCGGTAGATGGCTTGGTCGCATCCTGCGACGCGGGGCATCCGTTGTCATGCTCGGTGGGATTGATCGACTGTTGGGTGCCGCTGGGCGAGTCAGTGTTGCGGCGGCGCTGTCCAGCCTGCTCGCATCGGGGATCACTGCCGTCGGAATTCCGGTGCTCTCCCCGGCACTGGCAAGTTCAGTGATACTTCGCACGATTGGTGAACTCACCCCAGCTGCCGCTAAAACGTGGCTGGCACAGCTTCGATCAACAACCGTCGACACGACCATCCCGTGGCTTCTCACCGTCATCGAAGCGCCCACGGCACCACCGGATGTCCCGGCGGAAATCAGGTCCTCCCCCGCGCTGGCGCGCGCCACCGACTCTGTGGTTCGCATAACCGGAGCGGCATACGAATGCGGTGTTAATATGTCGGGATCGGGATTCGTTATTGGCCCCGGTCGTGTTGTCACCAACGCCCACGTCGTCGCGGGTGTGACCGCGCCCGTGGTGGAACCGCCGGGCGAAGCTGGACGCAGCGGACGCGTTGTCGCCTTTGATGCTGCAAATGACCTCGCCCTCATTGATGTCCCAGACTTACGCGCCGCGCCGCTCACACTCGCCGCCCCTCAACCACCGAGCAACACGACTGTCGCGGTTGTTGGTTACCCGTTTGGCGGCCCCCGCACAATCGAACCCGGCCGCCTCCTAGCAGAGGGAGAACTCACCATCAACAACAACGGCACCGGCTCTCGCCAAAACCTCATAACCCTCGCTGCCAACCTGCTACAGGGAAACTCCGGTGGACCAATTCTCACGTCCACTGGCGAGGTCGCGGGGGTTGTGTTTGCAAAGTCGGACAGTGTCCCACACGTCGCCTACGCCATCCCGCTCACCACACTGAAACCGCTCTTAGACCGGTCAGCCTCACTGACACAACCCGTGTCAACGGGAGCGTGTCGACGCTAGTTTGCCGCAAACCCGGCAAACCGGATTCCCCACGAACACTCCCACTCCTCACCGGGATCAAGCCACCGCACACCCCGCCCGGAGTTGAAGGCCTCAGCGGGAGCCGTCATCGGCTCCACCGCAATGGCCATAGATTCACCGGGGAAATCCCGCGAGGTGTACACCTGCACGTACCCAAAAATCGGTTCCGCCCACATCGAGACGCTCCGACCATCGGGAGCTGTGAGCGAACTCACGACCTCACCGTCGTGGCTGGGCAACTCACCCCACGTGTCATCCAAATGCAGGTCACCAACCCGACGACCCTTGCGGAAGTCCCATTCGGTGCCATCCACCTGCACCTCAGCGATGGGCAGCAGTCGCTCGTCAAAGGTGATGTGGCTCGCGGCATCCACCCTCAGGATCAGATCCTCCGTTGCTACACCACCGATCTTGAGGTACGGGTGCGAGCCGATCGCGACGGGCGCTGAGTCAGCGCCGTCGTTCTCGATCCGATGGGTGACCCTCAGCCCGTCGGCAACAAGCTCGTAGTGCACGGCAGTGTCGAGTAAAAATGGGTATCCCGGTCGCGGATACACCTTGGTCGTAAGCGTCACCGAGTCGGATTCCTGCGCAATCATCCGATACTCGGTGTAGCGAAGCAGGCCGTGCAGCGCGGTATTCCGCGGCACCTCGGTAATGTCGAGCTGATGGGTAACGCCATTGGCAACCCATTTCCCATCCCGGATCCGGCTTGGCCACGGAACAAGCACGATACCGGCACCGGACGGCGGCGTCTGGTCTTCTCGAAACGTGGGCACCAGATCAATGCCGTTAATGGTGAGCTCGCGAATTCCGGCGGCAACCGCCGTGATGGTGGCCTTCAGCTCTCCGGATGCGGTCGTCGTCTCGAGCACGAACTGCTCGCCCGTGGGCAGGGTCATGGTTCCACTCTAAGTGCCCGGCTGAACCAAGACGAACGCTGCACGCCGGATCTGCCAAACTGCCGTATCGTGTCGGAGTGCCTGACAATTCCGCAGCCAATCTCGATGACCCACCGCACACCAGCGGCCTCACCCTCAATTCGTGCCACGCGGACACCCCTCCGGATGCCGCGCCACCAACACCTGCCCTCCCCCTCGACTCCTACCACGCGGACACCCGCATCGCGGTGCACCAGACCACACTCGCAGACGGTCGCAACCTCATCTACTTCGACGACGCCGACACGACACTGTCACCAGAACGGGCCGTCGACGAGCGAAACCTCGACCCACGACCGGCCACCGCACAAATGCGACAAGATGCCCTCACCGGCGAATGGGTGTCCATCGCCGCCGCCCGTCAGAACCGGGTGTTTTTACCACCCGCCGAACTCGACCCCCTCACACCGCAGTGCCCGGGCAATCCCTCGGAAATTCCGAGCAACTATGATGTTGCCGTCTTCGAAAACCGCTCCCCCTCGTTTGGCCCCGCACTGGCGGACGTCGCGAACCACGACCTCGAACGCGCAAGCACCCTGGCCCGAACCGAGCTCCGGACGGTGGGATTGGAGCGCACTCGCCCGGCCGTTGGCCGCACCGAAGTCGTCTGTTTCAGTCCCAACCGTGCTGGCTCCTGTGGCACGCAAACCGTCTCCCGTGTACGAACCGTTATCGAGGCATGGGCGCAGCGCACGGCGGCACTGTCCGCGCTCCCCGGTGTCGAACAGGTGTTTCCGTTCGAAAACCGGGGCGAGGCGATTGGCGTGACGCTGGGACATCCACACGGCCAGATCTACGCGTACCCGTATGTGACTCCGCGCACCGAACGGTTGCTCGCCGCCCTCGATTCGTACGGACCAACCCTTATGGGCGACCTACTCGAACGCGAACAACAGGGCGACCGGATGCTTCTGAGCGGAACCCACTGGACGGCGTTCGTGCCCTTTGCCGCCCGGTGGCCGATCGAGGTTCACCTCATGCCGCACCGGCACGTGCCGGACTTCGCCGCCACCACGCTCGCAGAACGCGATGAACTCGCAGAACTCTACGTGCGGTTATTGCGCGGTGTTGATCGGCTCTACCACACTCCCACGCCCTACATTGCGGCCTGGCATCAGGCTCCCATCCGAGAACGACGCGACGAGGTGCGGATGATGCTGCAGTTAACGAGCCCGCGCCGCGCCGCGCAGAAGCTGAAATTCTTAGCCGGCTCGGAAGCAGCCATGGGAGCCTGGGTCGGCGATGTGCCCCCGGAAACCCAGGCAATAGCGTTCCGAGCGGCACTTGCGGGCGTGACACTGTGACCCCCTGGGAGGCCGAACAGGCGGGTTTGCGGTGATGAGAAAGACGATGAAGCTGTGAGTCTCGTGAGCGAAGCTGAGCAGGGGCTCATACGAATGTCTGGCCACCCGGCGGTCGGGGTATGGTCGGCTCCGGGCCGCGTCAATCTCATCGGCGAGCATACAGACTACAACGAGGGATTCGTGTTCCCGTGTGCCATTGATCGGCGCACCGTTGTCGCACTCGCGGATCGGGCGGATCGGGCCATCCGGGTCGGCACCGCGTGTCGCGACGAGCACGTGGAACTCAGCCTGGATGCCCTCGCTCCGAACTCAGTTTCGGGCTGGGCTGCGTACCCGCTTGGCGTGGTCTGGGCGCTCGGAGAGTTGGGGGCCGACCTCAGCCGGGTCCGCGGGGTAGATCTGTTCATTACCTCGGATGTCCCGATCGGCGCGGGTCTGTCCTCATCGGCAGCACTCGAGTGCGCGGTGGCACTCGCGCTCACCGAGCACTGGCAGCTGGGCTTCGATCGCCCCGCCCTCGCTCAGGCCGGACGCCTCGCCGAAAACGTTGTGGTCGGCGCACCAACCGGCATCATGGACCAGTCGGCCTCACTGCTGGGCGACACGGATGCCGCGGTGTTTCTCGATTGCCGGAATCTTCACGCCGACATCGTGCCCCTCAACCTCCGCGCGGCCGGACTCTCGCTGTTGGTCATCGACACCCGCGTCGAGCACACGCACACAACCAACGGGTATGCGGCGCGGCGCGAAGCGTGTGATGCCGGGGCGCTCGCGCTCGGGGTCACGTCGCTGCGGGACATCCGGGTCTCTGATTTGCCACGCGCACAGAAGATGCTCGATGACAAAACCTTCCGTCGGGTGCGGCACGTGGTGACCGAAAACGAGCGAGTGCTCGCCACCGTACGCACTCTGCGCGAGCAAGGACCGGGCGCGATTGGTCCGCTGCTGGATGCCTCGCACCTCTCAATGCGCAACGACTTTGAGATCTCGGTGCCCGAGCTCGATCTCGCGGTCGAGACCGCTCAGGCACACGGTGCCATAGGTGCCCGGATGACCGGTGGCGGATTCGGGGGCGCGGCCGTTGCGCTGCTCATCAACGATCTTGTTCCGATCGTGACTCGCGCGACTGAGACTGCCTTCGCGCAGCGCGGCTTTCACACCCCCGTGATCTTTACCGTCGTGCCCTCGCGGGGGGCGCAGCGAGAACGGTAGTCGGTTTTAGTGGTGTTCCATTCACTGAATCAAAGGGGGTGCTTCCACCCTGAACGCGAGCCTGGCGCTGAGTGTCGGTGCTGGAACGTAGGATCGAGGCGAGGCTCTCGTGCAAGACTGGTCCCTACGAGCGGTGTGAGGAGGTGACCCGAGTGGCTACCCGTGTTGCTGTGGCCCCCGGTCTTCTCTCTTGGGCGGTGGAGCGGGCTGGCTGGGATGAGCAGACCGCCAGTAGGCGTGCCCCAAAGCTCGAGGAGTGGGTCTCTGGGCGACAGCCCACGCTCAAGCAACTGGAAAAGTTCGCTAGCGATACCCATACGCCTCTGGGGTTGCTGTTCCTGCCGGAGCCTCCGGATGAGCAGGTACCGATTCCGGACATGCGCACGATCGGCGATACTGGGGTTGCGCGTCCGTCCGCTGACTTGCTCGACATGATCTACCTCTGTCAGGATCGCCAGGAGTGGTACCGTGCCCACGCGCTCGCGCACGGGTTCACACCTCTTGACTTCGCTGGTTCTGCGACGACCAGTAACCACCCTGATCTGGTAGCAGATCACATCCGCAGTCTGCTCAACTTAGATGTCGGAGACCGCGCGGCATTCAGCAAACGGGAAGAGGCACGGCGTCGGCTCATCGAGAGGATCGAAGACCTCGGTGTCCTCGTGATGGTCAGTGGAATCGTCGGAGCAAGCACGCGTCGAGTGCTTCGCACCGAGGAGTTCCGCGGTTTCGCACTGGCTGACCCGATCGCGCCGCTGATCTTCATCAATGGCACCGACGCCAAAGCCGCACAGATCTTCACGATGATCCACGAACTGGCACACATCTGGTTAGGAGAGAGCGCGCTCTCCGACGCGGCGGTGAACGCAAAACAGGGCAAGAAGGCTGAATTGTGGTGCAACAGGGTCGCCGCGGAGGTACTCGTGCCGCAGGCTGTACTCCGCACCGACTACCGAGGAGAGCCCACAGCAGACGAACTCGATCGACTCGCCAACCGCTACCGGGTGAGCACGCTCGTCGTACTCAAGCAGCTCCTGACGGCGCACCTGGTGGCCTGGGAGATTTTCACCCAGCGCTACGACGAGGAGTCCGACCGAATCAGGGATATCCTCGCGGCGCGGCGAACGGGCAGCCAGGGTGGGAACTACTACAACACGCAACCCCTACGACTCAGTCGGCAGTTCGCGCGCGCCGTCATCACCAGCACCTTCGAGGGCTCCACCGGCTACCGCGACGCCTACCGGCTGCTGGGAACAAAGAAGCACGAGACGTTCCAGGGCCTCGCAACCGCACTCAAGGTGGCGTAATGTACCTGCTCGACACCAACGTGCTCATTGAGGCACCGACTACCAGCGCTCGGCTTGACTTGCGACCACTGCCGGATGCTGGCTCGACCCGTCCGATGCAGAAAGAGCAGGTGTCATGACACCTTCCATCAGGAAGGTCACCTGTCAACAACCTCCAGCAGTTTTATAGCTAGACACCCCGAGCAAGTCGGTAGTAGGCGGCGTTCCAGTCCAGTTCGCGCCGGAAGGCTCGGAGCGTTGTGTCCTTGTCGATGACAAGCAGTTCGGTTCGCGCCATGCGTGCGAAGTCTTCGAAGGCCCCCAGACCAACAGCGGTGCTCATGACCGTGTGGTGTGCAGCCCCTGCCTCCAACCACGCGGTCACCGCTGTTGTAAAGTCCGGTAACGGCTTCCACACTGCACGACCAACCGGCAACTTGGGCAACAAAGCCGCGGGTTCCACGACATCCACCACGTGCACCACCAGCCGAAAACGATCACGCAGATCTGACAGCGACACAACGACCGCAGGTCCCGGATCTGCAGTGAAGACCAGACGCACCGGGTCATCCTTACCACCGATTCTGAGCGGATGCACTTCCAGTGTCGGTCGCCTCGAGGTGAGTGCGGGGCTCACCTCCAACATGTGCGCACCGAGGATGCGCTCGTCACCCGGGGTGAGGTCGTAGGTATAGTCCTCCATGAGGGATGCACCGCCAGGCAGCCCCGCGCCCATGATGTTTGCCGCACGCACGAGGATCGCTGTCTTCCAGTCGCCCTCCGCCCCAAACCCGTACCCCTCCGCCATCAACCGTTGAACCGCAAGGCCCGGCAATTGGGTGAGTGCACCCAGATCTTCGAAGCTCGTCGTGAATGCGCCGAAACCGCCCTCCTCCAAGAATGAGCGCAGGCCGAGCTCTATTGCCGCCCCGTCGCGCAGTGACTGATGCCTCTCGCCGCCGCGTCGCAGTTCTGGGACAACGTCATAGAGATCCTCATACTCGGCAACCAGTGCGTCTACATCGCCCCGACGAGCGGTATTCACAGCTATCGCGAGCTCGTTGACGCTCCAGGTGTTCACCTGCACACCGAAGCGCAGTTCGGCTTCAGTCTTGTCTCCCTCTGTCACCGCCACAAAGCGCATATTGTCGCCAAAGCGTGCAAGCTTGAGAGAACGAGTGACGGCCCAGCCAGCCGCCGCCCGCATCCAGGTGCCGATACGCGAGGTCACTGCCGGGTTCGTCACGTGTCCCACAACCGTCGTACGAACGACGCCGAGGCGGGCCTGGATGTAGCCAAACTCACGATCGCCGTGTGCAGCCTGGTTGAGATTCATGAAGTCGAAGTCGATCTCACTCCAGGGCAGCTCAACGTTTGCCTGCGTGTGGAAATGAAGCAGTGGCTTTCGCAGCGCATCGAGGCCGACAATCCACATCTTGGCGGGACTGAAAGTGTGCATCCAGGCGATGAGGCCAATAACCGCGTCCTCAGTATTCGCCTCCGTCATGATCCGGCGGATCTCGTCAGCCTCGGTGAGAACAGGCTTCCAGACCACACGCACGGGTATATCGGCAGAAACGCCAAGCTGCTGTGCGATGGCACGCGACTGTGTCGCAACCTGTGCTAGCGTCTCCGGTCCGTAGAGATGCTGACTGCCTGTGAGGAACCAGATTTCGTATGGTTCGAAAGACATGTTGAGCTTCGACATCAGGAGAGGGATCCTTCCGGGTTCTGTCCATAAACGTCCTGGTAACGGGTGAAAAGAATGTCGATGACCTCCTGGGGAATCGAAGCAAGCGGACCCCCCTGACGGGCGATATGCACCGTGCGAGCGACATCCTCAACCATGACTGCGGCCTTGACCGCGTCCCGCGCATCGTGACCGATCGTGAACACCCCGTGATTCTGCATGAGGACGGCGCGGGAACGGTGATTGTGAAGAGTTGCAACAATGCCCCGACCGATCGACTCGTCACCGATGAGTGCGAGTGGGCCCACCGGGATCTCCCCACCAAACTCATCTGCCATCGCCGTGATGACACAGGGAATTGGCTCGGCGCGCGCCGCCCACGCCGTGGCATAGGTGGAGTGGGTGTGCACCACACCGCCCACGTCGGGTCGGCTCCGATAGACAAAGGCGTGCGCTGCGGTATCCGAGGAGGGGAGTCGATCACTTCCTTCGGAGCCGGGCACGACCGCACCCTCGAGCGTGCAGAGAACCATGTTTTCGGGTCGTAGGTGGTCGTAGTCGATGCCGCTTGGCTTGATGACGAAACGATCCTGTCCTGGCACTCGGCCGGAGACGTTACCGCCGGTCCACACAACGAGGCCGTAGCGCACCAGGTCACCGTGCAGGGCAGCGACCTGATTGCGCACGATCCGCTCTCCCGCGGGCTGAAAGATCGTGGCGGTCACGCAGGCATCCCTCGGTCGGGTGCCACGGTGGTGTGGCCAACACCGGGCAACACCACCTGAGGGGCACGAACCTCGTGCTGCACATCTTTCAGCCGTCGCATGACATCATTACCGTGCCGCCCAAAGTAGTCGTGCAGGATGAGGTATTCGGCGTACAGCCGGTTGTACACGGCGGTCGCGGCCGGTCGCGGCGTGTATGCGGCACGCTCAACACGTCCCATTGCCTCTGCGGCGGTACGGATATCAGGGTATGCGCCGGCCGCGACGGCCGCGTGAATCGCTGAGCCGAGCGCCGGACCCTGTTCACTTGTGAGCACGGACACGGGCATATTCAGTACGTCCGAGTAGATCTGCATGAGTGCCTCATTCTTGATAAGTCCTCCCGCAGCGATGAATTCAATGACCGGCACGCCAGATTCAACAAATGCCTCCACAATCGTTCTTGTTCCGTAGGCTGTCGCCTCCAGGAGCGCACGGTAGCCGTCTTCCGCCGGTGTTGCCAGCGTGCTGCCGAGAATCAACCCGGACAACTCGTGGTTGACCAGTACCGACCGGTTACCTGAGTGCCAGTCCAGCGCAAGCAGTCCGTGCGACCCCACGGGCTTCACATCGCTGAGGTCCGTGAGGTACTGGTGAATGGATGTCCCCGCCTGTGCCGCCAGCGTAAAGTAGCGCTCGGGAACTTGGTTTGCCACGTACCACGCAAAGATGTCACCCACTCCCGACTGGCCTGCCTCGTACCCGTACAGTCCGGGTACGATCCCTCCGTCAACAACACCGCACATTCCGGGGATCTCGGCGAGTCGATCAGCGCTCATCACATGACAGGTTGATGTGCCCATGATCGCAACCATCTGACCGGCCCCGACCGCCTTTGCCGCTGGTGCTGTGACGTGTGCGTCCACATTGCCCACTGCGACCGCGATCCCTTCCGGCAGTCCGGTCCACGAGGCCGCCTCTGTCGTCAGCGTGCCGGCCGCAAAACCGAGTTGGCCGATCTCGTGCGCGACTTTCTGCTCGGCGAAACCGGCAAAGGCAGGGTTGAGTGCGCCAAGGAAGTCGCGACTCGGGTACTCTCCGTTTTGCAGGATGCCCTTGTAACCTGCGGTGCAGGCGTTGCGCACGTAGCATCCCGTAAGCTGCCACACGATCCAATCGGCGGCTTCGACCCAGTGGTCCATCCGTTCGTATATCTCCAGGTCTTCCTCGAGCACCTGCAGCCCTTTGGCAAACTCCCATTCAGATGAGATCAGCCCGCCGTAGCGGGGCAGCCATCTTTCGCCACGCTCCGCGGCAATCGTGTTAATGCGATCGGCCTGCGGTTGCGCGGCGTGGTGTCTCCAGAGTTTGACGTAGGCGTGTGGGCGGTCAACCAACTCGGGCACAGCGCTGAGCGGTGTGCCGTCGGCGGTAACCGGGAGCACCGTGCACGCGGTGAAATCGGTCGCAATACCAATGACCTCGGCGGGGTTTATCTTGGCTGCGGCAACTGCGCGCGGGACGGTTTCTCGCAGCGCCGCGGTATAGTCCGTGGCATCCTGGAGCGCCCACCGGGGTGGTAGCGGTGCACCTGATGAGGCAAGAACCGTGTCCATGACGGCGTGAGGGTAGTCGAACGCGGCCGATCCGAGTTCAGTTCCGTCGGCTATACGCACCACAACGGCACGAGCAGAAAGTGTGCCAAAATCAACGCCGACCACACAGCACTCTGTCCTAGCCAAGATGCCTCCCTTATTGTGACCGGTCACATTGGCACATCCAGTATCGCGCGCACTGAAGCTGCCGTCAACCCGCAGGAAGGTCGTACATCATCGACCTGCTCGCCGCCATCCCCTCTGTTCTGCCCTCAACCGGCGTCGAGGTCGCAGACGATAACCCTCTCCATGATCACCGGGCTACGTTCTGCCCTCAACCCGCGTGGAGGTCGCGCCCGAAACCACCACTGCACCCCACACAACGGAGCTGCGTCATGCGCCCGTGATGGACAGAGCCACCCTGCGCCCTGCCCCGACAGCACATGCACGGGGCGACTCATCACGCTCTTGCGAAGCATCCACCCCGCGCCCTTGCCCGGTGCCACAGAGCTACGAAGAGGCCCGGACGACCAGAACCGGGGCGACCGGAGCACGCGGCAGTAGCGGAGCGCTCTCGATCTGCGCTACCAGGCGCGCAATACATCGCTGCCCCAACTCGGCGAAATCTTGACGCACAGTCGTGAGCGGAGGCCAGAAGAAAGCAGCTTCCGGGATATCGTCGAACCCAACCACAGCCAGATCCTCCGGAACGCGCAACCCCAACTCGTGCGCAACGTGGAGCACACCCAGCGCCATCTGGTCGTTCGCTGAGAAAATTGCGGTCACACCGCGGTTGTCGAGAAGCCCGGCAGCAATGGCTGCGCCGGATGCCGCGGACCAGTCACCTTCCTCCGACACCCTCGCCCTCAGCCCCATGGCCTCGGTTTCCGCGAGAAAGCCCTCCCGTCGAACGCGCGCTTCAAACCAGTCGGATGGCCCGCACACATGCGCAATGCGACGGTGACCTCGTGATAACAGGTGCTTCGTTGCTAAACGCGCGCCCTCTAATTGATCGACACAAACGCCATCCTCATCAGCAGCGCCGTGAAGTGTGACGGACGGAACATCGACCGATACCGCCGCCATAGCATTCCGCACTCGCTGTTGTGGGGCGATCACGACGATGCCCTCAACCGCCTGTGCCACGAGACTGCTGAGGGCTGCCTCAAGCCCCTCCCGATCGGGTGAAACGGCGTGTGCAATGGTCAGGAAATAGCCGACATCACGCGCCGCGTTCTCAACGGCGTCAATGCTTGACACCGGACCAAACAGCGATGACGATGACGCAGTAAGAACGCCGATAGTGCGTGACCGAGCTGTTGTCAACATCCGCGCTGCCCGGTTGGGCCGAAAATTCAATTCCGTCATAGCGGTCACAACCCGCGCTCGTGTTTCAGGCCGAATGCTCGGATGGTTGTTGAACACACGAGAAACCGTCTGTCGAGAAACACCGGCAGCGGCAGCGACCTCGCGCACCCCCGGTGGGTGTCTCTGCGGCACGGTCATGACCTCACCATAGAGCACACCGCAGTGAACCGCGCGGCTAGAATATCCGGATGTCGGCTCCGCAGCGCTCCTCGCCGCACACACCCCATCCCTCGCCCTTCATCGAGATCAATCGCGCAGACTGGGCGGCCCTGACACCAACGATGGAGTCGCCCCTGCGAGAGGAGGAGCTTGAGCAACTCCGCGGTCTTGGTGAGTTACTCGATGAGTTTGAGGTTGCCGAGGTCTATCTGCCACTGAGCCGCCTTCTCAACCTTTACGCGACGAGCACCCAGAATCTCCACCGTGTCACGAGTGACTTCCTGCGAGAGCCATCCGAATCGACCCCCTTTGTGATCGGCGTCGCGGGGTCGGTAGCGGTGGGCAAGTCGACGATCTCGCGACTGTTGCG
>Ga0081606_1000198_pt1 | contig 31735 bp, 27 predicted proteins | sample EareggfetidaYelm_FD_71127 | JGI IMG/M metagenome (GOLD analysis project Ga0081606, IMG submission 71127) | Earthworm egg capsule microbial community from the University of Washington, USA - E. fetida Yelm (SPADES assembly) (version 2) | ecosystem: Host-associated > Annelida > Reproductive system... | reverse complement strand
CCGGTCAGGCCGACCCGGCCTCCGCCTGCAGGTCGATGGCCCACGGCGGGCCGGCCGTCTTGCAGTAGCTCCCCACCACCTGCCGGATGATGGTGCCGACCGCCGCCACGGCGGGCGACGATTCCCGGGGCCGCGTCACCGTCACGACCAGCGCAGGCAGGGCGGGCCCCTCGCAGAGCTTCAGGTCGCCGGCCTCGATCTCGCGCTGCACGAAGATCGGCGGAATCGCCGCCACGCCGAAGCCTTCCTTGACGAGCTGCACGATCGACTGCACCGACGGGAAACTACAGATGCGCGGTTCCGTCTCGCGGCCCGCGAACAGCGCGCGCACATGCGCATGCGGGCTGGAGGTGCGCACATAGGTCAGCACCGGAATGCGCTCCAGGTCCTCCAGCGTCAGCATGTCCTGCGTGCGCCACACATCGGGCCGCGCGATCCAGCGGATCGGAAAGCGCGACAGCGGCGTCACTTCGAGTTCCACATTGCCGGCTGCTTCTTCGACCGGGTCGTTCTGGATCAAGAGGTCGAGCTTGTGCTGGCGGAACTGCTCGCGCAGGTTGCGCGCCGGCTCGACGGTGATGTCCGGGTCCACCGCCGGAAAGCGGCGCGTGAGCCCGTGGATCAGCGGCGTGAGCCAGGTGTGGACCACGGTCTCGATCACGCCGATGCGCACGCGCCCGGCGGGCGGCGCATCGGGTTGCGTCGCGCGCTTGAGCTCGCGTTCCAGCGCCAGCATGCGCTCGGCCTGCCGCACCACCTGCTCGCCGACGGGCGTGAGGGTCAGGGTGCGATGGGAGCGGTCCACAAGGAAAACCCCTAGCTCGTCTTCCAGCGCCGCGATGCGCTGCGATGCGGCCGCCTGCGTGGTGTGCAGCACCTGCGCCGTCTCGCGAAAGCTCTTCAGGCGGGAAAGGACGACCAGCGTCTCCAGAAAGCGTGTGTTCATCGGTCCGTCGGTGTTCGGTGCAAGGCGGTTCTTAAAAAAATCTTATCGAGGGCGCGAACAATTTCTGAGTCGACGCCACCGGCGTGCCGTGATTTCATCGCCCCTCATTGACATTGACATCGATGCTGTGCCGGCAGGCAAGTCCTGCACCAGCACAAAAGCATGACATCGAGAGGTACGCAATGGAATGGGTGGATACGGGCAGTGCCATGCAGGCGCCCGACGCAACGTTCGCAAGCGCCCGGGAGGCGCGGCAGGCCATCCGCGCCGGCCGCTGGCGCCGCCACACGAGCGGCCTCGCGCCGGCATACGTGCAGGGCAACCTGGTGATCCTGCCCGTGGACCTGGCCTCGGACTTCATGCGCTTTTGCCAGAGCAACCCGAAGCCGTGCCCGCTGCTGGCGGTCGGCCAGGCCGGCGACCCGGCGCTGCCCACGCTGGGGCGCGACATCGACATCCGCACCGACGTGCCCGCCTACCGCGTCTACCGCGATGGCGTGCTGGTGGGTGAGGTGGACGACCTGAAGGCGCTGTGGCGCGACGATTTCGTGGCCTTCGTGCTGGGCTGCTCGTTCTCGTTCGAGCACGGCCTCATCGAGGCGGGCATTCCGCTGCGCCATGTGGACGAAGGCAAGAACGTGGCCATGTACAGGACGAACATCCAGACCGTGCCGGCCGGCCCCTTCCACGGGCCGATGGTGGTGTCGATGCGGCCGATGAAGGCGGCCGACGCCATTCGCGCGGTGCAGATCACCGCGCGCGTGCCCCAGGTGCACGGCGCGCCGGTGCACATCGGCGACCCCGCGCTCATCGGCATTGCCGACATCACTCAGCCCGACTTCGGCGATGCGGTGCGTATCGCGCCCGACGAACTGCCCGTGTTCTGGGCCTGCGGCGTGACGCCGCAGGCGGTGGTGATGGCCGCGAAACCCGCGCTGTGCATCACGCACTCGCCGGGCTACATGCTGATCACCGACATGCGCAACCGCGACCTCCCGTTCGCCTGAGCGCCGCCCGGTTTTTCTACATCTGTTTTTTCATCACCCGGAGGATTTCCACCATGTGGCTGCAGGAAACCAAACCCCAGGAGCGCCGGACGCTGGTCGCCGCCTTTGCCGGCTACGGCGTCGATGCGTTCGACTACATGATCTACACCTTCATGATCCCCACGCTGATCCTGGTGTGGGGCATGACGAAGACCGAGGCCGGCTACATCGCGACCGGCGCGCTGGTCACCTCGGCCATCGGCGGCTGGCTCGCGGGCATCCTGGCCGACAGATACGGCCGCGTGCGCATCCTGCAGCTCACGGTGCTGTGGTTCAGCTTCTTCACCTTCCTGAGCGGCTTCACGCAGTCGCCCGAGCAGCTTTTCGTCACGCGCGCGCTGCAGGGCCTGGGCTTCGGTGGTGAATGGTCGGTGGGCTCGGTGCTCATTGCCGAGATGATCCAGGCGCGCCACCGCGGCAAGGCCGTGGGGCTGGTGCAGAGCAGTTGGGCGGTGGGCTGGGGCGTCTCGGCCATCGCGTTCTGGGCCGTGTATGCCTTGCTGGAGCCGGCGCTCGCCTGGCGCGTGCTGTTCTGGATCGGCGTGCTGCCGGCGTTCTTGATCCTCTACATCCGCCGCAACATCAGCGACCCCGAGGTCTATCACCAGACCCGTGCGCGCATGGCGCAGGAGGGAGACAAGGGCAACTTCCTGGAGATCTTCTCGCCCCAGTTGCTCAAGACCACGATCCTCGCGGGCCTGCTGGCCACCGGCATGCAGGGCGGCTACTACGCGGTGACCACCTGGCTGCCGACCTACCTGAAGATGGAGCGCAACCTCTCGGTGTTCAACACCAGCGGCTACCTGCTGGTGCTGATCCTCGGCTCCTTCGTGGGCTACCTCACGAGCGCGTGGCTCTCGGACAAGCTGGGTCGCCGCCGCTGCTTCATGCTGTTCGCGCTGTGCGCCGGGTTGCTGGTGATTGCGTACACGCAGATCCCGATCACCGACGGGATGATGCTGGTGCTCGGCTTTCCGCTCGGCTTCTTTCTCTCGGGCATTTTCTCGGGCATGGGGGCCTATCTGAGCGAGCTGTTTCCCAGCCGCGTGCGCGGTTCGGGCCAGGGCTTTTGCTACAACTTCGGCCGCGCCGTCGGCTCGATCTGCCCGGCGCTCATCGGCTACATGAGCACCTCGATGCCGCTGGGCATTGCCATCGGCTACATGGCGGCGGGTGGCTACCTGCTGGTGATCGTCGCTTCGCTGCTGCTGCCCGAAACGGGCGGGCTCGAGCTCTCGTCGGAGGACTGAAATGCATCATGGGCCATCGCATCGACTACGCCAAGGTTGCGCCCGATGTCTACAAGGCCTTCGGCGGGGCGTGCGTCGCCGTCCGGAAAAGCGGCCTGCCCAAGCAACCGGTCGATCTCGTCTGCCTGCGGGTGTCGCAGATCGACGGCTGCGCCTACTGCATCGACAGGCGCTCTCGATGCGCACCCTGCCGATGCGCACCCTGTCGATGGGCACGGGCTACGCGGTCTGGACCGGCATCGGCGCAGCCGGCACCGCGATCGTGGGCATGGTGGTGCCGGGCGACTCGGCCGCGCCGATGCGGCTGCCGTGCATCGCGCTCATCCCGGCGGGCGTGATCGGGCTCAAACGGGTCACGTCCGACGGATGAAGGGGCGGGGCGGGCATCGGCGCGCGCCATAATCTGGCGCCATGCATGTCCTTCGATCCCTGTGCTTCCTGCGCCGACTTGCGCTGGCATGGTTCATGGCCTCGCTGCTGGTCGCGGGGGCTTCGCCTCTCGTGAACCCGCAGGCGATGGAACTGGTGTGTTCCGCCTCCGGCAGCGTCAAGCTCATCGTGCAGGGCGACGATGGCTCTTCCGCGATGGGCATGGCGGCCATGGACTGTCCGCTGTGCGTGGTCTCCACGCCGCCGCCCGCCGCCACGCAGGTGAAACTGCCCACGCCGCTGCCGTTGGGCCGCGCGCTGCAATCGATTCCCGCTGCCCGCATCGCGGCAGCCACGGCCTCGCCGCTGCCGGCGCGCGGGCCGCCCGCGCTCTCCTGAACTCCCGCTTTTCCTCCACCTGACGTGCCACGCGGCACGCGGTGGGTCTTCGGTCGTTTTGCGGCCGGCGCAGCGTTGTCGCCCCCTGTCGGGCTTGCGCACGCCGCCGCCAGAGAGATTCCATGTCCCGTATTCCTTCCGCCCCCACGCTGGGGCTTGCGGCCCTGTTCGGCGCCGCCTGCGCGCCCGGTTTCGCGATCGCGCAAGAAGCTGGCGCGGCCGCCCGGTCGCTGCCGCAGGTCGAAGTGACCGACGACGCGCCCAGTCCCAACGGCCGGCTCGACCTCGACACCCCCTCCGACACCGCGAGCCGCCTGGGCCTCACGCCGCGCGAGACGCCGGCCTCGGTCACCGTGGTGGACCGTTCGGTCATCGACGCGCGCGGCGCGCAGAACACGCAGGAGATCCTGCGCGCCATTCCCGGTGTGACCGCGCACGACGCGCCGGGCAGCATCGGCGTGAGCTACCGCGGCTTCGGCGCCGGCTCGATCGGCCAGATGTTCAACGGCATCAACGTGCAGTATTCGATTGCCGCGCGGCCGGTGGACAGTTGGATCTACGACCGCGTCGAGGCCATCGGCGGGCCTTCGAGCTTCCTCTTCGGTTCGGGCGCGCTGGGCGGCTCGATCAACTACATCACCAAGACGCCCGAACGCAGCGACTTCGCCGAAGCGCGGCTGCGCCTGGGCACGCAGCACCTGCGGGAAGCCTCTTTCGGGCTGAACCGCCGCGTGGCCGGCGATGGGGGCGCGGGCAGCCACTACGCGCGCATCGACGTGAACCACCGCGATGCCAACGGCTGGACCGACGGCACCGGCAGACGTTCCACGCAACTCGCGGCCTCGCTGCTCTCGGACCTGGGCGGGGGCCTCAGGCACACGCTGGCCTACGAGTTCCAGGACGAGAACGTCGCCCGGCCCTACTGGGGCACGCCCGCGCTCAACCCGGTGGCCGGCACGATGCGTATCGACCCCGGCATCCGCTTCAAGAACTTCAACAGCAGCGACGCGATCTATGCGCAGCGCGTGCAGTGGCTGCGCGCGGTTACCGAATGGCAGGCCACCGATGCGTTGCAGTGGAAGAACACCTTCTATGCCTACGACGCACTGCGCGACTACCGCAACGTCGAGCGCTACCGCTACAACCCGGGCAACACTGCGGTGATCCGCTCGGGCGCGTTGCTGCAGCGGCACGACCAGGACATGTGGGGCAACCGCATCGAGGGTCTCTACAAGGGCCGGCTCGGCAGCGCGAAGAGCGACTGGTCTTTCGGCCTGGACTTCAGCGTGAACCGGCAGACGCGCTTTCCCAACAGCCTTCCGGGCACGGTGAGCACGGTGGACCCGTATGCCTTCGTCACCGAGCGCTTCTTCGAGGTGACGGGCATGGTGCCGGGCTTCCGTCCCGACCGCGACAACAAGGTGCGGACCACAGCGCTCTACCTGGAGAACCGCACCGCACTGACGCCTTCGCTGCACCTGGTCACGGCACTGCGCCACGAGCGCATCGACCTGGACCTGGTGAACCGCCGCACGGTGGATGCGGCGAACCCCGCCACCTTCCACCGCGGCTACAAGCCCACGACCGGTCGCATCGGGCTGGTGCGGGATGTGGCGCCGGGCGCGAGCCTGTATGCGCAATACGCCACGGCAGCCGACCCGCCATCGGGCGTGCTGTCCACCGCATCGTTCGCCGACGTGCGCAACAACAGCGAGCTCACCACCGGCCGGCAGGTGGAGATCGGCACCAAGCTCGATTTCTGGCAGGGCAAGGGCACGGCCACGCTCGCGGCCTACGGCATCCGCCGCCAGAACATCGCGACGCAGGACCCGAACGACAGCGCGCTCACCGTGCTCGTGGGCGAGCAGTCGTCCCGGGGCGTGGAACTGGCGCTGGGCCTGCGGCCGACGCGGCAATGGTCGCTGCAGGGCAACCTCACGTCTGTCGATGCGCGCTACGAGCGCTTCATGCGGGGCGGCGTGTCGCTCGCGGGCCGCACGCCGACCAACACGCCGGCCATGGTCGCGAACCTCTGGGTGTCGTATGCGTTCACGCCCCGCCTGGAAGCCAGCCTGGGCGTGCGGCATGTGAGCAAGGTCTACGCCGATGCGGAGAACACCGCGAGCTGGCCGGGCTACACGCTGCTGGACCTCGGGCTGGGCTGGAAGGTCAGCAACGCCGTCACCGTGGTCGGCCGCATCCGCAACGCGACGGACCGCATCCACGCGGTGCACGTCGGCAGCGGCACCGCCTACCTCGGTGCGCCGCGCACGGCGGATGTCTCGCTGTGCGTGGCGTTCTGAGCAACGGAGAGATGCCATGCATGCCAAACGCTGGTTGTTCCTGATCCACCGCTGGCTCGGCGTGGTCCTCTGCGCCTTCTTCGCGATGTGGTTCGTCTCGGGCGTGGTGATGATGTACGTGGGCTACCCGAAGCTCACCGAGGCCGAGCGGCTGCAGCACCTGCCGCCGCTCGACGCAGCAGCGCCCTTGCTGGGGCCGCGCCAGGCGCTCGATGCCGCCGGCATCGCCGGACCCCTGAGCGAGCTGCGGCTGGCAGCGGCCAGCGGCGCGCGCGCGGTGTATCTGGCGCTGCCTGCACGCAAGGCCGAGGCCGGCCGGCGCCGCCCGCCGCCGGGCAGCGGCACGGTGGTGATCGATGCCGAAACCGGCGCCGTGCTGCGCGCCGTGGACCGCGCCCGCGTGCTCGCGAGTGCGCAGGCCTATGCAGGGGCGGGCGTGCCGATCGACTACCACGGCGCCATCGGCGAAGACGCCTTCACCCACTCCCGCAGGCTCGACGGCCATCGCCCGTTGCATGTGGCCGACCTCGGTGATGCACAGGCCACGCGGCTCTACGTGTCGGGCAAGACCGGCGAGGTGGTGCGCGATGCGCCACGCGCCGAGCGGCTCTGGAACTACGCGGGCGCGTGGATCCACTGGCTGTACCCGCTGCGCGGCACCGCGCTGGACCGCTACTGGGCGGACATCGTCAACGGGCTTTCCATCGCCGGCATCGCGGTCACGTTGACCGGCATGGTGGTGGGCGTGCTGCGCTGGCGCTTCCGGCGCACCTATCGCAGCGGTTCGCACTCGCCGTACCAGGGCTTCGTGATGCGCTGGCATCACATCACCGGGTTGCTCTTCGCGCTGGTGACGCTGACGTGGATTTTCAGCGGGCTGATGTCGATGAACCCATGGCGCGTGTTCGACAGCGGCGCGCCGGCGCTGCGCACCGAGGTGATGAACGGCGGAGCGCTCGTCGTCGCCGCAGGGGACGCGACGCCCGCTGCGCTGCTGGCCTCCACCGGCGCCGGCGTGCGCGAACTGCGCTGGGTGCGCGTTGCCGGGCAGACGCTGGTGCTCGCCAGCACGGGCACTGGCCGGCCATTGGTGCGCGATGCGCAGAGCGCCCGGCCGCACCTGTCCGACCCTGCCGTGCTGCGCGCCGCAGTCGCCCGCCTGCTGCCCGATGCGATCGAGCGTATCGACGTCCTCGCCGCCTACGACAGCCACTACTACACCCGTGGGCCGCACACCATGACGGGCGACACCGACAAGCCCTTGCCCGTCTGGCGCGTGGTGTTCGCCGACGCGCATGCCACCTGGGTGCATGTCGATCCGCACACCGGCGCGGTGATCGGCCGCTCGGACGACATGCGGCGCCTGCGCCGCTGGCTGTTCGCGATGCTGCACAGCTGGGACTGGCTGCCGCTGCTCGACCGCCGCCCGGTGTGGGACATGCTGCTCGTGACGCTGAGTCTCGGCGGCGCGCTGCTGAGCCTGACCGGCGTGGTGATCGGCTGGCGGCGCCTGGGCGGCAAGCTCAGGGCGTCGGCGCGCAAGACGCCAGCGCCTCGGCGACCCGCAGCGCAGAGCCGAAGGCCAGCGTGAAACCCAGCGCGCCGTGGCCGGTGTTGAACAGCATGTTCGACGGTGCGCGCGCCAGCCGCCCGATGATCGGCAGGCCCCTGGGCGTGGCGGGCCGCATGCCGGTCCATGGGTGCAGTTCTTCGAGCCGGCCCGCATGCGGGAACAGGGCGCGCGTGGCGGCTGCCAGCGTCGCGATGCGTGTCGCCGGAATGCCCGCGTCGTGCCCCACCAGTTCGGCCATGCCCGCCACGCGCAGGCGTGAGCCGATGCGCGCGAACACCACCTTGCGGGCGCTGTCGGTCACGTTCACGGTCGGCGCCGCGCCGGGCGAGGGATCGACCGCCACCGTGATGCTGTAGCCCTTGAGCGGGTACACCGGCAGATACGCGCCCAGCGCGCGGCCGAGCTTGTGCGAGGCCGAACCCAGCGCCATCACGAAGGCATCGGCCTCGATGTCGCCCTGGCTCGTGTGCACCGCCGCGATGCGATGGCCATTGCGCGCGAAGCCGTGCACGTCGGTACCGGGCAGAAAGCGCACGCCGCGTGCTTCGAGCGAACGCATCAGCTCGGCGCACACCTTCAGGCAGTCGGCCGCGCATTCGCTCGGCGTGTAGACCGCGCCGGCCATCTGGCTGCGGTAGCTCGCGAGCGCGGGTTCGATGGCGATGCACTCGTCCGGCGCGACGATGCGCTGCTGGCTGCCCATGGTGCGCTGCAGTTCGAGCTGCGCACGCGCGCCCGCGAGCGCAGCCGCGCTCGCGTACAGCACCAACTTGCCGGTGGCCGAGAAGTCGCAGTCGGGCGCGATGTCGGCCTGCATCGCCTCGAACGCGGTGCGGCTCGACGCGGCCAGCGCCAGCAGCTTCGCCGTGGTGTCGCGCGAAGTCTGCGCATTGCAGGCCGCGAGAAACGCCATGCCCCAGCGCCACTGCAGCGGATCGAGCCGCAGGCGCAGCTTGAGCGGGGAGGTGGGCGAGAGCAGCAGCTTGGGCAACTGCTTCCAGATCGACGGATCGGCCAGCGGCTGCACATACGAGTAGCTCAGTTGCGCGCCGTTGCCGCCGCTCGCGCCGGCGCCGGGCGCCGCGCGGTCGATCACTGTGACCTGGTGGCCCCGGCGTTCGAGCTGCCAGGCGGTGGCCAGGCCCACGATGCCGGCACCGAGCACACACACATGCATGAAGGCAACTTTCCGGGAGTGAAGACAAACAAGGGATTGCCTGCGACTGTAGGCTAGTGTCGCCCCGCACCACCCAAAAATGCCAAAAGAACCCCCGCCCATCACCTTTGGGCATGACCCCGGGGTCATTTGGTTATTTGGAATTGTCGCGATGCGTCGTTCCTTCTTACACTGGCCGTCTGTTCAATCCAACCGAATGAAGGCTCGAATGAAACGCTCCGTCCTGATGGCATCCATGGCTGCTGCGGTGCTCTTCAGCGCCACCGGCGCGCAAGCCGCCGACACGCTCGCCAAGATCGCCGAGTCCGGCAAGATCACGCTCGCCTACCGCGAGTCGTCGGTGCCCTTCAGCTACCTGGACGGCGCCAACAAGCCGATCGGGTTCTCGGTGGAACTCTCCAACGCCGTGGTCGAAGCGGTGAAGAAGAAGTTGAACAAACCCAACCTGCAGGTCGCGCTGATGCCCGTCACTTCGCAGAACCGCATTCCGCTGCTCACCAACGGCACCGTCGATCTGGAGTGCGGCTCCACCACCAACAACAGCGCGCGCGGCAAGGACGTGGCCTTCGCGGTCAACCACTTCTATACCGGCACGCGGCTCTTGGCGAAGAAGTCCTCCAAGATCAAGGACTACGCCGACCTCGCCAAGAAGACCGTGGCCAGCACCACCGGCACCACCAACGCGCAGGTCATGCGCAAGTACAACGCCGACAAGAATCTTGGCATGGACATCGTGCTCGGCAAGGACCACGCCGACGCCTTCCTGCTGGTCGAGAGCGACCGCGTCGTCGCCTTCGCGATGGACGACATCCTGCTGTTCGGCCTGATCGCCAACTCGAAAAACCCGGCCGACTACGAAGTGGTGGGCGAGTCGCTGCAGGTCGAGCCCTACGCCTGCATGCTGCCCAAGGACGACCCGGCCTTCAAGAAACTGGTGGACGACACCTTCATCGGCATGATGAAGAGCGGCGAGTTCGAGAAGCTCTACACCAAGTGGTTCATGCAGCCGATTCCGCCGAAGAACGTGCCGCTGAACCTGCCGATGAACGATCAACTGAAAGAGAACCTCAAGGCCTTCAGCGACAAGCCGGCGACCTGATTCGGTTCGCGCAAAGAGAAAAGACATGGCCGCAGCGACACGGGTCGTCGGCATCCTCGGGGGCATGGGCCCTGCGGCGGGCGCCGACTTCGTCCGGCTCTTCGTGCAGGCCTGCGCGCAGCAGATGCGCGCGCGCGGCGAGCCGGTGCGCGACCAGTCCTTTCCCGAGCACTGGCTCGCGCAGGTGCCGGTGCCCGATCGCACCGGCGCGCTGGTCTCCGACGTGAGCGGCGCGCACCAGCCGCTGGAGCCGATGCTGCAGGCGCTGGGCCGGCTGGCCGCGCTCGGCAGCCGCGCCGTGGCCATCGCCTGCAACACCGCGCATGCCTGGCACGGCAACCTGCAGGAGCGCTTTCCGCAGGTCGAACTGCTGCACATCGCGCGCGAGACCGCGCAGTCGTTGGCCGCGCAGGGTGCGACCGAGGTGGCGCTGATGGCCACCGAAGGCACCTACCGCGTGCGTCTCTACGAACAGGCGCTGGCCGAAGCCGGCCTCGGCTGCCACGTACCGTTGGCCGACGAGCGCCAGACCATCATGCGCGGCATCTTCGACGGCGTGAAGGCCGGCAACATGCCGCTGGCCGGGCAGTGCTTCTCCGAGGTCGCGCTGCGGCTGGCCGAGCGCCACGGGCCCGTCACCATCATCATGGGCTGCACCGAGGTGCCGCTGGGGCTGCAGGGATCGGCTGCGATGGCCGGGCTGAGCCTGGTCGATCCCGCGCAGGTGCTGGCGGCCGCGCTGGCCCGCCGCGCCTACGGGGCATAGAGCGCGCAAGGGCCGGCGCAGCCCCGACGCCACTGAAATCCCGGTCACAGAGGCCGGACGCCGATTGCGCCTGCCATCTGCTGCACCGCCATGGCTGGAGAAAGCCCGCTCCCGACAAGCGTCATCCGCAAAGCGACCCATTGGCTCAACAGGAGTGGGGGAAAAACGCTCCGAAACGCGCCACGATATCCACCAAGATTGGGCGCAAGGCAAAACCATCGAGCTGATGTTCCAAGACGCGGCGCGCTTTGGCCGAAAGCCCGGATATGCGCAAATGCTGGGTGCCCAAGCCATGACATCCAATTGGCCAAGGCCTGTCGACGCACGAATACACCTACGCCGATGGCGCAGTGGATGTCTGTACGGGCGAACCCGATAGCCTGATTGGAATATGATTATCCAGCCTCGCCCTTATTCAGTTCCCCCAGCAAATGCGCCAGAAAGATTTCCGCAATGCGCGGCAAAGTGCGTCCCGACAGGGTTTGCACCTCGACGTAACGGCCATTCAACACCCGGTCGCGGATTGGCACCATGGTCAGTTCGCCTCTGGCGATGCGGTAGCGCACGGTCACTTCGCCGGTGATCGAGAGTGCGTCGCCTTCCAGCAGATAATTGTGCAGCGTCTGGATATAGTTGCTGGTCAGGGCTGGCTCGAACAGCAATTGCTGGTGGCTGCATGCCAAATCAAACAACTGCCGCAGCGTGGTATCCGGGTCGGGCAGCGCCAGCGGGTAGGGGTGTAATTGTGACAGCGCAACGCTCTTGAATTTGCTCAGCGGATGGCCGTTGCGCATCAAGAGCAAGACCGGTGCCGGTTTTTGGTACACGATCTTGATAAAGGGTTCGGGCAGTCGGTTGAAAGTCACGCCGATGTCGGCATTGCCGTCGCGCACATGGCGCGATACCAGCGCCGGCGGGCCGACATAGACCTGAAACTGAATCGCCGGATACTGCTGCTGAAAAGCGCGAATCAGGCGCGGCACGAAGTCCACGCCGAGTCCCTCCGACGCCGCCACGCGAACACGCCCCCTGCGCAAGCCCTTCAAGGCCAGCAAGTCGGCCACCACGCGATCGGACTCCAGCATTACCTTTTGCGCATGCGCTGCCAGCATCTCGCCGCCGACGCTCAGCACCATGCCGCGCGGTCGCCGCTCGAACAGCACCGTGTCGAGCAATCCCTCCAGGCTGCTGATCTGGCGGCTGATGGCTGAACTGGCGACATTCAGGCGCTGCGAGGCGGCGGCGATGGAACCGCTGCGCACCACTTCCAGAAAATAGCGCAAGGCGATGTCTTGCAGGTATTCGGATTTCATGTCTGGCCTTTGCAAGCAGTGTGAAGCTGGCGCCGTGACGGTTGCGCGGTGGTTGATTCAGCGCAGCCCTGAAAACCCTGCCTTCTCATTTTGGCAATGCAGGCATAGGAATTCTGTAATTGTAGTGTTGCCAGGTTCGGCCTAGTATCCATTCACGCAGCGCCCAGGCATGCCGCCACTGCGATGCCGTTTTCTCTCCAACCATTTTTGATGGAAGCTCTGGAATGAACGCAAATCTCATGACGAAGGTCGCCCATCGGTTCTGGCTGAGGATGCTGCCGCAGGGCATGGCGTGCTGCGCCTTGCTGCCGGCTTTCGTGCCGGCGCCTGCGCTGGCGGGCAAGGCCAATGACACGCTGGTGTATGCCTCTGACAGCGAGGCGCCCAACATCAGCCAGTACCACAATAACGTGCGCGAAGGCGTGATTCTGGCGCACCTGATCTGGGATACGCTGGTCTGGCGCGACCCCCGCACCGGCGACTACAAGCCGCAGTTGGCCAGCGCCTGGAAGTGGGAGTCGCCGACGGCGCTGGTGATGGACTTGCGCCAGGGTGTGCAATTCCAGAATGGCGACCCGTTCACGGCGGAGGATGTTGCCTTCACCTTCAACTATGCGGTGTCGAGCGAATCCAGGGTCATCACGCGGCAAAACGTCGATTGGATCAAGAGCGTCGACAAACTCGGCGACTACAAGGTGCGCATCAACCTCAAGCAGCCCTTTCCGGCTGCGCTGGAATACCTGGCCGGTCCCTTGCCGATTTATCCCGGCGCGTATTTCAGGAAAGTCGGCCTGGAAGGATTCGCCAAGGCGCCGATCGGCACCGGCCCTTACAAGGTCGTCAGTGTGACGCCGGGGAAAGGCGTGAGCATGGTCAGGAACGGCAATTATTTCAAGGACAGTCCGCAAGGCCAGCCGAAGATTGGCAATATCAAATTCGTCGTCATTCCCGACCCTGAAACACGCTCGGCACAACTCATGACCGGCGCGATCGACTGGATTTGGCGCGTGCCCGCCGATCAGGCCGAGTCGCTCAAGAGCACGCCCGGGATCACCGTGCAAAGCGGCGAAACCATGCGCGTCGGTTTTCTGGTGATCGACGCGGCGGGCAATTCCTCGCCCCATTCGCCGTTCAAGGATGTGCGTGTGCGCCAGGCGGTCAACCATGCGATCAACCGCCAGGGTATCGCCGACAATCTGGTGCGCGGCGGCAGCAAGCCGGTCTACACCGCCTGTTTCCGCACCCAGTTCGGTTGCGATGACAAGGTGGTGGTCCACTATGACTACAACCCCGCCAAGGCGAAAGAGTTATTGCGCGCCGCTGGTTACGCCAACGGTTTCGACACCGATTTGTATGCCTATCGCGAGCGCGAGTTCGCCGAAGCCATCGTCGGCGATTTGCACAAGGTGGGCATTCGCGCGCGGCTGCATTACATGAAGCACGATGCGATGCAGGTCGAGTACCGCGGCGGCAAGGCGCCGATGACGTTTTATGCCTGGGGCTCGTACTCGATCAATGACACGTCCGCCTTTACCGGCGTGTATTTCAAGGGCAGCAGCGACGACATCGTCAAGGACCCGCAACTGCGCCAATGGCTGGAAACGGCCGACACCTCGACCGACCCTGCCGTGCGCAAAACCAATTACGCCAAGGCATTGGCGTTGATTTCCCGGCAGGCTTATCTGGCGCCGATGTTTTCTTATTCCACTTACTACGCCCATAGCTCGGCGCTCAGGTTTCAGGGATATCCCGACGAGTTGCCGCGTTTTCATGAGGCCAGTTGGAAGTAGCGCCACAGTGCGCCAAAGGCCAGCGCCATGCTGATCCATATCCTGCATCGTCTGGCGATTGCCTTGTGCGTTGCCGTGACGGTTTCCATCGTCAGCTTTTTGCTGTTGCACCTGTCGGGTGATCTGGCCACGGCGATTGCCGGGTCGGAGGCCAGCGCTGCCCAGGTGGAGGCGATTCGCGTGCAGCTTGGCCTGGACCGTCCCATGCTGTCGCAATACATCGACTGGCTTGGCCGGGCCGTGCAACTCGATTTCGGCAGATCCTTTTACTTCCAGGCCGATGTCATGCAATTGATTGCCGAGCGGCTGCCCATTACCATGAAGCTCGGCAGTATCGCCTTGCTGCTGGCGACGGTGGTGGCGATTCCGCTGGGCGTGCTGGCGGCAATTTACCGCGATACCTGGCTGGACCGCATTGCCCTGGCGCTTGCCGTGGTGGGGCAGGCCATGCCGAGTTTCTGGTTTGGGCTTGGCCTGATTCTGATTTTTTCCGTCACCTTGCACTGGCTGCCGGTGGCCGGCAATGAGCGCTGGGAAAATTTCGTTTTGCCGGCCATTGCGCTGGCTTATTACGCCATGCCCGCCATGATGCGCTTGACGCGCGCCGGCATGCTCGAAGTGCTCGGCTCCGATTACATCCGCACCGCCCGCGCCAAGGGCCTCGCCAAAAGCAAAGTCATCTTCAAGCATGCGCTGCGCAATGCGGTGATTCCCGTGGTGGCTTTGGCGGCGGTGGAACTGGGCTTCATGCTCGGCGGCTCGGTCGTGATCGAATCGGTCTACTCCATGCAAGGGCTGGGGCAACTGGCCTGGGACGCCATCTCGCGCAACGATTATCCGGTGGTGCAGGCCGTGGTGCTGATCATTGCGATGTTTTATATCGGCCTGACTTTCCTGGCCGATGTCATCAACGCGCTGCTCGACCCGCGCATTCGCATCCGTTAAAGCACCCGTTAAATAATGACGCCATGTCCGCCAACCTGAGCATTCCGCAACTCCTGCCCATGCCGGCACCGCTGTGGCGCCGCAAGCTCCGCCGCCTGCTCGGCCATCGCGGCTTGATGCTGGGTGGCGCCATCCTCGCGCTCATCGTGCTGGCGGCGATTTTTGCGCCGCTGCTGGCCACGCATGACCCCTTCGATCAAAACGTCGCGCAGCGCCTGATTCCGCCCATCTGGCATGCGCAAGGCAGTTGGGAGCATGTGCTCGGCACCGACAAGCTGGGGCGCGATTATCTGAGCCGCCTGATCTACGGCGCGCGCGTGTCGCTGATCATCGGCGCTGCCGCAGCGCTGATCTCCGGCCTGATCGGCACCACGCTCGGCGTGCTGGCAGGCTACTTCGGCGGCCGTGTCGATGCGCTGATCAGCTACCTCATCACGACACGGCTGTCGATGCCGGTGGTGCTGGTGGCAATGGCGATGGCCTCGCTGGTGGGCGGCTCGATCGAGGTGGTGATCACCCTGCTCGGCCTACTGCTGTGGGACCGCTTCGCCGTCGTCACGCGCGCGGCCACGCAACAACTGCGCGATGCCGAATTCATCGCCGCCGCCAAAGCCATCGGCGCCTCCACGCCCTACATCCTGGTGCACGAAGTCCTGCCCAACATCATGGGCGCGTTGATGGTGGTGATCACGCTGGAAATGGCGCACGCGATTTTGCTGGAAGCCACCTTGTCCTTCCTGGGCCTCGGCGTGCAGCCGCCCACGCCGTCATGGGGGCTGATGGTCGCGGAGGGCAAGTCCTACATGTTCTTCAAGCCCTGGATCATCGTCATCCCCGGCCTGGCATTGGCCATGCTGGTGCTGGCCATCAACCTGGTCGGCGATGGTCTGCGCGACATCGACGCCCCTGATGGCCGTCACTGATGCGGCCCCCGGACAGGAACATGCAATGAGCGTATTACTCGATGTGAAAAACCTGCGCGTCGATCTGCCGACCGAAAACGGCATGCTGCATGCGGTGCGCGGCATCGACTTCCAGGTCCGGCGCGGCGAGATGCTGTGCCTGGTGGGCGAGTCCGGCTGCGGCAAATCGATGACCTCGCTGGCGCTGATGGGCTTGCTGCCGCGCCAGGCCGTCTGCACCGCCGAGCGCATGCGTTTCGACGGCATCGACTTGCCGGGCCTGCCGGAAAAACAGTGGAACAAGCTGCGCGGCCGGCGCATGGCGATGATCTTTCAGGAACCGATGACCTCGCTCAACCCCGCCTACACGCTCGGCAACCAGTTGTGCGAGGCGATGCTGGAACTGCCCGGCGTCACCCGCGCCGAAGCCCGCGAGCGCGCCATCTACCTGCTGCATCGCACCGGCATGGACCATGCCGAAGACCGCTTGCGCCAATACCCGCACCAACTCTCCGGCGGCTTGCGCCAGCGCGTGATGATCGCCATGGCGCTGATGTGCGGCCCCGACCTGATCATCGCCGACGAACCGACCACGGCGCTGGATGTCACCATACAGGCGCAAATCCTGCGCATGATGCGCGACTTGCAACGCGAGTTCGGCAGCGCCGTCATATTCATCACGCACGACCTGGGCGTGGTGGCGCGCATCGCCGATCGTGTCATCGTGATGTATGCCGGGCAGGTGGTGGAAAGCGCCGACGTTGCGCCACTGTTCGCCGCGCCCCGGCACCCCTATACGCGCGGCCTGCTCAACTGCCTGCCGGTGCGCGGCAAGACGCCGCCGGGAAGCCGGCTGCAAGCCATTGCCGGCGTGGTGCCGAACCTGGTTGGCGCGCTCGGCGGCTGCACCTTCCGCAACCGCTGCCCACTGGCACACGACGCCTGCGAGCAGGAGCCTGCCATGATCGACACCTCCCCCGCCAGGCCGCACCAGGTGCGCTGCCACAAGGCCGTGCCGAGCGAGGTGCGCGCATGAACGCCGCCCCCATCGCACTGGAGCTGTGCGCACTGAGCAAGGTCTACACGCTCGAGCGCGGCATGTTCAAGCCTGCGGCTGAAATCAGGGCCGTCAATGCGGTGTCGCTGCGCTTGCACCGCGGCCAGACGCTGGGGCTGGTGGGCGAATCCGGCTGCGGCAAGAGCACCCTGGCCAGGATGCTGCTGGGCTTGCTGGAACCGAGCGCCGGCCATGTGCTGGTCAACGGCCAGCAAGTCGGCCCGGCGCGGCGCAAGGAGAATGCGCGCTGCATCCAGCCCATCTTTCAGGATCCGTATTCCTCGCTCAACCCGCGCAAGACCGTCGCCGACATCGTTGGCCTGCCGCTCAAACTGCACCGCATCGGCAACTCTGCGCAGCAAACCAGGTCGGTGCGCAGGATGCTCGATCTGGTCGGCATGCCGCAGCGCACCGACAGCCACTACCCGAACCAGCTTTCCGGCGGCCAGCGCCAGCGCGTGGCGATTGCGCGCGCACTGATCTTGCAGCCGGAGATTCTGGTGTGCGACGAGCCGACCTCATCGCTGGACGTTTCGGTGCAGGCGCAAATCCTGAATCTGCTGCTGGACCTGAAAGCCGAATTCGGCCTGGCCTACCTTTTCATCAGCCACGATCTCGGCGTGGTCGAGCATCTGGCCGATCAGGTCGCCGTCATGCACAAGGGCAGCATCGTCGAGATGGAAAGCCGCGAAAGGATTTTCTGCAACGCCCGGCACCCCTACACCCGCATGCTGCTGGCCTCGGCGCTCACGCCTGAACCGGGATTGGGGATTCCAGCGCTTGCCGCCAGCGAGTGAGCGCACCCGACAGCCAGCCTCTTGCAAAACCAAGGAGAAACCCTATGAGCAGAGCACAAGCCATCGCGCAGGCCAGCGCCTATTTCGACCAAGGGCATTTCATGGCAGCGCTGCAAAAGCGGGTCGCCATGCGCACCGAAAGCCAGGAAGCCGCCAGCCGGCCCATCCTGTACCGCTATCTGCATCAGGAAATCGCGCCCGAACTGGAGCGCATGGGCTTCACCTGCGACATCATCGACAACCCCCTGCCAGGCGGGGCGCCGTTTCTGCTCGCCGAACGCCTGGAGGCCGGCGCCGCCTTCACCTTGCTCACCTATGGCCATGGCGATGTCGTGCGCGGCTATGACCAGCAATGGCGGGAAGGGTTGAACCCGTGGGAAATCGTCGTCGAAGGCGAGCGCTGGTATGGCCGCGGCAGCGCCGACAACAAGGGGCAGCACACCATCAACTTCGCGGCGCTGGCGCAAGTCATGCAACTGCGCGGCGGCAAGCTCGGCTACAACGTCAAGGTGATTCTGGAGATGGGCGAAGAAACCGGCTCCCCCGGCCTCAAACAAGTCGTCGCGCAGCATGCGCAAAGATTGCAGTCCGATGTGTTCATTGCCTCGGACGGCCCGCGCATCGATGCGTCGACGCCCACCATGTTCCTCGGCTCGCGCGGCGGCTGCAATTTCGATTTGCGCGTCAACGCGCGCGCTGGTGGCCACCACTCCGGCAACTGGGGCGGCCTGCTGCGCAATCCGGGCGTGCGCCTGGCCAATGCCATCGCCTGCCTGATCGATGGCAAGGGGCGCATCCTGGTGCCGAGCCTGCTGCCGGCATCCTTGCCGGCCAGCGTGCGCAATGCGCTACGCGATGTCAAGGTCGGCGGCGGCCCCGATGATCCGCCCGTCGATGCCCACTGGGGCGAGCCGGGCATGACGCCCGCCGAGCGCGTATTCGGCTGGAACACGCTGGAAGTGCTGGCCTTCAAGACCGGCAACCCGGAAGCGCCGGTCAACGCCATTCCCGGCCACGCCTGGGCGCATTGCCAGATTCGCTTCGTGGTCGGCAGCGACGAGCAAAACTTCATCGCCAACCTGCGCGCACACCTCGATGCGCATGCCTATGCCGACGTGGAGGTGACGCTCTCGGGCGTCCAGTTTTCCGCCACGCGCTTGAACCCCGATGACGAGTGGGTGCGCTGGGGACTGGCGTCGATGCAAAAAACCAGCGCCAAGACGCCCACCTTGCTGCCGAACCTGGGCGGCTCGCTGCCCAATGACGTGTTCTCCGAGGTGCTCGGCCTGCCCACGCTGTGGCTGCCGCACTCCTACCCGGCCTGCTCACAGCATGCGCCGAACGAGCATATACTGGCCAGCGTCTCGCGTGAAGCGCTGCAAATCATGGCTGGCCTGTTCTGGGATTTGGCGGAGCAGGGAGCGCAAGTGCTGGCGCGCAGAAGCGCATCGCATGAATCGTCGCATCGATCATGACCATGCCGGAATCTGCATCATCCCGCATCAGGAGCCCACACATGCGCGCAGCGTTTTGCCAGATATCCGATCTGGACGACATCAAAAGCGAGCTGATCGGCATTCGCCGCCACCTCCACCAGCATCCCGAATTGTCCTATCAGGAAGCCGACACCTCGGCGCTGGTCGCAGCGCGCCTGGAAGGCTGGGGCTATGCCGTCACGCGCCACATCGGCGGCAATGGCGTCGTCGCCACCCTGCGCGCTGGCAGCAGCACGCGCAGCATAGGCCTGCGCGCCGATATGGATGCGCTGCCGATTCACGAGATGACCGGCCTGGCCTACGCCAGCCGGCATCAGGGCAAGATGCACGCCTGCGGCCACGATGGCCACACGGCGATGCTGCTCGGCGCCGCGCTGCAACTGTCGCGCACACGCCAGTTCGATGGCATCGTCAACCTGATCTTCCAGCCCGCCGAAGAAGCCGGTTTCAACAGCGGCGCCGTGCAGATGTTGCAGGATGGCTTGTTCGAGCGCTTCCCCTGCGATGCGATTTTCGGCATGCACAACCACCCCGGCGTTGCCACCGGCGTCTTCATGTTCCGCTCCGGCCCGTTCATGGCGGCTTGCGATACGGTCAAGATCGACATCATCGGCAAGGGCAGCCACGCCGCACGTCCACAACTATCGATCGATCCGCTGGTGACCGCCAGCAGCCTGGTCATGGCGCTGCAAACGCTGGTCTCGCGCAATATCGACCCCATGGATGCGGCGGTGGTGACGGTAGGTGCGCTGCATGCCGGCCATGCGGCCAACGTGATTCCCGAACATGCCACGATGGAGTTGAGCGTGCGCTCGTTCAAGCCGGAAGTACGCGCCTTGCTGGAAAAACGCATCCGCGCCCTGGTGCAGTCGCATGCAGCAGGCTATGGCGCCAAGGCCGAAATCGAGTACCTGTGCGGCTACCCGGTGCTGGTCAATGCCGATGCCGAAACCGAATTTGCCAGGCAGGTTGCGCTGGAACTGGTCGGGGCAGAAAAAATCATCGCCCCGTTTGATCCGATTGCCGGCAGCGAAGATTTTGCCTACTTCCTGCAACAGCGCCCCGGATGTTTCTTGCGTATTGGCAATGGCGCGGGCAAGCCCATGCTGCACAATGCGCGCTACGACTTCAACGATGACAATGTGAGCCTCGGCGCGGCTTACTGGACGCGGCTGGTGGAGCGCTATTTGCAGGCGCCGTGATCAAGCCGCCATCAGCAACTCCGGCGCGCGATCGAGGCTGTAGCGCGTAAACACCTTGTTCAAGGCCGGCAGCGGCGTGATGTCCATTTCGCGCATCGCAGGCTCCATGATCACCGTGGCTACCGTGGCCGACAAATTGTCGTGGCTGCCCGGGCGCGGCGGACGGCAGACCGACCAGGGCTGGCCGAAGTCGTCGAAGAAGGCATCCTTCAGGTGTTGACGGCTGAGCTTGGGGCCGGCGGCGTTGAGCAGCTTGCGCACACGCCAGTCGCGGTAATGGCTGTCCGGTGAATTGGCAATGCCGATGTCCACCAGTTTGCCCAGCGCAACGGGCGACACCCAGTGGTTGGCATGCACGATCAGCGCATCCGCGCCCGGATAGAGGGGGAAAAACTCATTGGTGGTGCACTCGAAATCGATGCCAAAGCCTTCCGCCATGCCCAGCATGATGTTGTTGGAACAGGATTTTGGCGTGGTGGCGACGACTTTCATCGCCAGTGAAAAAACCTCCTGCTCCAATACCTTGCGGCGAATCAGCGATAGCGGCACGCCGAGTTGCGTGAAGTCGCGGCTCGATTCCAGATAGTTGGCGGTGATGGACACGCCGGCGCTGTTGAAGCCGCTGCGCGCCAGTCCGCCTGCTTCGACGAAGCTCAGAAAATCGGGGCCGTGATCGTTGCGCACGCGCAGCACGATGGCGGTGCCGGCGCACTCGGCGCGCCAGTCCCAGTTCTGGCCGTGCAGCAGGTTGCCGCTGGCCGAGCGTTCGGGCAGGATCAGCGCGCCGGTGCAGCCATCGCCCGGTTCTTGCGTCACAGCGGCGCGCGCCTTGGCCAGCACTTCGGTGCGCGCATTGATCATCACGATGTCGGCAAAGTCGACGTTGGCGCCTTTGGCGATGCCGCGCATTTCATCGATGTAATGCGGCGCGTAGTCGCCAATCTGCTTGGCAAAAAAATCGATCAGGCGCGCCTGCTCCTGCGCCCCATGGCCGAGCCTGGCCAGTGTCTGGCCGTACAAGGCGATGCTGCCACGGATGCGGTCGGCGGCTTGCTGGCCATATTGCACACCGCGTTCATGCGCGGTGCCGGAGATGGAGATGAAAGGAAACTGTGCGATGGTCGTCGTCATGGTGTCTGGATTCGGGAGTAAATGGTATCGATGCGCCGCGCTGCTGCCCGCTGGCGCGGCGGCTTCAGTCTTTCACGCTGGCGGTCCACATCAGGGGCTTGCCTTCCCAGACGGTGTAGCCGTTCACACGCTTGCGTATGGCCCAGGCGCCTGACGTGTTGTACAGCACGATCAGCGGCGTCTGGCGCATCATCATGGCGTGCAATTGGTCGAACAGCGCCTGGCGTTTTTTGCTGTCGGCTTCGACGAAGCTCTGCACGATCAGCCTTTGCGCATCGGGATCGTCCCAGACCTTGCGCGGCTGCACGGCCTTGCTGCCGGAGAACTGCTCATAACTCAACGCCGGGTCGAGGCGCGAGGAATAGGTGAAGGAACTCATCTGGTAGTTGCCGCTGTTGTAGCGATCGAGTTGCGTGGCCCACTCCAGCACTTCGATCTGCGCATTGATGCCCGCCGCCTGCATCATCGCCTGGCTTAGCACGGCAACGGTGTAGCTCGGCACATGCGCGCGCTTGTTGGCCTGAATCACAATGGGCTGGCCGCGATAGCCGGCCTGTTGCAGCAGCAGTCTGGCCTTGGCCGGGTCGTAGGGGTAGCCCTTCTTTTGCTGTGCGCTGTAAAACAGCGACTTGCCGTGGATGGCCGAGTTGTTGACCTGGGCCAGGCCTTCGGACGCCGCTTCGACGATCTGCCGCATGTCCAGCGATAGCGCGATGGCCAAACGGATGCGTTCATCCTTGAGCACCGGATCATGGGTTTGCATCAGCAAGGTGTTCTTGCTGGCTTCGCCGGGCACGATCACGCGCAGATGGCGATGCGCCCTCAACTCCTTGACATCGGACGAAGTGATCTGGCCGGCATCGATGGCGCCCGATTGCAGGCCGGCCTTGGCGGCAGACAGGTCTGGCACGACCAGAAACTTGACCTGTGCAACCTGCGGCTTCTTCAGGCCGAGATAGCCGTCCGGCTCGTTGCCCGGCGGCGACTGGTAATCCGCGAAGGCGCTCATGGCGACATATTCGCCGCGCTTCCATTCATCGAGCTTGTAGGGGCCGGTGCCGATGGGCTTGTCCCAACTGCCATCTTGCCGCACCGATTTTTTGCTGATCACGGCGGCCATGGCGCAGTCGGTGCGCGCCAGATTGTCCAGAAAAATCGCCGAGGGCTTGTCGATTTGCAGCACGAAGGTTTGCGCATCGGGCGCGCTCGCCGACACCACCCTGGTGCCCGCATGCCCGTCGAAATCGTTCAGACAGCGCCAGTCGGTTTTGGGATTCATGTAGCGATTCCAGCTCCACAGCACGTCGGCAGAGGTCATGTGCTCGCCGTTGTGGAACTTCACGCCGGTGCGCAGCGTGAAGGTGTAGGTCAGGCCATCGGCGCTGACATCGATGGCCTTGGCCAGCAAGGGTCCGACCGAGCCATTTTCATGGTAGCCGACCAGACCTTCGAGCATGTTGAGCAGCACGCCGTCAGTGGTATTGTCCCGATTGACACCGGGATTGGTGGAGCGGATATCCGCCGGTTGCGCCACCACGATGTGCGCCGGTGCGTGGGTCGATGTTGCCCCCATTGCCCCCATTGCGCTCATTGCAGCCAGCAGCAGGAAAACCGCCGGCGCTGTCAGACGTGGCAGAGAGGTTGAAGGTGGCATGGCGGCTTCCTCGATGAAGGTGGGTGAAGTCTTGTCGATCTTCGTATCGATGGATGAAATTCAGTTCAGCCTGTTTCCCACTCCGTGTGAATCTGCGCCATCCGCGTCATCTGCGGATTGGAGAATCGATTCATCCGCAGATTGCGCAGAGGGACGCAGATGGCATGGCCTGGCTTCGTCAAAGCGCCACTTGAGTTGCATGCCGCCACCGGGCGTCGGGAGCAGCACCGGAATGGCCGATAGCAAGGCGCGTGTGTAGGCTTGCTGCGGCTGATCGAAGATGGCATCGCGGCTACCCTGCTCGATGATGCGGCCGTCTTGCATCACCAGCACGCGGTCGGCAATCTGCTCGACCACGCCCAGATCGTGGCTGATGAACAGGCATGAAAAACCGTGGCGCTGCTGCAATTGGGCGAATAGTTCCAGCACTTGTGCGCGCACCGTCACATCCAGCGACGACACCGGTTCGTCGGCAATCACGAACGACGGATGGCGCACCAGCGCGCGCGCAATCGCCACACGCTGGCGCTGGCCGCCGGACAATTCGTGGGCGTGGCGCTCGCCGTATTGGCTGTCCAGGCCCACCTCTTGCAGCATCTGCGCAACGCGCTCGCGCTTGTCGGCGTTCGACATGCCGCCGAGTTGGCGCAGGCCCTCGCCGACCAGTTCGGCAATCGTCATGCGCGGGTCGAGCGAGGAGTAGGGGTCCTGAAACACGACCTGGCAATTGAGCCGGTAATCGCGCCAGCCGGGCGCGCCGCGCCGGGTGGCTTGGCCCTTGAACAGAATCTCGCCCGCGCTCGGTGCGATCAGCCCGGCGATGGCGCGCCCCAGCGTGCTCTTGCCGGAACCGGAGCCGCCGACGACGGCGACGATTTCTTGCGGCTGCACCGTCAGGTCGATGCCATGCAGAACGCGCCTGGCGGCAGTGCTTGCAAACAGGCGCGGATGACAGGCGTAATCGACCGTCAGACGACGCACTTCGATCAGCGCCGGCGCTTGCACTTTCACTTGCGGCAGCGGGCGTGCCGGCTGACGGCGCGGAATTGCCGCCAGCAGCTTGCGCGTGTAGTCCTGCGTCGGCGCCGCCAGCAGCGCGGCGGTATTGCCCGCTTCGATCACGGCGCCCTGTTGCATCACGATGAGGCGTTCGGTGTAGCGCGCCACCATCGGCAAGTCATGGCTGATGAGCAGCACGGCGGTATTGCGCTCGCGGGTGAGCTTGACCATCAGTTCCAGCACATCGCGCTGCACGACCGCGTCCAGCGCCGTGGTCGGCTCGTCGGCAATCAGCAGGGCCGGCTCCAGCAGCATCACCGAAGCCAGCATCATGCGCTGGCGCATGCCGCCGGAAAACTCGTGCGGCCATGCCGCCAGCGCCGCCTGGGGGATGCCGACCTGGGCCAGCATCTCCAGCACCCGTTCGCGGCGCATGGCCTTGCTCCATTGCGGGCGATGCAGGGCCAGACCTTCTTCGAGTTGGGCGCCGATGGTCGCAGAAGGGTTGAGCGAACTCATTGGCTCCTGAAACACCATGCCGATACGCGCACCGCGCAGCGAGCGCAGATGCGCCCGGCTGGCCGGCGCGAGGTCCTGGCCTGCAAGCACGATGCTGCCGGCCGTGCGCACCAGCGGCAAAGGCGTCAGTCCCATGATGGCACGCGCCACCTGCGTCTTGCCGCTGCCGGATTCGCCGACCAGACCGACGAATTCACCGGCGCCAACGGAAAAGGAAACCTCCCGCACGATGGCCCGGCCACGGGCAGCGATGCTCAGGCCGGAGATTTCCAGCAAGCCGTGCCTGGCGTGATCGGCATGACTGGCGTGATCGAGGTGATCGGCAGGCGCCGTCATGGCAGACCTTTCATGCGCGGGTCGAGCAGATCGCGCACGGCGTCGCCGAGAAAATTGATGCCCAGCAGCGTGAGCGCGATGCACAGTCCGGGAAAGATCGACAGATAGGTCGCCTGCGCCATGTAAGGCCGCGCCGACGCCAGCATATTGCCCCAGGTCGGCGCCGGCGGCGGCACACCCAGGCCGAGAAAGGACAGCGCGCTCTCGGCCAGGATGACCCAGCCGAACATCGATGTCGCCAGCACCGTCAGCGGCGCAATGCAGTTCGGCAAAATGTGGCGCAACATGGTGTACAGCTCGGAGTTGCCGAGCACACGCGAGGATGCGATGAATTCTTTCTCGCGCAGCGACAACACCGTGCCGCGCACGATGCGCGCGACCGATGGGGTATAGGCCAGGCCCAGCGCGAGGATGATGCCGTACTGGTTGGCGCCGAGCACGGCCAGCAGGGCCAGCGCCAGCAACAGGCCGGGAAAGGCCAGCAGCGCATTGATGAACGCCATCACGATACGGTCCGGCCAGCCGCGCACGAAGCCGGTGACGACACCGATGCCGGTGCCGGCGACGATGGCCAGCAGCACGGTGAGCAAGCTGATCCACAGACTGTTGGCAGCACCCGACATCAGGCGCGAGAGTTCATCGCGGCCAAATTCGTCCGTGCCCAGCGGCCATTCGGCGCCGGGTGGCTGCAAGCGCGCCGAGAAACTGATCTTCAGCGGATCGTGCGGCGTCCACACCAAGGCCAGCAGCGCCGCCCCCAGCATGAGCGCGATGAGCAGCAGACCGAGCAGCGCTTGCGGTGTGCAAAATTTTTTCATTCGGCCAGCACCCGCGGGTCAAAGAAGGGATAGCACAGATCGATGACCAGGTTGGTCAGCACATAGACCACGGCCACCAGCAACAGACATCCCTGAATCACCGGATAGTCGCGCGCAAAAATGGCATCCACCAGCAAACGGCCAAGGCCGGGAACGGTGAACACGGTTTCCACCACGGCCGCGCCGCCGAGCAGATTGCCCAGCACCAGACCGATCAGGGTCCAGGTCGGGCCAAAGGAATTGCGCAAGGCGTGGCGCAGCATCACCGCATGTTCAGGCAGTCCCTTGGCGCGGGCGTGGGTGATGTAATCCAGCCGCAATACTTCCAGCGTGCTGGCGCGTGCCATGCGGATGAGCACGCCGATTTCATGCAGGAACAGCGTCATGATCGGCATCGTCAGATACAGCAGGCCGCCCTTCCAGTCGCTCATGACAGAGACATAGCCCACCACCGGCAGCCATTCCAGTTTCAAGCCAAAAAACAGCAACAGCAACAAGCCCAGCCAGAACGTCGGCAGCGACACCAGCAAGGTGGCCGCACCGATCAAGGCCAGGTCGGGCAGGCGATTTTGCTGCCACGCGGCGATCATGCCGGCGGGCACGGCAACCAGCGCAGCGAGCAAGACGGCCAGCACAACGATCTGCGCGCTCACCAGAAAGCGGCTCGTCACCAGTTGCAACACCGGCTCGCCAGTGGTGATCGAAACGCCGAGGTCGCCGCGCAGGGCATGGCCGCCCCAGACACCAAATTGCGCGAGCCAACTCTGATCCAGCCCCAGATGCGCGCGCAACTCAAGCAAACGCGCCGTGTCAGCCAGATCACCGAGCAGCAGTTGCGCCGGGTCGCCAGGAATGAGGCGGATGAGCACAAAAACGGCAACCGCGACAATGAACAAGGTGGGCAAGGCCATGAGCAGGCGATCGAGCGTGAAACGAAGCATGCGTCGGGTTCTCTGCGTTGAAAAACGAAGTTGCTCAAGAGTTGCGCAAGACTGGCGCGCAGCAGCACGGCCTCGCACCTTGTCGACACAGGCAAACCCCGGCTTCGGGCTGCTTGCCATGCAAGTCGCGTTTTGATTATGTGATAAGCAAGGGAGAATAAAAATGCAGAAATCATTTAGCGAAAGGCAAGGAGAAACCAGCCCCCGCGCAGCGCACAGCCCGGACTAAAATCGTCTGCATCCTTGCAAATCGCCGCCATGAAACCGCCATGGCTGCGGGTTTGCGCGGGGCAATCCACGCCCCATCCGGGCGCGCCAGCGCGCAGATGGATGGTCGCCGCGCCTAAAGAATTTCTTTATCATGCGCCCATGAGCACCATCCGATTTCTTCGCACCTTCGTGGCTGCCGCGCATGGTGGCTCTTTTGCCGCTGCCGCCGACCGGGTTGCGCTGACCCAGGCGGCGGTCGGCCAGCAAATGCGTGCACTCGAAGCAGAATTGAGGACCACGCTATTCGACAAAACCGGGCGCAACATGGCCCTGACACCCGCCGGACATCTGCTGCTGCCGCGCGCGATGGATTTGCTCGGCCAATACGACGCCCTGCGCCGCGACGTGCAAGACCAGCAATCGATTGCGGGCACGCTCAAGCTCGGTTCGCCAATCACCGGCATGGGCCTGCTATCGACGACCCTGGCCGAACTCAAGTGCCGGCATCCCGACCTGGAAGTGGAATTGCGCGTGCAGGACCAGTCGCGCCTGGTGGACGATGTTGTCAGCGGCGCGCTGGATGCGGCGCTGGTGGTCGAACGCCAGTGGCCCCAGGGCCTGCTGTGGACGCAATGCTATGCCGAGACGCTGACGGTCATTGCAAACGCCAGCATAGCCGACGCCGACACCAGCATCGCCAGCCTGTTTGCCGCGCACCCCTTCATCCGTTTCGACCACCGCACGCCGACCGGCGCGCACATCGACAAGATCATGCGCGACATGCGCTTGGTGCCAAATGAATTCCTCGAACTCAATTCCCTGTTATCGATCATCGAACTGGTGCGCAAGAACGTCGGCTTCACCATGGCACCGCTGCTCAAGAACTTCGACTGGGAAAGCGATTCCTGCCTGCGCGTCCTGCACTTGCCAAGCCGTCCCATCGCGCGCCGCCTGGGCATCCTGGAAAACGGCCGCCGCAGCCGCATCACCGGCGTGGTGCGCGAAGAACTGCTGGAGCAGTTGCGGCGCATGCCTTGAGCGGGTTGTGGCTTGAGGTTCAGGCGTGGATGCGTGGTTAGGACAGCGCCGTTTCGTGCCTGACCTGCCTGAGCGCAAAGCTCGAACGGGTGTTTTTGATGCCGGGGATTCTGGTCAAATGATTGAGGGTGGAAGAGTATGCAATGCAAGCGCATTCGCAGGATTTACGAGATAGGGTACTGAGGGCGATGAAATGAGGAGATCGTCCTGCCGATATTGCCAAGCGTTTTGAAGTCAGTCGAGAATGGATGTACCAAGTTTCAAAACGGAGTGTCAGCATCGGCCTGCTTGCAGTGGAACTGCTGGCACCGGGTTGACGCAACCCAGGGACGCACTGATTTATTCGCAGCCAGATAGTGCGCAATGACCGATGCTGATTTATCCAGCGCATCCCTGAGGTCGGCGTGCGCCAGCCGCCCCGCGCCGCGCATCAATCCACACGCGGCGCGGCCTCAAACAGTCCGCGCATGACGACGACAGCCTCTTCGATCTGCCGGGGGGTGTAGGCCGCAAAGCCCATCACGATGCCAACCTGCTCGACCGGCGCAATGCTGAAGCGGCTGATCGGGGTGAGCGTCACGCCCTTCCTGGCGGCGGCAGCGCACAGGGCTTCCAGGTCGATGCTGCATTTCAGGTAGGCGCAGGTGTGCAGGCCGGTCTGGGTGGGCGCCACTTCCAGCCAGGGCGACAGGTGGGTGTTCAAGGCCAGCACCAGCGCGTCGTAGCGTTCCTTGTAAAGTTTGCGCATGCGCCGGATGTGGGTGGCGAAATGCCCTTCGCTGATGAATTCGGCGACGATGGCTTGCAAGTGCGTTGGTACGCCCGGAGAAAACGCTTCCAGACTGGTGCAAAAGAAAGGCACCAGTGGCGGCGGCGCCAGAATGAAGCCTAATCGCAGCGAAGGAAAGAGCGATTTGCTGAAGCTGCCGACATAAATCACGCGCCCGCCGCGATCCATTTCCTTGAGTGTGGGCAGGGGAGTGACGCAAAAATCGCCCACCCAATCATCTTCGATAATCCAGGCGTCGCCCGCTTCGGCTGCCTGGAGCAGCGCAAAGCGCCGTTCCAGACTCATTTTGACGCCCAGGGGCTGCTGGTGCGATGGCGTGATAAAGGCCAGTTTGAACGATGCTGCCAGACGCAGGCCGTGCTCGACTTGCAGACCGCATTCATCGACTGGCACGGCCAGCACGTTGGCGCCGGCCAGCATGAAGCAGTTGCGTGCGCCGATGTGTCCGGGGTTTTCGAACCACACGGTGTCGCCCGCGTTGATCAGCATTTCTGCGATCAACTGGAAGGCGTATTGGGCGCCGCCGACGATGAATATCTGCCGGGCATGGCAGGCGATGCCGCGGTTGATGCGCAAATGGGTGGCGATGGCTTCGCGCAGGTGCAGGTCGCCGTGCGGGTCGGGATAGCTCAACAGCGGACTGCGCGAGTTACGCCAATATTTGCCGGACAACCTCAACCACTGCGCCATCGGAAAGGCGTCGAAGGCGGGGGTGCCGGTCGTGAACGGTTGGTATTTGTGCACCAGGCGCGAGCCGAAATGCTTGGCGATGGCAATGGCCTGCGTCAGTTTGGCGCTGGCGATGGATTCGATGTCCAGGGGCGCATCGACCGGCGCCACACGCGCATGCAGGGCCTGGCTGACGTGGGTGCCGGCACCGACCCGCGACTCCAGCAAACCCTCTGCCACCAGCCGCTCGAAGGTTTCGACGATGGTGGCGCGCGCCACGCCCAACTCGCTTGCCATCGTGCGCGTCGATGGCAGGCGGTCGCCCGCCGAGATGGCGCCATCCAGCATCAATTCCTTGAACTGCCGGTAAATCTGGGTGGACAGAGACTGCGCACCGTTGCGATCCAGGGCGATGGACTGTAGCAGCATGCCCCGTGAGCGTTTGACCATTACTTTTGCGTGCCGCTTTGAAAAGGGTTTTGAATCAGGCGTTTTGAATGCGTGCCGGCATAATGATAGCCCCTTCGATATCGCCGTGAAAATCCGGCACACCATGCAGTCTGCACATTACACAGGCCGCTTCGCGCCCTCGCCCTCCGGCCCGCTGCACGCAGGTTCGCTGGTTGCGGCCATGGCCAGCTATCTGGATGCGCGCGCGCATCAGGGGCGCTGGTTGTTGCGCATGGAAGATGTCGACGAAGCGCGCACCGTGCAAGGCGCCGCGCAAGATATCGCCGCGAGCCTGTCGCAACTGGGCATGCACTGGGATGGCCCGGTGCTGGTGCAAAGCCGGCGCCAGCAGCATTATCAACGCGCCTGCGCACAACTGGGCGAGCGGGTCTATGCCTGCGGCTGCACACGCAAGGAAATTGCCGACTCACGCCTGGGCATCGCTGCCGACGGCGCTGCCATCTACCCCGGCACCTGTCGCAGCGGGCTGGCCGCAGGCAAGCGGGCGCATGCGCTGCGCGTGCGTGTGCCGGAGCCGGGGCAGGCGTTGGAGCAGATCGATTTCGAAGACCGCTGGCAAGGTTGGCAACGCCAGCATCTGGCCAGCGCCGTCGGCGACTTCGTGCTCAGGCGCGCCGATGGTTTCTGGGCTTATCAATTGGCGGTGGTGGTTGACGATGCCGAGCAGGGCGTGACCCACATCGTGCGCGGCGCCGATCTGCTGGGTTCCACGGCACGGCAAATTTATCTGCAATCCTTGCTCGGTTATCCGACACCGACCTATTTGCATCTGCCGCTGGTCACCCATGCCGATGGTGAAAAACTGTCCAAGCAAAACGGCGCGCAAGCGCTGGACCTGAATCAGCCACTGACTTTGCTGCACGAGGCGGCAAGGTTTCTGGGGCTGGAGGTGGCCAGGGTGGATGGTGTCGCCGCGTTTTGGGAACTGGCGGTGTTGGCTTGGCGGCGGCGTTATCTTTAGGGCAGGGCGCGCATCAGAAAATCGGCCGCCAGCGCATGCACGCGAGACAAGGTGTCTGGCCCATCATCGGCGCCTGCATTCTGCGAGGGCGAGTGTGGGTTGATGGACATGAACACGAAATGGTCGCCAGGGACGATGTGGTGCTCCGCCCGGGTCGCCGACTTGAAAAAGCGCGCATCGTTGGGGTATTTCAAGAGAATATCCTGATCCCCCTGCAACAGCAGCACGGGGATTTTGATACTTTCAATCCCCTGCCTCCTGGTAAACAGCGCCGCACCGGGCGGTGCCATCGCGACGACGGCACGCGCGCGCATCTCCCGATAATCCGAGCGCTTCCTTCCGTTGTCCAGGCTCGCGTTCGGCAGCGGGTTGATTTGGCAAGCCGAGGCAGAGCACATCGCGCTGTTCCGAATGGGCGCGGCAGTAATCATCCAAGGCCAATGAGGACGGGCGCGCACCGCCAACGGTCAAGGCCGTGTAGCCACCCGCCGAAAACCCCATTGCGACAATTCGGCTGCGGTCAACCAAGGCGGCAAATTGCAATGCGAGCAAGGTATCCAGCGCCGCCGACCATTCTTTCGGACGTGACTGCCAGACAGCAAGGGTTGAACTGCTGCGGGAATTGCTGACGTCAGCATTGTCGTGAATGAGCGCCAGCACAACGCAACCACGACGGGCAAAATAGCGCGCCGTCTTCCAATGCGACATCGACCAGCCGCCTGAGCCATGCGAGAAAACGATCAGCGGATGCGGGCCGGGCAAGGGTGG
>Ga0081606_1000197_pt1 | contig 32128 bp, 30 predicted proteins | sample EareggfetidaYelm_FD_71127 | JGI IMG/M metagenome (GOLD analysis project Ga0081606, IMG submission 71127) | Earthworm egg capsule microbial community from the University of Washington, USA - E. fetida Yelm (SPADES assembly) (version 2) | ecosystem: Host-associated > Annelida > Reproductive system... | reverse complement strand
TTGAATTACGAAAAATACTATCAGGATAAAGTCAAATATTTTAAGGAAACATTCAGCAAATCGGGCTCAGGTGTGGTCAATACAAGGGTCGACGAAAGTTATGTGACCCAATTGCTCGGATATTTCAAATCAAGATAAAGCTGCATTTTCAGATTCAATAATGAAAAACAAATTATACCTTTTCATATTTCTGCTGTTATCAGCGACGATTTTTGCCCAGCAGAAACGCGTCGAGACAGCGATTGATACGACTAAAAATAAAATCGGCGCCGAGTTTAAACTGACGCTTAAAACCAATGTCGATACATTGTCGAAAGTGGTTTTTCCAAATGGTAGAAATTTCGGCGCGCTCGAAGTCATTCAATCCTATCCAACCGATACGATCAAAAAAGACGACCGTTACGAACTCGTCAAAAAATACGGTTTAACGCAGTTCGACAGCGGAAAATATACAATTCCAAGACTGAATGTAATCATCAACAACCAACCGTTTCTAACCGACAGCATTCGTGTGGAAGTCAATCCGGTTGCCGTTGATACGCTGAAGCAAAAAATGTATGACATTAAAGACATCGTTCCTGTAAAAGAAAGCAGCGACTGGTGGATTTATGTGTTGATTGCGCTCGCAATTGCGGCCATTGGTTATTTCGTCTACAAATACATCAAAAGAAGACAAACTAAAAATACCGATCCGCTCGCGTTTAAAACACCAATCGAAAAAGCAACGATTTTACTCGATTCACTCGAAAAAAAAGAGCTTTGGCAGCGCGGTGAAATCAAAACTTATTATAGCGAACTGACCGATATTGCGCGGAATTACATTGAAGAAGCAATCCACATTCCGGCAATGGAAAGTACGACTTCAGAATTAATTGTTGCCTTGCGCGCGGCTTCTGCCAAAAACAAAATCAAACTCTCTCCGGAAACAGCGCAAAACCTCGAACGCGTTCTCAAACAGGCCGATTTGGTGAAATTCGCAAAATCCAAACCGCTCGATTTTGAAATCACCGAAGACAAAAATAAAATCTCAAAAGTCATTGTCACACTCGACCAATCCATTCCGGAAGCAATAGACGAAGACGATGTTCACCAAAAAGAATTATTGCACCAAAAAATGATCCGCAGGCAAAAACGCAATCGAATTTTAATCACGGTTGGTGTCGTTTTATTGTTGTTATTCATCACGACGGGTTATTTTATCGCGACCAAAGGATTTGATTATGTCAAAGACAATGTCATCGGCCATGCAACTAAAGATTTAGCTGAGGGCGAATGGGTTTACAGCGAATATGGCGATCCGGGTGTTCGGGTAGAAACGCCGAAAGTGTTGAAGCGCCAGGACATTTCAAAATCGCTTCCAAAAGAAACAATGGCACTGATCAAAGACATGAATTCATTTGCTTATGGCAGCATGACCGACCATTTTTACATCAATGTTGGAACAATCACTTATGCCAAAGAAACCGAAATGGATTTGAATGAAGCCTATGAAGGGTATCTCAAAACACTCGAATTGCGTGGCGCCAAAAACATTTTCATGAAACCCGAAGATTTCAAAACCCAGCAAGGAATTGATGGCATCAGAGGTTACGGAACCATGGCGTTCATCGATCCGATCCAGCAGAAAAGCGTCAAAGTTTATTGCGAAATTGTATTGTTCAGGCAAGCCGGCGGATTGCAGCAAATCATGGTCAGCCATGAAGAAGGCGATCAATATGGACAGCAAATCCTAACGCGAATCATCAATTCTGTCGAACTTAAAACCACAGCACAATGATGACGAACGTAACTTTTTTAAATCCTGGATTTTTCTGGCTGTTTTTAGTGCTTCCGTTTGCCGTAATCTGGTATTTCTGGAAATGGAACAAACAATCGCCATCGTTGAAAATGAGTTCACTGAAAGGTTTTCAGGGTTCCGGATCGATTTTACCCAAATTAAAACCGCTGCTTTTCGTACTGAGATTATTGGCATTGAGTGCCTTGATTGTTGCGATGGCAAGACCAAGAACGGTTGACATCAGCAGCAAAAGCAAAACGACACGCGGAATTGACATCGTCATGGCCGTCGACGTTTCGGGAAGTATGCTCGCCAAAGATTTAAAGCCAAACCGGATGGAAGCGCTCAAAAAAGTGGCCGCCCAATTTGTTAAAGAACGACCGAACGACAGAATCGGACTTGTTGTTTATGCCGCTGAAGCGTATACAAAATCACCGGTTACCAGTGATAAAGCCGTAGTTTTAGACGCGATTCGAAGCATTAAATACGACAATGTGTTGCAGGACGGAACCGGGATCGGAATGGGATTGGCGACAGCCGTAAACCGTTTGAAAGACAGCCAGGCGAAAAGCAAAGTGATTATTTTATTGACCGATGGTGTGAATAATGCCGGATTTATCGAGCCGGAAACGGCTTCGGATATAGCACGCCAATACGGAATCAAAGTCTATACGATTGGGATCGGAACGAATGGCATGGCCGAATTTCCATACGCGATTGCGCCAAACGGACAGTTTTTATTCCGCATGATGCAGGTAGAAATCGACCAGAATTTGATGAAAAGCATCGCCAAAAAAACCGGCGGACAATATTTCCGTGCGACGAGCAACAACAAACTCAGCGAAATTTACAATTCGATCAACAAACTCGAAACCACCGAGATAGAAGAACAGAAATTTTACGATTATGATGAAAAATACCGTCCGTTCGTTTGGCTCGCGCTCGGATTGATATTGGTAGAAATTGGATTGCGAAACACGGTTTTCAGAAGTTTTATCTAAATAGTTATGTACGAATTAGACGAAAAAAAATATTTATACTTATTGATCATCATCCCGATTTTGGTGTTGCTGTTTTTGTATGTCCAATACTGGAAACGCAAAAAACAACGCGAATTCGGCGATCTCGAAATGGTTAAAAAATTAAGCCCTGAAAAATCAATTTTCAAACCGGCGTTAAAGTTCACCGTAGTATTATTGGCTTTAGCCGCATTGATTATCGGTTTGGTGAATCCGAAAATCGGGACCAAAATGGAAACCGTTAAACGCGAAGGCATCGATATTGTATTTGCCGTCGACGTGTCTAAAAGTATGCTCGCCGAAGATGTCGCACCCAGCCGCCTCGAAAAAAGCAAGCAAATGGTGTCACAGATCATCAACCAGCTCGGCAGCGACCGCATTGGAATCGTAGCCTATGCCGGAAGCGCATTTCCCGTTTTGCCGATCACGACTGATTACAGCGTGGCTAAAATGTTCCTGCAGAGCATGAATACCGATATGGTGTCATCGCTAGGAACTTCGCTTGACGATGCGATCAAATTATCTGCGACTTATTTCGACAAAGGCAACAAAACAAATAAATTGCTGATCATGATTTCCGACGGGGAAGATCATGGCGAGGGCGCGGAAGATGCGGCTGAGGAAGCAAATAAAATCGGACTGAAAATCATTACAATCGGTGTCGGTACCGAAAAAGGCGGCCCGATTCCATTGAGGAAAAATGGTGTTGTAGAAAGTTTTAAACGCGATGGCAACGGTGAAGTGGTTGTTACCAAACGCAATCAGGAGAGCTTAAAAGAAATTGCAAAAGCGACCAAAGGCGGTTATGTAAACGGCGACAATACGAAAGAAGTGCTCGAATACGTCAAAAAAGCACTTGACAATATTGAAAAAACCGAATTTGAAGCCACGCAAATGGCCGATTTTGAAGCGCAATTCCAATGGTTTATCGGAATCGCATTTGCGCTGTTGTTCCTCGATATTTTCTTCCTTGAAAGAAAAACGAACTGGATCAAAAAGCTGAATTTATTTAATGAAAAAGATTGATGAAAACATTTTTTACATATAGTTTTTTATTGTTGGCGGTTTGTGTTTTCGCACAGCAAAAGGACAAATTCCTTCCGAGAGGCAACGAAGCATTTTCGGAGAAAAAGTACGCCGATGCCGAAGCCGATTACCGCGTATCACAATCAAAAGAACCCAAATACGCAGTTTCTTCGTACAATCTTGGGAATTCAATTTACCGGCAGAATGAAGTCAGCGAAGCGAAATATCCATATCTAAAAGCGATTGAAGTGGCAAAAACGCGCCCACAGAAACACAAGGCGTTCCACAATCTGGGCAATGTTTTCATGAAAGAAAAAAAATATACTGAAGCCGTGGAAGCTTACAAAAATGCGTTGCGAAACGAGCCTTCAGATGAAGAAACGCGCTACAATTTTGCATTGGCCAAAAAAATGCTGAAAGACAATCCGCCACCTAAAGACGATAAAAAGGACGACAAGAAAAAAGACGACAAAAAAGATAAAAAAGACGACAAGAAAGACGATAAAAAGGACGGCGACAAAGACAAAAAAGACGAACCTAAAGACGGAGACAAGGATAAGAAAGACGACAAAAAGGACGGCGACAAAGATAAAAATGACAATGGCAAGGACGAGCAAAAAACCGGACAGCCTAAACCGCAACCCGGCGACATCCCGAAAGAGCGTTTGCAGAATTTAATGGACGCAGTCAATAACGAAGAGAAAAAAGTTCAGGACAAAGTCAACGCCCAAAAAGTCAAAGGCCGTCCGGTAAAAACCGAAAAAGACTGGTAATTTCAGATTGATATTCAACGATAAAGGACAAATGAAAAAGTATATTTTTCTATTATTAATAAGCGTTCAGGGACTTTTTGCCCAAGTGGAATTTGAGGCGAAAGTCAGCAAAACCACGCTTGGTTTAAATGAAAGGCTGCGCATTGATTTTATAATGAATGCTGATGGCGACAATTTTACGCCGCCGTCATTTGAAGGTTTCCGTGTTGTTGGCGGACCAAGCCAACAAGTGAGTCAATCCTGGATCAACGGCAGGAGTTCTTTTAATAAATCATATTCTTATTTTTTATTGCCTACCCAAAAAGGCGTGATTACCATCAAACAGGCGGCGGTTGAAATTAACGGGCAAATTTATAAAACGAATCCGCTGCGTATTAACGTAACCAATGCAATCGAGCTGCCGAAAGACCCGAACAGTGTGCCGCAAATTTCTGCCGATGATGCGATCCATTTGGTCGCTGAGGTTTCAAAAGCCAATCCGTACATTAACGAACCGATTACAGTTGTTTACAAACTGTATTTCAGTTACAACATCGGAATCACGAACCAAAGGGATCTGAACAAACCGAAATACAATGATTTCTGGAGCCAGAATATCGAAATCAAACAATTAATTCCGGAAGAAAGTTCATATAATGGTGAACGATGCCGCGTAGTCGTACTCAAAAAAGTCGTTTTATATCCGCAGAAATCGGGTAAACTCGAAATCGAACCGCTGTCAATGGATCTCGATTTGCAGTTGCCAACAAACCGCCGTGATTTCTTCGGGCGTGTGCAAATTGTTGAGGGCAACAAACGTGTTTCTGCCGGAAGCAAAGTCATCAACGTGAGGCCGCTTCCGGAGAAAGGCAAACCGGCTGATTTTTCTGGCGCGGTCGGAAAATTTAATTTTAAAGTGACGCCGTCGAAAACGAATCTGAAAAATGGGGAATCTTTGGATTTAAAAGTGGTCGTTTCGGGAACCGGGAACCTGAAATTGTTTACGCTTCCAAAGCCGGTCGTGGCGAATTCGGTCGAAATGTACGATCCTGTTCACAATGAAAAAGTCACAACACCATTGAGTGGAATGAATGGTGAAATCTCCGATTCCTACACGATTATTCCGCAATTTAAAGGCAAATATCCAATTAAACCGATGGCGTTTACGTATTTTGATCTTGGCAGCGGCAGTTACAAAACAATCACTTCGCCGGAAATTATGATCAATGTGCTCGACGGACCAACGGCTGCTGAAGGTGCGGTGGTTTCGAATGATTCCGGTGTTGCAAAAAGGAAGGTTTCGGTGGGCGAGCAATTTGAATTTATAAAGCTAAAAACAAAACTTGCTGCTGTCCATCGCTTAGATTTTCTGGGATCGGGATTGTTTTATTCCTTGTTGTTTGCGCCGTTTTTGATCATTCCGATTATTGTTATGGTTCGTAAGAAAAAAGAAGCGATTGACGGCGATGTCGTTGGAAACCGCATCCGATTGTCGAACCGACTGGCTAAGAAATATTTGTCGGAAGCGAAAAAACAAATCAACAACAAAGAATTGTTTTACATCGCACTCGAAAAAGCGATGCACAACTTCCTGAAAGCAAAACTGCACATCGAAACCTCAGAAATGAGCAAAGACAAAATCACCGAAATTTTATTAGCTAAAAATGCGCAGCCACAAACCGTTGAAGCGTTTATCAATTTGACAGAAAATTGTGAATTTGCAAGATTCGCGCCGTCTTCATCGGGAGCGATTCAGCAGGATTTTGATAAGGCGGTGGCGATTATTTCGGAACTTGAAAAACAAATTTGAATCAATTAATAATTAACAATTGATAATTAATAATGCTCAGTTTGTGGATATGGATGCTTTAATTGATAATTGATCAAATGAAAAAAATACTCTTTATATTTTTGTTGTTTACGCAGGTTTTTTGGGCGCAAAATGGCTTTGAAGAAGGCAATGCGTTGTACGAAAAAGAAAAATACGGCGAAGCGGTTACGGCTTACGAAAGTGTGCTGGCTTCTAAAAAACAATCTGCGGAGCTGTATTTTAATTTGGCGAATGCGTATTACAAACTCAATAAAGTCGCGCCTGCGATTTACAATTATGAAAAAGCTTTGGTGTTGAAACCAAACGACAAAGACATTTTAAACAACCTTGAATTTGCAAAAAAACTTACGGTAGACGAAATTAAGGAAACGCAAAAAGTAGGTTTCGAAAAACTGCTGCGCGACTTTACCGGTAAATACCATTATGATATATGGGCGTGGATTTCAATCGGTTTTGCCGTTTTGTTTTTACTGTTTTTCATTGGGTATTATTTTTCGGGTACGACACTTTTAAAACGGGTTTTCTTTGTCGGAATGTTTGTCATTGTGGTGCTGATTGTAATCAGTATTTTATCAGCGGTTTTTGAAAAAAGCTATTATGAAAATGAACGTCCGGCGATTGTTTTTGCCGAAGTGGCCGAAGTCAAAAGCGAACCACGTGAAGCTGCTCCCGATGCTTTTATGTTACATGAAGGCACAAAAGTAATGGTGCTCGAAAAAACCCGCGGTTGGAATAAAATTGAGTTGCTTGACGGTTCAGATGGCTGGATTGAAAGCGATCACATTAAAGAAGTAAAATAAATTAAAACATCAAGTTCCATTAAGCCTTAATGTTCTTAATGGTTTAAAAAATAAACGGTTATTCCCGGTTTTCAGGCTCAAAACTTTCCGATTTAAAAGCCGTGAACCATTCTTCGATCGACGGATAAATAAATTTGGAAACCTTCTGAACCGGATGGTAAAAAATCGATTGGTCAAGTGTTTTTTTATCCGCGAAAGCGTTTCCGGCATTTACTTTTTCAAATAAATTCAGGAAAACACTCAACAATAAAATCGTTTTTAAAACGCCGAAAATGCCTCCGAGTAATTTATTAAACAAGCCCAAAGCAGCAAAATCAGCGAGTTTTGTAAATATTTTTGCCAATAGTGAAATGCCTACGACCACTACGAGAAAAGTCAATGCAAATGCTGCGACCTGAATGGTTTTTGGATTCCACGAAGCGTGATTTTCAAGCCAGGCTTTCATTAAATATGAAAATTTAATGGCAATGAAAATTCCAAGCAGTAATGAAACCAACGATGCTAATTCGACGAAAAAACCATTCCACAAACCGCGAATCAATCCGTAAATCAGGAAAACCCCAAGAAAAATATCCAGAAAACCCATATGATTATTGTATAGGCTTAGTCGCCTTTTATTTATACTTTTGCCAAAAATAGATAAAATGAAAAAACAAATCTTTATAAAAATGTCTTTAATAGTTTTTGCCTTTGCAATTGCAGGATGTTCAGGAGATGATAACGGTATTGCGAACGAAGTAACACAAACACCGGTACTGATAAAAAAGATAACAGAGGTCATATATTCAAACGGAAGCCAGACATCAACAATTGATTTCAGTTATGAAAACAGTAAGTTAATGTCATCTACAACAACTTATTCAGGTGTGGCACCTGTTTACAAAACTGATTTTATTTACAACGGCGACAAAATCGATTATTTAATAAGTTATACTGACAATGTTGAAAGAAGCAGAAACACTTATATTTATGATAATGATAACTTAATCAAAATCATCTCCAACCGTGTCGACCAGTCACAAATTAAATATTCTTACACTAATAGAACGCTTTCATCGTCAGAATCAGGATATTTAATGAATGATATTTACACGGTTAGCGGAACGAAAAACTTCACATTTGCATCTGGGAATTTAATAGAAGAACAAAATTACTCTTCAGATTTTGGTACGCCTGTTACAAGTAAAACGATTTATACTTTTGATGAAAAAAACAATCCAACAAAGTACATGAATAAGTATCTGAGATATGTTTTTGGAACAGAGGGGTTTAGCGGGATGAATAAAAATAATGTACTTACAAGGTTGTCTTATTATCCAAGTACAACTTCTACGCCAAGCCTTTTTACTTACCAAATGGTATATGATGCCAATGATTTTCCAACTGAAATCAAGCAGTTTTCGCCTGAAGGAACGATAATTTCCCTTACAACCATCGAATACCAATAATATGTCAAGAGATATACAACTTAAAGAACGCTGGCAAAAACTCGTACAAATGCTTTCAGACCAGTTTTCACAAGGCGAGGATTTAGACCTGGATGCAATTATTTACTTAATCGGCGTTCAGGAACTCGGAAAAGTCCACGACAAATACAAAAAAGACGAAAAACTCAATTTAATGCACATCGCGATTTGTCGATTGCTCGAACCTTACGGATTTTACGAATTCGATTATGTCGATAAAGACGGCTGGCCGCATTACCGCGTCAAGGAAGAATTGCCGCCACTCAAAGCAGGTGAACAATCGGTTTTGATGAAAGAAGCGATTGTGAGTTATTTTCTCGAAAAAGAATACATCAATTAAAAAAAACTGCTAAAAATGCAAAAACAGTTACACAAAATAGCGCTATTTATCTGTATGGTCTTGTTGATTTCATGTTCAGATGATGATGCCAATACGAATGGCAATTCAGAGGCAAGGCTCATAAAAAAAATCACATACAATGCTTATTTCGGTGGCGAGATGCCAGAACTTTCATATGAAAATGTTTACCATTATGAAGATAATGTGCTGAAATCGATTGTAATGAGTGCGCCAAACCAACCTGATTTGTTTCGTTCAGAATATATTTATTTTGGAAACAAAATAACAAAAGTATTGTATTTTGAACGCAATCAAACCCAGCCTTATGCCCAAAGCAAGTTTACTTACGAAGGCAATTTCCTGAAAACAATTGAAAACAGCCAAAGGCACGAAAAAATAGAATTCCTGTATCAAAACGGTGTGATCAGCGCTAAAAATGTTTATATGCCTGAAATTAACGGAACAGTGCCGGAAATTCTATCAGAACGCTACGAATATACTTTTGCCGGCGGCAACGTCATATCCGAAAAAAGACAGGAAAATATGGGTGGCATTTTTTACCAGTATGAAGACCGAAGCGTTTTTGACGGTAAAAACAATCCGATGAAAAACATGAATCCATACTATCGACTGACGTATAATTCTGATGGTTTTCAGGCTTTGTCGCAAAACAATTACCTGTCAAGTGATAATTATCATTTCGGCAACCTGAGTGCGGAGTATGTGTTCGAAATTGAATACAACAGCGAAAATTATCCGGTCCGCATCAGCAGATTTTTTAAGCAAACGCACGGTTTGGTCAGCCAGACGGATTTCGAATATCTTTAGGCTGTTGCCAATAAAAATCGGATAGCAGATATTCAAAAAACATTTGCAAAAAGTCGCGTCAAAATCGTAAATTTGCACTCTTATTTTCAAAACGATGATAGACAGAATTAAAGAATATATCCGCGAGGCCAAAGCGTTTAACACTGATAATAAAGAAACGTTAGAAACTTTCCGCATCAAATTCCTTGGAAGCAAAGGTTTGCTAAAAGACTTTTTCGCCGAATTTAAAAATGTGCCGAACGACCAGAAAAAAGAATTCGGGCAAATCATCAACGAACTCAAGCAAACCGCCGAAGATAAAGTAAAAACCATTTCCGAATTGCTCGAAAGCAAAGAAGAGATCAAAGGGATTTACGGCGATTTAACACGTCCGGCCGAGCCTTTTACGATCGGTTCGCGCCACCCGATTTCATTGGTCAAAAACCAGATTATCGACATTTTCTCAAACATTGGATTTAATGTTTCCGAAGGTCCGGAAATTGAAGACGACTGGCACAATTTTACCGCATTAAACCTCCCGGAATACCATCCGGCGCGCGACATGCAGGACACGTTTTTCATCCAGACGAATCCAGATGTTTTGCTTAGAACGCATACATCATCGGTACAGGTTCGTTATATGGAAAACAACAAACCGCCGATCCGTACGATTTCACCGGGAAGGGTTTTCAGGAATGAAGCCGTTTCATCGCGCTCACATTGTATTTTTCACCAGGTGGAAGGTTTGTACATTGACAAAGATGTTTCGTTTGCCGACTTAAAGCAAACGCTTTTATATTTCACCAAAGAAATGTTCGGAAAGTCTAAAATAAGATTACGTCCGTCTTATTTTCCGTTTACAGAACCAAGCGCCGAAGTTGACATTTACTGGGGTTTAAAAACCGAAACCGATTACCGCATCACCAAAGGAACCGGCTGGCTCGAAATCATGGGCTGCGGCATGGTCGACCCTAACGTACTTAAAAACTGTGGCATCAACCCAGACGAATACAACGGTTTTGCATTCGGAATGGGTATCGAAAGAATCGCGATGCTGCTGTACCAAATTGGCGACATCCGCATGTTTTATGAAAACGACGTGCGTTTCTTAGAACAATTTAAATCAAGCATCTAAACGGTCATTGCGAGCCAAACGAAGCAATCTCTTCTATTTTAAATAAATTTTATCAGGAGCTGTTTCCTGCTTTTCGCCTTTATCTTTGTTCGTGCCTCACAAAGGATACCGGCTGCAATCAGGGCTAGAGCTTTCCGTTACAATAGCAAATACAATGAAAAAAGACATCACCATCCCAGAAGTAGAAAACGTATTCCTCGCTGCCGTACAGGAATGGAACGACGATTTTATGGAAAAAGTCTGGTATGTGCATTTGGTCAACGACAGCGATTTTCAACTCGACGGCGTTATGGTCGTATCGAAAGCATTCGGAACCATCGATGGCGAAATGAAAAAAACGTCGTTGTTGCGTCACGCATTTGTCGAAGTACCACCGGTTTCTGTTGTAAAAGTAGAACTGCTCGAAAAAAGCGTCCTGGTTTTAAATAACGAATTCATGGTGACTTTTTTTATCGGAAATACTTTATACGATAAAAAATATACTTTTAAAGCACATTCGATCCATGAAGATTATGTAGAAGAAGTGCCAATTTTGTTTGTCGATGGCGTAATCGTACGTTAATAAGCTACTGCTACATCCTTTTTTGTTTGGCCTTCCAGGTAAAATAACCCAAAACGAAAATTCCGGTAACGAAAAAAGCAATCAGGCGAAAATAGAACTGCCACGATAGCAATTGAGCCATTATAGAGGTGTTTTCCGATTCAAAAAAAGCCATCAAAAGCGTCATAAAAATGCCCCAGGAACCGCCGGTTGTGATTTGGTATTTCCATCTTTCGCTCATAATTGTATGGTTTAGTCGAGTTTGTCGGTCAGTTTTTTAAACACTTTCTTTGCCTCTTTTCCTTCATACAAAACGGCGTGAACCGCATCGATAATGGGCGTTTTGGCACCGTGTTTCTGGTTCAGTTCCCAGGCGCTTTTGGCAGCATAATAACCTTCGGCGACCATACTCATTTCCATCATGGCACTTTTTACCGTGTAACCTTTCCCGATCATGTTTCCAAACATCCGGTTTCTTGAAAAGATCGAATAACCGGTCACTAACAAATCGCCGAGGTAGGCCGAATCATTGATGTTGCGCTTCATTTTGTGGACTTTTTTAATAAATTTTTTCATCTCGCGGATGCCGTTGCTCATTAAAACCGACTGGAAGTTGTCGCCGTAACCCAATCCGTGAGCGATTCCGGCTGCGATGGCGTAGATGTTCTTTAGCATTGCCGCATATTCGGTTCCGATGATGTCGTCAGAAGTTTTGGCTTTAATGTAATTTCCGGATAAACAATCGGCTACCATTTGTGCCTTTTTTTCGTCGCCGCAGGCAATTGTCAAGTAGGACAAACGCTCAAGTGCGACTTCTTCTGCGTGGCACGGCCCGGTAATCACACCAATGTTGTCATAGTCCAAATCATAAGTGTCGTGAAAATGTTCGCCAACAATAAGGCTGGTTTCAGGGACGATTCCTTTAATTGCAGAGAAGATTACTTTGTCTTTGAGGCTCACGGTCATCTTTTCAAGTTCGCCGCTTAAAAACGCCGAAGGAATCGCAAATATGATATAATCGGCATACGCGACCGCTTCGTTAATGTCGCTCGTGAGTCTGAGTTTATTCACATGGAATTCTACAGAACTCAGGTAATTTGGGTTGTGGTGCTGCGTTTTGATATGATGGATCGCATCTTCGTTGCGCATGTACCAGGCGATTTCAGGCAAATTGACGCACAGCATTTTGGCAATGGCCGTGGCCCAGCTTCCGCCGCCGATTACTGCAAATTTTGGATAATTTGTCATTCGTATGTTTTTTAGCCCGGATGGCAGCGGCATCCTTTTTTGTCTTACGGTCAGTTCCCGTTTAAAAGATTGCTGATGACAAAAAAGATTGCTTCGCCAGTTCGCTTCGCTCGTGTCAGCGGACAGCCGGAATAGCTTCAAATTAATTAGCCAAAAGTAACGCAAATTTACAGAACAATAAAACGTTATAGTTAAGAATGCACGATGTATGATTGCGGGTTTTTGATTTTAACTCAAAATTATGATTATCAAAACAATGAGATCGGTTTTTGGCCGTTAAAGTCTTTGAATTAAATGTTGGTTTGTTTAATTCGTACTTAAAAAGTTAGTTAAGTTTGTTTTGGGGTTATTAAAAAGGCGTTTCTGATATTTCAGAAACGCCTTTTGATTTTGTGTTTTGTGGGTTTAGTAACTCAATTCTACGATTTCTTTCACTTTTTCGAGTGTGATGTTTTGTTTTTCGCCCAAAGCTTTCCAGCCTCTTTTTTCAAAACGGTCTACGATGAAATTTGCCGTGTCCTGATAGTTTTCGGTATACTCAGACAGTTTGGTATCCATGCCCATGCTGTGGAAAAATGCAACTGTTTTTTCAATCGCCTGTGTGGCTTTTTCATCGATAGAATTTCCGGTGACATTCCAAACACGTTCGCCGTATTGCGCGAGTTTGTCTTTTTTGGTTTCAAACATCGTCCGGTATAGATTGGGTCCGATGATCGCCAAAGTGCGCGCGTGGTCGATGCCGTATAAAGCGGTCAGCTCGTGCCCAATCATGTGCGTCGCCCAATCTACAGGAACGCCTTTGTTTAACAGTCCGTTGAGCGCCATGGTACAGCTCCACATAAAATTGGAAGCGAGTTTGTAATCGGTTGGATTTTCGACTACGCCGGGCCCGATTTCAACCAAAGTCTGCAGGACGCTTTCGGCAATTCTGTCTTGTAAAATCGCGTCATGCGGATAGGTTAAATATTGCTCCAATACATGCGTATAGGCATCAACTACACCGTTTTGGATTTGTCTTTTTGGCAAGGATTCGATTACCGTTGGATCGCAGATCGAGAATTTTGGAAACATCGCGCTGCCGCCGAAAGCCAATTTTTCCTGAGTTTCTTCTATTGTAATCACAGCTCCGGAATTCATTTCGCTTCCCGTGGCCGGCAACGTCAATACGGTTCCAAACGGAACGGCATTGTCGGCGATTTGCATTCTTTTGTGTAAGATTTCCATTGGATTTCCGTCAAATTTTACGGCTGCCGAGATGAATTTTACACCATCAATGACGCTTCCGCCACCAACAGCAAGGATGAATCCGATGTTTTGGTCTTTGATGATTTGTACGGCTTTCATTAGTGTTTCAAAATGCGGATTGGCTTCGATACCGCCAAATTCAACAATGTCAAAATCTTCAAGATTTTTGAGGACTTGTTCGTGAATGCCGTTTTTGAAAATGCTTCCGCCACCATAAGCGAGTAAGATTTTAGTGTTTTTGGGAACCAGTGAAGACAATTGTTTGATTTGCCCTTTTCCGAAGATAAGATTTGTCGGATTGTATAATTCGAAATTTAACATGAGTGAAAATTAAGGTTGCTGCCGTTTAAAACGATTTTAAAAGCGACACAAATTTACGGATTGCAAAAGCGAACTTTAATAAAGGAATGTTAAGGTTAATGAGCGAATGTGCTAATTACTTCTTGTAAAAATTGTTGTGGTCAATGTATTGCCAGACTTTTTCAGACAACAGCGGCCGGATGTTTTTTTTGTTTTTAATGCTGTCGCGAATGAAAGTCGACGAGATTTCAACGACCGGCGCATCGATGATGTGGATTTTTTGGTGGTTTTTGAATTCCAGATTCTCAGCTTCTGAACCCACTCGCGGATAGACATAAATGTCGTGGTTTTGCAGTATGACTTCGTAGTTTTTCCATTTGTGAAGCGACTTTAAATTGTCTTCGCCCATGATTAGCGAAAATTCGTGCTGCGGAAATTTATCATACAAATGCGCCAGGGTATTCACGGTATAATTGGGCTGTGGTAGTTTGAATTCGATATCGGAAGGTTTGATTTTTGGGAAATCTTCGGTAGCGAGTTGCACCAATTGCATTCTGTGGTGATCGTCAAGTAAAGTCGATTTTTGCTTCAGTGGATTGTGCGGCGTAACGACCATCCAGATTTGTTCAAGGCCTGAAAATTCTGCCATATGGTTTGCAATGATCATGTGCCCAACATGAATTGGGTTAAATGTCCCGAAATACAAACCGATTTTCATATTATTTCAAAAAATCTTTAACGAGTTGGTAGGCTTCTTCTTTGGCGATATCAAGATCGTAATTTTTAATAATCATGTCAAATTGCGGCGCGGTCGCAAGTTCCACCGAGGCTTTTGCAATGCGCATATTGATTTTGTCCTCGCTTTCGGTCGAACGTTTTTTAAGGCGGATTTTGAGTTCGTCTATGCTTGGCGGTTTTACAAAAACGGCTAAGGTTTCTTCAGGAAATTTGCGTTTGATGCGCAGGCCACCGGCAACGTCGATGTCGAAAATGACGTTTTTTCCTTTGGCCCAGATGCGTTCGATTTCACTTTTTAAAGTACCGTAAAAATTGTCGCGGTACACTTCTTCCCATTCTAAGAAATCTTCGGCTTTGATGTGCTTTTTAAAATCTTCAAGCGAAATAAAATAATAATCAGAGCCATTGATCTCTTCGCCGCGCGGCTCGCGTGAGGTGGCAGAGATCGAAAATTCGAGATTTAACTCAGGCAGCCCGAGCAAATGCCTGACGATGGTTGTTTTTCCGGAACCTGATGGTGCTGAGAATACGATTAATTTTCCTTTTTGCATGGAAGTTATTTTGACCAAGGATGCACTAATATTTAAACCACTTTTAGTGAATTCCCCCGGATATTATTTACAGAACATTTAAAACCTGTTCTTTTATTTTTTCGAGTTCGTCTTTCATCTGAACTACATATTTCTGCATTTGCGAATGGTTCGATTTGGAACCCATAGTGTTGATTTCGCGCCCCATTTCCTGAGTGATGAAACCTAGTTTCCGGCCATTGGCTTCGTTTCCGGCTAAGGTTTCGATGAAATAGTTCAGGTGGTTTTCGAGGCGTACTTTTTCTTCGGTGATGTCGTATTTTTCGAGATAGAAAATTAATTCCTGCTCGAAACGGTTTTCGTCCAAAGTTACTTTTAAATCTTCAATTGCCGCCTGCAAACGCGTTTTTACGGTTTCGATACGTTCGCTGTCAAGCGCTACGGTTTCATTCATCAACGTCATCACATTGGCAATGCGGTGCAGGAATTCTTTTTCGAGCGCCACGCCTTCAGAGGTGCGGAACGAATGGATATTGGCCAAAGCCTCATTAACGACTTTCTGGATTTCGACCCATTCGTTTTCATCAATTTCGTCGCGTTCTATTTTCATCGCGTCGGGCATCCTGACGGCCATTTTCATCAATTCGGTTTCATCAGCATTGGCGTATACTTCCTGCAATTGCGCAATGTAGGCTTTTACAATCGGCACATTGACTTTGGCAGAAGTCTGTTCTGCAGTGCTTTCGATGTAAATCGACACATCAATTTTACCGCGTTCGAGTGCTGTGGCCATTTGGTTGCGCAGCCCGAGTTCCATTTCGCGGAAAACCGAAGGCATTCGGACGTTTAGATCCAAACCTTTACTGTTCAGCGATTTGATTTCGACGGTTATTTTTTTAGATTCAAGCTGCAGTGTGGCTTTCCCGAATCCGGTCATTGATTTTATCATAACTAATTTTAAAAGTGCACAAATATAAGGAAAAGTGTTCAGTCTGATGGTTTTGTCAGCATTTAGAAACGATAAAAACTAGCTTAAAACAGCCAGTACTTCATTGATATTTTTCTGGCTGTTGCCAATGTAAATCTTGTCGTTGATGATAAAAATCGGTCGGCTGATAAACGTGTAATGCTCGAGGATGTACTTTTTATAATCTTCTTCGGTTAACGATTTGTTTTTCAGGTCCATCGATTTGTACAATTGCGCTTTTCGGCTGAATAAGGCTTCGTAACTTCCGGCAAGGTCGTGCATGTGGTCCAGTTCGGCTTCGGTAACCGGATCCTGTTTGATATCGTGGAATTTTAAATCAATGCCTTTCGGAAGCGACTTAATGATCTTTCTACAGGTATCGCACGACGCGAGATAATATATTGTATTCATAAAAAATGACGATTTTGAAACACAAAGAAAATTCATTTGAAGCGTAAAATTCATTATTTTTATGAAAAATTTAAAATATGGAAAAAGCTTTCGATATCACGCTGACCGGAAGGAAAGTATTGGCGCAGTTTCTCGAAAACCATACGCTGGAACAACTCAATAAAATTCCGCCCAGATTCAACAACAACCTGATCTGGAATATCGCGCATATAATTGTCGTGCAACAATTGCTAATCTATAAATTGTCGGGTTTGCCGATGGTGATCTCCGATGAAATGGCAACAAAATACCAAAAAGGAACGCGTCCTGAACGCGATTTGACGCAACAGGAAGTAGATGATATCAAAGCGCTGTTATTTGTCACGATCGATCAGACGCAGCAGGACCATATCAATAATATTTTCGAAACCTACCGCCCATTTTCAAACAGTCTCGGATTTGCTCTTAGGAATGTCGAAGATGCGATCGCGTTCAATTATTACCACGAAGCGATGCATACCGGCATGATGATGAGCATTCGGAAATTCGTTTGATTTTTTCAGGAGCTATTTCCCGTTTTTCGCTTTATCTTTTTTTCGTGCCTCAAAAAAGGATGCCGCTGCAACCGGGGCTAAAAATTCGTTAAAACGATGTCTTCGGTCATTTATAACTTTAAATTTGCATATCAATAAACAATAATATTTCATGAAATTCAACACTAAAACCATACACGGCGGGCAACACCACGATCCAACGACTGGAGCAGTCATGCCGCCGGTGTATCAAACTTCGACATTTGTGCAAAACAGCCCTGGCCAGCCTATTGGCGATTACGAATACAGTCGTGCAGCGAATCCTACAAGAACTGCTTTGGAAAATGCTTTGGCGAGTATTGAAAACGGCACGCGCGGATTGGCATTTTCTTCCGGATTGGCAGCAACCGATTGTCTTTTGCGTTCGTTTAAAGCCGGAGATGAAATTATCGCAATGGATGATTTATATGGCGGGACCTATAGAATGTTTACGCGCATTTATAAAGATTCCGGAATCAAATTCCATTTTGTTGATATGAATGACCTGGAGAAATTCCAATCATTAATCAATGAAAATACCAAACTGGTTTGGGTAGAAACACCTACAAACCCACTGATGAAACTCGCCGATATTGCCGCGATTTCAAAAATAACAAAAGAAAAGAAAATCCTTTTTGCGGTTGACAACACTTTTGCCACGCCTTATTTGCAAAAACCATTGGATTTGGGTGCAGATATCGTGATGCATTCGGCTACGAAATACCTTGGCGGCCATTCTGATGTGATTGCGGGTGCTTTAATTGTAAAAGACGATGCGTTGGGCGAGCAATTGCACTTTCAGCAATTTGCAACTGGTGCCACACTTGGGCCAATGGATTCATTTTTGGTATTACGGGGAATCAAAACCTTACATTTAAGAGTCCAAAGGCATTGTGAAAACGGTGAAAAAGTGGCCGAGTATCTAAACAAACACCCTAAAGTAAAGGCGGTTTATTATCCGGGATTGCCAAGCCATCCGTTTCATGAGATTGCTAAAAAGCAAATGAGCGGTTTTGGCGGAATGGTATCGTTTACATTCGGATCGGGTAAAAAAGAAGACGCCATCAAATTCCTAGAAAACTTAAAAGTGTTTACACTGGCAGAATCTTTGGGCGGTGTAGAATCATTGGCAAACCATCCGGCATTGATGACACATGCATCCATTCCTGAAGACAAACGTAAAGAAATTGGGATTACCGATGATTTGGTAAGACTAAGCGTTGGGATTGAAGATATTGAAGACTTGTTAGCAGATCTCGAACAAGCATTCTAAAGACAAATGAATTATTGGTTGGCAGGTTAATTAATGTAGTAAATATAACCTAATAAAATTCCTGCTGACCAGTCATTCGATTTGTTCTCTGTGTAGACTTTGTTGTTTGGATTTAAACCATCAATCCAGTCAGAGAAATAATATTGCAGCCTCATTTCTGCTACTATAGCGTGATAATCTCCTAATTTAAGCCGGGTACCTGCGCTTGCAGAAAGTGACACGGCCATACCGTCATCATTTTTATAGCCGTCCATGTATTTTTTTGGTGTAGTGGAAAGATTGCCAATTCTGCCAAGTTCTGAAGAAACTTCACTGGTAAAAGCATTAATTTGTACACCTGCACCGAGAAACGGACTCAAAGGCGAGCCGCCACGGTTGTAATCATCTACTTTATTTGGAAAATACTCTACCTGAACGCCAAAAGTTCCCATAGTGGTTTTGCCTTTCATAGCCCGAAGTTGTCTTGTAAACAAAGAATTGCTCGGGTTGTCAACGTATTTTCCGTAATGTTGTAATTCTACAGAAGTATAAGAAGCCTCAAGTCTCATTTTGAAATTTTCACGGATGCTTTCAAAATTTTCAATAAAAGTCATGTAATAAAAACCACCTACGGTAAATCCGTTGTTTTTTGTAAAGTTGTCAATATCACCTCTTTCGCCAAAATCCGATTTAAGAAAAACCGGCCCGGCCATGATACCAATTTCTTTATAAAATTGTTCGTATTGAGCATGTGAACTGTTTGTACAGCCCAAAATGATAAGTATGAATAGAATAGCCTTCTTTAACATTATTTAAGATTTCAAATCTTGACAAATATATAAAAACATAATTCACTTATAAAATAAAATAAAGAAATACTTAATTATATGGAAAAATAATAACATTATGGTATAAACGCGTTTTTATTAGCTGAACTCGTTGTGATTCCTTAACAAAAAGATAATTTTATTGAGAATATAAAAAATATCATACCTATGTTTTTTATATCATGTATATTTGCTGCATCAAACGAAAACGTTTTCTTAAACGTTATTAACCTTATAATCATGTCAAATAGTATCAATTCATTTGTTGAAGGCGTTGCTAAAAGAAACCCCAACGAACCAGAATTTTTACAGGCTGTACACGAAGTGGCAGAAACTGTAATTCCTTTTATTGAAGAAAATAAAAAATACCAAAACAAAATGCTTCTCGAAAGAATGGTAGAAGCAGAACGCATTATCATGTTCCGCGTTGTTTGGTTAGACGATGCCGGAAACACGCAGGTAAACAGAGGATACAGAATCCAGATGAACTCTGCGATCGGGCCTTACAAAGGCGGTATTCGTTTTCACCCGTCTGTAAACCTGAGCATTCTGAAATTCCTTGCATTCGAACAAACATTCAAAAACAGCTTAACGACTTTGCCAATGGGCGGAGGAAAAGGTGGTGCCGATTTTGATCCGAAAGGAAAATCAGACAACGAAATCATGAAATTCTGCCAATCGTTTATGACAGAATTGTCTAAACACATTGGTGCAGATACTGACGTACCAGCCGGAGATATCGGCGTTGGAGGTCGTGAAGTAGGTTACATGTTCGGACAGTATAAAAGATTAAGAAACGAATTCACCGGCGTTTTAACCGGAAAAGGAATTGCTTTCGGTGGTTCATTGATTCGTCCTGAAGCGACCGGTTACGGCGATGTGTATTTTGCACAAAGTATGCTTGGAACTAAAGGCGACAGCTTCAATGGAAAAATCGTTGTAATCTCAGGTTCCGGAAACGTGGCACAATATGCGGCTCAAAAAGCAACAGAACTGGGCGGAAAAGTAGTAACATTATCAGATTCTGCCGGATACATTTACGATGCAGAAGGAATAGATGCAGAAAAATTGTCTTACGTTATGGAAATCAAAAACGTAAACTATGGCCGCATCAGCGATTACCTTACTAAATATCCAAATGCAAAATACGTAGCAGGAAAACGTCCTTGGGAAGTGAAATGCGACGTGGCTTTGCCTTGCGCAACTCAAAATGAGTTGAATGAAGATGAAGCAAAAGTATTAGTGGCCAACGGTTGTATCTGTGTAGCAGAAGGGGCCAATATGCCATCTACTCCTGAAGCAGTGACGGTTTTCCAAAAAGCAAAAATCTTATTCGCACCGGGAAAAGCATCTAATGCTGGCGGCGTGGCAACTTCCGGACTGGAAATGTCTCAAAACTCTTTGCGTTTGAGCTGGACTTCTGAAGAAGTGGACGAAAGATTAAAAAACATCATGCTAAACATCCACGCTTCATGCGTAAAATATGGTTCAGACGGTAATGGTTATGTGGATTACGTAAAAGGCGCAAATATCGCCGGTTTCGTAAAAGTAGCCGATGCCATGCTCGGACAAGGTGTTGTTTAATTTCAGCAAACCTAATAATAAAGAAGCCTTCATTTAATGGAGGCTTTTTTTATTCTGGTCATTTATATATATGAAATTGACATTATTTTCGTTTGTATTATATTTGTCTGACAATCCCGATTTTTATAATGAAAAAATATTTTTTAATCTTCTTGTTGCTTTTTGTCATTCCTGTAGGTTTTTCCCAAACCAAAAAACTCTGGAAAGGCTATTTCTCTTACAATGAAATCAAGGATCTATCTGAAGGCAATCATAAAATTACCGCAGCTTCAGAGAATGCGCTTTTTTCTAAAGATCTTATTGGTGGCGCAATAAAGACAACCACTACAATTGACGGGCTTTCAGGCGAAGATATTACGGCCATATACCACAGCATTGAATATAAAAAAACACTTGTCGGATACAGAAATGGGCTTTTGATTGTAATGAATGATGCCGATGGGACGACGCGAAACGTAGTAGATATCATTAATAAATCCATTCCGCCAAATGTTAAGCAGATCAACCATTTTATGGAATATGAAGGGATTTTATACCTTTCCTGTGATTTTGGAATTGTACAATATAATTTGAAAACACTAGAGTTTGGTGATACTTATTTTATAGGGGACAATGGATCGCAAATCAGCGTCAGACAGACGGCCGTTTTTCAGAATAAGATATATGCCGCAACTTTTATTAATGGAATTCGGTCGGCTGCTATCGATAACCCAAACTTAAATGACTTCAGTCAATGGACCAGACTCGACTACAACGGCTGGACCGCTGTTGAAGTTTTAGGAAATTTAATGATCGCAGTTTCCAATACGGGTTATTTGTACCGTTTTCAAGCAGGAAATTTCAATCAGGTTACAGGTTTAGGAGCCGTTTCTACAGATTGCAGACAGAGTAACGACCATTTTATTATCACTACAGCCAACAATGTTTTTATCTACAATGAAGCATTGATCCAAACGGCTGTCATCCCAATCAGCCGGCTTGCAATACCGGAGGCTGCATTTTCCTGTGCAACAATAATTGATGAAACGGTTTTCATAGGAACTGTAGCCAATGGTTTATTTTCAGCACCACTGAATAACCTTTCGGTTTTCGAATCACTTTCGCCGGATGGACCACTGTTAAATGCCGCATTTTCTATAAAGGCAACCACAAATAATCTATGGGTGGTTTTTGGAGGATATGACCGATTATACAATCCTTTTACATATAACGGCTATAATGTAAATACCTACGGAATCAGTAAGTTTTCAGCCGGCAAATGGCTCAATACGCCCTATGAAGAATTGTTGGGCGCAAAGGCACTGGTACGAATTGCAGTAAGTCCAACTAATGAAAATACCGTTTATGTGAGTTCCTATTTTAACGGATTGCTCAAAATTGAAAATGATGTCCCTACAATACTTTATAATCCTACAAACAGCGGCCTCGAATCGCGAACCCCAAACGAAACCACCAATGTCAAAATTAACGGATCGGCATTTGACCAGGCCGGAAATTTATGGGTAACCAACAGCCTTGTTGAAAAAGGATTAAAAGTATTGCAAACCAATAACTCTTGGAAATCATACGATGTCAAAGCAGTGCTTTCTTCTCCCAGAGATGTAGAATTTGGAAGATTGCTCGTTGATAAAAATGGAACAAAATGGTTTGTAAGCCGCGATGACGGACTGATTGCATTCAACGAAAATTATGGAACCGCCCCAAAAAGCATCAGCACCACTGAAGCCAGAGGTGATTTGCCGAGTTCAGATGTTCGCGCCATCGCCATAGACAACAGAAACCAATTGTGGATAGGAATGCCTAAAGGATTGCGTGTTCTGTCAAGCGTTGATGCTTTTCTTTCAGAAGAAAAAATGGTTCCTGAAAGTATCGTAATTAGAGATGGTGCAAATTTCGAAGAACTGATGTACCTGAAATCTATTTCAGATATTGTTGTTGACGGTGCAAACAATAAATGGATCGGTACCGCCGATGCAGGGGTTTTTTACATGTCTTACGACGGACAAAAAACCATCTACCAGTTCAATACAGACAATTCCCCACTGCCCAGCAACAGCATCAACGACATAGATATCAACAGTTCAACCGGTGAGGTTTTTTTCGCTACGCCAAAAGGAATCATTTCGTTTAACGGAATTTCAACCGCAGCAAGTGATAACCTGAACAATGTTTTTGTTTATCCAAATCCGGTCAGGCCGGGATTTACCGGAACCGTAAAAATCAGCGGACTCATGGACAAAGCCAATGTCAAAATTGCCGATATCGAAGGCAATCTCGTTTATGAAACCATCACCGAAGGCGGAACCATCGAATGGGATACAACCGCTTTCGGAAAATATAAAGTCGCCTCAGGCGTATATATGATTCTCATTTCTGCCGAAGACGGTATCGAAACCAAAGTTAAAAAAGTAATGATTATAAGGTAGGTATAAGGTAAAGGTTTCAAGGTTTATGATTGCGCAACTTTTACCAAAATCCTGAACCTCTTGCCCAAAACCCTGTACTCCAAACACCATGCAGGTCAAAACCAAAGCCATCGTCATTTCGTCTCTCAAATACCAGGAAAAAAGCCTGATTGTAAAGTGTTTTACACTATCGGACGGACTCAAATCGTATTTTGTCCGAAATGCTTTTGCATCTGGTAAAACCGCACAAAAAATCGCCTATTTCCAACCGCTGACAATACTCGAAATTGAAGCCGTACACAAAAATAAAGGCACACTCGAAAATTTTAAGGAAATCAAGATTGCAACGCCGTTCCATTCCCTGCATTCCAACCTGGTCAAAAGCACGATCGTGATGTTTATTTCTGAAATTTTACACCATTCGATACATGAAGAAGAAAAAAACGAACCGCTGTTCGACTTTCTCGAAACGGCATTGTTATGGCTCGACAACCACGACGAAATTGCGAATTTTCACCTGATTTTAATGCTCGAAACCACCAAATACCTGGGTTTTTACCCCGATATTTCCGAAATGGATTTTGCGTTTTTCGAAATGATCGAAGGTATTTTCAGTCCGCTGCACGCCGTGAGCTCACTATCCGAACACGAAACCAATTTGTTCAAAAAGCTCATCGCACTCAAATTTTCCGACAGTCACAAAGCCTTTCACATTACCGAACGCCAAATCCTGCTCAAAATCCTGATCGAATATTACACACTGCACCTCGACGGCTTTAAAAAACCAAAATCACTTGATATTTTAAAGGAGATTTTCACCTGAATTTTTTGGCGTGTCCCTACCGGGCCGCGCTCTCGGCTTTATCTTTCCGCTGCGCTTCAAGGATACCGCCTCCATCGCTCACGCGGGCAACTGAAAACGAATAGAATTTACCATTAAGGCAAACAGGTTCATTTCTTAATGTTCTCAATGATCTTAATGGTTTTAAAATTTCCTACAATTATAGCCTCGCGTAAAGAATAATGAAAATTCCCCGAATTCCCCCATAAAAAAATAAAATTCCTTACTTTCGCAAATTGATTTTAGAAAACGACCAAATGAACACCAAGTTTACTGAATATAAAGGGCTTGACCTGCCAACGGTAGCGTCTGAAGTACTCAATTTCTGGAAAAAAGAAAACATATTCGAAAAAAGCGTCACCACACGCGAAGGCAATCCCCCATTCGTGTTTTTTGAAGGCCCGCCATCTGCCAATGGATTGCCGGGAATTCACCACGTAATGGCGCGCGCCATCAAAGATATTTTTTGCCGCTATAAAACCCAAAAAGGCTTTCAGGTCAAACGTAAAGCGGGCTGGGATACGCACGGACTTCCAGTAGAACTCGGCACCGAAAAAGAACTCGGCATCACCAAAGAAGACATCGGGAAAACGATCTCAATCGAAGAATACAACGAAGCCTGCAAACGCACCGTCATGCGCTACACCGATGTGTGGAACGACCTCACCGAAAAAATGGGCTACTGGGTCGATATGGAAAATCCGTATGTGACCTACAAATCCAAATACATGGAATCGGTGTGGTGGCTTTTGAAACAAATCTATGATAAAGGTTTGATGTACAAAGGCTATACGATCCAGCCGTATTCGCCAAAAGCCGGAACCGGACTGTCTTCACATGAAGTGAACCAGCCGGGCAGTTACCGTGATGTCACCGATACGACAATCGTGGCGCAATTCAAGGCGATAAATGAAACATTCCCCGAGTTTTTACAAGGTTTTGGAGACATTCATATTTTAGCCTGGACAACCACGCCTTGGACATTACCATCTAATACTGCGCTGACCGTTGGACCGAAAATCGATTATGTTTTAGTAAAAACCTTCAATCAATATACGTTTGAACCGATCAATGTGATATTGGCGAAAAACTTAATTGGAAAACAATTTTCAAAAGGATTTTTCGAAAGTGAAGATGCCGCAGATTTTGCCAACTTTAAATCGGGAGATAAAAAGATTCCATACCAAATCTTCAAAGAATTCAAAGGGTCAGATTTAGTCGGAATCAAATACGAACAATTGTTACAATATACGCTTCCATACCAAAATCCTGAAAACGCATTTAGAGTCATTTCAGGAGATTTTGTTACAACTGAAGACGGAACCGGAATCGTACACACCGCGCCAACATTCGGTGCCGATGATGCTAAAGTCGCCAAAGAAGCGACTCCGGAAGTACCGCCAATGTTAGTTTTAGACGAAAATAATATTCCGGTGCCACTTGTAGATTTGCAAGGGAAATTCACTTCACACATGGGCGATTTCGCCGGAAAATATGTCAAAAACGAATATTATGACGCCGGAACCGCACCCGAAAAATCGGTCGATGTAGAAATTGCGATTAGGCTTAAAGAAGAAAATAAAGCATTTAAAGTCGAAAAATACGTCCACAGTTATCCGCACAGCTGGAGAACAGACGAACCTTTATTGTATTATCCGTTGGATTCGTGGTTTATCAAAATCACCGATGTCAAAGACAGAATGTTCGATTTAAATGAAACCATCAACTGGAAGCCCAAAGCAACAGGAGAAGGCCGTTTTGGCAACTGGCTTAAAAATGCCAACGACTGGAATTTATCACGTTCCAGATATTGGGGGATTCCATTGCCAATCTGGAGAACTGAAGACAAAACCGAGGAAATCCTGATCGGATCAGTCGAAGAATTGTACAATGAAATCGAAAAATCAATCGTCGCAGGTTACCAGAAAGAAAATCCGTTCAAAGGATTCGAGATTGGGAACATGGCCGAAGAAAATTATGATTTGGTTGATTTGCACAAAAATGTAGTCGACGCAATTACATTGGTATCCAAATCAGGAAAACCCATGACACGCGAAACCGACCTGATCGACGTGTGGTTCGATTCGGGTGCGATGCCGTATGCACAATGGCATTATCCATTTGAAAACAAAGAATATATTGACGACAATAAAGATTTCCCAGCCGATTTTATTGCAGAAGGCGTAGACCAGACTCGCGGTTGGTTTTATACGTTACACGCGATCGGAACCTTGGTTTTCGACAAAGTTGCATACAAAAATGTCGTTTCGAATGGTTTGGTATTGGATAAAAACGGCCAAAAAATGTCCAAACGTCTAGGAAATGCCACCGATCCGTTTGAAACCATTGCAGAATATGGCCCGGATGCAACGCGTTGGTACATGATCTCAAACGCGAATCCGTGGGACAACTTAAAATTTGATATTGAAGGCATTGCTGAGGTCAGAAGAAAATTCTTCGGAACGTTATACAATACGTATTCGTTCTTTTCCTTATACGCGAATATCGACGGATTTACTTACGCGGAAGCGGAAATTCCAGTCAACGAACGCCCCGAAATTGACCAATGGATCATTTCTGAATTGAACACTTTGGTTAAAAACGTTGACAGTTTCTACGCCGATTATGAACCTACGAAAGCCGCACGTGCAATCTCCGATTTTGTTCAGGAAAACCTGAGTAACTGGTATGTGCGTTTGTGCCGCAGAAGGTTCTGGAAAGGCGACTATGCGACTGATAAAATTGCCGCTTACCAAACTTTATATACGTGCTTGTTAACCGTTGCCAAACTCAGCGCCCCGATTGCGCCGTTCTTTATGGACAAACTTTACAGAGACTTAACCCAGGCGACATCGTCGGAAAAATATGACAGTGTACATTTGGCCGAGTTTCCAAAAAGTGTTGACAATTATGTTAATAAAACGTTAGAGAGTAAAATGGAGAAAGCCCAGACGATTTCATCGCTCGTTTTATCCTTGCGTAAGAAAGAAATGATTAAAGTGCGCCAACCATTGCAAAAGGTAATGATTCCGGTACTTGACGCCAATCAAAAAGCTGAAATTCAGGCGATTTCTGACCTGATCAAAGCCGAGGTAAACGTCAAAGAAATCGAATTGTTAGACGATGCGTCGGGGATTTTAGTGAAGCAGATCAAGCCCAATTTTAAAACGTTAGGACCACGATTTGGTAAAGATATGGGATTGATTTCCAAGCAAATACAGGAGTTTACGCCACAACAGATTGGACTGCTCGAAAGCCTTGGTGTCATCAATATTGAATTATCCGGAAATAGTATAACTTTATCATTAGCTGATGTCGAGATTTCATCGCAGGATATTGAAGGCTGGCTCGTTGCCAATTCAGGAAATATCACGGTGGCGCTCGATATCACAATCACTGAGGAACTTAAGAATGAAGGCATCGCAAGGGAATTGGTCAACCGCATTCAGAATCTCAGGAAAGATTCAGGATTTGAAGTCACCGATAAAATCAAAGTTCAGATTGAAGCCGGAAGTGAAGCATTAGAAAAAGCAGTTAAAACAAATGCAGATTATATAAGATCTGAGACGTTAACTGAAACAATTAGTTTCGCCGATGTATTACCTTCGGGCACCGATATTGAGTTCGACGATATCAAAACAAAAATATTAATTTCAAAATAAACAAACATGGTAGATGAAGTAGCACGATACTCAGATGCTGACTTAGCAGAGTTCAAAGAAATTATCATTAAAAAAATGGAAAAGGCGAAAGCCGATTTAGACCTTATAAAAAGCGCCTATATGAACGACTTGAACAATGGTACCGACGATACGTCGCCAACGTTCAAAGCCTTCGAAGAAGGAAGCGAAACAATGTCTAAAGAAGCCAATTCACAACTCGCAATCCGTCAGGAAAAATTCATCCGCGATTTAAAAAATGCGCTTTTCAGGGTAGAGAACAAGACCTACGGTATCTGTAAAGTAACCGGCAAATTAATCGGGAAAGAACGTTTAAAAATTGTTCCCCATGCCACGATGAGTATTGAGGCCAAGAATTTACAACGATAATAACTTAGCAAAAAAAATAAAAACGCTTCATTTATGAAGCGTTTTTTTTATGTTTCGCCGGAACTGAAAATACCGTGAAATAGCCAAATAAAACACAAACGTCTTTTACTGCGGCTGTTATATATCAATTAAATTGTTACTTTTGCGCCACTAATTATTAAAAAAATGTCATTAAGAAAAGCCTATTTGCTCATTTTCATTATTCTGCTTGTCGATCAGGTTTCTAAAATCTACATCAAGACCAATTTTGTACTCGGTGAAGAACACAGCGTATTCAGCTGGTTTAAAATCCTGTTTATTGAAAATGAAGGCATGGCCTGGGGAACAGAAATCCCGGGTGCTTACGGCAAATTGTTCTTAACGGTTTTCAGGTTATTGGCAGTAGTTGCCATTGGTTACTGGCTGTGGGATTCGGTCAGAAAAGAATATTCTTCTTATTTAATCGTGTCGATCGCACTAATTCTGGCTGGTGCTTTCGGAAATATTATTGATTCGGTGTTTTATGGTGTGGTCTTTAGCCACAGCCACGGGCAGCTTGCGACTTTGTTTGCCCATGATCCATACGGCACTTTATTACACGGAAAGGTAGTTGACATGTTGTATTTCCCGCTATTCGACGGCACTTTTCCAAAATGGCTGCCTGTTTGGGGCGGACAGGATTTTAAATTCTTCAATGCCATTTTTAACATAGCCGATATGGCGATTTCTACCGGCGTTGGTATCTTAATTGTTTTCAACAAACGCGCCTTCGGAAAAGAGCACAACGACGAGAATAGAATTTTCCGCAACAATTTGCAGTAGTATTTTCAGGAGCTTTTCGCGCTGTTCGCTATATCTTTTCCCTGCTAAGAAGCAGGAAAAAGGATGCCGCTTCCATCTCGGCTAAAACATATAGATTTCATTAGGCGTCACGCAATAATCAAGTTTTACATCACTTTCAAATACATCGTTTACAGCTTCTACGGCTTCAAAGAACGACAACCCGATTTTTACCGTTTCCGGCCGGCAATCCGCAAGGAATTTGTCATAAAATCCTTTGCCATAACCCACACGGTTGCCATAAATATCAAACGCCAGTAACGGCACAAAAACCACATCGATTGTTTGGGCCGGTACTTCGAGTCCGTTAACGGGTTCCGGGATTCCGTATCCGTTCGTTTTCAGTTTGGTGTTGTCGGTCAGGAAATAATGCGTCATTTCGCGGGTGTCAAAATCGCTTTTGGATACTACGATTTCTTTGTCCTTGCCTGCCAACAGGTGCAAAATAAATTCTGTGTTGATTTCCTTTAACGCTTCAATAGGCAGGAAAATGTGGAAATAAGTCAGTTCCCAAATGGGCAGCGACAGGATTTTATTGGCTACAGCCAGACTTTTTTCCTCAATGTCGGTATCGGAAAGCTGCTGGCGTAAATTTTTATAGTGGGTCCGGAGTTCTTTTTTGGTCATTGTAAACATTTTTTTTGAGCGAATGAGTACTTGAATTTCGCTGCGTTTTTTAAATCATTCCAGGAAAGTAAGAAATTTGAATAGGCTGCGGAATTGCATCACTTCTTTTTCTTCCCCGTCTTCGGGAAAAACACCCGCAGGCTTGCCACTTTCCCTTCAAAACCCGCAACATTGGCGTGCTGGTTTTTATACTGCGAATACTTGTAATCCCGCAAAGCGTTGCTGTGGTTGTCATAATCGCGCAACACTTTCATATTTAAAAGTTGCAGTTCGATGGCCCTTACCCGATTTTGTAAAATGAAAAGTGCCCGCCGGTCGGCATGATCGCGTTCAAATTCTTCCCAATCAACTTCGGGTGCTTCGAGGTGCGGATGCTCTAAGTGGTATTCTAAAGTCTTATTGATGAGCATCTCGCTCTGCTTGCCTACGCGTCCATATTTACTCCTTTGAGCAGGGGTAAGTTTGTGGGCATGCGGCTCTAACAAAGCATTCACGAGATCAAGCGCTGCGCTGATTTCGGTAATCTCGGATTCACTAAGATGGGTTTTCCCTAAATTGTCTATTGGCATAAAGGCTTTTATTATAAAAATAACGTTTTTTAGTTTTGAAATTGACATTTTTCGATAAAAAATTATCAATTAAAATAAAATATTAGATGAAATATATTTAAAATTAAATAAAAATCATTAATTTATATATGAAAATTTAAATAATTTTAATATATAAATTGACAAAATTTAGTAATTTATATCTTTAATACAATCTTCAAACGATTATCGTACACCATCAATTATCCATCATCCGTTATCAATTCTTCATTTCAATTGTCAATTATTAATTAACTTTACGCCATGCAAAACCCGTCATTAGAACTTCAGATACAAACGCTCCCGGACAGCCCAGGTGTGTACCAGTATTATGATAAAGACGAAAAACTGCTGTATGTTGGCAAAGCCAAAAACCTTAAAAAGCGCGTGCTTTCCTATTTTAATAAAGTGCATGAAATAGGCCGGACGCGTGTCATGGTTAAGAAAATCGCAACGGTCAAACACATTGTCGTAACCAATGAATCCGATGCATTACTATTAGAAAACAACCTGATCAAAAAACTGCAGCCGCGTTACAATGTCTTGCTGCGTGACGATAAAAGTTACCCTTGGATCTGTATTAAAAAAGAACCTTTTTCAAGGATATTTTCAACACGCAGAATGGTCAAAGACGGCTCGGAATATTTTGGTCCGTATACGAGTTTCAAAACCGTTCATACGATTCTTGACCTTATTAAAGAACTATATCCGCTGCGCACCTGCAATTACGATTTGACCGAAAACAACATCCGAAATGGCAAATTTAAAGTCTGCCTCGAATACCACATCGGCAATTGCAAAGGCCCGTGCGAAGGCCATGAATCCCTGAAGAATTATCAGGAACAGGTCAATGCGATCCGCGAAATTTTAAAAGGAAATTTTAAAGAAAGCCTACGCAATTTCAAAAAACAAATGGCTGATTTTGCCGCCGAAATGGTATTTGAAAAAGCGCAGCAGATCAAAGAAAAGATCGAAGTTTTAGAGAATTACCAATCGCGTTCGATGGTCGCCAATCCGAAAATCACGAACGTCGATGTGTTTTCGATCGTGTCGGATGAAAGTGCGGCGTATATCAATTTCCTTCAGATTTCACACGGTTCGGTTATCCGGTCGTTCACGCTCGAACTCAAGAAAAAACTCGAAGAGACTGATGAAGAATTGCTTGAACTCGGCATTGTCGAACTGCGCGAACGTTTTAATCTGACTTCAAGAGAGGTGATTGTTCCGTTTGAAGTTAATCTTGGCGAAACCATAAAAGTGACGGTTCCGCAACTCGGCGATAAAAAACAAATCCTCGATTTGTCGATTCGCAATGCGAAATTTTACCGTATCGACCAATTGAAGCAAATGCAGATCGTAGACCCCGACCGCCATACGAACCGCATTATGGCGCAGATGAAAAAAGATTTGCGCCTGCCAGCAGAGCCGCGCCATATTGAATGTTTTGACAACTCGAACATTCAGGGAACCAATCCCGTGGCAGCCTGTGTGGTGTTTAAAGACGGGAAACCCAGCAAAAAAGACTACCGCCATTTTAACATCAAAACCGTCGAAGGCCCGAACGATTTTGCGTCGATGGAAGAAGTCGTTTACAGAAGATACAAGCGCTTGCTCGACGAAAATGAGCCGCTGCCGCAACTGATCATCATCGAC